>Ga0233425_10002091_pt1 | contig 40776 bp, 41 predicted proteins | sample Watercolumn_Towu_2_FD_181712 | JGI IMG/M metagenome (GOLD analysis project Ga0233425, IMG submission 181712) | Freshwater microbial communities from Lake Towuti, South Sulawesi, Indonesia - Watercolumn_Towuti2014_140_MG | ecosystem: Environmental > Aquatic > Freshwater > Lake | place...
CGCGGTGGAGCATTTTCGGGGGCCCGGAGAAAAAGCTGCTCAAGATGAACCGGTCCAGCATCCGCGAACCGGTGATGGGTGCGGATTATGCCGCCTTGGTGGCGGCACAGAGCCGGGCGTTGGCCAAGCTCAGCCAGGAGATTGCCGAGGCCGTTCAAGGAGCCGGGAAGAACTGAAGCGGAGCGGGCGTCCGGCAAGGTCAGAGCCGCATCGGCCAGCTTGCACCCCGCCGCCGGGTCCAAGTTTTTGGGGACTGTCCGGAAGGGTGGCGGATGGCGGACGTGATCCGGGTTTGAACCATGCGGACCGACAACCGCGAGAGCTTAGATCTCTAGCAAACAAGGCTACAGACCCCATAGAACCAGACCTAAAAGAAAAGACGCAACCACCCCCAGGGGAATGGTGCGCCTGAGGATCTCCCCTTCCTGGCCCAGGGCGCCGCACATGGCCGCGGCAATGGCGATTTTGAAGGGTGAGGAGATGGAGCCCACCGCGGAGCCCACGGTGAGGCCCGCGGCCAGCCAGACCGGGGATACCCCCAGGAGCGACGCGGCGTGCACCTGCAACTCCCCGAAGAGCATCAGGGAGGCCACGCCGTAGCCGGTCAGAAAAGTGCCCGCCCAGCCCAACAGCGGCACGAACAGGGGATACCAGGCGCCGGTATGGGCCTTCAGACCCATGGCCAGGACCCAGGGGATGTTCCGGGCCTGCTCCAGGCTGCCGAAACCCTCGCCGTACCCGGAATAAGCAAGGATCTGCCCCATGGCCCCGAACAGGGCCATGGCCGATAAAGCCCGCCAGGACTGCCTTAAGCCTGTGGCCAGCACCTGTTTCACCTGCACCTGCGACTTGAATAAAACCGCGGCCGCGGCCAGGGCCAGAAAGAGGTATAGGTACGCGGAGAAGAAAGGCGTCAGGGTGATTCGGTGCACCGGCGCCACCTGCACTTGTAACACCCAGCGGCTCTGGGTGAGGTCCCGGAGCGGGGGCACGATGTTCACCAGCAGCAGGGGGGCCAGGATACAGGCAAATGGCAGCAGGTCCCGGATAATTTCCCGGTTCCAGCTCCACCGGCGGGAACCCGGGAGCAGCATAACCGCCATCAACGCCAGCCCGCCCACCATCCCCGCCAGGGCCACCCCCAGAGTCAAGGTGGCGGCCAGGGCCACCAGGCTCACCAGCAAACCGCTCCCCAAGACCTGGGGGAGAAAAGACCAGCGCCCTGCCTCCGGCGGCAGGTACCAGGGGATGCACGCGGCCATGGCCAGCACCCCGGGCACCGATAGCCAGGCCGTGGCCGAGGCCAACTCCCCCAGGGGCAGACCGGTGACCAGGGCCAGCACGGTGATGATGATCCCGGCCATCTCCACGCTCATCAACCCCGCATAGCCGATGATGGACAGGGCCGCGGCCGCGGCGGGGTTGACCCCCGCGGCCCGGAGCATGGGCGCGACGATGGGTTCGGCGATGACGCTGGCCCCTTCCAGAAAATTGCAGATTCCCAGGGAGATGAAGAGGTGCCGGTCCCGGGGCCGCCGCAGCCCCTGCATAAACCAGGCGACGATGCGGTCCATGGACCGGGAGGCCAGCAGCAGATGTGACAGCAGAATCCCGGCCAGCACCACCAACAGCAGGGGCGCGGTGGTCACCGCCCCGTCCGCCGCAGCCGTCAAGATGACGGTGAGGGGGGTTTGGAAAGCAAAGTAAGCCAGCCCCGCGGTAAACGCCACCCCGTATATTGATAACTCCAGGGCCGGCCGTTTAAAACCCACCGCCAGCACCGCCAGGAGCAGCACCGGGCTCCAGCTCAGGGCGAAAGTTCCGAGTTCCAAGTTCCGGGTTCCGTAGGGTGCGCCTGGCGCACCATTTTATACTCGGGCGGCCAGGGACGGCCGCCCCACCAATTAACTTTTTCAAGCAGTGGCAGCAGGCTTTCCAGCCTGTGCGAATTATGGTCCAAACCCCGCGCCTTGACAACCAGGAAGTCGCCGCCCTGCCGGCCAAAACCGCCAAGGCCGCGGCCCAGGGCCGGTTTGAGCGCTATAAGACCACGGATCAATTTGACGGCACGGCCCATATTCCCCATTGGCTGGGATAAGAATTTATTTTAAATGTAAAAAATGTTAGGCTGCCAGCAAATCGATTGCTAAGCTGAGTTTTTTAATGAAGTCATTCTTTTTGCTCTTTCCCCTGGATAAAATCAATATCCAAAGACTGCTTAAAGGCCTGGGCCTGGTAGTGGTGCTGCTGCTGGCGGTGGCCTTTATTCTGGGCCTCCTGTCCCTGCAGCGAACCAGCGAGTTGGTTTCCGAAGATTTTCAACAGCAGCAATTGATCCTGGCCCGGGCCACCGCCCGGCAGATCGAAGACGGCATGGAGTTCATCCGCCGGGAGCTGAAAATCCTCAATTATTCCCCGGCCATCCAATACCTGGAAGAAGTGGCCTGGGCCAACCGCATGAAGATCAGTTTCGACGACCTCTCCAAAATGGGGGTCATCGCCATTGCGCGCATCGATTTCCAGGGCTCGCAAGCCGACCGCGCCTATATTTTGGACGGGGCCGGAGCGCAGATCGTCGAGAAGGATTTCAGTAACGCGGCCGAGGTGGTTTGGGCCCGGGACCCCGGCAACCAGGGCCGCATCTACCAGGGACCCATAGAACTGCAGCAGGAGGGTGAACACCGGGTTCCCTTTTTCCATCTGGCCACGCCGGTATATGAAGTGAGCGTGGATGAATCCCATCCCAAGGCCACGGGCAAGTTGGACGGAGTGCTGCAATTTAAAATAGACGCATCCAGGTTTGCCGGCCACTACTGCGCGGGTATCCGCTCCGGACGCACCGGTTATTGCTGGGTGATCAACCGGGCCGGGGTGTTTCTCTATCATCCGGAGAAGGAATTTATCGGCGAGGACGCGTTCACCGCCCGGGGCCGCCGCAATCCGGTTATCAGCTTCGACAAGATCAACGAGATTCAAAAAACCAAGATGCTGGCCGGGGAGGAGGGGACCGCGCAATACATCTCCGGGTGGCACCGGGGCGTCATCGGGCAGATGGAGAAGTTCGTGGCCTACACCCAGGCCCACATCGGCCCTGATTGTCCCGGCCATCTGCGCCCTGCCGCGGTCCGAACCCAGGGGGGACCGGAATGCGCCGAGATCTGGCCCATCGCGGTGGTAGCCCCCACCGACGAGGTTTACGGCACCATCCATTCCCTTTACGTCCGGCAATTTCTGATCCAGGGAATCCTGATATTTGCCCTGGTTCTGGCCGCGGCTGCGGTGATCTATTATGAGATGCGCTGGTCCGGGGAATTGCAGCGGGAGGTGGATAAGACCACCATGGACCTCCGCCGCAGCCGGGAGCAGTATAAGTCGGTGGTGGAGAACGCCCGGGACTTTATTTTTCTGCTCAATGAGAAAGGTGAGTTTGTCAGCGCCAATAATGCCGCGGCCCGGGCCTTTGGCATACCCGCGGCGGGCATGGCCGGCAAAAAACTGGATTCCTTCTTCGGCCCGGATGACGCCAAGGTCATCATGGTGCATGTCAGGGACGTATTTGACAGCCGGAGAAGCGTGGAAATAAAATCCGCGGTGCGCATCCGGGACCGGGTCTACCTGCTCTCCACCCATTTCGTGCCGGTCTTCGGAGAAGACGGCCGCACCGTGGAGCGCATCCTGGTCATGGCCCGGGATATCACCGAGCGGCAAAAAATGGAGGAACAGCTCTACCGCACCGAAAAATTGGCGTCCCTGGGCACCCTGTCGGCCGGGGTGGCCCACGAAATCAACAACCCCCTGGGAGTCATTCTCGGGTTTACTGAAATTCTGTTGGACCGCATACCCTCGAACAGCAAAGACCATGAAATTCTCAAAACCATTGAACGCCAGGGACTCAATGCCAAGAGAATTGTTGAAAAATTAATGACCTATGCCCGGCAGCCTTCCAAGCAGGAGGAATTCGCCGATATCAATAAGAATATTGAAACCGTCTTGTCCCTGGTGCAAAACAGCTTCCTGACCCATAAGATTGAGTCGGACGTCCGCCTGGGCCGGGATCTGCCCAGGGCGCACGCCGATTCCGGGGAACTGCAGCAGGTCTTCATCAACCTGGTGAATAATGCCATTGCCGCCATGCCCCACGGCGGCAAACTGACGGTCGTGACCCGCGTCAATCCTTACAGCCAGATGGTGGAGGCCATCTTTGCGGATACCGGCACCGGCATCCCCAAAGAGATTGCGGACCGGATCTTCGATCCCTTCTTCACCACCAAGAAGGTGGGGGAGGGCACCGGTCTGGGGTTGTCGGTGAGCTACGCCATCGTCCAGAAATACGGGGGCAATATCCGTTTTGAGACCAGATTGCCGGAAGGGGAGGGGGGGAACCCCGGCACGACTTTCTTTGTCTCTCTGCAGCCGGAAACCGGGGCGGAGCCCAATGCCGCGGCCAATTCCCCGCAGGCTAATGAAAAAATATAAAGTATGATAAGGGGCATCCGCATCAGCAAATAACCTTATCTCCGTTCGCTATCAAAGGTATATTTTCCGGTAGGGGCGAACCTTGTGTTCGCCCATTTGCATGCCGGGCGAACCCCAGGTTCACCATCATCTGATAATCGGTTTGGCTTACATCTATTTTTAACGAAAAGCGAAAAGCGAAAAGCGGAAAGCGGAAAACGGAAAACGATTATCAAAGAGGCATGCATGACGCATCACAGCAAAGGACTCGGCGGCCGGCAGGTTTGGCAGAAGCTCATTGCCGGGAATATGCGGTTTGTCCAGGGCCTGTTCCAGGGCCGGAATATGTTAGACCTGAGAAGCACGCTGACCAAGGGACAGCAGCCCGAAGCCGCGGTGCTCTGCTGCTCCGATTCCCGGGTGCCCGCGGAAATCATTTTCGATCAGAGCCTCGGGGATCTGTTTGTGGTCCGCACTGCCGGCCTGGTCCTGGAACCCACCAGCATCGGCAGCCTGGAATACGCCGTGGCCCATCTGCACGTCCCCCTACTGGTGATCAAGGGCCATGAATGCTGCGGCGCGGTTACCGCGGCAGTGCACCATCCGGATACCGATGAAGGCCATATCACCGCCATCGTCAAGCAGATCGCGCCGGCTGCAGCCCAGGCCCGGTCCACGGGGAAAACCGGCCCCGATCTGGTGGAGGAGGCCACCTCCCTGCATCTGAAATCTCTTAAGGAGGCCTTGGGCCGGGATAGCCGGATCATCGGCGAGGCCCTGGAAGAGGGCCGCTTGGAGGTGGTGGTGGCCAAATATCAGTTAGGCTCCGGCAGGGTGGACGTCCTGAGCGCCACTTTTTTGTAATTGTTTTAATTTAGGGCTGCCACCCGGCAACCGAAAACCGAAAACCAAAAACTAAAAACTATACATGGCGACATAAATAATTGCGCATTATTAATCTCTGCGCTCTCTGCGTCTCTGCGAGATAAAAAGGTTTCTCGCAGAGGCGCAGAGGCCGCAGAGAATGTCAACCGCGGTTAATTAAGTCGCTCAGTATAAAAAATTAAAAACTAAAAACCATATCACCCCTCTCCGTGCAGGATCAGGCCGGTCCAAAAATAGGGGTGGGGTTCTTTGGCCCGCACCGAACTCCGGGCGGCCTTGAGGGCCTCCAGCTTCGGCCGTCCCCCTTGCAGGGACTGGTAGAACTGGCTGTAGAATTTGAGGGACTCCTCCACCGGGATGTTCCACAGGGAGACCATGACGCTCCGGGCCCCGGCCTGCTGAAAGGCCCGGGCGAAATTCAGCACTCCTTCCCCCCGGGTTACCTTGCCCACTCCGGTCATACACGCGGCCAGGGCCACCAAGTCGGCATCCAGCTTGAGGTGCAGCACCTTGTTGAAGGTCAGGAAACCGTTTTCCGGGGCCTGATTCTCCACCTGGGTCAGAACCAGGGTGGGCTCCTGGACCCCGGCCAGGTTATCCGCCAGGAATCCGTGGGTCCCGAAAAAGAGGTAGCGAAACTGTCCCAACTGGGTCTGGCGCAACCGGGTTTCGGTGGCCAGGACGTCCAAAAGCACCTGGGGGGGCTGCGGTTTTACCCCGAACAGGTTGGCCAGCTCCAGCACCGTCTGCCGGGTCTCCGGCAGGGGGGCAAACTGCAAGCCGCCTCCGCCCGGGCCGGCGGCCGACATGGTCAGGGCCTTTTCCGGCCCGGAGCTTTTCAATTCCCCGGCCTTCTCCCGGCCGGCTTTATACGCCTGATAACGGGGACTGGCCTTTTCATAGATACAGTCACCCAGGGCGAACAGCGGCTGGGGTGCCCGGGAGACCCCGAGGTGGCGGTTCAGGGCCAGGATGGCGGCCGACTGATAATAGGTTAACGGCCAGCGGTCTCCCACCAGAACGCTCTTCTCCCAACCCAGTGCGGTTTGCACCACCAGGGCCTCAAAGGGAAAGGCTCCCAGAATCCCGTCCGGCACGATGATCAACCGGGTTCCCGGAGCGACTCCGTCCAGGCCCGGGGCCAGGATTTCCCGAAACAGCGCGGCGGCCTCCTTCTGGGAAAATTTTTGCAGATCTTCCCGCCGCAAAATGCTTTGCCGGAAAGGCTCCAGCATCGCGCTCAGGCGCCTCCCCATCTGTTCCTGCCCCCAGGGCAGGCGGATTATTTGCGTCCGGCCTCCGGGCTCCACCCGGAAGAGGTAGCTTTCCTTCTCTCCCAGGGTATATTCCAGCAACACCTCTCCGGACTTTAAGGGCAGCTCCGCCGCCTTATAGGGCCGGGGATAATAGAGGGCGGCATACCGGGGATAGCGGCGGCGGAGCTCCTCCACCAGGGCCTGTTGTTTTTTTCCCCAAGCCTCGACCTCCGTCTGAAAGACGTTCACATCGCGCTTCATACCGGGATGAGGTTGATAAATTTCCTGGCGTTTGGCGTCCAGGGCCGCGGATTCATCCTTTAACTTCCGTTCCCGGGAAGCCAACTCGGCCGGCAGCTCTTCGCCGGGACCGGCGCCGGCTTTGGCGGCAATGGCCTCCAACAGGGACCTGGCCTTGATGGATTCGGCAAAGTAAAAAGCCGCGGACGCCAGGTCGGTGCCATACGCGCTGAAGGCCGGCGGCAAAGGCTGCCGTTTTTGGGTCATCTCCGCCAGCACGCCGATCAGGCCGAGATAAGCTTTATAATGCGCGATAAACCTGCCTCCCTGAAAGAAGGCGGTGCGTTCTCCCGGGGCCCGGCCGCGCATCTCTTCGATGATGCGGATGGCTTCCGCAAAAGAAAGCGCGGCCTCAGCCAACCGGCCCATCCCCTGCAAGGCCAAACCCTTCTGGATGTGGAATTGCGTCAAAATCTGCGGCGGTGCCCAGGGTGGGAGGCGCATGGCCTTCAGGGCCTCCAGGGCCTGTTCATAACGCCCCTGGCCCAGGTAGACCTCCACCATGCCGGCGGTTGCCGGTCCTTTCAGCCCTGCCTCCCCTTTTTTCATGGCCGATTCGGCCTGGGTGTAGTCCCCCCGGCCTTTGTGGATCAAGCCTAAAATGCGTTGGGCCTGGGCCGTCCGGGGATGGTCCGGCCCCAGCGTCTTTTCCTTGATCTTGAGAGCCCGCTCCGCCAAGGGCAAAGCCTTCTCCGAAGCTCCCTGCTGCTGGAGGATCATGGCCAGGATTTCCAGGATGCCCGCGGTTTCCGGGTGTTCCGGACCCAGGGCCTTTTCCCTGATCTTTAAAGACTCCTGGGCCAGGGATAAGGCTTTATCCAAGGCGCCCATCTGCCGCTGAACTTCCGCCAGGTTGGCCAGGGTTTCGGCGATGTCGGGGTTTTCCGGTCCGAAAAGCCTTTTCCTGATCGCCAGGGTGCGTTCCCCCAGGGACATGGCTTCGGCATACGAGCCGGCGGCGACATAGGCCCTGGTCAAACGGTCCATGGTCTCCAGGGTTTCCGGATTTTCCGGTCCCGGCGTCTTTTCCATGATCTTCAGGGCCCGTTGGTACAGGGGGATCGCCTGGCGATAACGGTTCAATCCCATGTTGATATTGGCCACCAGCTGCAGGCTGGCGGCGGTCCTGGGGTCTTCGGGACCGAGCCGTTTTTCCGTCCGCTCCAGGACCTGCTTGGCCAGGGGCAAGGCCTCCTCGTATTTCCCCGCGGCCGCCAGGGCCCGGGCCTGCCGGGCGGCTTCCCGGATCCGGCTGCCCGGGCTGTCCTCTTGATCCCGAGAAGTGGCAGCCGCGGCCGGTTGGGAGAGCGCCAAAGTCGCGACCGCCGGCAGGCCGATGGCCATGATCAGGAACAATCCCAGGCCAAACCTTTTATTCACCGCGTTTTCTCCCGCCCTCAACGGGCGCCCTGCTTAACTTTCTTTGGAGTTTTTCTTTGCTTAAAGCTTCGACCTGGCCTGGGCCTTAAGCTCCATCAGCTTTGGGTCTCCCGGCTTTTTCGCCAGCATGGCGTCGATTACTTCTATCATTTTTTTATGCAAGCCATATTCCGCATAAACGCTGAGAAGGTAGATTTCCGGAGTGGGATCGTCGGCTTTGGCCTGCTTCCGGAGGTCTTGATAGACTTTTTCCGATTGCTTCATCTCCTTTTGAGCCTGGGCGGTCAGGGGTTTGGGCCGCGGCAGGGGAGAGTCTTCTTTGGCGGGCGCCATGCTGCGGATAACCCCCACCCCGTGGGTCTGTTCCCGCATGACCGTGCTCCCCCCGCCGGTCCGGACGTCGCTCCGGCTGACGACCAAAGGCGCTCCCTTCATCCGGTTGGCCACCTTGCTGGAGAGAATCTTGATTTCCGGGGCAGACTGTGTTTTACCCTCCGGGGTCCGGCTTTCCGCTTCACCCACCTGCACGCTGGCGGGGCCTTTCCAGGTCTCCTGCCGCCCCCCGGAAAAATAGAGCAGTTGCAAGGAGCCCCCTTCCTTGAGTTCGAAGTTGTCCCCCTGCCGGATCTTTAAAAAAGCCTGGGCTTGGGCCGGGGTCTGGTTTTCCTGGTGGTTCCAATAGACGGCTTCGCCGGAGAGATTGGTGACCAGGCCCACGTCCGGGGCCGCGGCCCCGGCAGGGGTTAGAGGCAAAATCGCCAAGATCATCGCCATCCCCAAGCCACAAATCATCATTCTTGCATTTTGCACGGTCATTGCCTCATTTCCTTTTGTTGATTGACCCGTAATCATTTCTTAATATCATTTTTACTCTTAAATACAATTTGATATGTAATTCATTGAATTTTTGAAATTTTTAACCAAAAACCAAAAACCAAAAACCAAAAACCAAAAACCAAAACCAAAACCAAAACCAAAACCAAAAGCGAATAGCGAATAGCTAAAAGCTCTTCATTCCAAACCAGTCACTTCGTGGACCAGCACCGTTTCCTGCCGCCCTTTGAGGCGGGATTCCTGCCGGCCCCCGGTCAGGACCCCCGGGCCGGCCGCGGTGATGGTCTCGTGCGAAGCAATGATGGTCCAGCCCAATTCCTTGGTCAGGCCCTCCAGGCGGGAGGCAATGTTCACCGTGTCCCCGATCACGGTATACTCCAGGCGCTTGGGGGAGCCGATGTTGCCCACCACGGCCTCGCCGCTGTGGAGGCCGATGCCGATGTGAAACTCCGGCAGCCCTTTGCCGGAAAACCGTTCCGCCATTTTGACTTGAAACTCCGCGGCCCTGGCGGCCATGGCCAGGGCCGTGGCCAAAGCCCTCCGGGCGTGGTCCGGCTGGGGGGCCGGTGCCCCGAATACGGCCATCACCGCATCGCCGATAAACTTGTCCACGGTGCCGCCGTATTCCAGGATGGGCTCGCAGATGGAACTGAAATAGGCGTTGAGCATCTCCACCACCTCGTGGGCGCTCAAGCGCTCCGAAATGGAGGTGAAGTTGCGGATATCCGCAAAGAGGACGGTGACGTTGAGGGCTTCTCCCCCTAAATCGGGGAGTTTGCCGGAAGCCATGATTCTCTCCACCACTTCATCGGCCACATACCTGGAAAAAACCTGCCGCAAACGCTGCCGGGTGCGCTCCTCTCCGGTCAGTCGCACCGCCAGCACCCCGAAGAAACACAGGCCGATCCCCAGTTCCAGGCCGCCCACCGGGAGGATCAGGCCCTTCAAGAACAGTCCGTAGGCCGCGGCCAGGCAGATCAGAATCAGCAGCAGCCCGGCCCCCAGCCCTCGCCAGGGAGAAAAATGAAAGAAGCAATAGGTGCCGGCAGCCAGCGCCAGAAGCATAATGGCCAGGCGCAAAGTCGCAGGCGCCGGCTTAGGAGCGCGGCCGGTGAGCAGGGTTTCCACGATATTGGCATGGACCTCGGGGCCGCTCATCATTTGCGGCCCCCAGTGGAGGAAGCTCCGGGCGTAGGGAGTGAGGTGAATGTCTTGCAGCCGGGTCTCCAGGGCGACGATGGCCACTTTGTCCTTGAGGGCCTCGTGAAGCCGGTCCTCCGCGTCCGGATGCAGCAAACGCTTGAAGGAGATGCGGGGAAAGGTCCCCGGAGGACCGGCAAAGCCGATGTAGGGGAGGGGATTCGGAACCGCTTCGGAGCCTTTCCCGTCTGCGGCCCGTTGCGCCAACAGCGGCCCGAACAGGGGCCAGATCTCACCCTCAGAGTCCGGCAATGCAGTTACGAAACGGCGCAGCACGCCGTCCCGGTCATTATAAAAATTGGTCAGGCCCACGTCGTCCAGTTGGCGGGGCAGGGAGAAATAATAATCCTGGATGGGCAGCAGGACCTTGCTGACCCCCTCTTCGTCGGTGGTCATGCCCCCGGCCAGGATGACCTTCCCGGCCGCGAGCTGCCTTCTCAGCTCCAGATCGAAGGTGCGGCTCGTCCCGCCCGGGAGATCAAGCTTTTTCAGCCAGGCCTCGGCGCTCACGGAAAAGAGAAAGTCCAGGCCGATCACCCGGACCCCGGCTTGCTTCAGGACCTCGATCACCCTGGCAAAGTGGGGCGCCCAAAACACCAGCGGTTCGTCCTGGTGCTCCTGGCGGGTCTGCTCATCGATGGTGACGATGACCACGTGCCCGGGTCGGAAACGCCCCCCGGCCGCCTGATGCCAGATATCGTAATGGGTGTTTTCCACCCCCGCCAGCCAGTGAAAATGCCCGGCGATTTCCGCGGCCGATAAAGCCAGGGCCACCACCAGAAACCCGTAAAGGAGCCGTTTAGCCACACATTCCGCCCTTAATCCATGGGAGGTTCATACTATTCTATAATGATAGAGTATTGTTGCACATTAAAAAGATGAAGTGAGCTAGGAACCGCCGTTCCACGGAAAGGTACCATTGCCTGGTTCAGAACCTGACACGGACAAATGGGATGGGGGCACTGCTGGCAGTGGAGGAACCGGAGAACATTGTCCGATTGGCGAGATAATTGAATAGTAATAATATCCGATTTGCTATTGAGGATGGAAAATATTACAGGCCCAAAGCGATTTTGAGACAATCACCGACTCGGGCCTCCAGTTCATCGTCCAGTTCTCCTAACACCCGCTGTACCAGGGACTTGTGGAGGACAGTGATTTTATGGCCCCGGAAAACAGAAGGGTACTTCAGTCCAGTGGCGGCAAAGGAAGGATGATCGGGGGTCAGCACGATATCGGAAGGGAGCGGGTCTGGTGGGATGACCGAGGAAATGAAGAGCAGGACCACGTCATCCCCGCGGGAGAGAAAAGGTTCAGGAGAAAGGATGACCGCGGGGCGGACTTTAGTCGTGGTAAGGTCGGTGAATGGATACCTCACCAGGACCACCTGGCCCCGTTTCAGACGGAGGGGGGCCATGTCACCTCGTCGCCGTCTGCTAATGAGTAACCATCTTCCCGGGAATCGGCCAGCCAATCAAAAGAACCAGATTGCATGATAAGCTCTAGCAACTCTTCCGCCGAAATGTCGTCTGTCAGAACCTGGTAATGCCCCAGGGTGCGCCGGGCAATGAGAAAGGCAGCGAAGGCTTCCAATTCGGCCTGCTCTTGTGGAGTCAAGTTCTCTAATAAACGCTCGATTCTTCGGCTCATGGGAAGGCTCTCAGCTATTTATCTAAATTCTCAATACTTACTATCTTAGTAATAATTGATGAAAAATTCAAGACCTTAACCCAGCACCAAAACAGACCGGAAAATTTCGTAACCCCTTTATCATCCTTTTGATGGCTGCTGATAATGGCATCAGGTCTTTATCGAACATATTGCCCGTCTTTCTCGATGCGTTCCTTGAGAAAAGGGTTCATCTCGTCACGCAGCCGCACAATATCAACATGCTTTCCGGTCAATCCCTCAATATCTTCCTTGATGTGCACCAGGATAAACGGATTGGGGGTTTTAGTCCTTAGAAAGATGTCCACATCGCTGTCTTCCCCGCCCTCATCCCGGGCCATCGAGCCGAATACCCCGATCTCCAGGATGCCGTATTTCTCGGCATAATCCCTTTTAAAATTCTTCAAAATAGCAAGTAAACTATCTCTTCCGAGGATTTCCCCCTCATGTTTACTCAAAATCCACCTCCTGCCTGTTTCGCAGCATAAACCGGGACATTGTGATCCAGAAAGCTTTTTTACAGGATTCTCAAGCTCTTTTCCTGGATTTCCCGCTTCAACCGGTGCGCCGCCAATTCGATGAGAGACACCTTGCGGTCCAACAGGTCTTCTAATTGGATTCTATAATGATTGAGCATTGTTGCATACCAAAAAGATGCAGAGGTTGTTGAAGTCCTCTTTAGTGTTCTTCTTTAAAAGTGTCCTTCGGAATCCAGCTACCCTCAATTCAAGGTCACTGGAGGGCTGTGCCGCGGCTCCGGGCGCCGGAGACAGGCGGACTGCGCCGGGGTGAATGACCTGGCGGAGGGAGCAGGTCCAGTATGAGTTGCAGTAATTGACCCATGAGTGTGCTACAATATGCCGTAAGCCCCATAACCAAAACCGGCTAGGCCCGATAACTCAACCGTGTTAGCAATTATCTTCCTGAAAAGTTCTGGTGGTTGGAACTATACTGAGCGACTTAATTAACTGCGGTTGACATTCTCTGCGGCCTCTGCGTCTCTGCGAGAAACCTTTTTATCTCGCAGAGACGCAGAGAGCGCAGAGATTAATAATGCGCAATTATTTATGTCGCCAGGTATAATTAGGACCGGGCTCACCCCATCGGCGCGCATGGCTAAGAATATCTCCAACCTGCCGGCATCCTTTGATAACTCCTCGATGCACTATTACCGGGCCTTCGGTCTGACCATCGCCAGTGCGCTGCCTTGCCCGGAGCTGTTGCCGGCAGAGGGAGCCGCGGATGTCACCGTCAGTTATGCCCCGGTTCCTGAGGCTCTGGAGGACGTGGAGCAACAGGGGGTCTGCTATCAGGTAAATTCCACAGCCTTTCTTCTCAAGATAAAGACTGTCGGCAAGTATCTGGCAACCGGGGGGGAGAGGATCATCATCGAGCGGGCCCCCGGGGTTCAGGATAAAGAGGTGCGCCTTTTTCTGCTGGGGTCCGTATTTGCGGCGTTGCTGCAGCAGCGCGGTCTGTTGCCGCTCCATGGCTGCGCGGTGGCAGTCGATGGGGGCGCGGCAGTCTTCCTGGGTCCCTCCGGCTGCGGCAAGTCCACCCTGGCCGCGGCCTTGCGCCAGCGGGGCTATAGATTGTTGGCCGACGATGTCTGCGTTATTTCCTTTTCACCCCATGGGGCGCCGTCAGTGGTATCGGCTTATCCCCAACTTAAGCTCTGGGCCGACGCCGTAAAGAAACTGGGGAAAAACCCCGAGAATTTGACCCGGGTTAGAGCGGCCATGGAAAAATACGGTTTGCCCCTGGGGGAGGATTTTGCCAACACTTCCTCGCCACTCACCCGGATTTACGAACTGGTGGCGAGCAACTCCCCGGGTTTTGAACTTACCGCCTTACAAGGAACGGACAAGCTTGCCGTCCTCATGAACCATACCTACCGCCCCCAGTTTCTGGCCGGGGCCTTAGCCAAGAAACGCCATTTTGAACAGTGTGGCCGCGCGGCCCGGCAGTGCCGGGTCAACCGCCTGGTCCGGCCCCGCTGGCCCTTCCGCCTGGAAGAGTTGGCTGATCTGGTGGAGAAGGATTGGGCCTGATGGGAAAGATCATCTGGCTGGCTTCCTATCCGAAATCCGGCAATACCTGGCTGCGCATCTTTCTCACCAACCTGCGGCGGGACGGCGAGGAGCCTGCGAGCATCAATGACCTGGAGGGCGGCCCCATCGCCAGCGCCCGGGGGGTGTTCGATCAATTGACGGGGATCGAGGCTTCGGACCTCACCCCCGAAGAGATCGACGGGCTACGCCCCGACGTTTACGAGCAAATGACCGCGGCGGCCCGGGAAGACCTCTTTTTAAAGGTCCATGACGCCTACACCTATGGCGCGGACGGCCGCGCTCTGCTGGCAGCCCCGGGGAGCAGGGCCATCTATCTCCTCCGCAATCCCCTGGATGTGGCCGTGGCCGTTGCCAACCACAACAGTTACGATCACGATACTGCCATCGCCCATATGGCCGATGCGGAATTCGCCCTGGCGGCAGGCAGCGGCCGGCTTTCCGAGCAACTGCGCCAGCGCCTGCTCACCTGGAGCGGCCATGTCCTGAGCTGGGTAGAGGCGCCCATTCCGGTAAAAGTGCTGCGCTACGAGGACATGAAAGAGCACCCCCTGGAGACCTTTGCGGAAGCGGCGCGGTTTGCCGGGCTGCCCGCGGATTCGGAGCGGGTGCGCAAGGCCGTGGAGTTCAGCGACTTTAAGGAACTCCGGCGCCAGGAGCAGGAGGTCGGTTTTCAGGAACGGCCGCCGCAGACCCCGAGTTTCTTCCGGGAAGACGGCTGGGGCGTCTGGCGCCGGGAACTGACGCCGGAACAGGCGGCCCGGGTCATCCGGGACCATCGGGGAGTAATGCGGCGGTTCGGGTACTTAACCGATGAGGGAGAGCCGGTATTCTAAAACAGTGGGATTGCCTTCAAGGAGAAAGAATCCATGACCCTACCCATCGGCTTGAACACCACCGTTAAACGGGCCGAAGACCTGGTCTCCTGCGATCTGGACGGGGAGACCGCGTTGATGAGCGTGGCCAACGGCAAGTACTACGGCCTGGACCCCATCGGCAGCCGCATCTGGGCGCTTCTGGAAGAGGCCCGGCCGGTCGCCGCGCTGTGTGCGCAACTGCGAGATGAATACGAGGTGGAGCCGGCGCAGTGCCAACAGGAGGTACTCGCATTTTTGCATGAACTCGCCGCCGACAACCTGATCCAGGTGCTGGATGAGCCGACTGCGTAAGTTTTTGGACCTGCCTCACGCCGACCGTGGATTTCTGTTGGAGGCCGCGTTCTGGCTGGGGCTGGCCCGGCTGGCCCTTTTATTTTTGCCTTTCCGCCGCCTCGCTCCCTTTTTGGGGAGACAGATGGCCCAATCGCCGGAGGAAGCGGGAGCCGCGCCCGCGCAGCTGCTGGAGGGCGTCTCCTGGGCGGTGGCCGCGGCCAGCCGCCACCTGCCCTGGGAATGCAAATGCCTGGCCCAGGCCCTGGCCGGCAAGGCCATGCTCCGGCGCCGGGGAGTGCCCAGCACCCTCTATCTGGGCCTGGCCAAGGGCGACGCCGGGCTCCAGGCCCACGCCTGGCTGCGTTGCGGCGCGCACATTCTCACCGGCCGCCAAGACATGGCCGGATTCACCATCATCGCCACCTTTGCCGAGGACCATGGGGATAGTGTAACTTGCGGGAATTGCCAACGATATTAGACCATAAGCCTTTGACCGTTAGTTAAAATCTGCGTCCGGAAGGCGTTTGGCCGGTCTCGATGGCCCGCCGAGATTCGCCACTTTGAGCAGTCGGCCTGCCTTCAGGACCACGACCCGGTCGGCCCCGCGGATGGTGGAGGCCCGGTGGGCGATGACCACCACGGTGAGATCGTGCCTCAGGCGCTGCACGGCTTCCTGAATCCGGCGTTCGTTCTCCAGGTCCAGGCTGCTGGTGGCCTCATCCAGCAGCAGCAAAGCGGGCCGGCGCAGCAGCGCCCGGGCCAGGGCCAGGCGCTGGCGCTCGCCTCCGGAGAGCCGCACCCCCCGGTCCCCCACCACCGTGTCCAACCCCTGGGGCAGGCGGGCCACGAAATCCGCGGCCGCAGCCATTTGCAGCACCCGCCACAACTCCTCTTCGTCCCCGTCCTCCTGGGCCCACTGCAGGTTGGCCCGCACGGTGTCGTGGAACAGAAAGGTCTCCTGGGGCACATAACCCACGGCCCGGCGCCAGTCGTGGAGTCCGGCGCCGGCCAGGGGCGCGCCGTCAATCAATACCTGGCCCTCATCCGGCGCCAGCAGTCCCATGAGCAAATCGGCCAAGGTGCTCTTGCCCGCACCCGAGGGCCCGGTGATGGCGGTCAATTGCCGGGCCGGGATCACCAGGTCCAGGCGGTGCACCGCGTCGGCCCCGCCCTTTTCATAGCTGAAAGAGACCCCCCGTAACTCTAGGCTCCGGTGGAGGCCCAGGGGTTGTCCGGCTGGAGGCTGCGGGGGCTCCTGCTCCCGGACCAGGCGCTGCCGCATGGCCAACACCGCCCCGTAGGAGGGCAGGGTGTTGCAGATCCGCTGGTAGCATTGCTGCGCCAGGGATAACTTCGGCAGCAGCCGGGCGAAGAGAAAGGCCAGCAGGAGTAAATAGGCGGCGGGGAGATGGAAGACTTGCACGGCGCAGAGAAAGAAAAGGCTGAGCGCGCAAGCGGCCCCGATCTCGTAGAACATGCGGGTCGCGGCGTTGGTACGGGTAAAATCCAGGAGCCGGTTCACTAAGCGGCCGGTAGTCAGGCGGAAGTGATGCGCGAAATGTTTCTCCAGCCCATAGCTTTTGGCCACCTTCATGCCGCCGAGATGGTCCGTGATCACCCCGAACATTTCCTGCCTGGCCTGGAGGAGTTTCTCGCCGGTGTCCAGGGCCTGCCGGTTGAGGGGGCGCAGGATGAGCAACAGCAGGGCTCCAGTCCCCAGGGCCAGAGCCGTCAAGGCCGGGGACAGGGTGAAGGCCACCGCCAGGTTGACCGCGGCGATGACCGAAGTGCTGGCCAGCAGCAGGAGTTGCTGAATGCCGAACCCCACCATTTCCATGGCTGCAGTGAGCACCTGGGTGAGGTCCGCAGCCCGGATGCGGGTGAAAGAGAGCCAGTCGACTCGGGTGAGATCCTGGTACAAGTCGTTGCGGAGAAAAAGAGTAAAGCCCTGGATTACTTCCATATTCAGCACGTCCCGGAATCGGGAGGCTATTGCAGAGATGGCTACGAGCGCGACATAGAGCCCGAGGATTACCGGCAGGGTGAGAGGCAGACCGGCCAGGGCCAGGACGCGGCCGATAACGGCAGTGATGCCCCCGGAGCCGGCCGTGCCGCCGAAGCCGATGAGTTGCAGCAGGGGAATAAGCATCAACAAGCCGATACCTTCCACCAGCCCCAAGGCAATTAACAAGATCAGCGAGATTATCGCCTTGCCCCGGGCATAGCGGCAGACGGCTGCCAGATAAGACCGGAAGAGGGATGGTTGGGAACCGGCGTTGGGAGTCATGGTTAGTTCTAACAAAGCTTATTACATACATTGCGCCGGGAACGGCAACTAAAATGTTCTTGATCCAGCCTCATCCTCATCGCCGATATACACGTTAAAAACGGCTTCATAATAATAGATGCGCGGGTCCGGCACGTACCCGGGGGTGGCTGAGATAAAGATGACGGCCTGGCCCAAGTTTTCATTTTCCATCAGGTAGGAGTCGTCCGGCAGGGCGGCCTCGCCTGGAGGGGGATCGAAATTCAGGGTAAAGCTTTCATAGTGAGGAGACATGTTGTGGCTGGTGATACTGGCGAGCTTCACCGGAATTCTCCGGCCGTCGCCGGGGTGAATGTGGAAGATCTGGTTCACCAGGGGCACAAAGGCCGCTTTTCTAAGTTTTGGCATGGAGACGCCTCCTCGAATCGCAAGATCCCGTGACCGACGCAGTCGATTTGCCACCCTTCAGGAAGCCGCGTTTTTTTTGGCGCTGTTTTTATCCCCAGAGCGCTATTTGCTTGTAACATCGAAGCCGCCAAAAATAAATAGAAGAGGCGCACGCGTGGTATATTTCCAGCGGCGAATTCGTTTTTCCAGGCAGTCATTTTTACCTGCACAGATATTTTACAAGATACAGAAATATTTCAAACAGACCAAACATTTTGCTTGATCTGAAAAATAGGTCGTGGTAAAGGCTTTGACTATTATCTGTAAAAAAAGCAACTGCGCATTTATTGACTACCCCAAAAAAGGAGGACGCGGAATTGGATGGTTACCTGGGTACCATTATGCTGATTGCCTTCAACTGGGCGCCCATGAACTGGGCGCTGTGCCAGGGACAAGTGATGCCCATCTCCCAAAGCACGGCTCTTTTCTCCTTGCTGGGCCCCTATTTCGGAGGCGATGGCAAGACGACCTTCGGCCTGCCGGACCTGCGCGGCCGGGTGCCCTGCGGTTACGGGAAAGGCCCTCTTACCCAACAACGGGATTTTGCGCAACAATTCGGCGCCGATAAGGCGACGCTGACCCAAAACAACCTGCCGCCGCTTCCGATCAGGGAGGGGCAAGCCGGCAAGACGGTCAGCGCCACTGCTGCAGCCACCGTCAAAGCAAAAGCCGCCCAGGGGAGCGTCCTGATGCCGTCAAACAGCTACTGGGCATATGGCTGGACGGGCAGCACCGCGACTAAAAATTATGCCGACAGCGCCGCCACCCCTGACGCCACCATGGCTGCCGATGCGGTCCAGGTGACCGTCACCCCGACTTTTAATGTCGCCAACCTGGCTACCGGCGGCACCGGCGCCGCCCAGCCATTCGACCTTAACCCGCCGTCGTTGGCGCTGAATTACAGCATATGCACTGCCGGATTATATCCGACTCGAGATTAACCGGTAACCCGAGGCCAAAGGGGTGGTCACCACCGGCCCTTTGACAGGCAATCCTTGGCAGGCAGGAAGAGATCCATGGATCGTTCCCGAAAAGATTTCCTGGGGGCAATTGAGAACTACAAGCTGGGATTGCTGCCCCAGGCCAAGCTGTTGCTTAAGAGCTGCGTTAAGGGCGATCCCCGGCACGCCGAAGCCTACAACCTGCTGGGGATCGTCTGCTACCAACTCCGGGAATTCCCGGAAAGCCTGCATTATCTTGAGCGGGCCCTGGGTCTGAAGCCCGGGGCAGGCAATTACCTGAATAACGCCGGGGTCACCGCCCACGCCCTGGGGCAATACGAGGCCGCCAAGGCCTATTTCGGCCGGGCCATCGACCTCAATCCCGAATACCACGATCCGTACAACAATTTGGGCAACCTGCTCAAAGACCTGTTCCTGCTGGATGATGCCATCCAGTGCTACAAGCAGGCCCTGGCTATCAAACCCGATTTCGCCGCGGCCTGTTTTAACCTGGCTCTGACCCTGGAGCAGAAAGGGCGCCGCATCGAGGCCGTTTTCTATTTTCAGCAAACCATCAAGATGAAGCCGGAGCATCTCAAGGCCCACCAGAAGCTGGCCCAGTTGCTGCCGGACAGCAACCGGCCTGACGAGGCTGAAGAACATGCCCGGGAAGTCCAATGGCTGCTCCCCCGGCAGAAAGTTTTTTATACCCGGACGCCGGTGTGGACTCCCCCCGATTATCAGGGGCTGTTTGCTTGAGGGTCGCGGTCCTCTGCCAGGGCACCGTGCTGCAACCCGCGCTGGGCGCGCTGCACAGCCAGGGGCTGTTGGCGGGCCTGGGGGTGCCGGACCGGCTGCCGGAGATCCATCTGCCCCTGGAGCAGGCGGCCCGGCAGGCCGGGATTCCTTTCGCCCGGATCAAGGCCAACGGTTTGGAAGAGCAACTGACCCGCTGGCTGGAGGAGTCGAACCCGGACGTGGTCTGCACCATGGGGTTCCCCCATAAAATCCCGGGGTCGGTGCTGGAGCAGCCGCGGCTCGGTTTTTTCAACTTCCACGGCGGGGCCCTCCCCGGCTACCGGGGGCCGGACCCGGTCTTCTGGCAGATCCGCAACCAGGAGCCCGTTGGCGCCATCACCATTCACCGCCTCGCCCCGGAACTGGACACCGGCGGCATCGCCATTGCTGAAGCGGTGCCCATCGGCCCGGATGATACTTACGGCCTGCATCTGCAGCGGCTGGGCGCGGTCCTTCCCAGGTTGATGATCGAACTGGTGCAGCAACTGGCAATTCACGGCGACCGGCTGCTGCTTAGCGAGCAGCCGGCCGCGGCCGCCCGCTACTGGAAGCGGCCTACGGAGGCGGACCTGACCGTGGACTGGAGCAGTTCCGCGGCCGCGATCCAGGCCCTGGTGCGGGCCTGCAACCCGGTTTATGCCGGGGCCATGACATTGATGAAAGGCGTCCCCGTGCGCCTCTTACAGGTGACCGGCGGCATCCCTGATAAAAGTAAGGAAATAACACCCGGGACGATTGTCGAGGCTGGCGCCGACCGGGGCATTCTGGTGGCGTGCGGCCAGGGACAGACGCTGTTCCTGGACATCGTTTATGCCCAGGATGGTTTTTTTACGGGACAACAACTGGTGAGAATCTTCGGTCCGGGCGCCGGGGAGCAAATGGGATGACCGGAAGTCAAGCAAAAGTATAACGGGTTTTTTAACAGATTTTCGGATCAATGGCGCAGAAGGAGCAAAGGTTATGTCCCAAGGGATAACTGATAACCAAGCGGAAGGCGCGATTGAGGCGCACAAGGAAGAATTGACCTTTAAAAAGGCATGGTCATCGCCAAAGCTTAGAAGGTTGGTTACGGAGCTGACAGAGGGGAAAATACCTTTCCCCAATGAATCAACTCCATTAGCTGCGCCGTCCTAGGGCGCATGCATGGACACCTGCCGGAGGGCCGCTGAAATATTCAAGCAAAAACTTCAGGTTGGCAAAAAAGAGAGGATGACGGCCCGCAAATACGCTCTTACAGGATAGAGCCGCGCCCGGTTGTTCATTTATCCCCCGCAATAGTAAGGGACAAAATGCATTCAACGCCAATATATCAAAGAACTTCCCCCCCCGACAGGTCCCGGCCTTGAGAGAGAGCAAACCTCGAGCACAGAGAGCCGGGGCAAACGCCCCTGGACGCCGCCGCGGTGCCGCCGCCTGGACCTGGGGGGAACCGGCGGGAAAAATTTCGCTCTTGCTGAAATTACTACCACTCCCTTCGCGTGTACTTATGGTCCCAGTTGACGGGTTTTTTTCACGGCAGTTGGTGCGCCCGGCCGGGAGGCCGACAGCAGCCGCCGGAGCGACCCCGGACCAGATATAAGAGAACATGTTTTTTCTGCATTATGATCGGCGAGGGTCCCCGGGGCCTGTGGGCATCCACCCCCCGGCCATTATCCGGAAGCTCACGCCGTATGCCCCGGCTGACCAAAGCGGCGCCCGCGGCAACGGTCCGCTCCTGCTAGTCCAGTGCGTCCGCTGGAATACCGCGGCCTCCCGCCTGGAGCCGGCCCCCCTCCATGACCCCCAAACCGGCATCTCCCTGGCCTCCTGGGCCAGAATCGACAACCGGGAGGAGTTGGCCGGAGATTTGGGTATTCCGGGCCCGCAAGCGGCAGGTTTGAGCGACTCCGAACTGATCCTGCGGGCCTACCAGAAATGGGGGGAAGACTGTGTCTCCCATCTGCTGGGCGACTTTGTCTTTGCCCTCCATGACCCCGGGAAAGGGAAAGTTTTCTGCGGCCGGGACCATCTGGGGGTGCGGCCTTTTTATTATTACCTGTCACCGGAGCGGTTCGTCTGTGCCACCACCCTGAATGCCTTGCTGGATCTCGAAGGAGTCTCCGGGGAGATCGAGGAGCAGTGGCTGGCCGATTACCTCCTGCACCTGTCCATGAGCTTTGACCGGACGCCGTACCGGGGCCTCCTGAAACTGCCCCCGGGCCACTGCCTGGCCATAACCGGCGAAACGCAACGGCTCCGGCAGTACTTTAATCTTGCGGACGTACCGGAACTCAGGCTCCGGGATTCCCGGGAGTACGTGGAAGCCTACCGGGAGCAGCTCGAAGCCGCGGTCAAATGCCGGGTGGCGACTGACTACCCCCTGGGTTCGGAGTTGAGCGGCGGCCTGGACTCCTCCTCGGTGACCGCGTACGCGGCCCGGTTTTTCGAGCAGCCCCTATCCCGGTTTCACGCCTTCGGTTTTGCGTTGCAGGAACTGGACCCGGAGTATATCCGCACCGTCAGTCAAGACCTGGGGCTGCCGCAAATCCACGTTTTTTCGAACCGGGAATTCAGAGGAGAAGACCTGGACCAGCGCTCCCTGGAAGTTCTCGGCTACCCGGAGGAATGCGGCAGTAGCACCTTTTTCGAACCGTTCTACCGCCTGGCGGAAAGGCTGGGCGTCCGCACCCTGCTCTCGGGCTTCGGCGGCGACGAATTTGCCACCACCATCCATGGCTACCTGGTGCCTCTGGACCTCATCACTCGCCATCGCTATCTGGAACTTTATCGGCGGCTGCCGGGAAACGGACTCACCAGGTTCCTGCGGCTGATCAAGCTGGTTCTGAAAAAAATACAGACGCATAATTTCACCCAACCGGAATATAATCCCCGTTTCCACGAAGCATTCACCAGACGCTGGGAGCAACAGATCGTGCGCCGGGAGTGGGTGGAGCGGTTCAACCTGAAAGAGCGTTATCTGGACGAAGCCAGGTTTGACGCGGGCTACACCGACCTCAAGAAGTTCACTCTGGAAAAGCGCTGGATGCCTTTTATCCCCACCCGGATGGAGAACTGCACCCTCATGGCCGCGGCCCGCAGGATCGAATACCGTTGGCCGTTACTGGATGTAAGGTTGGTGCGGCTGTTTATGAGTGTCCCGGCGGAAGAGCATTTCTATCGGGGCCTAGGGCGCTACCTGCACCGCCGGACCGTCCAAGGCATGGTTCCGGACCTGGTCACCTGGAAAAAGAGTAAGGATATGGGCGCAATCATCGGCTTCGATCAGGGAGCGGCGGCCGGCGCCCCTCCTCCGGCGGTGGACAAGCTGCACCCCCGCTTAATCGAGTTGGTGGACGTGGCCAAGCTCCGGGGGCGGATCGCTGCCTTGCCCGCGGAGGCAAACAACCATCATCTCCTGCAGCATTTTGAATTACAACGGGACCTCCGGGCCGTCAGAAAACTCGATCTCTGGCTGAAGCAGCGTTTTCCTGATGAATGCCCGGGATCAGGGGGAACTCCCCGGCCACAACCTTGAGGCATAAATCCGCAACAACCCGGTTTCCAGGAGGGAGACCCCGGAGAGGGCCTGTAACGGGGCCACGTTCCAGTTGAAATTCCCTTCCAGCAAAACCGGGCCGTCCGGGGTCAGGGCCACATCCCAGCCGATAGCGGCCACCTCCGGGAAGAGTTCATGGGCGCGCAGACAGAGGTCCAGGGTCTCCTGCCAGCACGGTATAACCTTGCCCCCCAAGTCCCGGCGCAGGTCCTCTTCTTTTAGAAGAGAGGAAACGCCTGGCCGGGGCAGGAGCGTCCCGCAGCGGCAATCCACCGGCACCAGCCACCATCTCTTTTCTGCATCCGGCCGCGGCATTTCCAGGACCGCGGCGATAGCCCCCGGCTGCCGCCCGTCATGGGCGGTAATGAGACGCACCGTGGTCAATCTGTCGGCGGAGCCCAGGCCTCGGACTTCGGGATGATTGAGCAGCAGGGGTTGGACCAGGTAATCCTGGTCCGCCACCTGCCGCTGCACATAGCCGAGGACCGCGTCTTTGCCGGCCACCGCCTCTTCTCCGTCCACCCGGTAATCTTTGACCGCGGGGTCATAAAGCAATGCGAAGCATCCCCGGCTTTGGTTGCCGGTATTGGGCTTACAAAAAAAGGACTGCCCGGTAAAGATTTTTTCCGGGTTCACCGGCCCGCCTTGGCGAAAAAAGGCGATGGTCTTGACGGCCGGGATTCCGGCCCGCGTCATTTCCTGCGCAAACGCGTTCTTATCGGACAAGAGCCGGTTGGCTGCCGACAGGTCCCCCGGGCCGCACATGACCTCGTGCCAATGGGGCAGTTCGTGGGTGTAGACATAATGCAGCCATCTTCGCCGGGGCTGCCGGTGCAGGCCATAGGCGTAATAAAAGCCGGGGGGGATGCCATGTAGCCAAGAGAGAACCCACAGATCAACGGTTTGCCTGACTGGGGAAATATGAAAGCGGCGCTGCGTTTCGCCCGCATGCCGGCGCAACGCCATGATAATTCTTTTCCAGCTAAAGAAGAATAACCATAAGCATTGGGAGTAGCAAAAGATCAGACACCAGGCCCAGCGCGGCAGTTGCCCCCAGGCCTTCAAAAAAACCGTCCGATGCATCTTCACTGCCAGGCTCGGCCCGGGCGCAAGAAAACGCCAGCTTGCCAGGGTGTGCGGCACCGGGCGCCTTAAAATCAACCGGTAAAATGATACCAGCTTTCTTTTAAAAGTAAGGTCTGACGTCAGCATCACTCAGTGAATCTCGCCTGAGAGAAATGGGTTAGCCCAGGAGCATCACCGCCTCCATTATCCCGATAATATTCTGAAGACCCGGGGCAAAGGGGCTTGGTCGCGAATCCTCCTCGCCTGCGTTCTTTTGGGCCCATCTCGTCAGAAAGTCTGTTTCTCGCGGCTGCACAGCCGTCGTTGGAACCAGAGAGGGAGACGCAATAAGAAGTAGAGAAAGAAAAGGGAATCCGGAAGGCGCAGGGTCAGCCAGTCCCGGCCGAGACATAGTTCGTGAATGCTTCTTATTTTATCCTTAAAAGAATTCCCGTCTCGCAACTTACAGATGAAGCGACCGAGAATTAAAGAAAGGGGCAGTTTTTCCGGTTGGGGACAGAGTATTAACCGATAGGCTACTTTGGCCAAATAAGACACCAGAGGATCCTGTAACGCATAAGTGCAAATCGCCTCAGGCAGGGGGGCCTCCAGGAGTTCATGGGCCAGGATAACGCCTTGGGCCAGGGGCCGCAATAAACCAGCCTCTCTTGCCAAGGCCATTAGGAACGGCCAATCGATCTGCGGATTCCCCTTAAGCATTTCCGCCAGGTCCACCAGCCAAAAGAGTCTGTAATAGAAATGGCCGGCGCCATGGGCGCACAGGTAAAGGAGGTTGTCTGAAAAGGACATCACCGGCAGCCTCCAACCGGCCGCCGCCAAAGAGAAGGTCCGGCTTTGGAGCCGAGTTGCCTCCATGACCGGGGAAGACCAATTCTCTCTTAGCCGCCAATGCAGTTCAACCTGCACGCGGCTTTGGGTATGCCGATATTCAAAGTGGTGCAGATGCCTTAAAAACCGTCGGCGCTGATAAGAATCCAAAGGGAAAAGCGGCAGGGTACGGCGATAATTCCCTTGGAGGAGAAGGTCGGCAAGGTCGAAATGGTGAGGGGCAACGAGCAGGTCAATGTCCCCGGCATGGCGCAGGGCCAGGTTGCCATAAACCTGCAAAGCCAAGCCGCTGCCTTTCAGGAGCAGGGCCGGTATGGCGTTTTCCTGAAAAAGCCGGCAGAGCCGCACAGACTCTGCGGCATTGGCTAAACCTCGGAGGGCGTTGTTTTCGAAGCGGGAGCGGAGAGCGCTCATAACGGCGGACGGCAAAGTTTTGCCGGCATAGCGGCTGAGATTGGTATAGACCAGCGGCGCCACCCGGTGACGGTCCACTCTCCTGAGAAACTCGGGCCAGGCAATATTGCTTTGGCTCAAGCTCTCGATTTGCTGGACTTCCTGTCCCTGGGGGGTGACTCGGAGACAGGCAAGAAGAAGACGCATTTCCCCGGGGAGGTCAGTCTGCATAAAGGAGCAGATCTCTCTCACGAAGCCATCACTTTTTACCCAAGATTAACCACGAACTATACCATACTATGAGGGCCTCTTCATCGTCTTGTTTCAACTAACCCAGGCTAAGAGGGATCAATACCTGAAGAGCCTGAGAAATGCGCATGCCAGCAAACGCCGCCTGCTGGAGATCCGGGATGCCTGGGACGGAAAACCGATTATGAAAAAGAGGTCTTGAAGTTCGTGTCTTGACAGAAGACCTGTTTAAGGACTAAAATTGGTCATATCTCGAAAGGGGCGGATCATGAAATTTTCCAGCCAAATCAAGCCGATCAGTTATCTCAAGGCGCATGCCGCAGAAATAGTGCGTAATCTGGGGAAACAGGAGGGGCCTTTAATCATCACCCAGAATGGCCAGGCCAAGGCGGTCATGCAGGACATCGAAAGTTATGAGCAGACCCAGGAGACCATGGCATTGTTAAAAATATTGGCCCTTGGAATTCGTCAGGTCGAAGAAGGGAAGGTTCGGCCTGCCTCCGAGGTCATCGAGCGACTGCGGGAGCGACAGGAAACTCGCTGATGTCCTGGATGGTGCTATTGACCGATGATGCCGCGCGCGACCTGGAGGATTTATACGATTATATCAACCTGCATGATGTTCCGGGCAAGGCGGATCACGTACTTGAGCAACTTGAAATGGCTTTTAACAGTCTCTCCGAAAACCCTCACCGCGGAGCCTATCCCAAAGAATTACTGTCGATTGGGGTCAGGGAGTATCGTGAGATTTTCTTTAAGCCCTACCGCACCATTTACCGGGTCATGGATAATAACGTTTATGTGCTCTTGATTGCCGACGGGTGTCGGGATATGGAGACTCTGTTGCAACGACGTTTACTGGCATAATCCTTGCCTAATCCTATATCCGGCGGCTAAGAATTTGCCGACCTTAAGAATCTGCCGCCTCTTCCGGTCACTCCTCCGTAAGCACCAGGCCGTTTCTCAAGGCATTTTGGGCTAGTGGCACTTTTTCCAGTTCATCTTCCAGGTATGGAAAAACATCCACCGGGACCGGAGAGTCGATAAAAGCCAGGAGCATTTCCGGGATCCGGTCCACTATCCGCTGGTTGCTTTCCTTGAGAACCACCAGGAGATCGGCGTCGCTTAAAGCGGTATAGGTATCGTTGATCAGGGAGCCGAATAAGACGATTTTTCGGATGTTGTTATTCTGCAGCCGGATCTTGTGGGCCAATCTGGCAATCTCCCCAATGACCTGTTGTTTATTTAAAAATTTGGCTCTTGACATAACTGATGATCTCTTGTGCATCGGCGATGGCCTTCTGGGCGTCTTCGACGTCGAAATAATCCATGGGCGCGCCCCAATCAAAGCCGTTGGGGTAGCGGGTGGCGATATAAAATTTGTCCAATTCCGCTGCTTTTTTAAATAGTTTCCTATCCGGTTGGAGTTCAGGAGGCAGTTCTCGGAACATTCTCAAGAGGGAATGGCCGAAGTTTTCTCCCCCGATATGTTGATATAGAGCCTTTAAGGCCTTTTCGGCCGCTTGCTGCGCGGCAAAGCAGGACCACTCATAGTCCTGAGTATTAATAGAGTTTTGGGCATGCTGTAAATCCTTTTCAGCTTGCCTAAACCAATCATTTGCTCGGCGCGGCATAGCATCCTTCCGCAAGTGGATTGCATTCCTTGGTATTTCTTCCACAATATAGGCGGGTTCTCTTATAAATCAAATTGAATTTATGATATGGGGCGAATATTTACCCGAAAGGAGATAAGCTGTTAATCGCTGAGCAACAGTTCCAGGACCGCGGGGGGCGGGGCGGGGGTCGGTGGCGCGGGGGGGGCGTACCAGGCGGTGCAGGCCAGCCCTAAGGCGGCTACGGAGGTGCAGGGTTCGTTGGTGGTGTAGTCCTCCAGGTCGTCGTGGAAGACGGAGGACTCGCTCTGAAACGCCGCGTAATCGTCCGGATCCCTTAAGGTGATGCCGATGGCCAGCCAGTCGCTGCGGTTCATGGGGCCTTCGTCCCAGAAGCCCGTCAATTCCGTCTGCGTCAAATCGGCCACCTGGTGGTGGGGATGGTGGGGCCAGACTTCGCCCAGGCCGTTGACCCAACAGACCCCCCAGGGGTTGCCTCCCAGGAAATAATCCCGCTGGGCCCAGGCCAGATCGCGATAGGCCGCATCTCCAGTCAGGTCTTCATACCACCGGGCCGTTAAGGCCGCGCCCAGAATATCGAACACCGATCCCCAGTAATAGCGGAAAACCGCAGCCCGGAAGGGATCGGCCGCCGCGAAGAGCTGCATGTCATCCAGATCGGCCTTGAGAAACGCGGCCGCCTGAGGTTTATAGGCAGGGTCGAGGCGGGCGATTTCGTAGTGTGCCAGGTTATGGAGGTTGCCCCAATTGATGTCGCCGGTATTGCCGGCTGCCAGGGCGAAGGCCTTGGCCTCGGTAAGATAGGCGGCAGTACCGGTGGCCCGGAATAGTTCCGCGGCGGCCAGGGCCATGTCGTCCTTCCAGGTGGTCTCGGTATAGAACCCGGAGGTGGCGGATTGGGCCCCGGGCCGGGCCTTACCGAAGGCGTAGATCTGCTCCGCCGCGGTGCGGTAGGTTGCAGCCAGAATGGGGTTGTAATAGGACCGGGTGGCGTCGTTCCACAGGATTGCTCCCAGGGCCAGGGCCGCCGCGGCCTTGCCCGCGATATTGGCCCCTTTGCCGGTTTCGCAGGCCCAGACCGGGCGTACCGGTCGCTGGGTATCGTCGCCCTCCGGCAGGCGCCAACCCGTGTGGTCGGACGCGTCCCCCACCTGGTAGTAGAGCACCTGGCGAGCCGGGTCCCACATCTTCAGGATCCAGTCCAAACCGATCCTGGCTTCGGCCAACAAAGGGGGGATTCCCTGGCCGGAAGCGTTGTCAAAGACCCCCGGATGGCGCTGGTACGCGGTGAGCATCAAGACCGCGGCCGCACCGGTGGTGATCATGAACTTCAAATAATCCCCGGCGTCGTGCCAGCCGCCGGTAGCGTCCACCGGGTAGCCGTCGGCGTGGCCGCCCTGGGCCGTGCCGTCCTTGAGGTGGCAGGGGCCGTGCAGGGAGGGGCCGGTATCGCCGCAGCGCTGCACCCGGAAGAATTGCAGGGTGAGGTCGATGACTCCGGCGTACATCCGGTCGCCGACGCCGAAGGAGGGCGAGGTCTGGCCGTCCAGGAGGAGGCGGTATTGCCCCGGGGATTTGAGGGCGCTGAAGTTCAGTTCATAAAGGTGGGCAAAACTGCCGTAGCCGCCGCGATCCGGGCCCACCGCGGCGCTGAAGACCTGGCCGCCCCCGGGTTCGTTGATGACGCTGAAGGTGCGGCCGGCCAGGTTGTCGTCAGTCAGGGCCAGGGCGATCTTGCGGTCCCCCGGCAGGTAGCCCGCCTGGTTGACCCGCAGGTAGACGGGACCGGGGGCCGCGGCCAGCGCGGGCGACGGGCCGGAGAGGGCAGACCGGTCCACTCCCGGGGGCCGGTTTCCCGGGATCCCATGGCCGCCCCAGGCCCCGGCCCACAGCAGGGCCAGAGAGAATATGATAAATCGGGAACGAGACCAGCGCCGCGCCATAACGCCTCTAAAACTTATCGACCGGCAGGGACCGGGACTGCAATTTCGGAACGAGGCCGATAGCGCTATCATAGCACGGGAAAACCTGCAAAAAAAACCGCGCCTGAAATTTTGTCCCTCCTGATTCGCAGAGTTCCAGGTTAAGACCCAAGCAAAGGTACATTATTGTAATTTATGATCAACCAAAGACTTTCATTAAATTACAATAATGAATAGTTGGGGCAGGTGTCCTCCCGGCCCCAACAAGTTATAAGGAGTTGATAATATGCCTATTTTCGCTGATCTCCGAGCCTGCCTTCCCCCGGTTTGGAGCATCCGTAATCTTGGCCCGGATTATGCATGTAATATATTTAACCCGGCAACTACGGTTGTTTTTGTTAAATTCTACTGATATGTTTGTATAAACAAAGAAAAAGGAATATCCCATGGAAATGATTGCACCCTTCGCAGAATTCGGTAACCTGAGCTCTACGGCTTGCTATATAAACGCGATAGTGATGACCATGATGTCGGCCTGGCTGGCCCTGAACCTGGAGCCCCCCAAAAAACAGGATCGATAATCTAGCAGTGCTGTCACTTTTCTTTACACTCCCGCCGCTTGCCTGATCCGATCTCAGGACTTGAACCCAGGTGGCACAGGCTTTGAGCCTGTGCCACTCGGGAAGACCGTTTTTCGTTTCACGTTTTTCGTTACAAGACTCCAGAAATTGAGACCTTTTGGAATGTTCCCCCTTTGGCAAGCTGCGGTGGCGGAGCGACCCAAGAACCGCAAAGACAAGCAGATTGAAAGGGCAGGAGATAAACAAGGGAGGTTTTTATAAAAGGAATACCTGCAAAAGAAACAAATCTGAAACTATCAGCCGTTAAACAAACAAATCTGTAAGTTTCGAACCCAAAACGAAAAACGCAAAACGAAAAACGAAAAAAAGAATCCCTTAAGCTTCCGCCAGGGTAAGGTGGTAGGCCAGGTTGTCCAGTTTGACCGTGAAATCCACGTTTTCCACGGCCATGCCTTCCGGCACCTGTAGTTGAATGGGAGCAAAATTGAGCACCGCTTTCACCCCGGCGCTGATGAAGCGGTGGGCCGCGTTTTGTGCCTTGCCGGCAGGGGTGGCGATGACCCCGATTTCCACGCCTTTCTCCTTGACGACCTTGTCCAGTTCATCCACGTGGTGGATGATCTGGCCGCTGGGCAGCCGCCGTCCCACCTTCGCGGGGTCCACGTCAAAGACTGCCACGAATTCGTAGCCCTGCCGGGTGAAATTCTCATGGGCCACCAGGGCCAGACCCAGGTTGCCGATGCCCACCAACGCCATTTTCCAGGTCTTGTTGAGCCCCAGGATGCGCTTGATTTCAAAGAGGAGCTCTTTGACGAAGTAGCCCACCCCCCGGATGCCGAATTCCCCGAAGTAGGCCAGATCCTTGCGGATCTGTGCCGGGTTGATGCCGCATTTCTGGGCCAGCTTATCGGAGGCGATAATCTTCACATCCTCCTGGGCCAGGGCCTCCAGGCAGCGGGAATAAATGGACAGACGAGTGATGGTGACCGCGGGTATTTTTGAGAATTTCATGATAGACCGCATCATCCCCAGCAGGTTAGGGCCCAGGGGCCGTGCAAATTTTCACAAGCATCGCCTGTAAATAAGGGGGGCCGAAGCCCCCCTCATTAAAGGTAGGCTTATTTAGATTTTGAACCCAAGAGCAGCGGCGATGGGTTTGGTCATCGGGTAGGCGTAGAGGATGATCAACGCCACGACCAAGGCGTAAATGGCCAGAGATTCGATCATGGCCAGACCGATGAGCATGGTCACGGTGATTTTACCGGAGGCTTCCGGGTTCCGGGCGATGCCTTCCACGGAGCTCTTCACCGCCAGGCCCTGGCCGATGCCGGTGCCGAAAGCGGCGATGCCCATGCCGAAGCCGGCGGCCAGAACCGCGTAGCTGAAAAAGCCGCCCAGGCCGGCGCCGGCGCCGCCCGCGGGCTCAGCGGCCATGGCCAGAGAAGCAAACAGCAAGGAGAACAGCAGGGTAGAACCGAGTACTAAAACTTTCTTCATTTCCACAACCTCCTACAGAAGTTTAGATATGTGAAGTGGCCTTCTTCCAAGATTAGTGGGCGTGCTCCATGGAGCCCGCAAAGTACATCATGGAGAGCAGGGTGAAGACAAAAGCCTGCACCACGCTGGTAAAAATGGCCAGGAACATCATGGGCAGCGGGGCCAGGAACATTCCGGCCAGGAAGATGAGGATTAACAGCACCAGATCCTCACCCATGATATTGCCGAAGAGACGCAAAGTCAGGGAGAGCACCCGGGCGAAATGGCCGATGATCTCGATGGGGAAGAACAGGGGCGCCAACGCCGGGATGGGTCCCAGGAAGTGTTTGATGTACTTGACGCCGTGAAATTTGATCCCCAGATAATGGGTATAGACAAAGGTGCATAAGGCCAAAGAGAGCGTGGTATTGATATTGGCGGTGGGTGAAAAGAACCCGGGCAGCAAGCCGATGAGGTTGCAAAACATGATATAGAGAAAGACGGTGGCGATATAAGGATAAAAGGCCCGGCCTTCCTCGCCGGTGATTTCCACCATGAAATCCTCGAGGCCGCCGATAATCATCTCGAAGACATTCTGGCCGCCCGCGGGCACCAGGGCGATGCGCCGCGTGGCCATCATCCCCAGGCCCAAAAGGACCAGCATAACCACCCAGCTATAAGTCACGTGGGGCGGAATGTGGATGCCGAAATGCTCCAAGATCAAGTCAAGAAAGAGGATGGGATGTTCCATGAGAAGGATCTGCCTCCTTGTTCTTTATCTTCATCGCTTCGTTGAGCCCCAGCAGGATGAGGGTCAAGGCTACGGTGGACAATCCCACCACCAGGCCCAGCACGTTCACCCAGCCGTAGCTGATTAATAAAAATACCACCACCATCATGCCGGTAAAGCGCAGAAACTGTTTGGCCGCAAAAAAGGCCTGGGTGCGCCCCTTGCTCTCCGGCTCAATCTGCGCCTTTTCCAGAGTGCCTTTCAGGAAGCGGTGCAGGAGGTGGAAGTTGACCACCACCAGCAACCCTCCCACCAGGACGCCCAAGGCGAATTCCCGGCCGCTTACCAGGTACCCCCCTGCCACCAGAAGGGCCAACACCACCCAATTGGCGATCTTCAAACGCCGGGGGGATAAGAGTTCCACGGGGTCCTTACTTTTTCAGCTTCTGGCCCATGAGATACACATTCCGGAAGCCGGCGATAATTCCCATGATCAAGCCGATAATTTTAAAAACATAATCGGTGCCGAAATATCTATCGAGCAGGTAGCCGAGAAAAAACCCGATAAAGATGGCCAGGGCCAAGGCCATGCCGATGGCCGAGGCCTGGTAGCCTCCGGTCAGCAGCTCTTTCAGGAATTTCTTAGTATCGTTGCGCAATTGCTCCCCGAATCGGTTCTCTGCCCAAAATACTTCTTTTCACATGTGCCTTCCTATCATACCCCTAGGGCTAAGTCAAATATTTTTGGCAAAAGGATTAGAGAAAAACTTTAATAGAAATAAATAATAATTAAGACAGGTTATATTTTTAACTGCAGTGCTTCGCCGGTAAATCATTCTCTCCGGGAAAGATAAAGGCCCAGAGTTTGTGCTTTTTTTCCCTAATCTCCGTCCAATATTTTTTTCCGGAAATGCATACTGCTGATTTGTCAATTAATGGCATTTTTTCGCAGATGGGAACAGCTATCCTTTCACTGACCACTGACCACTGACCACTGCTCACTGTCCCCTGACCCCTGACCCCTGACCCCTGCTTACTGCTCACTGCTCACTGCTCACTTTGCCGCACCGGCAGTTCCACCAGGAAAGTGGTCCCCTGGGAACTGGTGGATTCCACGGACACCCGGCCCCGGTGTTTCTGGATGATGCCATAGCTGATGGACAGGCCCAGGCCCACGCCCTTGCCCACCTCCTTGGTGGTGAAAAAGGGGTCGAAGAGGCGGCTGAGGTGGCTCTCAGGGATGCCGGGGCCGGTGTCCTTAAAGCGGATCTGCACCATTTCCATGCCGGTCCTGAAGGAAGTGGCCACGGTGAGGCGGCCCTCTCCTTCCATGGACTCCCCGCAATTCATCAAGAGATTGATGAAGACCTGTTCCAGTTTGGCTTTGTCGCCGGAGACCGGGGGCAGGCCGGGTTGAAACTCCCTGATCAGATCGATGTTTTGAAAGAGCAAATGGTCGCTCACCAGGGACAGGGCCTCTTCCAGAATGGAGTTGAGCTGTAGGGGCACCATTTTGGAGGGCATGTGCCGGGAGAACTCCAACAGGCCCTGGACAATCTCTTTGCAGCGGGTGGCCTCCCGGATAATCTTCTCCACCTGGGTCCGCTCCGCCTGGTCCGGGGCCAGGTCCTCCAGGAGGAGATAAGCGTACACCAGGATGCCTCCCAGGGGGTTGTTGATCTCGTGGGCCAGGCCCGCGGCCAACTGCCCCAGGGCGGCCAGCTTTTCGGTGCGGGCCAGTTGCTCTTCCAGGTGCTTCTTCAAAGTAATGTCCCGGATATGGGTCTGAATCGCGGGCTGGCCTTCGTAGGTGGTGGGGAAGGAGACCAGTTCGATGTCGAAGCGGCTGCCGTCTCCTTTGACCCCCTTCATCTCAAAGATGCGGGGCCGGCTGTCCCCTTTGAGGATATGGGAGAGCCGCCGGGCCGCGGCTTGCTGATAAGGGAGATCGATGAACTGGAGGAGCTGGCGGCCCAGCATCTCCCGGGGTTCCCGGTAGCCGAACATCTCCAGGCAGGCCCGGTTCACGTAGAGGAGCTTGAGCGAGCTGTGCAGGGCGATGCCGTCCAGGGAGGTCTCCACCAGGCGGCGGAACTTTTCTTCGGAGTCCTTTAGTTCCCGGGCCAACTGCTGCCGCTCGGTCATGTCCAGGATGGCCTGCACCGCCCCCTGAATCCGGCCCTCCTCATCGTAAATGGGGGAGGCCGTGTGGTAGAAGTAGCGCTCTTTGCCCCGGAAATTGGGGAAATATTCAAAGGCCTCATACGCGCCCGGGAGATTGGGGGATTGCTTCAGATTCTTGTCCCCGAAAAATTTCTCCAGGGCCTTGAGGTTCTGCTCCACCACCAGGGAGGCCATGGACGGCCGTTCATGGGAGTAAAAGGGCAGCCAGTAGCGGTAGGTGCCCACCATTTCGTGGCGGGAATAGCCGGTGAGTTCTTCGCAGGCCCGGTTCCAGTAGCTGATGCGGTGGTCCCGGTTGATGACGAAGGTGGGCACGGGCATGCCCTCCAAAATACCTTCGGTGGTCTTCTTCTCCCGGATGATTTCCGATTCGCTCTGCTTATGTTCGGTAATATCCTTGACGATGCCTTCGTAGCCGGTGATGCGCCCGGCCTTATTGCGCCGGAGGATGCCGGTAAGCAGCGTGGGGACCAGCCTGCCGGCGGGCCGCGCCACCTTCAATTCCAGGTCCCTGACAAAACCTTTGATCTCCACCTGGAGTTGAAAGCGCTCCCAATCCCTTGGGTCGTGGAACACGTCCCGAAAGTGGGCGAGCGCCAGGGCCTCGGATTTGTTGGCCAGCCCCAGGAGCTCCACCCCCGCGGGGTTGATGTCCAGCAGGCGTCCGTCCCGGTCGGTGACGAAGATCATGTCCTTGACGCCTTCGAAGATGCGGCGGTAACGCCTTTCCGAGCGCCGCAGCTCGTGGTAGAGGCGGGCGTTCTCGATGGCCAGGCCGATCTGGTTGCCCAGGATGGAGAAGAAAAACTTCCGGGAAGGATGGAAAGGCTTGGGCGTGGTGGCGGCCAGGTTGAGGAAGCCGGTGACGTTGTCCCGATATTTCAGGGGGATGGACACCAAGGCCCGGAACCGGGGATCATGCTGGATCAATTCGGCAAAAGTGGAAGTATACAGGCGCTTGTCGTTGCGGGTGTCCTTGATCACCAGCGGTTGGGTGGCCGCGGCCAGATAGGGGCCGATGACCGTCTCCAACTTTCCCTGGGAGATCTGCTTCAGATACTCCGTGGGCACGCCCTTGGACGCGGCATAGGTCAGGCGTTTCCGCACCCGGTCCCAGAGGAGCAGCAGCCCGGAGTCGATGCGGAAAAAGTCCAGAACCTCCGCCAGCACCTTGTTGATGATCTCCTGGAGGTCCAGGGTGTGGGCGGTGATGGTGGCCAGCTTGTTGAAAAGGTAAAGCTCCCGGTGATACTCCTTTTCCCGGATTTCCAGGGATACGTCTTCGGTTACCGATTCTATGGCCGGATATTCCGCCATGGCCCGCCTCCTGTCGCCGCCCGATGGCCACACTATACCAGAATTGCGGCAGGCAAAGAAAGAGTTCCGAGTTCCGGGTTCGGGGTTGATTGAGTTCAAAGTTCAAGGTTCTGTAGGGTGCGCTCTGCGCACCATTTTATGCTCTGCGTTCTCTGCGTCTCTGCTCTCAAAAGCTTTTGGTGGGGCGGCCGTCCCTGGCCGCCCGAGGTTGGCAGGCAGGGACGCCTGCCCCACGGCACTGAGGCCCGCCCCACCAGACTTTTCATATTTTACGGGTGGGCCAGTGGCCCATGAATGGCCACGGTAAAAAGAATCACCGCAGGTTCCGTAGGGTGCGCCTTGCGCACCATTTAAGCTTGAACCTCGATTACTTCGGGTCACCCAAAAAGCAAGCAAAAGAGCGGTGGCACAGGCTTTCCAGCCTGTGCGAATCAGGCTCGATGCATCTCATACCAATTCGCAACCAAAAGGTGTTTATTCGTAGGGGCGAACCTGGTGTTCGCCCTGAATGCTCGGGACGAACACCAGGTTCGCTACAAAAAATTGTCTTTTTGATTGTGAATTGGTATCCCCTTAAGTTCTAAGGGGAGGGGACCGAAGAATATTAACAACGAGATCGTTTTTCAACGATTCCCCAGGGAAAAAACCAGGAATTCCCTTACCCGAGAATCAGGTCCGGCCCGATTGTCTTTTTGAGGCCCTTAAAGTAATCTCTCCATCAACAAATCAAAGGAGCGATTAACAGGCCGTCACGAATTGGAGTCAAAAGGTTAGAGCTAAAAGGAGGCGGACATGGCGACTTTAGAACGGATCAAGCAAATCCTGGCCATTCTCATGGAAAGCCCCTTATACCTGACCATGCCGCCGCCCAAGAGGCTGGAGCTAATAAAATACCAGCAGACGCAGTCTGCAAATAAGCTGCGGAGCAGCATGCTGGATTGGATCAAGACCGGTAAATTCCATCACCCCCCTTACCCGGACCGGTTCTAAGCATCACCGCCTCCTCAAAGAAATTGCCCCGGTGGTTCCCCCTTCCGCCGGGGCAATTTCTTTTGTCAACCTCGGAGATTATTTAATTTTATATACTTTTTCCGATAAATTTTTTAACTTTTTCCAATGTTATCATTTCCTGGTGGGAGAAAAATAGGCCAACAAATATAGAATATCATTACCAGGGAGGAGTTATGTACCTCTGGAACACCAAAGCCCTTGCGTCGCAATTGAAAAGCGGCTCCCTGTCACAGGCCGAGCGGTTTAAATATTTTCTTGCCGTCACCATATTAGATATTATGCTGTTTGAAATCTTGCGCTATTTAAAACTGGCAATCTTATCAATTACGAATTTAATAGAAAGTTCCACTATGGTATTGATTACCATTTTGGGAACCTATTGGAGCTATACTGCCAATAAAACCGGAGATGACCGCGAGTTCATAGATCGCTATATTTGCCTCAGTATCCCCCTGACAATTCGCATGCTCGCAGTAATGTTGCCAATCTGTTTTGCTGTTATTCTTACCGGTTATATTGTTTTTGGAATGCAATTTTTGGCGCATGAGGAATTGCAAAGTTGGATGAAAGTAAGCCTGAAGGCAGGGGCATTAGTAATATTGTATCGGTGGATGATCAGCTATATAAAAATAGTGGCCGGCAAAGAGGCTGACTGACTGGCGTTAAAGCCAGATGTGGAATGGTGCGTAAGTTACTTGTAGGATGGCTCAGCCGGAAGTAAAAGCAGGCTCCAATTCCGGCCACGTCCGTGCCGCCCGGCAGCGGGCCGCGGTGACCACAGCCCGGAGCTGCTCCAGGGCCAGGTGCAGGTCTTTATTGACGATAAGGTAATCGTACCAGGGGATTTCCTGGATTTCCGTGCGGCCCTGCTCCAGGCGCCGGGCCAGTTCCTGGGGGTCCATGTCGCCCCGGCCTTTAAGGCGGCGCTCCAGTTCCCGGAAATCAGGAGGGATGATGAAGATCAGGGTAGCCTGGGGGAAGCTCTCCTTCAGGGCCCGGGCGCCCCGGGTGTCCAGGTCGAAGACCAGGTCCCGGCCGGACTCCAGGGCCTGATTGATCCACTCCTTGGAGGTGCCGTAGCCGTAGCCGAACTGCTCCACCCATTCCGCGAGCCTGCCTTCGTCCCGGAGGTGGGCGAATTCCCCGGGGCTGACGAAGAAATAATCCTTGCCGGTAACCTCGCCGGGCCGGGGAGGGCGGGTGGTGTAGGAGATGGAGAAGCGCAGCTTCGGGTCCGCGGCCATCAAGGCTTTGAGCAGCGTGGTCTTGCCCGTGCCCGAAGGCGCGGTGACCACAAAGATTTCCCCGGGCACTTAGACGCTCTTTTCAGAAGCCTCGCCCTTGGCCGGGGGCTGGTTGCCGTTCAGCCGCAGGGACAGGGTCTCGGCATGGACCGCGGAGAGGATGACGTGGTTGCTGTCGGTGACGATGATGGATCGGGTCTTGCGGCCGTGGGTGACGTCGATGAGGCGCTGGGCGCTCCGGGCTTCTTCTCTCAGGCGCTTCATGGGCGCGGAAGCCGGCATGACCACCGCCACCACCCGGTGGGCGATCACGGTGTTGCCGAAGCCGATGTTCACTAAACGTCCTTCCATATGGTCCCCCTTGACACCCGTTTGGGTGAGCCAGCATATTTTAAGAATAGGTTTTCGATTTTCCAGGGCGCGGGGCTAAAAACTTCGCTGCGCAGGTGAAAAACTTCGGCGCCAGGTCACTTGGGTTGAAAGTCTACTCAATGTTCTGCACCTGCTCCCGGAGGCGTTCCAGGGTGCCCTTGATCTCCAGCACGGCCTGGGAGATCAGCAGGTCCCCGGCCTTGGAGCCGATGGTGTTCACTTCCCGGAGCATTTCCTGCAACAGAAATTCCATTTTGCGGCCCACGGGACCCTCGCTCGTAAGAGCCAGCCGGAATTGGGAGACGTGGCTCTCCAGGCGGGCCAGCTCCTCGGAGAGGTCCCGGCGTTCGGCCATCAGGGCCACTTCCTGGGCCAGGCGGCCTTCGTCCAGGGGGCCGGCTTCCTGGAGGACCTCCGCCAGCCGGGCCTGAATCTTCTCCCGCCACAGCTCCGGCACCGACGCGGCCTGCTCATTGATGCGGCCGGTCTCCCGGCGCACCGCGTCCAGGTGGCCGGATAAGTCCGCGGCCAGGGCCGCGCCCTCGGTGAGCCGCATCCGGTCCAGGATTTCCAGGGCCTGGGAAATGACCATGGAGACCGGCTCCCAGGTTTCCTCCAGTTCCAGGGCCTCGCCCTCCTTGGTGACCAAAAGATCGGCAAACCGCAGGAAATGGTCCAGCCGCAGAGGCTCCTCCGCGGTATCCCCCGCGGCCTTAAGGTCGGTGAGCAGGGTCCGCACCTCCCGTACCAGCCCCTGGTCCAGGCGCAGGGTCAGGGCTTTTTCTCCCAGGGATTCCCAGGTGAGCTGCATCTCCACCCGGCCCCGCCTGATGCGGCCCTTGATGAGTTTCCTGACCTGATCCTCCAGGGCCCAGAGGCGCTTGGGGAGGTTCAGGGAGAGTTCCAAGAAGCGGTGGTTAAGGCTGCGGAGCTCCACCACCCATTTCTGGCCGGGGGTCTCCACCTCCCCCCGGCCGTAGGCCGTCATGCTTCTGATCATTGAGCGGTCAATTCCTTAAGCTGCCACAGATACTTGCGCCGCACGCGCTCCAGGAGTTCCGGCATCTCCCCTTGGGCGTAATCCGGATAGCTCCAGGGCAGGGGCTGAAATTTCCCCCCGCCGAAAATCAGGGTCAAATCGCCGTAGATGCCGTGGTCCAGATAGAGGCGGTGCGTGTAATTCTTGCCGGTAGCCAGGACCAGCCGTTCTCTGGCCACGTACCCCGGGTCCAGGTTGACCAGGCGCCGGCCCCCCAGGGAGAACCCGGCCTCCACCCGGTTGGTGAAGACCTTCCAATCCGCCAGGCGCCCCGGGTCGCCCAGGTGCAGAAAGGCCGCCAAAACCCGTCCCAGGGGCGTTCCCATCTCCGGATAGTAATACTCCGTGAGATTAAAGGGCCAGTAGGGTCCTACCAGATCCGGCGGACCGAAATAGTCGCTCAGGCGCTTGATTATCGACGGCGCCAGATCCTCCCGGCTCAGGATCAGGCTGACCACGGGCTTCACCGGCAGCGGCGGCTGGGGAATGCTCATCGTTCCCTTCGAAAGGCTTCATTTTATGATAGGGTCCGGGGGAAGGCAACGGAAATTTCATGTGAAACTTTGCTTAATTACAGGCGTTCATAAGGGTAGAAGAGATTGTGGGAAGGTGAGGGGGTAGGGGCTTCGACTAAATCTTCGAAACCCCACCGTAATGACTAAATTTGAATTAAAGATAATACAGCCACCACCAATCCCGGTGCCGAACCTTAAGGTCCGCGAACCACCGGCAGACCGGATAGAGGATGATCAATGTAGCCCCCCAGGCCAGGTACGTAGCCAACAGGTCATAGGTATAGTCAATGGGCCAGAGTTGCCAAGGCGGATTGGCAAACAGCCAGGGCGCTTCCCCATAACGCACCAGGTCCACGGCCACCGCCATGAAGTGCAGCAGGGGCAGGTGCAGCACGTAATAGATAAAGGGTACCCGTCCGAAAATTACCAGGGACCGGACCAGCGGTCCCGATAGATTCTCGAACCAGGCCAGGGCCAGGAAAGCCGGTCCCAGGGCAATGAGCAGGTAAAGGAGGGATGGGGGATATTTGGTGCAGTTCAAGAAAGAAAAGAAAGTAAACAAGGCATCTTTCTGAAAGGTCCAGGGGTGGGGGTCGCCATAGAAGTTTGCCAATCGTAAAAGAACAAAGGCTACGGTAAGCCCCAATCCCAGAGAAATCAAAAACTTTCTCCGTTTTCCCGCCTCCCAGAGCAGGCAGGCCCCGAACCCGTAGCCCGCGGCCATCACTCCCATCCAGGGGATAAGGGGGTATAGCACCTGAAAATCCCAGCCGGGAAAGGGCGTCAACCGGCCGGGAACATGGAGGATCTGCCACAACCACGCCAAAGGCCCCAAACTTTCGGGAGTAATGCCGTCCAGGAGGTTGTGCAACCCCATGATGACGCAGCCGGCGGTGGTTACCAGCCATCGGGGCAGATACAACATCCCGGCCAGGGCAATCATGGACCAGCCGATGGCCCAAATGACTCCCAGCTTCACGAAGTGATAGTCAAAATTGAAATACCAGCCG
>Ga0233425_10002092_pt1 | contig 40766 bp, 43 predicted proteins | sample Watercolumn_Towu_2_FD_181712 | JGI IMG/M metagenome (GOLD analysis project Ga0233425, IMG submission 181712) | Freshwater microbial communities from Lake Towuti, South Sulawesi, Indonesia - Watercolumn_Towuti2014_140_MG | ecosystem: Environmental > Aquatic > Freshwater > Lake | place...
TGCTCCAGACAGAGTGACATATTTACTTCAGATAATATCAGATGTTGTGTTTCCATAACATTCGACTGGTCTTTTATTAACAGTCTCATAATAGTATTTACAGGTTTTCGATTTTTATCCGTCATGCCCGGGGCCCGCCCTCAAAGTCTGTAATCGGGGGTTCTTAGTCGGGCGTCCAGAGTCCCGTAACTAATGGATTTCCGCCAAAGACCTGCGGGAATAATGACTCACATAAGAATACAAACTATTTTGAGACCCTTAATAACAGGGTAATGCTTGTGCACTATTGTATCAAACCAGGGCAAGCAGGTAAAATACTTTCTGAAGGGGGGAATATGACAAACCTTAAGTCAATGAAACCTGCAGAAACATTGGATGTACAGGGGATGGCATGTCCGCATCCTTTGATTACAGTAAAAAAGGCGATGGAAAAACTGTCAAAAGGCGAAGTGCTGAAGATTCTCTGTGATTCGGCTTCCACGGCTGAAGATGCAATTCCGCGATACTGCGAAAAGAACGGATACGAATTTGAATCAATACGGTTTGAAGAAAACAGCTGGGAACTGTACATCAAAAAAACCTGATCATGTAATCCTTAAAATCATAAAAAAAGGGATGCCGGATTCCGGCATCCCTTTTTTACATGAACTGATTAAGTTTCTTTCAGAGTTACCGCGCCAGTCGGGCATACGCTGACACAGGTTTCACATCCTTCACACAGGTCTGCCTGATAGGGATCTGATTTGCCGTCTTTCATCTGAAAACAGCTAACGGGACAATTGTTTACACATTCCTCACAGCCGTCACATTTTGATGCATCTACTACCGGAATAACTCCCATTTTTGATCTGCCTCCTGTATTGAATTTTATTCCGGAAATCCGGAATTTAATTAACCCTGAATCTGTTTCTTTCCGTACTTGTCGTAGACAGCTTCCTCCTTGACTTCAATGGCTACTTTGTACAATACAGTCAGAACAAGAAATCCTATTGACCATATTGCGAGCGTTATCAGTGTCTCAGGTATAGTTGGCCAGTATTCAGTTACTTTTTCAAAGGTGTTTGGCACAAAACCTCCTACTATGAGACCAAAACCCTTGTCTATCCAGAGCGCCACGAATACGCAGACGCAGGCTATCGCAAGCAGGGTTTCGTTCTTGCGGATATTCGGAAATACGAGCATTACCAGTGCCACTATGGACAATATGCTTGATAACCACATAAGGGGTACAAGTTTGCCGAATCCGTGAAGGCCGGCGTATAGATAGACAAATGAATGCATATGTCCGGGTATCTGGCTGTAAAAAGCTGTGAAGAATTCAAGGCCAAGGAAAAATACATTGGCAAACATACAGTATGTAACGATTTTTCCAAGTGCCTGGATTGCCTCCGTCCCCGGGTCAAATTTTGTGTATTTTCTTACGATCAAAGCCAGAAGGATGAGCAGGGCAGGGCCGCCGGAAAAGGCCGAGGCCAGAAAACGGGCTGCCATGATTGCGGTCATCCAGAAGTGCCTTCCCGGGATACCGGCATACAGAAACGCCGTGACAGTGTGAATGGAAGGCGCCCATGCAATTGAAAGATAAATAAGGGGTTTTACCCATGCCGGGTAGGAAACACCTTTTTTCTCAGCTCCGAGAACTGTCCAGCCAACCAGTACGTTCAATACCAGATAGCCGCTCAGAACAAGCATATCGTAAAACATGACAGAGTTGGGCGTTGGATGCAGGATGACATTGAGAACACGCAGAGGCTGTCCCATATCAACGAATATGAACAGCATGCACATGATAACAGCGGATATAGCCAGAAACTCGCCAAGTACGGTAATTCTCGCGAATGCCTTGAAGTGGTGAAGATAGTACGGGAGAACGACCATAACGCCGGATGCCGCGACACCAACAAGAAAAGTAAACTGCGAGATGTAGAATCCCCAGGAGACGTCCCTGCTCATACCTGTTATTCCCAGTCCCATTTTGAACTGATAGAGGTAAGAAATAAAGCCAACTCCAATTATCGAAAGCAGGAATATTATCCATGCCCAGTATCTTTTACTTCCATAAAGCGCTTTTTCAAGCATATCTCTTACCTCCTATATTAAGTAGTAGATACTTGGTTTGGTACCAAGCTCTGCTTTGCGGCGGATGCTGTAACGGGTTCCAAGAACTTTTCTGATATCGGAATTCGGATCTGCAAGGTCACCAAAGACCATTGCGCCCTTAGACGCCTCTACGCATGCCGGTATGTTTCCTTTTGCAAGCCTTTCATAGCAGAGTGTGCATTTTTCAACAACTCCCTTGGTACGCGTAGGGAACTCCTTGTTCTGCTCCTTTATATAAGGCCGCGGATCAATAAAGTTGAAGCTCCTTGCTCCGAACGGGCACGCTGCCATGCAGAATCTGCACCCGATGCAGCGGTGCATATCCATCATGACAATTCCGTCGCTTCTTTTGAAAGTTGCCTGCGTCGGGCAGACCCTCACGCATGGAGGATTTTCACAGTGATTGCAAAGCAGCGGGAAGGGCAGATGCTTGACGGAATCTGTAAGATATTCATCCTCCTGCCCGGGGAACGCATGTTCAAATGTCTCCGGCCAAATCCATTTTATCTCGTGGTTTGGATTGTTAATGACCGGCACATTGTGTATGCTGTGACACGCATCCGACAGCGCTTTGTAATCACTTTCTGTCTTGAATTTTGACATGTCAATAGCAATGCCCCACCTTTTCCCGGTCAGCGTCCTTGGATCAGGGGATATCTGAGCTGCCTCAACGTTCGTGTCCCAGAGTTGCTGGATAACCGACACACCGCCAAGGCTCATAAAGGCAGAAACGCCTGCTATCTTTAGAAAGTCTCTCCTGTTGATACTCATAGCTCTTTCTCCTTCGGTTCTATATGGCAGTCCCAGCAGTAAGGTTTGACAGCCGTGAAGTTATGGCAGGAATCACAGAATTTTTTCTTGTTTGAATGGCAGTTCATACAGGTGTTCTGAAGGCTCATGTCAAACTTTTTCCCGTTGCTTGAACTTACATAAACCCTGTTCTTGTCGCGTACAACCCAATCCCTCCACTCGTTGAGTATTTTCATGTGCTCTGTTTTCATATAAGCCTTTGATTCAACACATTCTTTCTTGCCGTATTCCTTTTCCCATTGCTGAATTGCCGGGGTATCAACTTTAGGCTCAGGTTTTTCATAGGCCTTCCCCATATTCATGTAGATCGGGAAGGTTATCAACCCAACGAAGATAATCAATCCGATGATGATTTTGCCTGTGTCATACATTGTTAATTACCCTCCTTCCCGGGAAGTGGATCCCCTCTAAGGTCCGTTGTTCGTTCCTTTTCCCCTTTTAATATCAGTGCGTTTCCGACCAGTTCGTGGAGTCCGGTTATTCGTATTCCAGGTACCCAGTAATCCAGAAGCGGCTGCAATGCCGCCCTGTCAATGGCACAGATGCATGAAAGCGTGTTGACGCCGAATTTTTTATTGACGTGTCTGAATGCATTTGCCCTGGGCAGTCCTCCTCTCATACGTAATTCCGTATTCTCGGACGCATTAAGTCCTGACCCGCTTCCACAGCAGAACGTCTGTTCCCTGATGGTGTTCGCCGGCATTTCATGGAAGTTGTTGCAGACATTATTGATTATATACCGGGGTTCCTCAAGCATCCCCATACCCCGCGAGGTGTTGCAGGAGTCATGGAAGCTTATTATGCGGGCATCGTTCCTGCTCGGGTCAAGTTTCAATTTGCCATGTCTGATGAGGTCCGCGGTAAATTCAACAATGTGGACGGTTTTATTGGATTTGGTGTTTTCAAATTTTGTACCGGTAATCGGCGAGACAGGCTCTTCAAGGTTGTCCATCGGGCCGAACCAGGTGTTATGGTACTGGTGCCAGACCCTCCACATGTGGCCGCATTCTCCACCCATGATCCATTTTACTTTCAGCCTCTTTGCTTCGGCATAGATCTTGGTATGCAGGCGCTTTGCCATTTCATTTGATGTGAAGAACCCGAAATCACCGCCTTCTGATGCGTAGGTGCTCCAGGTATAATCCAGTCCGAGCTCATGTAAGAGCAGAAGCGTTCCCATCGTGGTGTAGGACCCTCTCTCATCAAAGAAATCACCGGAAGGGACTACATAAAGGATTTCAGCTCCCTTCCTGTTAAAAGTTGGCGCGACCTTGATACCGGTAGCTGCTTCAATGTCTGTCACAAACATATCAAATGTATCTTTTATGGTGTGAGGCCTAAGTCCGAGATGATTTCCGGTCATGTAGCAGTTTGCAACCGGACCGGATATCCAGTCGGTGTTTAACCCGAGGAGATTCAGCAGTTCCCTGGCGATTATGGTTATCTCTGCCGTATCTATTCCGTATGGACAGAAGAGGGAGCAGCGTCTGCATTCCGTGCACTGATATGCATAGTACCACAGTTCTTTCAAAGCATCGTAAGTGAGTTCCCTCCCTCCGGCAAGCTTTCCTAATACCTTTCCCGATGCAGTGAAGTATTTCCGGTAAACTGACCTGAGTAATTCCGCCCTGAGTACCGGCATGTTTTTCGGGTCACCGCCGCCGATAAAGTAATGGCATTTGTCGGCGCATGCTCCGCATCTCACGCAGATATCCATAAAAAGCTGGAAAGAACGGTATTTTGCCAGCCGTTCCTTTATTCCTTCCAGTACGATTTCTTTCCAGTTTTCCGGGAGTTTCCAGTCATCATCCTTAATAGCCCAGGCTCTCGGATTCGGGAACCCTACTGTTTGCAGTGATTTTGCTTTCCCTGCATGACAGAACATGCCTGGCTTGATTTCGACCGGGAGGGTATCCATCCATCCCTTTTGTGGCGGCGTATAGTCTATCTTTGAGAGTTCGTTTGGTTTTGGAATTGCCATATTCTACTCCTTTTTATCAACTGGTAACCCAGCTTCTATCATTACATCCCTGTTTTCATCCTCATACTCTTCGTAGGTGTGCATTTTTACAGGATAGTTCCACGGGTTGACATGCATCTTCATGCGGTTGTTGTTCGCGAGGTTTCTTGTCGGGCTGAGGAAGACTCCTGCCATATGCGTCAGTTTACTGAAGGGGAAATAAGCGAACAGGACACTTACGAGAAAAAGATGGATATAGAATAAAACCCCTATTCCTTCAGGGACCTTTGGATTGAGATGTGCCAATCCCAGTGTCAGTGTTTTTATCCCGACAATATCAACCTTGTAGAAGTACCTCATCAGTATGCCTGTTACCCCGATACAAAGGATAAGAACGAGCGGGAAATAATCGGCAGCAAGGGAGATATAACGAACCTGCGGGATGGAAATCCTTCTGATGAGCAGATATGTGACTCCTCCGAGGAGTGCTATTCCAGTCAGGTACAGGACCGGGGCTCCGATCTGCAGGAACCCGTCAAGGCTTTCTATTATGGTAACAAAGAACGGCTGGGGTTCTGTAAAGAACCTCAGATGCCTGAGCAGGACAATCAGAAATGAATAGTGGAAGGCCAGTGACCCTATCCATAACCATTTCGATGATCCATATGCAAGCTGCGGGCCTTCCCGCAGTTCCACTTTTGTGTTTCTGAAAAGGGAACGGAAGGCGAAGACTTCCAGCGCCATTCTGACAATGACGCCAAAAGTGGTTGAAGGATTATCATATTTGTTCGTTTTAATCCATGGGAGAGAATATTCCTGTCCGCCTGTTGTGGGTATCCTGAATGGCACAGGGCTGCGGCCCCATTTAAGGACACGGGCAATAACCCCGATACCGAAGACAAGGAACGCCGCGTAAGGGACAATGACTCCGAACAGAGAATGCATCTTTGCGCCCTCAACCCCCACCAATGCGAGCAGAATCAGTGCGGCAACTATGAAAACTGAAACCCAGAAAGAAAGTCCGAAGTTCATTTGCTTTCACCTCGTTTCATAAAATTAATCGGATAGCTCTCTTCACGGTGACGCTCCTCTTCAGAGAGTTCATAAAGTATATCAGCCCTCTGGAGGAGTCTGAATACATTGCTTTTAACCTCATTTGCCTTTATCTCATACAGTTGCTCCCTGCATTTCATGAAAATGTCAAAGGAGAGAAGGGCAAGCTTATCTATCCTTGACTCAAAAGTCATCATTTCATCTGCGAGTTTGTATTCCATGATTTCGCTTGTGAGCGCGTCCCTGATGACGTTTTTTAGAAGGAAGACGAAGCTGATTGCCTGAGATGGGGTAAAATCCTGAATGGCCCGTATTCTGATGATGTTGTCGAGAAAAGGTGCAACCGGTGATGGTTCGTCAGCTGTCACGGTATCCCCTGTCAGGAGTTCGTCATAGATAGCCTGGATTTCTGTTGAGATAGTGGCTGCGACAGGATTTGAAAAACGGTCTTTTTCCCGCTTCAGAAACTGAGCAGTTTCAGGGGGATACGTGTCCAGTATCAGATAAAACCACTTATCCAGGATCCTGGAGCTGTTTTTTATCAGCAGGTCTTTTAACTCCATATCTCCGGACAAGCCGCTCCTGAGTGTTTTCCTGTCATGTGATTTCTTTGCAAATCATATCAGATTGATGGTACAAGATAAAAATTAACGAGTAACGGACTGTACAGTCCGCTACTCGCTATGGTATTCCTGTCAGGTTCTTTTATACGCAGCCTGTCGGCTTTGGAAGTCCTGCATATCTGCATGCCTGCTTCGCAGGTCCGCCCGGAAACAATTCATACAGGTACTTGGTGTTGCCTTTTTCTGGTCCCATTGCCTTCGCGATTTCTTTTACAAGAACCTTAATCGGTGGGGCAATCTGGAATTTTATGAAGTATTCCCTGAGAAACTTGATGATATTCCAGTGTTCTTCTCCGAGGTTAACGTCATCCTGAGCAGCCATGATAGGAGCCATGCCTTCCTTCCATATCTCCCAGTCTGTAAGATAACCATCCTCATCAACTTCATACTGCGCGCCTTCAAATTCCAAATACGGCATCTTCCTTACCTCCTTGCATTATTTAATTTAATTAAAAGGAAATAACCCCCTTTAACTGAAGCCACGGTATCATATCATATAGAAACCTCTTTTTCAACAGGCAATTATCAATGAATAACCTTGGGAATAGGTTATACACACTAATACAAAGATGTCGCCATGGTCAAATAAAAAAAACTTATTAATTGATAAGTTTTTTTTCATGGTATGCAAGAGAATTCCGTATGATTCCATCAACCCAGGCCGGTGTGCCTGCGGCATGTAAGTGCATATAGGTTGCAAGCACATTCCTAAAAAAAATCCCGTCAATTTTGTTGACTATGCCATTGCCTTTAATCATATTGAAAGCAAAGCTGCAGAAATTGTTTTCAGAAATTCCCAGAACATGGGAATAATGGAACTCATGACCCTTCAAGGTGATGCCCTTTTCAAAAAAAGGATTTAATGATACCACTTCTGCAATCGCATATCCATGCCCCTGAGGTTTTTTATGAACCCCGAAAGTGATAGGGAAAATCCCTGTCATGGGGAATGATTTTCCGTCCGTGACAAGCGCCTCACCGAGATACATCAATCCTCCGCATTCCGCATATATGGGCAGGCCGTTATCCGCCGCGCGTTTCAGGGCAGACAGCATTTTTTTGTTTGCTGATAATCTTTCAGCGTGGGTTTCCGGGAACCCGCCGCCGATATACAGGGCATCCAGAGAATCCGGAAGGTCATCTGTCAGGGCGCTGAATAAAATTACTTCGGCCCCTGCCTTGCGAAGGGAATCAATATTTTCCTGATAATAAAACTGGAAGGCTGAATCCCTGATAACCCCGATTTTTACAGGAGCAGTCTTTATAGTCATTCCAGACCCCTCTGTTAATGCCGATGGTATCAGGACAGAAGGCGCCTGCCTGGCAATTTGCATGACAGTTTCCATATCTAAATACTTTTTGATGATTTCCGCGGAGGAGGTTATTGCCTGTTCCGTTGACGGATGTTCCTGTGGGGGGATTAAGCCAAGATGCCTCCCCGGAAAGGTGACGTCAGTGAGTTTTGGAATGGCACCAACTACAGGTATATCGCAATACTGTTCTATACTCCTGCGGATGACGGATTCATGACGGGGTGTGGCCAATTTATTCATGATTACCCCTTTTATCGGGACTTCAGGATCAAAGACCTGACATCCCCGGACGAGCGCGGCCATTGTCCTGGTTATCTTTGTGCAATCCGCAATAAGGATGACCGGCGACTGAAGCAGCTTTGCTACCTCAGCCGTACTCACGCTCCCCTGTTCATCAAGCCCGTCATACAACCCGCGGTTGCCCTCAATAACAGCAATATCCGCATGTTCTGAATTCAGCATGAATGAAGAGAGTATCTGATGCCTGCTCATTAGAAACAGGTCAAGGTTATAGCAGGGGCGTTTCGCGGAATAATTGAGCCATGCCATGTCAATGTAATCAGGCCCTTTTTTGAATGGAACGGCCTTTAATCCATGCTGCTGCCAGAACCTGCATAAACCGACGCTTACGGCAGTCTTTCCAGAGTCACCGCCAAGGCCTGCAATAATAAGCCTTGGACATTGAATCATCTTTTCGGTCCCGGAATTTCAAATGAAGTACAGGAACCGCTTCCGCAGCTCTTTACAGTTTGTTTGGACTTTTTCCCGCCGCTTGATGTAATTACGCTTACTGAACTTAAAATCCTTTCTATTTCCAGTGAACTGCATTTCGTACATTTCATGCCTGACTTTTCATCCTCTTTTTTGAGTTTTAAAAGTTCAAATACATGACCGCAACCAAGGCATTTAAATTCATATATGGGCATAAGCTCTCCTCCTTTCAAAGATTTATGATGATTGAAAATTACAAATAATTGTTATTTTTGATAATACTAACATAGCATGAAAAAGATAGGCTACAAGAAAACCGAAGAGTACAGCTATAATAATTAATCAATCTCAAAAGGAGACACAATGAAAGCAGCACCTGAAGAACCGCGATGCCCTTTTTGTTACTATAAAATCGAACAGCCAAAAGAACTTTACTCAAGAAAAGTAGTCGAATTTCCTCTTGGCCTCTGCAAGCAATGCGGAGCCGTATATGCTTATGATACCACGGGACATAACATGGGATCTGCCTTTGTCGAGGCGCTGTTATTCGCATGCAATGAAGATGATTACCTGGCATTTTCTCTTTCACATGGAGATGACTATACAGATGCCCTTGTTGGAAATTATGATATCATGACCCATACAGTTGTTCCTGAAAAGATTTACAACGATCGGTTTGTCAGGGGAGTGCTGATTTTCATAAAACTTTTTGGCCAATTCCAGGAAGCAACTGAAGGGAAGGTAAAAGAGAAATTCAAGGCCATGCAACCTATTGTAAAAACCAGGCTGCGTTCGGAAAAATATTCCAAAGAAACAGTCAGACAGCATGTTTTGGAGAATAACCTCGAAAACCTTCTTTCCCTTGCTGAAGAAGATTCACGGGTAATCAACGAATTGCAACGGATGCTCTATACGCCGGATGAACATTTGAGATGGAAAATTATTGATTTGCTTAGTGAAGTAAGCAGCAGAGTCGGTGAAAAGCGGCCTGATATCGTCAGCAAGCTGATAAATAATCTTCTTCAGAGCGCTGCTGCCCCCGGTGCCTCTGCTTGGGGTTCGCTTGAGGCAATTGGCGCTATCATCAGTTCAAACCCCGCCCTGTTCGGAGAGTTTACCAAACCGCTTCTTTCCTTTATCTCTCAGAAGGAATTGTGGAGAGAAGTAACATGGGCTGTAGGTAGAATCTCAACTTCAGCTCCTGGACTTGCCAAGCTCGCATTTCGCGGCCTTATTTCAGTTCTCGACAATCCTGACCCTGTGCTTCGCGGATATGCTTCATGGGCACTGGGCAACATAGGTTTCAATGATGTAATTGGTCAATTGAAAACCATCGAGACTGACGAAAACAAACTGACTTTATGGAGAGACGGCAGTTTGCAGGAAGTGACTGTCGGACAGCTGGCACGTGAGGCCATCCAGAAGCTCTCCCGATGAATAAACCGGCAATACGGTATCTTGTCGCATCACCATCCGGTGATGTCCCGGCTGATGCGGACAGGCTTGATTTCCCACTTGAATGCGATCCTCTGGGGACCCCTTACCGGAAATATTTCAGGGTAATACTTGATTTCATATCAAAGGATAATTATGCGCTATTGCTAAAGGTGTTCAATGAGCGGTATGGAACGAATGCGGACGTCTGTTCAATAAGCGAAATAATTATCCGGACTGAAAAACATGGAGCCCTTTTTCATCCTGCCAGCGTTGAACTGATGGCAAATGGCAATAGTATGAAATACTGTCTCAATGTTGCTTTCACTGAAACTGGCAGGGACGCATTAAAAAAGGAGTTTGCCCTCCTGAAAACACTTAATAGAGAATTCAATTTCTCTTATATACCAGGTGCTTATCATGCAGAAGAAATGCATTCAGCTGCATTTCTTCTTGAAGAGTGGTTTGAGGGATACCACGAGTTTCATCTTTCTCGGGATGATAAAGGCACGCAACATGTAAAACTCTGGGAATACGGGAAAGGAGACCGGTTGCTTTCATCTGAAGAATGCTTTGAGCTATACCGGAAGGCTGCCCGCATACTTGTCCTGTACTATGATTTGACAGGCTTCAGAGTGATCTATCCATGGCATCATGCGGCAGGAGATTTTGTAGTGAAGATCAGCGATGACGGGCAGGTTGATGTACGTCTTACAACCGTGAGGGGCTATGAATCTTTCATGGGAACCGGCTGCAATGAGGCAAGTCCTGCCATAGCTCTGTTTTATTTCCTGCTCCACCTGTCAATTCAAATGCGTCTTGATAAGCTTGATGGTGTCGGAGAGGTTGCCTGGGCGGATGATTTGTGTGTGGAAGCGACGCTCGCAGGTTTTTCCCGGGCTCTGGAAGAAAAAGACGGATTCGGGGAATGCTGCGGGACGAAGCAGGCGTTCCTTGAATTACTGAAATCGTTTGGAAAAATTGATCTTGGCCGGACGTTTATTCCGATTCTTGCACAATATGAAGGGACCAGCGATTTTACGGTCGTCAGGGAAAGACTAAGTACACATGTGGACAGGCTGTATCTCAGGCTTCAAAATTTCCCCTGACAATATCTTCAAAAGGCATTCTCAATATTCGTGACAAAGTCATCATGAGTCTTGCCTTCCTTTCCGGATGCAGTGATTTGCCTTCAATCAGGAGGGATTCGGAGAGTTTTCCCAGTTCCGTATATATCTTTTCGAGTTTGACCGTCGGATAGTTAACATGAGCCTCGAATCCTGAAATGCCGCATACAAAGGCATTTTCCTTTTTACCCTGGTGAAGACTGTAGGGCACGCCATAAATACGGCAGATAAACGGACGGTTTTCATAGAAAGCACATTCCTCTTTATCTGAAAGAAAAGGACACCGAACCCTCTGTTTCCCGATGCCGTATACTTTCATTTTTGGGTTTTCTTCAAAAACCTTAAGGGTATCCTTTGCCTTGAGCATTTCTTCTTCGGACTTTTCAGCCCTTTTGAGAATGTCGCGCCGGATTTTTCTCTCGAGCCTGTTGAAATGATAATTAACAAATGCTGCCTCTATCGGAAAGATACCGAAAACAGCGTGGCAACAGTCACAGCAGCGTACCCTGCAGCGGACACTGTCCGGATATTTTTCCTGGATGGCCTTGAACAGAAAATCACCCTTTTGGACAAGCAATTCGTATTGTGAAAAAAGCTCTTCGACGGTAGGCACTGCTATTTTTTCTCTTTCCTGCGGGCGGTTCCTTTTGAAACCCCGGTCAATTTTTTCTTTGACTTGACCCGGTGGGGTTTAAGGCGCTTGATAAATTCAGGGTGCACTTCGAATCCCAGCGCCGATGCCTTATCACAATTCCGAATAGCCTCATTGTAGCGCCCTTGCATATAATATGCATTTGCGAGATTATTATAGCCTAATGCAAAATCCGGAGCTAATTCCAGCATCTTCATGTTTGTCTCGATGCTTTTCTCAATATCCCCTTTTTGCAGGTAAGCATTCGCGAGATTGCACCAGGCCTGAACTATCTCGGGATTCAGTTCCAACGCCTTTTCCAAAGCCTCAATGGCCTTATCTGTCTGTTCCATCTGAAGGTAGGCAAAGCCAAGATTTGCATATCCTCTTGCATACCTCGGTTCTATTTCTACAGCCCTGAGATTTGCTTTGACGACTCTCTCAATATCCCCTTCCTTGAAATAAATATAGCCGAGATTGACAAATGCCTCAAACATGCGTCCGCTTTCTGTGATGGCCTGTTCAAATGCCTCTATGGCCTCATCAAATTTCCCCTGATTCATAAATGCTACGCCGAGATTATAGTAGGAAGAAGCACATTTCGGATCTTGCGCGAGCCTGAGTTTCTGTTCAGCAATAAACTGTTCTATATCTTTTGGTTTATTCATAAGTAGTTGTATTTTAGCATGTATTCCTGATGGCGTAAAGGCAGGTATTGCCCTTGATCAGTCCTGAATATTAAATGCCATCCAGGACAAGATTCTCAATAACAAAGAATCTGAATCCGCGAGATGGAGAAGAAATCAGGATGGACAATTTTCATGTCCACCCTGATCCCGATTTCTCATACGATACAAACAGGTTTTTCAGGAAATATGCTTTGAACTATCCTCCGGCATCACCGGATTTTTCAACAGATATGCCTCTTCCTTTTAGTCCGTACATGGTGGAACTGCCGGTTGATAATAACTCCAGCACCTCTTCTCTTACCATCTCGGATGCTACGTTCTTGATTTCTGATGCGCCAGCGTCAGGAATAGTCTTCTTTACGCCAATCATCATGTCTTTAAAGTAGAATTTGCTTTTGGCACCTTTTGAGGCGTATTCCATTATAGCCTGTCTGATATCTTCTGGTCTTCCCATAATTTTACGCTCCTTTTAATTCTTATATGCCACCGACAGCCTTGGACACAGCCCATGCATGTTCAGTGAACTTGAACTGAGTTGATGTCCTGTATGTATCAACAGCAAGGCGATAATCATCAACAAGGTGATGTGTGAATGGCAGGTTCATTTTCTCGAAGAATTTCTCCCAGCCAATGCGCTCTGCCCAGTCTCCAAGTCTCTCGTACTTATTCGCATCCTTTGCCCAGATTTCAACCATTTTCTTAACGATATCCGTGACCTCGGGCCAGCGTGGTGTATTATTCGGTAAAATCGGCACAATAACCTTGGAGAATTTCGGCGGGCTTATACGGTTTGAAATCTTTCCGCCAGCCAGAATAGCCACACCATCTCCAGGTCCGTCTGACAGAGGCAGAGCCAGACACATGGTATAGCAGTTTCCGCAGTACATGCACTTGTCAACATTGACTGATACGCTCTTTTTCCCGTCAGCAGTTGTTACCGGCTTGATGGCATACAAGGGACATGCTGCAACAACCAGAGGAATCTCGCAGACCTTTCCTAAAACTTCATCGTCGATAGCAGGCGGTTTGCGGTGATAACCCAGAAGGGCTATATCAGAGCAATGCACTGCGCCGCACATATTAAGGCAGCATGCCAGGGCAATTCTCAATTTCGCAGGCAATCTCATATTTTTAAACTCATCAAATAACACATCGGCAGTAGCTTTGACCGGACCGGAGGCATCGGTTGCAGGGGTATGGCAGTGAATCCATCCCTGGGTATGGACGATATTGGACATCCCCATGCCTGTTCCGCCTGTCGGGAACTTGAAGGAACCACCTACATGTTTTCTGCTGTCCAGTTCTTTTTTGAGAGCCTTTGCCTTCTCTTCGGTGTCTGTAATAAATTCAATGTTATTCCTTGTCGTGAATCTTACATAGCCATTGCAATGCTTATCCGCAATATCACAGATTTCACGGATATGTTCTACTGACATGATTCGTGATGCTGCTGCTCTGACTGTAAAAGCCTTTTCACCTGTTTCAGAAACATGTACCAGAAGACCGGGCTCCAGTATCCTGTGAGAAGCCCATTTCCCGTAATTTCTCCTGATGACAGGAGGTAACATCTGCCCATAGTGACAAGGGCCGATATCAGTTATCCTGCCTTCCTGAAGCTTTTGGGGATTAAAATAACCAAGTTTGCCTTTCGACATAACATATCCTCCTTTATATTATCTTGGATGTCTGGTTCTGTAATCTTCAATGTCCCTTGTAAATCCACCGGGGACCTCTTCTTCCTTGAAGAAGACATATGGATTGGCACGGGGAGCTGTAACCATCTGAGGCATAGGCGGAATTCCGAGCACCTCACAGAATTTCTTTAAGCTTACACGCTGTATTGTTTCACCGATACGCTCACGGTTCTTGCCTTCCTCGATCCACCAGTCAAATACTTTTCCAATAACACCTTTAATAGAGGTGTATGGTGCATTTGCATACATAAACGGTATGGTCATGCATGACATCTGGGCTCCTTCAAGGATGGGGGCCTTTGCGCCGAAGAGTATGCTTAAACCCTGATCTTTGCCAACCATTAATGCTTCAGGCATGGTGTCTATGCAATGCATGCAGCGGTTGCATTCTGCATTGTTAATGCTGATTTTCTTTCCATCCCATTTCATGCACTGGGTAGGACAAAGGTTGATTACTTCAGCCTGTATGTCGAACTTGCCCCAGTCTCTGCCGGCAAATGCGCCGCCATCCGGCGGGATCTTTCCGGCGGCATATTCCTGGACGGCATCCTGATTGATCCGTATATCATCTTTCCATGTGCCGATATAGGACATGTCTGAACGGGCTATACTTGCCGTGCAGCCATTGGGACATCCGTCAAATTTCATCTTGAATTTATACGGAAAAGCTGGTCTGTGCAATTCATCCTGATAGGACATGGTGATGTCATAGCACAATGCCATTGTATCATAGCACGCGAACTCACAGCGTGCCTTACCGATACAATCAGAAGGCGTACGGAGGTTGCCGCCTGAACCGCCAAGGTCAACCCCAAGGTCATGCGTCAGGTCGAAAAATAAAGGCTCAAGCTGTTCTGTAAAAGAACCAAGAATGACGAGGTCACCGGTAGAACCATGCAGGTTGGTTAATCCGCTTCCACGGTATTCTGCGATATCACAGAAGCCTCTAAGCCAGTCAGTTGTGTAAAATTTTGCGCTGGGCTGGTTTACACGTATAGTATGAAAATGCGCAACATTTGGGAATTTAGCCTGCTGGTCATTGTAACGGCCGACAATTCCTCCGCCATAACCAAGGACTCCAACGATTCCGCCGTGTTTCCAGTGAGTCTCACCTTCTTTATATGAAAGCTCAACAATACCCAACAAATCGTCTACGATATCGGCAGGTATCATCAGGTCATCTTGACCCACTTTATGTCTGTGCACTGCCTCTCTCTTTAAATCACTGACAAAACTGGGCCATGGGCCGGATTCCAACTGCTCCAACATTGAAATATCATGCTTGCATTTGTAATTCTTCAGCTCATCTTCTGTATAATTGTTTAACTGGTTATCGGCAAAAATCCTAATATCGCTGTATTTCCGATGTTCTTTCTCTTCTTTATCCCACTGCTTCTCCTGTCCGGGAATTGACATCTTCTACCTCCTTCTGCTGAGTTATTAGTGAAATGTAGGCAAATGAAACAAAAAATAGACTGTCTCTTCACCCCCCTTCCTTATAATTTGTTTAGCTCGTCGAAAAGCGTAAAAATAACGACCTTTATTTGCGTAAATCCTCAGAAAGGTGTTTAATGATAATCAAGTCGTTAGTATTTGTCAAGTAAAAGATTTATGAAAATATGAGATGATTTAATGTTTTGCCACGCTACAGAAGACCTGTAAATTATAATTATTATTTATTGGAATTATCTGTCAGATTTCAAAAGGGAAACGGCATCCCTGGCCCATCGTCCTAAAGGTTTTTTTCGGAAATTGCCGCTGATGTAAATTTCTGCGGGTTCTTCCCTTCCGATTAAAGACATCTGATAGGCAAGTGACGGTTTGACTCTCGCTTCCCCCATTGCCCAGGACAGCAATCCGAGGATTTCAACATCTTCATTATTGAAGAATGTCAGCAGGGTATCCTGAAAGCTCTTTACCGCATCTGTGATAATTGGTCCAAGCCTGCCGATTCCCCAGAGGCCTCCTTTGACAAGAGGGGGTTCATCTATGGTATATGCGATCATCATGCTTCCATAGGGATCAACAATTTCAGGGATGTTCGCTATGGTCTCTGCTATTGTCTGGGGGGAACTCCATCCTATACCACCGGATTCATCCGTCAATGACCAGAAGAGAGTTCTGATGTAGTTTCTCACCTTTTCTTCCTGTCCCCGCTGCCACCAGAGGCGCATGAGTTGCCCGGCAGTTTCAATGGCAGACCATCTCAGACGCTCATCCAGGTCATAGAGCCTGAAACGAACCTCACGCCAGATGTCCCGGTCCCGGTCACACAATCCGGCAAGGAGAACGGGTTTATTTTTACTTAATAACTCGTTGACCTGCTTCTTTTTGTTTGCATCCATAAGTTAACCCGGTGTTTGCCTCTATCTTAAAGTTTTTCCTGATTTCTGTTCAAGATAACCTATTAAGACCATAAGTAAGGTCGCATTATTCAATAATCTCTCCTGCCCTCCCTTTGCCAAAGGGAGGCAATATCCCCCTCTTTGGCAAAGAGGGGGAATGGGGAGATTTTACGGTCAATGTAGTTTTACTTATGAACTCCTTAGTAACCTGAAAACGCATGAGTATTTCCAGGGAATTACTCAGCCCAAAACAACCATCTTTGAATTTCAGTTCTGGATGTGGTATTGTTTACATTTACTTCCTAAATAAGAAAATATATTGCAAGCATTTGCGGGAGGAGACTGTTACTGCCTTGAGATACTTGATGATTGTTCTTGTGCTTTTTGTTTTTGTGTTATCAGGCGCTGTTCAGGCGGCTGAACTGCCTGTTGTCAGGGCGATAGAAATCAGGGGGCTGAAAAGGATTGAGGAAAGCGCGCTAAAGAACAGGATAACCCAGAAAACCGGGGAGGTAATCTCCCAGGACAGGACAAGTGAAGACATCAAGACCATCTTCAAGATGGGATATTTTGAGGATGTCAGGGCTGAAATTGATCCGTTCGAGGGAGGCATAAAGCTGATCTTCGTGATCAGGGAAAAACCGACCATTGTCCGGATTGAATTCCAGGGCAATAAAGAATATGAAGATTCCAAACTTCAGGAAAAGATTTCTCTTTCTGCTGGAGCGATTGCCGATGCAGTTCTGATACAGGATACTGTTGCCAAACTCAGGACATTCTATGAAGAGGAAGGGTACTGGCTTTCGCGTATTGTGCCTGTTATTAAAAGGATAAACCCGGATGAAGTCAGTCTGACCTTTCAGATAGAAGAGGGTAAGCAGGTAAAGATACGGGATATCCATTTTGAAGGGAGCAGGGTGTTTGCGGAAGATCAGCTGAAAAAGGTTATTGAGACCAGGGAACGCTGGCTTTTCTCCTTTCTCACTGGGTCCGGTTACTACAAAAAGGACCGGATGGATGTTGACATTGAGAAGTTGAGGGACTTCTATTTCAATAATGGTTTTATCAAGGCCGTAATCGGTGATCCTGTTGTCAGGCTAACGGATGACAGGGAAGGTATGACAATACGGATACCCGTGTCTGAGGGTGAGCAGTTCCGGATATCTTCGCTTGAATTTTCCGGAAATACGGTTTTTGATTCTGATACCTTGCGTAAAAGGCTTACCCTGCAGCCCGATACCCCTTTCAGCAAGGAAACTCTGAGAAAAGATGTTTTCTCTATTTCGGAACTATACTCGGAAAACGGATACGCGATTGTTACTATAACACCTGATTTGATACCGGATGAAGGGAAAAAACTGGTAAAGGTATTATTAAGGATTGCCGAAGGCGAAAAATACCGGATTGGAAGGATAGAGATAGCAGGAAATATAAAGACGCGTGACAAGGTAATCCGAAGGGAGGTCAGGCTGGATGAAGGTGATGAATTCAACAGCGCGCTCCTGAGGAGGAGTTATGAAAGGATAAATAACCTTAATTTTTTTGATAATGTCGAGTTGACGCCCAAACCCCGCCCTGACGAGAAACTGTTAGACCTTGATATCAAGGTGAAGGAGAGGCCGACCGGGTTTTTGAGTGTTGGCGGCGGATACAGTTCAGTTGACAGATTCATTGCCATGGTTGATCTGACACAGGGGAATCTATTTGGCAGAGGGCAGTTTATCAAGTTCAGGGGTGAATTAGGAGGACGGAGTACTCTCTATGAGGTTTCTTTCAGGGAACCCTGGTTTTTGGATACGCCGATTTCATTTACGACGAATGTCTATAAGACTACGAGACAGTATATTGCCTATGACAAAAAGGCAACCGGATTCGGGGTTTCATTCGGCAAGAGCTTTTCTGAATACTGGAGGGGGGATATCGGATATAACATTGAGACTGCCACTATTTATGATGTGACAGACGATGCCCCGAAGCTTATTAAGGAGCAGAGGGGAACCAATATCACCAGCAGCATTTCTCCTTCAATTGTGCGTGATTCAAGAAACAATTTTCTTGACCCGACAAAAGGTTCAAAAAACGCCATTTATTTTACATATGCAGGACTGGGTGGCACCAATTATTTTTTTAAAAGCGTGGCAGAGTCAGCATGGTATTTTCCGGTGAGAAGTTCGGCATTTTTACTGAGAGGCAGATTCGGATATGGTACGGGTATCTGGGGCAAAGAACTTCCTTTGTATGAGCGTTTTTATGTGGGAGGCATTAATTCGGTAAGAGGTCTGGGGTTCGGTGATGCCGGACCGCGTGATGCGGACACCGGGGATGTTATCGGAGGAACAGAAGAACTTCTTTTCAACGCGGAATACATCTTCCCTCTGGTTGCTGAGGCAAGGCTGAAGGGGGTTATATTTTTCGACGCCGGAAACGCGTATGATTCATTTAAAGATTTTGGCACACTGAGGTATACTACAGGTGCGGGTTTTCGCTGGATATCCCCGATTGGACCAATACGGCTGGAATGGGGGTACAATCTTGATCCAAAACCAGGTGAAAGCAGAAGCAGGTTTGAATTTACCTTCGGGACATTCTTTTAATATCTGAAAATATCATAGGAGGAGGAGTTATGAAAAAGATAGTATTGGCGGTTTTGCTGGTTTTTGTTATACCTGCTTTTGCGGGTGCGTCTGATGCGGCCAGGATCGGGTGCATTGATTTCCAGAAGGTTCTGAACGAGTCCGATATGGGAAAACAGTCAAAGGCTGATCTTGAAATGTTAATTAAATCAAAACAGATAGCCATTGATGAAAAGGGCAGGACAATCGAAAAAATGAGAAGCGAGATTGAAAAGCAGGTATCTGTCCTTTCCGCTGAAGCTAAGAAAAGCAAGGAAGAAGAACACGAGAAACTGGTAAGGGAATACCAGCGTCTTGTGCAGGACGCCCAGGCTGAAGTCAAGAAAAAGGAAATGGAACTCACGGATACCATCATCAGGGAAGTGCGTGAGCTGGTGGAGAAATTCGGTGAAGAGGGAAGTTTCACGGTAATCATTGAGAAAGGCATGGCTATTTATTCCAGCAAGACAATAGACCTTACTGACTCGGTACTGAAAAAATATAATGAAACAAAGGACAAGACGAAAAAATAGTGAAACTTGGTGAGATTGCATCTTTTCTTAAAGGTGAAATAGCCGGACCTCCCGGGGGTGAAGCGGTTGAAATTACCGGAGCCGCTGGGCTTGGTGACGCGCAGGAAGGTGATATAACATTTATTGCGTCACCGAAATACCTCAGGGATGTCTTTTCCAGCAAGGCTTCAGCCGTTATCGTGAAAGATCAGGTCAGCGATCTCAAAATAGCTCAACTGAAGGTGACTCATCCCTATCGCGCTTTTGCTGAACTGCTCAAACTCCTTTACGTCAGACAGCATTCCCCGTCCGGAATCAGCAGTGATGCATTTGTATCAGGCAAGGCGCAGACAGGCGATGATGTATCAGTTTATCCGTTTGCCTATCTGTCAGATGGGGTAAGAGTCGGTAACCGGACAGTAATTTGTCCCAATGCTTTTTTGGGTGAAAATACCATTGTCGGTGAGGAATGTGTTATCCATTCAAACGTGACGATAAGAGAGAATGTGAAGATCGGGAACAGAGTCATCATACATTCCGGTTCTGTTATAGGCTCTGACGGCTTCGGTTATATATTCGATGAAGGGATACACAATAAGATTCCGCAGGTCGGCGGTGTAATTATTGAAGATGATGTGGAGATAGGCTCGAATGTATCGGTTGACCGGGCAACGACCGGCAATACCATTATCGGCAAGGGAACAAAGATCGATAACCTTGTGCAGATTGGTCATAATGTGAAGATTGGCAGACATTGCGTTATTATTGCCCAGGTTGGAATCGGCGGAAGCACTGAAATAGGCGATTACGTTACACTGGCAGGGCAGGTTGGCGTCTCTGACCATACAACAGTTGAGTCCGGTACAATGGTAGGCGCTCAGTCAGGTATAATGGGGCAGGTCAGTAAGGGTATCTATTCCGGTTCGCCTGCATTTAATCACAGGGAATGGCTTAAGGCGCAGGTAGTATTTGCAAAACTGCCTGAACTCAATAAAAAGATAAGAGAACTTGAAGAGAAATTGAAAGAGATTGAAAGGAGGAACCCGGCATGATGGAAATTCGTGATATTCAGAAGCTCCTTCCCCACAGATATCCATTTCTCCTCGTTGACCGAATCCTTGAAGTGGAACCAAATCAGAGAATAGTGGCTATAAAAAATATCACAATCAATGAACCGTTTTTTCAGGGTCACTTCCCGGGTCAGCCGATTATGCCTGGCGTATTGACCATTGAGGGAATGGCCCAGGCAGCAGGACTCCTTGCCTTCAACTCAGGGGTTGCCCCCGGGAAGTCTGTCTATTTCCTGAGTATTGAAAAGGCAAAATTCAGAAAACCTGTTGTCCCGGGTGATCAGCTCCGCTTTGAGATAAAACTCCTTCAGCAGAGAATGAATATCTGGAAGTTTTCCGGCCATGCGTATGTCGGAGACAAGGTTGCTTCAGAGGCAGAATTTACAGCGATGCTTACAGACAAGGAGATATGACAGGTATGCAAAGTGAAATTCACGCAACAGCTATTATAAGCCCGGAAGCGGAGATCGCCCCAGGGGTTTCTGTCGGGCCGTTTTGTATCATAGGTAAGAACGTCAGGGTGAAAACTGGTTCCCGCCTGATTTCAAACGTCATAGTTGACGATAACACGGAGATTGGCGAGAACTGTACCGTTTATCCATACACTACAATAGGTCTGCCTCCCCAGGATCTGAAGTATAAAGGTGAAAAGACAGGCGTTAAAATAGGCAATAACAATGTTATACGCGAATACATTACCGTACACAGGGCTTCAATAGGCGGAGACGGCCTTACAACTGTCGGAGATAACAATTTTTTTATGGCATACGTCCATATAGCGCACGACTGCAAAATTGGAAGCCATATAATTATGGCAAATGCTGCGACACTCGGAGGCCATGTTAGCGTGGAGGATCACGTTGTCCTGGGAGGACTGTCGGCAGTACATCAGTTCGCGAGGATTGGAGCGTATGCCATGGTTGGCGGATTTACCGGGGTCGCGCAGGATATAGCTCCATACATGATGGCTTCCGGATCACGGGCAAAACTTTTTGGTTTGAATATCGTCGGCCTCAAGCGCCACGGGTTTTCAGATACGACACTCAGTGAACTCAAAAAGGCTTACAAGATACTCTTCAGGGATAAGATGACACTGAAAGAGGCAATCAGAAAGGTTCAGGAAGAGCTTCCCTACACGGATGAGATTCGTCATCTTATTGAATTCATATTGAAGAACAAGAGAGGGATATGCAGGGAACAAAGAGAATCGGACTGATTGCGGGGACCGGCGATCTGCCCAAAATCATTGCATCCGAAGCAAAGGCGCAGGGATATTCAGTTGATGCCATAGCCCTTGACCCCCTCGCGGATGAAGACCTTTCCTCTTATGTTGATACTATCAGGCGTGTAAACGTCGGCAAACTCGGTACCATTATTGATTCGCTTAAGAATTCAGGTGTTGCCTGTGCGGTAATGGCAGGGAAGGTACCAAAGTCGCTTCTCTACAAGAGCAGAATTACCCCGGACCTCAGGGCGGTGAAGCTGCTGTTTTCCCTGAAGGACCGGAGTGACGATACTATATTGCTGGCCATAGTGAATGAAATTGAAAAGGAAGGCATCAGGTTTCTTGACATTCCTTCTCTCAGTGCCAACCTTCTCACCCCTGAAGGAGTATTTACCGAAGAGAGTCCGTCAGGTGATGAATGGAAGGATATCGCGTTCGGATGGAGGATTGCCAGGGAAATAGGAAGGCTGGATATAGGACAGACGGTTGTAATTAAAAATCAGGCAGTAATGGCGGTTGAGGCAATTGAAGGAACGGACGAAGCGATCCGGAGGGGCGGGATGCTTGCAAACGGAGGCGCTGTTGTCGTGAAGGTCAGCAAACCCAATCAGGATATGAGATTCGATGTGCCTGTAGTAGGATTGGATACCATAAAGACCATGATTGAATCAGGCGCGCGAGTGCTTGCGGTTGAGGCAGGAAAGAGTTTGATGGTTAACAGGAAGCGGATTGTTGATGAAGCTGATAAATCCGGTGTTTGTGTGGTTGGGTATAAAGGATAAAAGAAGCTGATAAAAAAAAGGCGGGTCGATTCGACCCGCCTTTTTTTGTTTGTACTGAATTTAGAATGTGAGGCTGAGTCCGTGCATGATCTGTGTTACATTCTCGTCTTTGCCGCCAACTGATTTGTAGAAATCGCCTGTCATGAAATAGCCGGCATCAAAGAAGTAGTTGAGGTTCTTTGCAAGCTTGTAGTTGGCCTTGAAATCAATTTCATTTCCAAGGTCTTTCTTAACGCCTGCGGCAGCCTTGGTTGCCCTGAGCATAAATGCGTCAAGGGACAGGCTGAGGTCAGCCATCGGAGTTACGTCTGCGCCCAGGTTGAAGTATGTGGTGTTGGATATACCTGTGCTGCCTGTACCAGCCGCGGTAATCACGGTGCGCTCATATATCTGTGTGAAGTGCGTAGACCTTGCGATAGGAGACGTTGTATTTTGTCCTACTATGGTGAAAAACTGCTTCATGTTCTTGTCGGTTGCATCGTCGTCACCGCTTCCCATTGCGGCAGATGCCCTGATGTTTACAGGATTGATCATATAGCCGACTTTTGCCATTACTCCATAGCCTTTGAACTTCATTTCGGCTGCGCCGGTTCCCATATTTCCCATCTGCCAGTCGAGTTCCGCGGCATAGGATAAGCCGGCAGCCTTTCCATTTGCGTGCAGGCCGAGGTTCCATAACTTCATGTCTGATATATCATTCTTAACAAGTGTAAGATTGGCGCCTGCCGTGCTGTCTTTGTCAATTTTGTATGTTGCAAGGCCGGTATAAGCATCAAGGTCATCTGAATTGTTTGTTATGTCTACTTCGTTGACTTTTAAAGTGACCAGCCCAGCAGTAAGTTCCTTGCTTGGCATTAACAGAAGCATGATTACGTCATCACCAAACCGTTCGTTGTTCAGGAACTGTTTTTCTCCGAGTGAAATCGGCATATGGCCTGCCTTTAAAACAGTCGGGATTCCGATTCCTGCACCGCTGTATTGCAGCCATAACTGACGGAACCATAAGTTTGCATTAGCTTTGGAATCCTGACCGGTAGACCCAGCTGCCTGATTACCATTACCCCACCAGTAAATGCCAGACTGGGGACTTGTCCCTGTCTCAAGTTCCATATATCCCTGTACATTATCGGCTACCTTTGCGTCGAGCATGATGTAACCATTTGTTGTGTAAAAGGTAGCTGAATCCTTCTTGTTTGGAACAACAGTGTACGGAGACGCGTTGAGACCTGTAACGTTGGAGTAAGACCAACCCCTTATAACTATTTTCCCATTGAGTTTGATTTGTGGTTCATCAGCGGCATATGACAAAGCAGCGATACTTAAAACAAGAACCAAACTTAAAACGATTGCTAAATATTTCTTCAAAGCCAGCCCTCCTTTTTATTATGCGTTCAGCCGTTGGCGGCAAGCAGTTTACATATCAAAACGTCACTGCCTGCTTCCGCTGCCAACTGCCAAGTTCTATCCGCCCATGGCGGATGTCCTTACTCATCTATTGAAAAAATATATTTCCGTTTTTTCCATCACCTCCTCCTTATCATGGTTTGCCTCAGGAGAGAGGCATCATCACTGTGAACCCTATGTGAACTTCTGATTCTCATCCGTATATCCATGTACCGTATAACAATCAAATTGCACAATTTATATCATTACTGATACAAAATTGTCAAGATATTTATTATATATAATGCTTTCATACAGCAAAAAACAGGCCACACATATAAAGTAAAGGTTTATATATTACAGTCGCCATAATTATAACGGAAATGATTTTATAAAATTCGGCTAACATACCTTTTACAAAGGGGAAATAATATACCTTGCCTGTTACTCGACACTAATAACTACCTTCGCCAATCCTTCCTTTTTCCTTTAATATGTGGTTCTTTCACAACATTGCTGTTGAAAATATGTTGCAATTACAGAATGGCCATGTTATTCTTATCCAGGAACTCTCTAAAGCCACGAAGGCTTATTACCGGTCAGCAGACCGGGGTATCTTTCGTGGCTTTTTTATTTGCCGCGTAATAACAGAGGAGGAGATTATCATGCACATGGCTGATGCTTTACTTTCACCCGTGGCAGGTGGAACATTCTGGGCTGCGACAATAGGTGCAATCGCTTATTCCGCGAAAAAGCTCAGAGAGACCTTTGATGAAAAACTTATCCCTCTTATGGGTGTGCTGGGGGCGTTTATCTTTGCCGGTCAGATGATTAATTTTACTATCCCCGGTACAGGCTCAAGCGGTCACATCGGCGGCGGAATGCTGCTGACCGTTCTTCTAGGCCCCTATGCGGCATTCATTGTAATTGCTTCTGTACTTATAATTCAGGCGCTTTTTTTTGCAGACGGCGGATTGCTTGCCCTGGGCGCAAATATCTGGAACCTTGGTATCTATCCATGTTTTATAGCCTATCCGCTTATCTACCGGACAATTGTCAGGCACAGAAAAACCCCTCAGAGGATCATGGTTGCTTCTGTTCTGAGTGTTATTGCCGGGCTTGAACTCGGAGCAGTTTCTGTAGTTGTCCAGACGAAACTCTCAGGAATCGCGGAACTGCCTTTTATGACATTTATCATGTTTATGCTGCCGGTTCATCTTGCCATAGGTATGATTGAAGGCTTTGTTACCGGCGGGGTAGTCAACTATGTCCGTGTGCTCAGGCCGGATATTGTCGAAAATGGGGAAGGTGCAAAGGCGCTTTCTCCAGGCGGTTCACTCAAACGTGTTCTGGTTTCTCTTGCGATAATGGCGATTATTACCGGAGGGGTATTTTCGTGGTTCGCTTCAACACATCCTGATGGCCTTGAGTGGTCAATTGAAAAGATTTACGGCAAGCCGGAGATACCTGGAAAAGAGAGCAGCATTAAAGACAGGCTGTCGCAGGTGCAGGAGAAGACGGCGGTCATGCCTGACTATACCTTCCCTTCCAAAGGTGAGGAAGGAAAAGAGCCGTCATGGCCTGCTGTTGAGACCGGCACATCCCTGTCCGGCTTGATCGGGGGAGGAATGGTTCTGGGAATGGTAGTTCTTGCCGGTTTTGGAATCAAGGCCGCGAGGAAGAAACTACAGCACAAAAAATGACATTCGATACGGAATTTTTTAACATCGGATACCTTGACAGTCTTTCCTATAAAGACACCTTTATCCATAATCTTGATCCAAGGATAAAGCTTATCGTATCTTTTATTTTTGTTATTTGTGTTGTCTCCTTCCCGAAATATGAACTGTCAGGTCTTGTGCCGTTTTTTGCCTACCCGGTCTTTCTTCTTGCAGCTGGAGATATCCCGGCAAGAATAATAGCAAAAAAGATAATCTACATCTCACCGTTCGCAGTTTTTATTGGGATATTCAACCCGCTGCTCGATACCGGAGTGCTGATATCTCCATTTGGTGTGCCTGTCAGCGGAGGCTGGCTCTCGTTTTTTTCTATCCTTATGAAATTTGTTCTCACGGTTAGTACGGCACTGCTTCTTATCGCGTCAACTTCATTCCCCGGACTTTGCGAGGCTCTTGAAAAACTGAAATTCCCGAGGGTGTTTGTTATCCAGTTGCTGTTTCTCTACCGGTATCTCTTTGTGCTGCTTGAAGAGGCACTGAGGATGGTGCGTGCGCGTCAGGCGAGGTCTTTCGGGCAGAGGGGCAAAGATATTAAGACCTTTGTCCGCCTGATTTCCGTCCTGCTCGTAAGAACGGTCGAAAGGGCGGAGAGGATTTATCAGGCAATGCTTTCACGTGGATTCAGGGGAGAGATCCGGCTGGTTAAGCGGTATTCATTGAGGGTGCCCGATGTGCTGTTTGCGTCATCGGCCATTTTACTTTTTTTTATATTCCGTAAGTATACTATTGTTACCATGTTAGGTGGAATTCTTGAAAAGGTTCTCGGATGAGCCATCACATAGTTGAATTCAGGGATGTAAAATTCCGGTATCCTGACGGGACGTCGGCATTGAACGGGATTTCGTTCCGGATTATCCACGGTGAATCGGTCGGGCTTGCCGGCGCAAATGGCGCCGGTAAAACTACACTTCTGATGAATCTCAATGGACAGCTTCTGCCGACAGGAGGTGTAGTTTCCATTGGAGAGGTGCCCCTGTGCGGAAAGACCAGGCAGGAGATACGAAAAAAGGTGGGACTTGTCTTTCAGCGGTCGGACGACCAGCTATTTATGCCAACCGTGTATGAGGATGTAGCATTCGGGCCGATCAATCTTGGATTGAGTCAGGAGATGATCGACGAACGCGTAAAAGATGCTCTCGAAACAGTAGGATGCCTGCACCTTAGCCAGAGGCCGCCCCACAGATTGTCCGAGGGACAAAAGACCTCTGTTGCGATTGCCACGGTTATGGCGATGAATCCCGATATCCTTGTCATGGATGAACCGGCATCAAACCTCGACCCGAAATCCAGAAGAAAATTGATTAACCTGCTGAAGGGTTTCAGGCATACCAAGATTGTCGCGTCGCATGACCTCGACCTGATCCTCGATGTATGTGAGCGATGCATTATCATCAGGGATGGAAGGGTTGTCGCGGATGGTCCGACTGAAGAAGTCCTTTGCAATGAATCCATACTGCAGGAAAATAACCTCGAATTGCCTCTTTCAAGACAGAAGAGATAATAACGGGTTAGAACGGCTTGAAACAAATTGATCACCACTAACCCATATTATTCATGAATATGCCGGGGAATAAACATTTGGGCTCATTCTCGGTAGTTCCTCCCTGCGAGGCATTTGCCTCTTTGTCATTGCTTTATTGTATTTGACTATCGGCAAATGAATCCGCCCAAATACTTATTCCCCAATTGGTGGTGCTTTTTTATGAATAACCCGGTCTAAAGACCTGCAGGAATGATACCAATGCAAATATTCAAACTATTCTGAGACCCGAAAGATTACACAAGTTTGTTGTGCTACAATGGTGAATGCCTGATATATTAAAGATATCGCTTGTTTTTGTCCTGATATTGCTCCTCCTGCGGAAAAAACTGAATATCGGATATGTCATGCTTGCAGCGTCTGCTCTGATGTTTCTGCTTTACCGGATGTCATTTGATTCAATATTGAATACATTTAAGAATGCGTTTCTAAGCAGTGTGACAATCAAACTGATACTGGCCCTTTCTTTTATAAGGATGTTCGAGCTGATTCTCAGGGAACATGATGTTCTGACCAGAATGATGAGCTCTGTAAAGGCTATATTCAGAAACCGCCGGATTGTTATTATATCAATGCCACTTCTTATCGGGCTGATTCCATCTGTTGGTGGAGCTTATTTTTCGGCACCAATGGTAGCTGAGACAACCGGGGATTTGAAGATGAGCCAGGAAGAAAAGGGATTCGTTAATTACTGGTTCAGGCATCCCTGGGAGTATATCCTGCCCTTGTACCCCGGGGTTCTTCTGGCTTCGGCTATTTCAAAGACGGAACTCCATGCGCTGATAAGCGCCAATCTGCCCTGCGCGGGACTGATACTGATAACCGGATTTCTATTTTCCATGCACTGTGTCAGGGGCACGGTGAAGATTGAAGAGGGATTGTCGAGAAAAGGTTTGTGGAGCTTTGTGCCTATTATCGTAATACTCCTGCTTGTGGTAACGTTTCGCATTGAGCTTCATTACGCGTTAATCACAGTAGTGGCTTTTCTCTTTGTTTTCTATCGGTACAGCCTGAAATCAACTGTCGCGGCGTTCAGACACGGTTTTTCCCCTGATGTGATTGTTCTTATCATCGGTGTCATGGTCTTCAAGGAGGCCATGGAATATTCAGGGGCTGTTGGGAACCTGAGCAGGCTTTTTATCGAACAGGGAATTCCGACAGCTCCAATTCTTTTTCTGCTGCCTTTTGTTACAGGGATACTGACAGGGCTTACAGTAGGATTTGTCGGCAGCACTTTCCCCCTGTTATTAAGTCTTGCGGGAAATATTTCACCGGCCGATATATCATTTGCCTTTGCCTCGGGATTTCTTGGGGTTTTGCTTTCACCTGTGCATATTTGCCTTGTTTTAACAAGGGAATATTTCAGGGCAGACCTGTGGGGGATATATAAATTCATGCTCCCGGGGTGTGCCATAATTTTCTGCGGAGCAGTCGCGCAGTATCTGATACTGAGATAATGCTAACCCTTGATTACTCCCAATGGCCGGAGTCTTGCCACTTTTGTTGAAATGCCGGCTTTATGGACTACGTCCACAACATCAGAGACATCTTTGTATGCATCTGACATTTCCTCGGCGAGGGTCTCCCTGCCTGCTGCCATTACCATGATTCCCTTGTTTTCCATCTCCTGCCAGATTGCACGGCCTTTTGCTTTTTTGATTGCCTGGTGCCGGGAGAGGACCCTGCCTGCCCCATGGCATGTAGAGCCGAAGGTTTCTTTCATTGCCGTATGGGTGCCGATAAGGACAAATGACGCTCTGCCCATATCTCCGGGTATCAGAACCGGCTGTCCAATGGATTTATAAATATCGGGAAGTTCCTGATGCCCCGGGGGAAATGCCCGCGTTGCGCCTTTGCGGTGGACAAGCAGTTTTACCTTTTTCCCTTCTGCTTCGTGCTCTTCAATCTTGGCTATATTATGGGCAACGTCATAAATAAGCGACATTCCGAGTTCCCTGGGCGATATCCTGAACAGCTTCATGAAAGCCTCTTTTGTCCAGTGCATAATGCATTGACGGTTAGCCCACGCGTAGTTTGCGGATGCCCGCATTGCTGAAAGGTAGTCCTGTGCCTCAGGACTGCTACAGGGGGCGCAGGCGAGTTCTCTGTCCGGCAATTCAATGGCGTATTTTTTTGCTGCCTTTTCCATGACTTCAAGAAAATCAGTACAGACCTGGTGTCCAAATCCCCTTGAACCGGTATGGATCATCACAGTAATATGATCTTTGAACAATCCGAGGATTTCCGCCGCGCGTTCATCATATACCTCATCAACATACTGGATTTCGAGGAAATGATTTCCTGAGCCAAGGGTTCCCTGCTGCGCCCTTCCGCGTTCGTATGCCTTTTTGCTGATTGCCGAAGGGTCCGCGCCGTCCAGGCATCCGCCCGATTCTGTTTTTTCAAGATCTTCAGCGCTTCCATACCCCTGCTGTACTGCCCAGCGTGCACCGTTTCTCAGAATTGATTTCTCGTCCTCAGGGCCAAGCCGGATTCTGCCCTTTGATCCGACGCCGGAAGGTATCTCGTTATATAGAAAAGCAACAAGTTCTTTAATGTAAGGAAGTGCTTTGTCTCTTGTTAAACTGCTTCGCAGAAGCCGGACTCCGCAGTTGATATCGTATCCGACGCCACCCGGGGAGACAACACCTTCCTTTAGGTTAAAGGCGGCAACCCCACCGATGGTGAATCCATATCCCATATGAACGTCAGGCATGGCAAGAGAGGCAGAGACAATCCCGGGCAGCGTAGCGACATTTGCCACCTGTTCTATGGATTTTGCTTCGAGTCCCTTCTCAAGCAAGCTGTCAACATAGATAATTCCCCTGACCCGCATGCCCTGTTTATAGTCAATCGGGACTTCAATCCGTACATCGTCAATCCTTTTAATTTTTTCCAGTCCCATAACTTCCTCTTTCTGAATTTCTTATACAAAGGGATTACCGTCCCGAACACTTTCGGTACGGTAATTGCAGCGTTTTTATTGCAATGTTAAGGTTGATTAATTATACAACGGGGATGAGCGAATTATGTATTGGTAACAAAACGGGCAGGCATCAGTCAGGTTTTTCCTGCAGTCAAAATGTTCATATGTCAAAAATAACGTCAGCTTCCCACCCGTCACCTTTATTCTCGACCCTGACATCATGATATGTCGCGGCCTTGATCAGCAGTTTGCTTTCATGCCGGGCGGCATCGAATTCTTCGCCTGATATGCAGCCCTTTAAAATGTAAATAGGTGACTTAACTTGACAGTCACTTATTTCAATATGTTTCCCGATAAACCCATATGCGTCAAACTGAAAGATCAGTTCATTCAGCCATGCAACAAGAAGCCCTTCCAGAGAATCATTTTCAACTGTAACAAAAACTGACTTTTCATCCATGAAGTTGGCAGTATCAGTAATCAGGCTGTACATCCCGGCGGCTGCATTGATAAAGGCCTCTCGGACATCCTTCCCGTATGCTCTAAGTCCGATATCTCCGGATACGTCAAGAACTTCAAAGGTTTTCATTAGGTGAGATAAGAGTATTCCGCGCACCCCCTTTTTCAGCAGTGAGGTGCGCGGAATATCTGTATGCTATTTTTTCTGCTGCGGAGCTTCTATGGGCTCAGCTTTCGTTTCAGGTTTTTCGGGGGTTTTCTCTTTGCTTTCTTCTTTCGGCGTCATTTTTGAGAAAGCGTCCTTGTTAACGTCTACCTTGTAGTTTTTCTTCAGACCTTCCATGTAGGTATCAAAAAATTCTTTCTGCTTCTTTGCTGAGAGGCGCTGTGAGAGCATGTCTTTGACCTGATCGAATTCAACAATCTTTCCTGTCTTCAGTTCGGTTACCTTTATGACGTGATATCCGAACTGTGTTTTTACAGGTTCGCTGATCTCTCCGGGCTTCAGGCGAAGCGCGGCTGCCTCAAATTCGCGCACCATCTGCCCCTTTGAGATATATCCGAGGTCTCCACCTTTCTGTTTTGAACCAGGGTCAATCGAACTCTTCTTTGCGATCTGTGCAAAGTCATCACCCTTCTTCAGTCCTGCGATGATTTTTTTGGCCTCGCCCTCGGTTTTTACGAGGATATGGCTTGCTTTGATCTGATTGACAGGCGCAAAGTCAGCCCTGTTTTTTTCATAGAATTCCTTGACTTCCTGGTCGGTTACCTTGGAGTGTGCCTCTATCTCCTTTTCGAGAAGTATGCTTACCAGAGTTATTTTCTTGAAGTCTTCAACCTTGGCGCGGAACTCCGGGTTCTTATCAAGGTTTTTCTTAAGTGCTTCCTGGTACAGGATTTCTTTTTTTATGAGTTCCTCGAGGAACTTTTCATTCCCTCCGTCCCCCTTGAAGAGTTGCTGCGCGAATCCCGGCAGGCCCTTCATCTCCCTTTCAAAATCCGCCTGTGTTATGGTTGTGTTGCCTATCCGGGCGAGATATGCCCCTTTCTTTTCCTCTTTTTTTGCGCATGCAAAAAGGAGGGAAACAGCGAGTAACAATACCGCAATCCTTTTCATCAAAACCTCCTGGTTTAGTAAATATTAGTCTTATAACAATACCACAACATGAACCGGAGTGCAAAAGGATTTTATAGGGAAGTGGCGGCAAATTTATTGACCGGTTTGTATGTATAGACTACAATATTGCCAGTGTGTAAATCCGCAAGGAGTATTTCCCCTGTTATTGAGAAAGGAATAAATGCCTAATGGGGTGCATATGAACGAGAGAAATGATCGAAGGGGAGCCCCGCGCGAGATCTTTCAACCTTCAGAGTTTGGGATTGTCCATTTGAAATTCAAAAACAGCCGCAGCGACAAAGGGAGAAAGGAAGAAGAAACTCTTGTTGTCAATATGCTTGACCTCAGCGACAGGGGAGTTCTGCTTCAGTCTCCTTTCAGGTTCAGGCGCCTTTCTTCCCTGGAAATGCTTATCCGTGATCCCAGAAAAAAGCTGTGGAGGCCTGTAAAGGGCAAGGTCAAATGGTTGAAGGATCATACTTCACGCCCCGGTTTCTACAAGTTCGGGGTTGAATTCTACAAGCACCAGCCAGTTCAGGACCTGCCGCCCCAGATAGCAAAATCACGAAGGAAAGGTCTTTTGCCCTCTGATATCGAATTTCTTTTTAATACGAATCTGTTTGCCGCAATTCCCAGAGAATCAGTCTGTCCCATGTTGAACAGTCTGTCATACAAACGCTTCAGGGCAGGAGAGCGTTTTATCAGGCAGGGCGATGAAGGAGACAGGTTCTATATCATACGGAGCGGTTCCTGCATTGTGCACCTGGAAAAGGATTCCATCCTCTATCCGTTTGCCCGGCTGAAAGAGGGCGATATTGTTGGAGAGATGTCGGTTCTTACGGGAGAGAAGAGGAGTACCCATGTGGATGCGGAGACTGATATGGAAGTGTGGGGATTAAGCAGGGAGCAGTTTGATCTTCTGTCAGATGCATATCCTGACCTGAGGATATTTCTGACAGAGGTTATTACCAACAGGATATCGGAATCCAAACTGACGGCATCAAGGACTGTCGGCAGGTACATCATCAATGAAATTATCGGACAGGGCGGCTGGAGCATTGTATACAAGGGTGTCCACGGCAAGTTGAACCTTCCTGTCGCTATCAAGATGCTGAAGCATAACCTCGCGATGGACAAGGATTTCATTGATAAGTTTCAGAATGAGGCAAGGACTATCGCGCGCCTGAATCATCCCAACATCGTTCATGTCTTTGATATTGAAGAACTTTACCGGACAGTTTTTATTATCATGGAGCACCTTGCCGGAGTATCACTTGAATATGTATTGACCAGGATGCCCAGGCTTTCACTCAAGGCGATTCTTGATATCATACTCCAGATCTGTTCCGGTCTGGCATATGCCCATAAGGAAGGTATTATACATCAGGATATCAAACCGGCAAATATTTTCATCCAGCCTGACAACCGGATAAAGATCGTTGATTTCGGATTGTCCTGTCCGCCTGGCAATATCGATTTTGAGCTCCCCGGTACAGTTTTCTATATGTCGCCTGAGCAGATTTCCGGAGACCCTGTTGATGAGCGCAGTGATATATATTCGCTTGGAATTACCGTGTATGAGATGGTTACCGGTAAAAGGCCGTTTCCTGAAGATGATCTTTCAAGGCTTATGGAGTTCCATCTGCATGAAGATGTTCATGACCCGAGGGCTGTAGTTCCCGACCTGCCTGATGAACTTGTCAATCTTATCATGAATACTGTACGCAAAGATCCGGCAATGCGATATGAGAGCATTTCCCGGATTGTGTCTGATCTCCAGCCGCTGACTGAGCGGTTGGGAATTGACAGACAGACGGTTAACCCGGGGCAGGGCAAGATGATGGGCCTGTTTCTTTTTTATCAGGATGAGCATCAATTCCTTCTGAACCAGTTGATTGATGAGTTTAACAGCAACATCTCGGAACTTGGGGCAACGCTCAGGATTTCACAGGTTGACAGCCCGTAAATATGCTATAATACTCCACCCATGAACTGGAAAAAATCACGCAAACTGTTTGCAACGGCCAAAGAAATAATCCCGGGAGGAGTCAACAGTCCGGTCCGCGCTTTCAGGGCTGTCGGAGGAAACCCGTTATTTATTGACAGAGCAAAAGGCTCCAGGATTTATGATGTTGACGGCAATTCCTATATAGATTACGTCCTTTCGTGGGGGCCGCTTATCCTCGGGCATGCACACCAGAAGGTTATCAGTGCGCTTGCAGTATCAGCGGAGCGGGGAACAAGCTATGGAGCCCCAACGCCATTGGAAGTGGAACTCGCTGGCCTTATCCTGAAAATTTACCCTTCGATGGATAAAGTCCGTCTGGTGAACTCCGGCACAGAAGCGACGATGAGTGCTCTCAGGGTTGCGCGTGGATTCACCGGTAGGGACAAGATTATCAAGTTTGAGGGCTGCTATCATGGGCATGCCGATGGGCTTCTTGTAAAAGCAGGTTCAGGTGCAACGACCTTCGGGGTCCCTGACAGTCCGGGTGTGCCGAAATCATGTGCCAGAAATACTCTTACTCTTCCGTTTAACAACATACCTGCGTTGAAAAGAATCATAAAGCAGGAATGGAAAGATATTGCATGTGTTATTCTTGAGCCAGTAGTCGGGAATATAGGCTGTGTACTTCCAAAGCCGGGATTCCTTGAGGCCTTGCGGGATATGACCACAAAATACGGGATTGTCCTGGTATTCGATGAAGTGATGACAGGCTTCAGGGTCTCCTTCGGAGGGGCTCAGGAGTATTACGGCATAAGACCGGATATGACCTGCCTTGGCAAGGTTATTGGCGGAGGTCTTCCTGTCGGTGCGTATGGCGGCAGAAAGGAGATTATGTCAATGGTATCTCCTGAAGGTCCGGTATACCAGGCCGGGACTTTGTCCGGGAACCCCCTGGCTGTGACCGCGGGAATTACCACTCTTCGTGTTCTCTCGAAAAAGGGTACCTATGAGAAACTTGAAAGCAAGGCTGCTATTCTTGAAAAAGGCCTGATTGACGCGGCAAAATCTGCAGGGGTGCCGGCGAGATTTTACCGGGCTGGTACCATGTTCTGTACCTATTTCACTGACCGGGATGTTATTGATTATGCGACGGCAAAACTGTCGGATACGGAAAAATTCTCTCACTTCTTTCACGGTATGCTCAGGCGGAATGTTTATCTTGCCCCTTCGCAGTTTGAAGCCGGTTTTATTTCCCTTGCCCACAGCGAAAAAGATATTGAAAAGACCGTGAAGGCTGCGTACGAAACCCTGAAAGAAATTGCTTAACTAACCCTCTTTTATCCTGTCTGTGTTAAAATTTACCATTCGGAGGGACCTGAATGGCTGAGAAATCAATTGGTAAACAACTTCTTGAAGCAAGTACGGTAGGGCTTACACTCGTCCTCTCAACCGTTGTCGGACTTGCAATAGGTTATGGGCTTGACTGGTTTTTCAAGACCACCCCGTGGTTTATGATAATCTTCACGGTGCTGGGTATTATATCAGGGTTCAGAGACCTTGTAAGGATTGCGAAGAAATCGGAAAATGCTTCTTCTAAAAAGGATATATAAGCTTTCTCTTTTTATACTGATTCCCGCCGCGCTGATATCCGCGATTATTGAATGGAAGTTGTTGCCTGTCAGCATCCTTATCGGCGGCACGCTTGGCCTTGCCAACCTGAAAGGGCTTGTGCGCGGAGTCGAGGGACTTGTCAAAATGCAGAAGACATCCGGGGTGCTTATCTTTTCCAGCTTTATCAGGTTGATGATAATCGGCTTTATCCTTTCCGTTCTTATTATTGAAAAGATGATCAATATTGTCGGTGTCCTTGCAGGTTTTACTATTGTATTTACTGTTGTGCTGATAGAGGGCCTGAGAGCCGCAAGGGAGATGTAGTTCAGAATCGGGAATAGCGCGGCAGTATAATTGTTCCGGTCATCAGAATGCGAATTTCAGAAAAAGGAGAAAGTAAATGATAGAACTCAATTTTTCCAATATGATGAATGACGTTGCCGGACGCAATGGACTAACTGAAAAGATGCTTGAGGATTTCGTGTCGACGGCTGAATCCGCTCACAGGAAAATGGCTGACAGGACAAGCCCTGAACTGGCTTTCATGGACCTGATAGTGCAGGATATCTCTGAGGTAAAGAAGATTGCTGAAGAAATACGAAGGGACTCTGACAATTTCCTCCTGCTTGGCATAGGCGGGTCAGCGCTTGGACCGAGGGCTGTTCTGGAGGCCTTGAGCCCTCTGCATAATATCCGGAAAAGTCCAAAGGTGTTTATTTACGACAATGTTGACCCCCGCACACTGAAGCATATGTTGTCTGTGATTGACCTGAAAAGAACTGCGGTAAATGTTATTTCGAAATCAGGCAGCACAGCGGAGACGGCGGCATCTTTCATGATTCTCTGGGATGCTATGAAAAAGGCAAATGCGGGAAGTGTGTCAAAACGTTTCATTGCCACAACAGATCCTGAAAAGGGTACTCTCAGAAAAATTGTAAATAATGAGGGCTTGATGTCCCTTGTGGTTCCAACAGGGGTCGGCGGAAGATACTCGGTTCTCTGTCCGGTTGGGCTGCTGCTTGCGGAGGTTGCCGGCATTGATTCCGGCGAGCTTTTAACCGGTGCACGGGATATACATGATAAATGCTCAAAAGCCGATATATGGAAGAATCCGGCATATCTGTTTGGCTCGCTGCTTTACCTTATGGACCGGGAACGTGGCAGGTCAATTGATGTTATGGTGCCATATGCCGACTGCCTGAAATCATTATCGGAATGGTTTTGCCAGCTTTGGGCGGAGAGCCTCGGTAAAAATGGAAGGGGTCTGACTCCCTATCCATCCACAGGCACAACCGATCAGCATTCACAGTTGCAGTTATGGATTGATGGTCCACAGGACAAGGTTGTCACATTCATAAGAGTCAATGACTATGGCGATGATATAAAGATACCCGCAGTATTTCAGGAATTTGAGGGCATGAGTTATCTGTCAGGGCACACCCTTTCTGGTTTGATACATGCCGAGCAGGAAGCGACCGAACTTGCATTGGTGAAGGCCGGAAGACCGAATATGACTATCTCAATCCCTCGGATTGACGCGTATCATCTTGGACAGTTGTTTCATTTCTTTGCCTGCGCGACTGCCTTTACAGGCTTTCTCTACGAAATTAATCCCTTTAACCAGCCGGGTGTGGAGGAAGGCAAAAACCTGACATACGGAATGATGGGTAAAAAGGGGTTCGAAGCGAAGAAAAAAGAGGTGGAAGAACACAGAGAAAAGAAAAACAGATGGAAGGTGTGAGTTTCCGGTTCAGAAGAATCTTTTGACTGCCAGAGTGACAAAATAACATATCAGGAACGCGGACACAGGGGCGATAACCCAGTTTGCGATAATCTTTTTAATCAGAGATGTCTGTACCGTTTTCATTCCCTTCAGCATGCCAACTCCGCTTATCCCGCCTATAACGCAATATGTTGTTGAAACAGGCATGCCAAAAAACGTGAAGAGCAGAACGCAACTGCCTGCCCCGAACTGGGCGGCAAAACCCGAATAAGGGTCAAGCACGGTTATCCCTTTGCCGATTGTTTCTATGACCCGGCTGCTTAGAATGAAGGCGCCGAGAAAAACAAAAAGAGAACCAAGCAGCGAAGCCTGCATCTCCCCGGATAATCCTGAATATATGACAGGCCCCAGAACTGTGGCAAGTTCATTGGCCCCGGTATTGTAAGAGACAAGGATACCTCCTGCGAGCAGGAGCCGCCTGAGAATCTTTTCGATATTGAACAGGGACAGTTTTGAAATGGTTTTTTCCATCAGGCGGTACAGCGAATATGATAAAAGAAAAGCAACAACCGGGGAAATAATCCAGGAGAGTACAATTTCCACCAGGGAAAGCAGATTTACATCTGCCCCGGACGCAACCCCGGAGCCTGTCAGACTCCCGATGATTACCTGATGGGTTGAGAGGGGCAGTCTTTTCCAGTTGGAAAGAATAATAAGCAGCGCTGAGACAGTCAGTGCAACGCTCAGGATAGTAAGGTTGGTATCCACGAGTCCCTTGCCGACGGTCTTCATAACCTTTTGTCCCTGAAGCAGTATACCTGCGAGGACGAAGAACCCGAACAGAAACAATGCCCGACGCAATTTTATGATACCGGCCCCTATGCAGATACCCAGGGCGTTTGATGTATCATTTGAACCAACACCGAAGGCAATAAGAAGACAGGCCGCAAGCGGGATTAACTCTGTCATAGGATAACCTGCGCAGAAGAAGTCATTGGATCTTATCGCAGGCTTACATTGACGATATAGAGATAATCGCTGGCATCTTCGATAATGTCGCTTACACGGGTGAGAGATGAAATGAAATCAGACAGAATCTTTCCGTCCCAGAAATTATTTATCTCTGTTTCCCGCAGTTTCCCGAGTACCTCAAACTTGATCTCGTCAACCTTTTTTTCGTATATCCTGATGACAAGGCTTTTTTCCCGCAGGTCCTCTTTGCTGAACAGGGTTTCAAAGGCTATCGAGAGCATTTCACATATCTTGATATTCAGGTCGGCAATCCTGAGACAGTCCTCTTCCGTCGGTTTATCAAGATTTAAATTGTAGGAGCCATAACCAATGGCAGCATCCTCTATAGAGTCAACTGCCTCATCAACTATTTCAACAAACCTGCAGATGCTCGGACGGAGAAAGGGCAGAAACGCCCCTTCGTAGATATTTGAGACGATCTCTCTCCGGACAATGTCCCCCTCACGTTCGAGGTCGGTAATACTGAGCATGAGTGCTTTATCGTGTTTTAACAGGGCGTCTTTGAAGAGTTCACAGGCGGAGTAGAGTATCCTGATATGGTTCCGGATATTGTCTATGACTTTCTGTTCAGGCTTGCCGCCAAAAAGAACTTTCTCAAACAAGACGTCCTCCTTTCGCACGTTCAATCAGGGCTCCTGAAAGCACATCCATTAATGAAACGACCCCTGCGATATCCTTTCCATTGGATACAAAAACCCGGGTTATATTGAACTTGGTCATAAGGTTAATGACGTGGGTCATATCCATATCCTTGTTTACAGTTACAACCGGCTTTGAGGCAATTTCCCCGATTCTGATTTTGTTAGGATCAAGCCCCTTGGCGAGGACTTTATAGACAATATCGCGGATAGTGACAACACCGGGGATGTCTTTTTCATCTTTTGGTTTTACCAGAAGTGAACGTATCCTTTTATCAACCATCTTTTCTATCGCGTCGTATACCGGGGCATCTGAGCCTATTGTCTCAAGCTTCCTGACCATTATTTCATCTACATTCATCCTTTACCCTCCTTTTTTAATGCTTTTGTCCCTCTGGAAATGTTTGTGCAAAATTACGCTTGCCATGAATTAAAGCAAGAACTTCAATCTTGTCGGGAAATATTTCGCAGATAAGACGATAGGAATATATAATTAACTCGCATATATTCGGATCACCAATTTCAGGGACGATTCTGCCGGCTTTAGAAAAAGAATCCAGTTTTTCAGATTTATCAACAAATTCCTGAGAAACTTTCTTTGCATAAAAATTTGAATCACGTGCGATATAATCATGCACCTGCTTCAAATCGAGTCTTGCCGGGTTAGTCCACTTTACCACGACTGGATTTCTTTCTTAAGCTCCTCAATATAAAATGATTCGCCGGACGTTGATGCTTCTCTGCCCCTTTTTACCTTATCAATTACATAAAGCTCATACATTATATCGTCAATACTTGCTGCGTCCGGCAATCTCGAAATTGCCTTGATAGCCTCTTGTTTAAGTGTTTCCATTAATTATCACATCCTTATATCTCAGGCGCATATTTTGTAATTGAATGGTTGTCTTGGAAGACAACATTTCTTTTTGAAATATCTATAGTGTAACAGAATATATTGCCTTCAGGTAAACCTTTTCCGGTAGGCTTCTGATATAATGAAAAAACGTTTTTCGGATGCCTGTAGCAATGGAGAATGTTGCATGAGACTGGTTTTTGATGCTGCACGTTGCGTTGGTTGCCAGAGTTGCATGTTTGCCTGTTCACGGAGACAGAATATCGCAGGATTGACAGGGACATGCCTCCATGTGCGGTCTGCCGGAGGGTTCACCCGCGGATTCAGCGGTATCGTCTGCCGGGCATGCGAAGACCCTCCATGTGCCAAGGTATGTCCTACAGATGCTCTGGAACAGAAAGACAGCGGAGGAGTAATTCTCCATGTCTCGAAATGTATTGGATGCGGCAATTGCCGTGATGCCTGCCTCATCGGCGCGGTATTCTGGAATGATGAAACCGAAAAACCTGCTATCTGTATCCACTGTGGATTCTGTGTCAGGTACTGCCCCCACGGGGTTCTGAAGATTGAAGGGAAGGAGATGCGGGAAAATGCTCAAGGATGATCCTGTTGTTAACGTCCTTTATATAGATCTTGCAAAGAAGCGGTTCCAGATTAAAAACCGGCAGGACCTCTTTGAGAAATATATAGGCGGAATTGGAGTTGCAACCCGGCTCCTGTTTGAGGAGTGCCCGGAAGGATGTGACCCTCTCGGCGACAAAAACCCTGTTATTCTTGCAATTGGGCCAATGACGTCCCTGTTTCCTCTTGCATCCAAGACAGTTGCTGTTTTCAAATCACCACATAACGGTAATCTGGGAGAAAGCCATTGCGGAGGCAGGAGTGCTGTTGCCATGCGGATGGCAGGATTCGGTGCAATTGTCATTAAAGGCGCAAGTGATATCCCTGTATATCTTTCAATTCACGGGAACAAGGTCTACTTTCGGGACGCGTCATCAATATGGGGACTTAATGCTTTTACAACAGGACGTATAGTTCGTGAAATTGAAAAAAGCGAAGGGCTGAGGACAATTATGCGCATCGGAAGGGCGGGTGAGAAACAAATC
>Ga0233425_10002093_pt1 | contig 40751 bp, 34 predicted proteins | sample Watercolumn_Towu_2_FD_181712 | JGI IMG/M metagenome (GOLD analysis project Ga0233425, IMG submission 181712) | Freshwater microbial communities from Lake Towuti, South Sulawesi, Indonesia - Watercolumn_Towuti2014_140_MG | ecosystem: Environmental > Aquatic > Freshwater > Lake | place...
TCAGACGAACCGCCTCCATCTTGAACTCGGGGGTATACTTCTTCTTCATTGTTGTCATGGATCACCTCCAAAAGCTGATTTATTTTATCACGCTTTTCTCGGTGTCCACAATTACTATACCAGATCAATTTAAAGACATGGGCCTACGAGAACTCCGGGCCGTGGCTTCCATTACCTCGACAAAAATTTTTCCGGCCGGAACGATTATTGTCGGAGACCATAGCCCTTTGGAAGGCCTTTATCTCCTTCTCTCCGGTCGGATAGAGGGCCGAGAGGCCGCCGGCCAGGCGGTCAAACGGCTGCTCCCGGGAGATGCCTTCGGTGAACTGGGACTGTTTGTTCCTCTGAACGATGATTCTGAATATCGCACAGTGGAGGAGGCGGAACTCCTGATGATCCGTCGGGAACATTTTATTGAAATCATCAAACTCTACCCCCTGGTCGGCCTGAACCTCTGCCGATATTTCGCTGAAAAACTGCAAACAGCCGGAATGGTCCAGGGCCGGCATTGAGGGCCGTGGGCGGATTCGTCTGCCCGGCGATAAACGACAGCCGGACAAAGGCGTATCGTCCGGAAGCGGCTGCCCGGAACTCCGCTTTACCATCGGTTACTCTCCTAAATGATTTGCAGAGCCTAATCCCGGCCCACCTGAAAAATCCGAAATTGATCAGGAAAAATCTGCTCACTTCCAGACAACGGAGGGCGGGTATTCCGTTTCGCTACCAGTTAAACCTGAGCTAGTTTATTTTTGGGGCCAAGCGGCCCTTTGTACCGCGGGGAACATGGCAATTTGCATTGAAGATTGGCCAAATCAAGGTATAAGAAGTAAATGGATAAGAAGTTGCTTTTTGTTTGATGGGTAGAGTATAAATTAAAAAATGAGACCAAGAGGAAAAATGGAAAATAGAGGAGGAAAGGGTTTTTTTAACTTATGGGGGAGGCTGGAGGATGGTGACAGCCGGGCTTGATGTAGGTTTTAAGACCGTCAAGATACTTATTTTAAAAGATGAAGTTATTCTTGGGCAGACCCTTTTTCTGGCTGGGTACGATGTCCGGGAATTCCTGAAAACAATTTGGGACGAGTTTTTTTTAGAAACCGGAATTTCTCCTGAACAGATTGCTCGGATTATTGCTACCGGAGTTGGTAAGAAGGAGGCCTTAATGGCCCAGGAGCGAGTTACGGAGGTTTCCGCTGCGGCCAAGGGGTCTATCTTCTTGAACAGCCAGGTCCGAACGGTGATTGACGTGGGCGCTGAAGAAGGCCGGGCCATAAAAATAGATGGTCAAGGTAGAGTCATTGATTTTGCCATCAATGAAAAATGTGCCGCCGGGACCGGGGCCTTTATTGAGGCCACGGCTCGGGCCTTAGAAGTCAAGCTGGAAGAGTTGGGCCCCCTCTCCCTGCAATCCACTCAGGCTGTCACCATAAATGCCCAGTGTGCCGTCTTTGCCGAGTCCGAACTAGTCTCTCTGGTTCACCGCAAAACCCCTAAGGAGGACATGGCCAGGGCTGTGCACGAGGCTATTGCCGATCGGATCGTCTCCCTGGTTCGTCGGGTGGGATTAGAAAAAGAGGTCATGTTGATCGGTGGCTTAGCTAAAAATGTGGGGTTTCTGGCTGCTCTGCAACAGGAGCTGGAGGAGAAGGTGAATGTTCCAGAATATCCGGAATTTACCAGTGCCCTGGGGGCCGCCCTCATTGGTGCAGGGCGATAAGGGGGGAGTGTGGAGTGATCAGATTAAAAGAAATTGAAACCCAATAAACTTAAAGGTCATTTGGAAGGCAGTAAGGTGACACAGGAATTCTGGAGATGGACGGAATCCCGCTGGACCGCAGGGGATAGAGATTGGAAATCAGCCAAAACCATTACCGCCGGAGTGGATGTCGGTTCGGTAAGTTCCCAAGCCGTTATTCTCATTGATGGGGGATTATATGCTTATAGCAACATGAGAACCGGTTCGAGCAGTCCGGAAAGCGCCATTAACGCTATGAACTGGGCATTGGAAGGGACGGGTCTGTCTTTAGACCAAATTCAATATACGGTTGGAACAGGATATGGACGGGTCAATGTCCCTTTTTCCAATCGAGCGGTAACCGAAATCGCTTGCCATGGTTTGGGGGCCCATTTTTTATATGGCCCGACTGTACGGACCGTCTTAGACATGGGTGGGCAAGACTGTAAGGTCATCCGGACTGATGGTCAGGGGAAAGTAACTAACTTTTTGATGAATGATAAGTGTGCCGCTGGAACGGGACGGGGATTGGAGGTCTTTGCCGATCTTTTAGGGGTTTCGATCAATGAAATTGGAGAGCTCTCGTTGAAAGTAGAAGAAAACCCTCCTGCCGTGAGCAGTACCTGCGTGGTCTTTGCTAAGACCGAGGCTTCCGGTTTATTACGGGAAGGCTGGTCCAAAGAAAAAGTCCTCGCGGCCTATTGTGCTGCCATGTCTCATCGGGTCGTCACCCTCTTGAACCGGATCGGGGTCGAACCGGATTTTGCCATCACCGGGGGTATTGCAAAAAATATCGGTATCGTTTCCCGGATAGAGAAGGAACTGCAGATCCAGGCCTTGACTTCAAAATACGACACCCAGATCGCCGGGGCGTTAGGAGCGGCCTTATTGGCCAAAGCTTTATGGGAAAAGGGGAAATAAAAGCTAAGTGGACTGAGGTCCAAAGCGGAAGACGAAACGCTTTCATTTAATTTTTCTAGGATTGTTAGCTAGTGATAGATGATTGCCCATTTTGGATACCAAGATGGATCGGGTGCGTATTTCATCACCATCGATACCGATAAATGTAACGGTTGCGGAGACTGTCTGCCGGCCTGCCCTGCTCAACTTTTTGAGATCCTGGTCGATGACCCTAATGACCCTTTTCGAGTAACCCCGGTAGCCTCTGTCAAAGAAACGGAAAGAAAAAAAATTAAATATATCTGTGATCCTTGTAAAGGAGGTTCTCCTCAACACCCTTTGCTATGCGTAGCGTCCTGTAAGGCTGGGGCTATTGGGCATTCATAGAAGAAAGGGAGTTGACGGCCATAAGCGGGCAGTATTCAGGATAAACATCTTTTGATATTTTCAGAAAGCCGACTAAACCAGACATCCTTGAAAGGTGCGCCTTGTCCCGGAGGGAATTATGTCTAGACAAGAGAAATTAGAAAGTGAAGGTTGGACCAGACAATTTATCGCCGGCGAACCCCGCCTATCCGAAGCCGTGACCGAATATCAGGAGATGGGTTTTGAGATCTTACTGGAGCCGCTAGATCCCCTGGAGATGTCTGGAGAATGTTCCAGCTGCCTGATGAGCGCCGGAGATCGCTACAAAGTTATTTATACCCGCCGGAGACAGTAAGACCGTTTTTCTCTCCTGGCTAGTCCCGCCAAACTGGTTTCCCTCCACCCCTATTCATGAACGAGCCCTCGATCTCCCACTTCAGAAGAGTCAGGAGATGAGGGCTGTTTTTAGATCAAAATAATAATATTGACTTGTGGTTTTTTTTAAATAAAATTATAAGTTATCCAATTAACAGGCTTTGAGCTGATCGTTTTTATAGGGGAAAAAGGTTTTTACTAATTAGTACATTTTTGAACCAAGGGAATTGCCCGAATTGATCGATGGATCGAAAGATATAGGTGCCTCCAGGAAAATCGTCTTACTAGTTGGCCAGGATAAAGAATTTATTAGAGAAACCAGACCTTTTCTAAAGTCTTGTGGATATCAGATTAAAACCACCTCCAGTGGAAAAAAGGCCCTTGAAAAAATTATTTCGGAAGATCCTCAGATTGTCCTCCTCAATGAAAACGTTCTGGATCTTCCGAAGGGCGACCTAATCAAAAGAATTAAGAAAATCGACCAGAACATAGCGGTAATTGTCACGGGCAATGATGGGATCGAGGAACGGATCAATCTGAAGAGATTAGGCGTAGAGTGGATTTCCAAACCGATAGAAAGTCGAAATTTATTATCTATCTTAAAAAAAGTAGAAGATAATCCTAACATTGAAGAAGGGAAAAACTCGGGAATGGATTCTTTATTAGAGAAGTTTTTACCTTTTTGGGCCCATGAGATCCGCAATCCCCTTCAGGCGATCGGTGGGGCTATGGCTATTATTGAGAGGCGTTCCAATATTGAGGATAAGGCGCTGGTCCAATCGATTAATATTGTCAAAGAAGAGATTCAAACGCTGAGCGATTTCGTTCAGGAATGTTTAGATTATGTTAAACCGCCTAATCGAAGTCATTGGGGAGAGATTAATATTAATGAAACGCTCCTGCTGGTCTTAAATTTAATGCCTTACCTGTTTAAAAATCACTTTGAACAAGTCTCCGTTATGACCAACTTGGATCCTCAGTTACCAAAGGTGTATGCCAATTATGAAGAAATAAAAAAAGTATTTTTAAATATATTAAAAAATGGTTTTGAGGCCATGATTAAAACCGATAAAAAAGAGATGACCTTAACTACCGTAAGCAAAGTCAATAAAAAAAATAAGGACATTGCCATTATCTTTAGTGATACAGGGGAAGGAATAAAAAAAGAACATATTGGATCGATTGGCACCCCTTTTTTTACGACTAAATTGCGAGGCACTGGAATGGGATTGGTTATCTGTAATAAGATCATTGTGGAAAGGCATAATGGCCGACTTTCCATAGAGGGTCATGAAAATAGAGGAACAACGGTAACCGTAACTTTGCCGATTAATCAAGCCAAAGAGAATGCTGGAGAATAACGGTCATGTCCAAACCTTGCCTCTTAGTCGTTGATGATGAACCCAATGCCCTTTTTGGGATAACCCAGATATTACAAGATGAAGGCTACAAGGTGATCACGGCGTCTAACGGTAAAGAAGCTCTGGAGTCATTAGAAAAAAATACGGTCAACCTTGTGGTAACCGATCTAAAGATGCCGGGACTCAGCGGTATGGAACTCCTTCAGGAGATAAAAAAACTGGATCAAGATATCCCGATCATTCTGCTCACGGCTTATGGTTCAGTTGATCTAGCTGTAGAAGCCTTAAAACAGGGGGCTTATTATTTTTTTGAAAAACCTATTTTTAATACCTTGGACAAGTTTCTGGCCATGATTCGCCAGGCCTTGAAGACCCAGGAGTTAGAAAAAGAAGTTAGCCAGCTTAGAAAGGAAGTTGGAGAAAAATACTTCTTCCCCAATGTTATCGGACAGGGGCAACGGATGCAGGAAATTTTTGAGTTTATCGGCCGGGTGGCTCCTACTGATAAAACCGTTTTGATTCAGGGAGAAAGTGGAACAGGGAAAGACCTTGTCGCCAAAACCATTCACTATAATAGTCCTAGAAAAAATAAACCCTTTATCTCGGTTAATTGTGGGGCCTTAACCGATACCCTGCTGGCCAGCGAATTATTCGGCCATACCAAAGGATCTTTTACCGGGGCAATAAAAGACACGGTCGGACGTTTTCAGGCCGCTGAGGGGGGAACCCTGGTTTTGGAAGAAATTGGCGAAGTTCCTCTGCAGTCCCAAAAGGTCCTCCTGAGAACTATTGAGACTAAAACATTGGAACGGGTGGGGAGTAGTCAGTCCATAGAAGTCGATGTTCGGATTATCGTTACAACCAATAGGAACTTGCGGGAAGAAGTTACTAATGGAAATTTTAGAACCGATTTATATTATCGCCTAAATATTCTTTCCGTTACGGTTCCGCCATTAAGAGAACGAGTCTCCGATATCCCCTTTTTGACCGACTACTTCCTGAAGAAATATCAAGAAGGCGACAGGCCTTTCAAAATAAGACCGGAGGTCCTGGTCTTTTTAAAAACCTGCCCCTGGCCGGGGAATGTGAGAGAGCTGTCCAATGTAATTCAGCATATGATAACTTTTTCTAAAAATAATGTAATTACGATGGACGATCTCCCCTCTTATCTCTTGGCCAATGAGGAAGAACCAAATGAGATGGAACTAGGGCAAATTGATCTAACAAAGATGGTCGAGAATTTAGAAAAAAAGTGGATTCTGAAGAAGCTGGAAGAAGGGAATTGGAATCAGCAAAAAGCCATAGAGCTGTTAGGGGTCACCAGACGGATGTTGGCCAACCGTATTGAAAAATATAATATTTCTATACCCAAGACCAAATCGAATAAGACAATAAATTGAAAATAATTGGCATCATCATTAAAAAGGAAATCAAGAGGAAAACCCGGTTGAACGTTTTAGTCGATTGGGCGACCCCAAAATGTTCATTTCTCCCATGAGAATATTTTTTTTTAATTTTTTTGTAAAAAAGTATTTAAATATTAATAATTTGCCTCTGTTGTTTTTATGGCATATGTTTTGCATATAAAAATTATGAACCAGTCTAATAAATACGGATAAAGAGCTGGTCAAAGAGGAAGCCCATCGGGAAGGGGTATTTTAGGAAGAAGAAGATGTCTTGTAACCTTCAAAACCTAACCATAAACAGGATAAATTGAAGGTTTAAGAGGGAAAGGGGTACAAAGCCAATGTCTGCCAATTCCATTTTGTTAATAGACCCTTTTGAAAATGTCCTGACTATTTATCAAATGGTTCTAACCGAATCCGGCTTTCAAGTGGATATCGTAAATGATCTAAATCAATCGGCCCGATTTATTGCTGAAAAAGAATATCTGCTTGTTATAATGGAATATTTTAGTTCCTTAGAAGAAACCGTTTTGTTTATTCAAGAAGTTAAGAAAACAGCCCCGGAGACCTATATTATCCTCAATACTTCAAACATTATCGATGATTTGACTTATAAAAGACTGTTTGATAGTGGCCTGGATGATTATTTATTAAAGCCCTATGCCCCGGAAAAGCTCTTAGTCCATATTCAGAAGGGATTAAAGCAGAGAGGGTTAATCCTGGAAAATCGTGTGCATGAACAACAATCCTTTTTTGAACCCATGGCTCAAAAGGTTAATCAGGAAATAGTCAACTCTCTGTATTTTAAGAAAGAAATTCGTAGGGAACTAAAAAAGGCCAAACGTCATCAAAACCCCATGTCCCTTCTGTTGCTTAAAATTCCCAACCGGGAGATTCTAGGGGACCGATATGAATCTTTTTATGGGGGATTAGTGAAGATTCTAAAGGGGGCCCTTCGGGAAGAGGATGTCGTGGGCAGGGAAAATGGAAGGTTAGGTATCATTCTTTCTCAAACGGATCAAATAGGCTCTCAAATTTTAGGACAAAGGCTTTCCGAAGAAATCCAATCCAATCCTTCTTTCCAAGCCGACGAGTTTTTAAAACCTATTCTGCAAGACTTGGCTTTTCAGTTTTATACCTTTCCCGATCAATCGGAACTGCCTGAGTTTATACTCCCTTTATTAGAAGGAATTATTAACAAGCCCTCATCGAATTAATTTACTTTCCTATTCTCAGATCACCAAGGCCTTCTCTGTCCTATCCTATTGGGGATCGGAAATAGGCCATAAGGGTCTGACCTCCCCTTGATTAGCCCGGGGTGGCCGGAAATCTAAAATACCAATAATCTCATATAGTAAAAATAAAAGTGATTTTAAACAGCCTAGAATTCCCTTTTTTAAAAAGGAGCGTAATGGTATAATGGTTTTATTAAAAAAATGAGAAGGATGGATTCGATAGAAAACTCGGAAGGGTAATATTCTTTAGGTAAATAGGCAAATGAGAAAGTTATTAATAATAGTCCTCATGGGGGCTTGGATAATGGGAATGAATATCCCCCTAATACATGGTCAACCAAAGGAAACCTTGGCTGCCAAACAAGCCAAAGCCGAAGTAACGGCGGATAGCGACCAATATGTCATCGGGGCTGAAGATGTTTTGTATATTCATGTCTGGAAGGAAGAGGCCTTATCCAAAACGATTACAGTCAGAATAGACGGAAAGATCTCTCTACCACTAATTGATGAGATCCAGGCCGCCGGACTAACCCCTTTGCAATTAAGAGACCTATTAACAAAGCGGTTTAACGATTATATCGATTCTCCCAATGTTTCGGTAATGGTTATGGAGGCTAATAGTTTTAAGGTTTTTATTTCCGGGCAAGTAAAAAAACCTGGGGTCTACCGTCTTCGTAATGAAACCACCCTTGTTCAGATAATCTCTTTAGCCGAGGGATTCACTGAATGGGCGAATCAGAAAGAGATAGTCATCATTCGGAAAGAAAAAGGGCAAGAAAAAAGATTGGTTGTCAATTATAAAAAGATTATTTCAGGTGACGATTTGGGTGCAAATCTATTGCTTAAATCAGGCGATACGATTATTATTCCATAAAATTTTGTTTTGGTCTTTCAAGGGCTTCCTTAATAATTTGGTCTTTGGGGTTTTTTGAAATCGGGGGCTAGAGAAGCTATCATGAAAATTTTTTGGCGATTATTTTTCTGCCTGCTTTTCGTGGGGTTTGGGGTATCCACAGTCATTGGGGATACAGGGAAGATAAAAATCAACCCTTATATAACCGTCCAAGAAGAATATAATGACAATATCTATTTAACCTCCAAATCCCCAAAATCAGATTGGCTGACCTCTATTTATCCCGGGATTAAAATTTCCGGCCAAGAGAAGACCTATGGCCTTGACCTAGATTACAGGCTGGGTTTGACCTTTTTTGGTTCTAACCCTGAAAATAATTTTATCAGCCATTCCGGAAAATTAAATACCTTTTATGCCTTCAGCCCCCAATGGAGACTTGGCCTGAAAGAAAATATCCTCAAATCAACGGATACCCGGGAAGTCGATCCGTTAACCTCAACGGTGGAAAACCAATCGTATTATTCGACCAACCAAGGCCGATTTGCTTTTCTCCGAAACGTCGTCGAGCCGGTCCTGGAATATCAATTTGGCAAGGAGGACCGGGTTTCTTTGACCTACCGGAATAATTTTTTTCAAACCCAAAACCCCCAATCCCAAAATAGCCAAGAAAATGTCCTTAAGGCCAGCCTGGCTTACTGGCTGAATATCCGAAATGGCCTTCTTTTGGATTATAGTTTTAGCAAAGGTCTTTTTGAGCGTTCGGCTGATCTGATTAGTCATCTTTCCAGATTTCGTTATACCTATCGCTTTAATCCAACAACTTCCCTCTTTGGGGAGTATTCTTTTCAAAGAAATGAATCTCCTGACCCGACAAGGGAGTATTCGGTTCATAATCCATCTTTAGGGTTTGATCACGCCTTTTCTCCTACCCTGAGCGGAACTCTCCAGGGTGGGTATTTCTGGAAAAATTTTTCCAGCGGGATTACTAATGGTTATTCCTATCAGGTCAGCCTTAACCAGCGTGATAGAAGGACCACTTACCTCTTATCTCTACAGGGAGGGTATACCCAGGACTACTTTACCGCTCAGAATTTAGGATTTACCCGCTATAACCGGGCGTTTGGCAGGATTGCACACCAAATTTTGGAAAGACTCACCTTGAGCATAACCGGGATGATAGAAAGGGCCGAATTTGACAATAACCGAACCGACTGGATTTCCGGGATTACCGGAAGTCTTACCTATCAAGCTCTAAAATGGCTGACCCTTTCTTTGGAAGCCTCCCATCGGGAGGATAATTCAACGGTGGATTCATACAGTTATATGGAAAATAGGGCAATTTTTAAAATTACAGCAATCTATTAATATGATTAATACTCAGGGGTCTTTCAATATTCATTATTACTTGGAAATCTTTCTGCGCAGGCTCTGGTATGTACTCATTCCTATGGTCCTGGTCTTTTTAGGGACAGGTATTTATGCCCTGGTGGCCCCTAAAGTGTACCGTGCTTCTACTTTAGTCCTGGTCACCCCTCAAAAAGTTCCCGAGGCCTTAATCAAACCGACGATCACTTCGAGCATCGAAGACCGACTGCAGTCTATCGGGCAGGAGGTCATGAGTCGAACAAGGCTGGAACAGATTATTGCCGAGTTTAAGCTTTATCCCAAGGAGGCCAAATCCCTCAGCAAAGAAGAAGTGGTTGAGTTGTTTCGAAAAGACATCCAATTAGAGATAAAAGGGCTTTCCAAATCACAATCCAAAACCGAAGGCTACTTCGTCATCTCTTATGTTGGTGAAAACCCTCAGGTCGTAACCTTGGTAACCAATAAGCTGGCCTCTCTGTTCATTGAAGAAAATTTAAAATTTCGGGAACAACAGGCTCAGGGAACCGTGGAATTTATCGCCTCAGAGTTAAAACAAACCAAAGAAAAATTGGATGAACAGGAGAAAGTGATCACCGACTACAAAAAAAAATATATTAATGAAATTCCCGAACAACGGGATGCTAATCTAAAGGTCCTGGAACAGCTTCAGCTTCAACACCAGCGGATTAGTGAGGGTTTGGGTAAGGCCGAGGACCGAAAATTAATTCTTCAAAATCAACTTTCCCTTTCCCAAAAACAGGGCAGTCTTTTTTCAAACCTGGATGAATCTAAGGAGGGGACTTTGAACTCGCCGACCTTGTCCCTCAATCCAGCGGGAAGCACTGAAGAGCGTCAGCTGATGCAATTAAGAATTCTTCTAGAAGATCTTCAGGCCAAATATACTCCCAAACATCCTGACATTCAGATTACCAAAAAGAAAATTGTTGAATTAGAAAAAAAGATTCGAGACAGTAGAGCCTCAGGGTATGGAGCGGAGCCCGCCAAAGGCGGCAAGACTATGGATCCTTTTCTGGCTCAAACCCAGTTGCTTCAAGAAGAACGGAAGAATCAATTGTTGGCCACAGACCTGGAAATACAAAAACTAAAAAAAGAAGACGCCCGGATTAAAACCATGATTGCCGAATATCAAGATAGGATCGAAAAAACACCGATGAGGGAATTGGCCCTTAATGCGTTGTCACGGGATTATAAGAATACCTATGAAACGTATCAAACTCTGATCAAAAAAAATGTGGAGTCCCAACAAGCCGAGAATCTGGAACGACGTCAGAAGGGAGAGCAATTTAAAGTGATTGATCCGGCGAGAATTCCGGAGAAACCTTTTAAACCCGATATACCCAAGATCCTTTTAATGGGTTTGATCCTGGGGATTGGTGCCGGGTTAGGCACGGCTTTTATTAGAGAACAGATGGATCGATCTTTCCGGGATGCGGACGACTTATATGCTACCTTGGGCATTAAAGTCTTGGCCAATATCCCCAAAGTAGGGGAAAAGATCAAGTAAAAATCAATCCAAGAGGACTTCTTATATAACCCCTCCTGGTTGCTACATTACTAAGAATTTTGGACATAGGGGTTCTTTATCCATGAAGGCTGAACATCAGTCGGCCGTTTCCCTATAAAGGGTAAGCATTGATGTATACAAAATTTTTCGATTTAAAAGAAAAACCCTTTGAGATTACCCCGGATCCCCGCTTTCTCTTCCTCAGCGATCACCATAAAGAAGCCTTGGCCCATCTGATTTATGCCGCCAAAGAAGGTAAAGGGTTTACGATGATATCCGGAGAGGTGGGGACAGGGAAGACCTTGATGGGACAGACCCTCCTCCATCGATTGGATGAGAAAACCAAGACGATCAGTTTGGTCAATCCCACCTTAACCCCCTTAGAATTTCTCCATTATATTTGTGAGGCCTTAGGATTAAAAGACGAACAGAGGACAAGGGGACAGTATATCGCTCAAATTCATGCCCATCTTCTGGAAATGAATGCTCGGGGAGAAAAGGTCATTTTGGTCATTGATGAGGCGCAATCATTATCACCGGCCATATTGGAAGAAATTCGACTGTTGACTAATTTAGAGACCGACAAGTCCAAGCTTTTTCTAGTGGTCTTACTTGGACAGCCGGAACTGAATCATTTATTGGATGGCCATGAATTTCGTCCTTTAAAGCAGCGCTTAATCCTGCGTTATCATATCCTACCGCTGAACAAAAAAGAAGTTGGAAAATATATTGAAAAAAGGCTGATGGTGGCCGGGACGCCGAATCCAAACATTTTTACTCCCAAGGCGATCAAAAGGATCTACGATTATTCACAAGGGATTCCTCGATTGATTAACATTGTCTGCGATAATGCCATGCTGACCGGTTTTTCTACCGATCAAAAGATAATCCGGGAAAAGATTATTCAGGAGGTTATCCGTAAGCTGGACGGACCCAAGAGGCCGAAGGAGAAAAAAATGGGGTTATGGCTTCTTTTTACAGCCATCGGAAGTTTTTTATTGGGAAGCCTGTTAGTGAGTTGGAAATTCGGTTTATTAGATCAATTAATAGAGTTCATTGAAAAAGGTTTTTATTTCCTGACAACAAAAATTATTCATCTCCTCTCTTCCTGGGGCAACACTTAAAGGTGCAATAATGGCCGAGGGCAAAATTTATTTGGCTTTAGAAAAAGCGGATATTGAATTGGAAAAGGCGGACAGGCCTGAAAGATCCTATGCCCCTTCAACTGTAACTGGAAAATTGGAGGAGCTAGACGACAGGCTCCCTAATCACAGTGAAAAAAAGTTTCGCCAAAAAGGATTAATTCAGCCGTTACATAATGTTTTTTCCTCCGAATTCGTAGCTGCCGAACAATTTCGGAAACTGAGGACCCATATTATCAGAAAGGATAGCCTTCATCAGACCAAAACCATTATGGTTACCAGTGCTATTCAAGGGGAAGGGAAATCATTTGTGGCTACCAATTTAGCCATTGGGTTTGCCCAAGATTTCCACTTGCATTCTCTTCTGGTTGATTGCGACTGGCGCAATCCCTCCCTGGCTTCGCGATTCGGGTTTAAAAATGAAAGAGGGATTGCCGATTACCTGGTCGGCAAGGAAGATATTTCCAACTTTTTTCTTAAAACAAATTTGGATAAATTAAGTCTCCTAACCGGCGGGAGTATTCTTGAAAATCCTGCGGAAGTAATGGGTTCCCATAAAATGGCCTCGTTGGTTGAGGAGTTAAAATCCAGATACAGCGATCGATTTATTATTCTTGATTCTACCCCCCTGCTGATCACTTCCGAGGCCGAGATTTTGACCAAACTGGTTGATGGGATCATCGTAGTCGTTCGGGCGGGAAAAACCCCCCGTGAAACGGTTGCCCAAGCTATGAATTTACTGGCGAAAGAGAAAATCCTTGGGTTGGTCCTAAATGATGTTGAATTCAAATCCTCTGGCCTTTTTTCGCGGTATTTCGGGTCTGACGGATATTATTATGGATATGGACCGGAAAAGAATAACCCTCAAGGTTCAACCGGCTGGATCAGTAAAATTCGCTTGAAAGGTAAAAGATCTAATTTCAAGGGACCTCCTAATTAAACCTTTAAAATAATCAATTCATGATACTTAAAATTTTTCATCAATATATCCCCTTCCGCAAATTCGTTTTCGTCTTTTTAGAAGGTTTTTTTATCATCATCATGGTCTATCTGGGGGCTTTTCTACGATTTTCTTGGGAAGGCCCACCGTCCCTCGGGCCTGAAGCCCTTTTCTTGAGGGCTTTGCCTATAGCCGTTATTGCCCAACTCTGCCTCTATTATTTTGATCTGTACGATTTAAGAATTTTTAAGAGTAATTTTGAGCTGACCATTCGTTTGTTGCAGTCTCTTGGGGTTGCTTCCATTGTTTTGGCCTTTTTTTACTACCTCTTTCCTGATTTGATTATCGGTCGGGGAGTCTTTTTTATCAGTCTTTTTTTCATTGCCGTGATGATTGTCTCCTGGCGGTTAATTTATAACCGGATGGTCAAATCAAAAAAATTAGATCAACGGGTTTTGATCGTCGGCTGTGGTTCCTTTGCTCAATTGATCGTTCGAATGATTAAAGAAAAAGAGGATTCGGGTTTTAAGGTCATTGGATATATTAATAATGAGCAGTCCCATGAAGATGGAGAGCCACTGCTGGATCCACCGATCCTGGGACATCGCTCTCAATTGGTCGAACGGGCAGAACAGGAAAAGGTGGACCGGATTATTGTCGCTCTTGATGAGCGACGGGGGAAATTTCCTGATGTAGAACTATTGGGCTGTAAGCTGAAGGGGATTGAGGTCGAAGACGGGATCAATTTCTTTGAAAATTTAACCGGCCGCCTGCTAGTGGAAAGCCTAACGCCCAGTTTTCTCATCTTCTCCGAAGGGTTTAATAGCTCAACCATGAGTCGGGGTATAAAAAGAGCTACCGAGCTTTTGGTTTCTTTTATCGGGACGGTTATATTGCTTCCATTTTTTTTGATTATCCCTGTTTTAATTAAGCTCGAAGATGGTGGGAGGGTCTTTTATAAACAGGAGCGGGTGGGAGAAAATGGAAAAATATTTGAACTCATAAAATTTCGCTCAATGTTTGAAAATGCTGAGAGTAATGGACCGGTCTGGAGCCAAGAACACGATACCCGTGTAACAAGGATCGGCCGATTTATTCGAAAGTGCCGGTTGGATGAGATACCCCAAATGATTAATGTGCTGAAAGGAGATATGTCTTTCATCGGGCCGAGACCAGAGCGTCCTGTTTTCGTGGAACAATTGAAACAAAAAATCCCTTACTATGGTTTGCGATCCTCGGTAAAGCCGGGGATTACCGGTTGGGCCCAAATTAGATATCCTTATGGAGCCTCGGATGAAGATGCTTTGGAGAAGTTGAAATATGATCTTTATTACCTGAAAAATCTGTCTTTCCTCTTTGACCTTCGAGTCCTTTTTGAGACCATAAAAGTAGTCCTATTTGGGAAAGGTGCCCGTTGAGAGAAGGCATTTTCGGGTTTCTCCTGAGGCAGAACAAATTATTTTTTGAGAAGATAGAAATCCTAATGATGCCAAGGAGTCTAAACCAATCTTTCTTCTCCTTAAGAGGGGAAGAATTTCATGCTTAGGAAACGGACCAGAGTATTTTTTTATATATTCGTCGTTATTGTGTTTGGAACAGCCAAGGTTTATTATGACACGAATACTATTGAAGTAAAAAAATACCAAGTTCGTCATTCAGCTCTGGGTACGGTTTTATCCGGCCTTAAGATCGTTCATCTGTCGGACCTTCATATTAAGCAATGGTCGAACCGTGAAAAGAAAATCATAGAAATCCTTAACCAAGAAAAACCGGATCTGATTTTTTTGACCGGAGATTATATCAAAAATGGGGGCCCTTATAAGGAAGCACGATTATTTTTTGACCAATTGAAGGCCCCATTGGGAACCTACGCTGTATTGGGTAATACCGAGTATTACAATGCGAATGGCTCATGTGCTCTTTGTCATCAAGAAGGCTCCAAAGAGTTAAAAGAAAACCCGAATCCGGTTTTCTTGAAGAATTCCCAGATTTCTTTAAGGGTTAGAGGAAAGGATCTAACGATTTTCGGAGTAGATGATCCGGTAAGTAAAAAGAGTAACCTGAAGCTAGCCTTAAAAAATACTCAAATTTTAGTGCCTTCAATCCTTTTAGCCCACTCACCGGAAATATTTTCGGAAGTTTCCGATTTGGGGTTGGATCTGGTTCTAAGCGGGCATACTCACGGTGGACAAGTAGGGATAGTCGGATATCTTCGAAAAATATTCCCTCTCGAATCCGCCCTTGAGTTTTTAGATGGTTTTTTCCAACGAGGTAAGACGCTGATGTATGTGAGTCGTGGATTGGGGACCAGCTTTTTCCCTTTCCGGTTAGGAATAAAACCGGAAATCGTCTTTTTTGAGTTCAGGAATCCATCAGGCCAAATAGGCATTTCCGAGCTTCAGATCACCAACGCACCCTCCAAGATTATTTTCGCCGGTCTTGGCTGGGCAGATTTTTTAGAAACATTCAATGTAATAGATTTTTTTAAGAAAAAATTATTCAAATTTTCAAATAAGGGGAACACTCCCGTCCTCTTCGATTTTGAATCTCCAGTCGATCTGGAAAAATTGAATTGGGAATGCCATAAATGGTTTGAGCGAGTTAAGGAACATGCCACTTCCGGAATGTATAGCCTTAAAGTGTCCCTCCCACCCGGTCAATACCCGGGGATAGATTTGAGGGATATTCCATCGGACTGGTCCGCCTATGCTTGTCTTAACATGGATGTTTATAATCCCTCTAAGGATGAAGTGGCCTTTCATATTAGGATTGATGACCATAACAGCAAATGGGAATATGCCAATCGTTTTGATCGAGATGTCCTTCTAAAACCCGGTCCGAATCGGATTTCGATCCCGACCAATTCAATCAAAACGAATCTTGATCATAGAAGGTTGAATTTACAGAAAGTAAGACGATTGATTGTCTTTGCCCCAAATAATCAAAAACAAAGAGACTTGTTCATAGATAATATCCGATTAAATTAATATGCTTAGGGAATCACGACTGAAAGAGTTAGAACGTTCCGTTATAATCTTGGAATCCTTGGATCCTGCTTGACATTATGCATAACGCCCTGACCATAGACGTTGAAGACTACTTCCAGGTTCATGCCTTTTCTCATATTGTCGCTCCTGAAAAGTGGGAAACCTTTGAATCCCGTGTGGAATGTAACACCCGCCGTATATTGGATTTGTTAGCTAGTCCATTAAACCCCCGAACTAAAGTCACGGCGACATTCTTCTGTCTTGGTTGGGTCGCCGAACGCTATCCTCATCTGATAAAAGAAATCCAAGACCAGGGTCACGAAATTGCCTGCCACGGGTATGCCCATCAATTAATCTATCGTCAGTCAAAGAAGGAATTTAAAGAAGATATCCATAAGGCCAAATCTATTTTGGAGGATATTACAGGTCACGGAGTTATTGGCTATCGGGCCCCTAGTTATTCCATTACCCAGGAATCAAAATGGGTTTTTGAAGTGCTGGCTGAAGAGGGGTTTAAATACGATTCGAGCATTTTTCCTATCCAACATGACTTTTATGGAATGCCCGACGCTCCCCGTTTCCCTTTTTTAGTCTCATTAAATGGAACCGGAATCCCGGAATTCAAGTCTCTCGAATATACTCAAACCCTAGAATTTAAAACATTGAATTTTGAATATAAAACCCCGAACCCCGAACCCCGAACTCCAAACTTTATCATTGAATTCCCCTTATCAACTATCCGGATCGGTCATTTCAATTTGCCCCTTTCCGGTGGAGGATATTTTCGGCTTTTGCCTTATTTTCTGGTAAAAAGAGGCTTGAAAAGCATCAATCAGGTTGAGGGTCAGCCCTTTATCTTCTATCTTCACCCGTGGGAAGTGGATCCTGCTCAGCCTCGCATAAAGGCGGCTGGTCTAAAATCACGTTTCAGACATTATCTGAATTTAAATAAAACAGAAGGCAGACTGAAACAATTACTAATGGATTTTGATTTTTCACCTTTGAAAGACCTATTCAGGATTCTCATGGGAAGCTGAAAAATCCAATTCTCAGGAGTAAGACGTGTTGTCTAATCGGTTCATATACATTTGGTTTGGTCTTATATTGATTTGTCTGGGAGTTCTTTATGCTGCGGTCATTAAATTTTTAGTTGATGACTGGATTAATCTCCCGGATTTTTCTCATGGTTTTTTAATCCCGATTATCTCTCTTTACATTGTCTATGAAAAACGAAGGGAATGGTCCAAGGTCATCTTTGAAGGACAATGGTCAGGCTTGTTTTGGATCTGCTTGGGGGTACTCCTTCTTCTGGTCGGCAATCTGGCCACTGAATATTTCATTATGCGCCTCTCTTTGTTATTGGTCCTCGGTGGAATTATTCTTTTTTTAGCGGGAATGGGACCTTTAAAAATACTTCTATTCCCTCTTGGCTACTTGATTTTTATGATTCCAATTCCCTCAATTTTTCTTGATCGGGTTACCTTTCCCCTACAGTTGTTTGCTTCTAAAATCTCAGCCGACGCTCTTCATCTGGCCGGTATTCCGGCATTGAGGGAGGGAAACATTATTCAGTTAGCCAACACCTCTCTGGAAGTGGCTGAGGCGTGCTCCGGAATCCGTTCCCTCATATCTCTATTGGCCTTGTCGGTGGCCTTTGCTTATTTCAGTCAAAAGACTTTTCTGAAAAGATTATTCCTCGTCCTTACAACATTTCCTATCGCCATTTTGGCCAATGTGGCCCGGGTCAGCGGGACAGGATTTTTAGCCTATTTTTATGGAGATTCGGTAGCCCAGGGTTTTTTTCATAGCTTCTCCGGGTGGCTGTTATTTGTCGTCGCCTTTTTTTGTCTATTTGGAGTAAGTGTTTTTTTATCCAAATTCAAAGATGAGCGTTCCCCTAGCAAATCAATAGATAAAGGTTCTCCCGATCATGTTTAATACCTCCTCTTATAAATTCGCCCTTGTTCTGGTCATATTATTGATGGCTATCGGACTTAACGCTTTTTTTTCTAAACCCGATATTTCTCTTCCTCGAAAAAGTTTAAATGACTTTCCTCGTGTCTTTGGCGAATGGAAGGCCGTTAAGGATTATCAGATTGACGATAGCTCAATGAAGATATTGCAGGTGGATGATTATATGATGAGAGATTATGTTTCAGAAAAAGGTGAAAGGATAGGTCTCTATATTGGCTATTTTAAATCTCAGCGAGAAGGGAAAGGCATCCATTCTCCTCGACAATGTCTCCCGGGGGCCGGATGGCAGCCGGTAAGCACTTCGATATATAATCTGCCCTTATCCAATTTTTCCTCTTTAACGGCCCCCATAAACCAATATATCATGGGTAAAGGCACGGACCGACAATTGTATCTTTTTTGGTACCAAGGGCGGGGGCGAACCTATGCAAGCGAATACTGGAATAAAATCTATCTGGTCTGGGACGCCCTCAAAAAAAGAAGAACGGATGGGGCATTAATACGGCTTAATAGCCGGATCTCAGAAGATTCGGCGGGAACCTTAAAACAGGAGGTTCAATTTATCAATCTGTTCTTGCCCATTCTCCGTGAATATGTTCCCGAATAAAAATGGATCTCAAATCGATGAATGTCTTAATGATTGACGAGGAAGTTCCTTTTCCCCCCAATACGGGGAAAAGGCTCCGAACATATAATTTATTAAAAAGGCTTGAAAAATGGCATACCATAACCTATCTCTGCTATCAAAATCCAACAACCATATTGCCTGAGTTAAAAAATGTTTCCTTTGTTCAATTACCCAGTCCGGTTTTGGAACAAAAAGGAATCGTTTTCTATCTGGCCCTACTGAAAAATATTTTCTCTCCAAGGCCCTATTCGGTTGATCGGCACACATCCGGGATCATGAGGGCGAAAGCTGCATCGTTAATCAATAATAATAAATATGATCTCATCCATTGTGAATGGACTCCTTATACGGAGAATATAACCGAAGAACTTGCCAGGGTGCCATCGGTATTGTCGGCCCATAATGTTGAAGCTCGGATATGGCATCGCTATTTTAAGACCGAGAGGAATATAGGTAAAAAGGTTTATACCTTTCTTCAATGGAAAAAAATGGACCATTATGAAAGGAGAGCCAGTAAAACATATTCCGAAGTCATGGTGGTTTCCGAGCCGGATAGAGACATATTCTTGAATGAATATGGTTGTCCGAATGTTACGGTTATTCCCAACGGGATAGATGAAACCTATTTTTTCCCTCTTAATCACCCCATCAAACCATTCAGTATGATCTTTTCAGGCTCGATGGATTGGCGTCCTAATCAAGACGGAATGCTCTTTTTTTTAAAAGATATTTTTCCGGAAATCCAAAAAAGGCTCCCCGAAGTCCATCTGGTAATTGTTGGCCGGAATCCTCCCCCTTGGCTCGAAGACCTTACTAAAAAGCTATCGGGTGTACAGTTAACCGGAACTGTGGGAGATATTCGCCCTTATATTGCACAGGGTGCTTTGAATATTGTGCCGCTCAGGATCGGAGGAGGGTCACGCTTAAAAATTTTAGAGGCCCTGGCTATGGGGAGAATCGTTCTGTCCACGTCTATCGGCGCTGAGGGGTTGAATCTAGTGGACGGAGAACATCTGGTGATTCGGGATGATCCTGAAGCCTTCGCCTGTACGGCTGTGGACCTATTGGTTCACCTAGAAAAGAATATGGAGTTGGGCGTTCGAGGGCGAGAAAAAGTTTTGGCCGAATATACTTGGGATACAATCGTTCCTTTTGTCGAGCAGGTTTGGCAAAAGGCGGCAAGAAAATGAGATGAATATAAAAAGAACCATAGTTCATCTTCGGGCCAGTAATTTTGTCGGAGGCCCGGAAAAACAAATCATTGAACACCTCAAAAGACTGAATCAAAATCGTTATAACGGATGGCTGGTTTCTTTTTTGGAAGGGCGGAAAGAAAATGAAATGCTTCAAGTTGCTCGGAGAGAGGGTCTAAATAATTGTGCTATACCAACGGCCTGTCCGATCGATGGGCGCTCTCTTTTTAAATTATTGAAACTCATTCGTCAATTGGAAGCCGATCTGATTTGTGTCCATGGCTATAAAGCCTGTGTAATGGGCTGGTGGGTCGGGAAGAAAGCAAACATTCCGGTGTTGGCCTTCTCTCGGGGGGATACGGGAGAAAATCGAAAAGTAGTTTTTTATGAATGGCTCGAAAGACGTTTTCTTGCTAAATTAGAGGGAATCATAGCCGTTTCCGAAGGGCAAAAAAGGTTATTAGAGGCTAAGGGCCTCCGAAAGAAAAATATTTGGGTGGTTCAAAATGCTATTGCGATTGATGCCCACGCCCTGGAATTAAGTTCTGAAAGGAAAATAGAAGTTTTCCACCAATTTGGTATACCTCAGGCAGCAAAACTTGTCGTTTCCGCCGGTCGGTTAAGTCCGGAGAAAGGGCATCGATATCTTCTTGAGGCCATTGCCAGACTGAAAAAAGAGGAACGAAAGTATTATTTTATGTTTTGCGGTGAAGGTCCATGCCGGGCAGATCTTGAAAAACAGTCTGAAGGACTTGGAATTTCGGATCAATGTCATTTCCCAGGGTTCTCTCGTGCCTTACCGGAAATTTTATCCGCAATGGACTTGTTGGTTTTGCCATCTTTATCAGAGGGTTTACCCAATGTTGTTTTAGAGGCTTTTGCCAGCGGCAAGCCGGTTGTGGCTTCAGCTGTTGGCGGGGTCCCGGAAATTGTCGCTAATGAAGTGAACGGATTATTAGTTCCTCCTCAACGACCGGATTTGCTTTCTGCGGCTATAGACCGTATTCTTTCAAACCCAGAGTTGGGGAAGACGATGGGGTTGGCCGGATATTCCAAGGTTAAATCAAGTTTTACCTTTGAGGCTCAAACCGAACAACTGGAAGAACGGTATAACCAGATCTTGTCTTCTTCAGGAGGGATGAAACCGTGAAGAATATTGCATATCCATTTATTACCGTCGTCATGCCCGTTCGTAATGAAGCCCGATTTATCCGAAAAACATTGGATCAATTGTTTGCCCAAGATTATCCGATTGACCGGTATGAAATTATTGTCTCTGACGGGGAATCTATAGATGAAACCAGAACAATAGTCCGGGAAATCTCTCAAATCCATCCCCAAGTCATTTTAATGGATAATCCTGGACAATTGCCTAGTTCAGGACGAAATATAGGGTTCAGGAATGGGAAAGGAGATATTTTTATAGTCATTGACGGACATTGTTATATCCCTGATGATCAATATTTTAAGGCAGTCGTTCGTTGTTTTGAAAAGAGTCAGGCCGATTGCTTGGGTCGTCCTCAGCCACTGGATCCTCCCGACCTTACTCCTTTTCAGAGAGCCGTTGCTTTGGCCCGGGCTTCCCGAATTGGCCACAGTGGTGATTCCTTGATTTATAGTACATTCGAAGGCTACAACAGTCCCGTTAGTAACGGCTTTGCCTATAAAAAAGGGGTTTTTCAAAAAATCGGCTATTTGGATGAAACGTTTGATGCCTGTGAGGATGTGGAGTTTAATTATCGGGTAAAAAAAGCCGGCTTAAAGTGTTACATGAGCCCGGATTTAACGATTAAATATTATCCAAGAGAGAATCTTAACGGTCTTTTTCGTCAAATGAGCCGCTATGGCCAGGGGAGATTTAAATTTGTCAGAAAACATCCAGAAACACTTAATCTGAACCAGGTTGTTCCCACCCTTTTATTAAGTGGATTTATTTTATTGCTATTTTTGGGGATATGTCTTCCGTTTCTTTCAGGCGGTCCCATGTGGACTCCGATGATGGCATTTTTTTATGGTCTATTATTAATTTATAGCCTGTATTTTTCGATGATTATTGTTGAGTCGATTCATTTGGGGCTTAAAAAGGGATGGGTTTTTTTTCCATTATTTCCTTTTATTTTTTATTGTATTCATTTCGGCCTTGGATATGGTTTCATCAAAGAAGCTATGGGCCATAAAGGCAGATAAACAATTTTTTTTTCGAAAAAAAATCGTATTAAATTATGAAGTTATTTCTGAAAAATTGCCTTAATATTTTTTGTTTGTTCATCGTTTTGCCTTTGATGATTCTGTACCGTTTGACTCGCTCAGAGGATCTTTTTGCCGGGCAGGGGCAAGGACTTGCTCTTATCCCTGGGAAAATAGGGTCTTATCTAAGGGTCGCTTATTATCGGATGACGTTGAAGAAGTTCCCGCCCAATGGCTATATCGGTTTTGGTACCTATTTCGCTCATCCGGACTGTGAAGTAGGCAGAGGGTATTACTTCGGGGCCTATTGCCTTATTGGAATGGCCTACATAGGAGATCATGCCACTATCGGGAGCGGGGTTCATATTTTAAGCGGGAAAAACCAACACGGCTTTACAGAGATCGGAAAACCTATTCAAGAGCAAACGGGAATGTTCCTAAAAATCCGGATCGGGGATAACTGCTGGATAGGAAATAATGCCGTAATTATGGCCGATCTCGGTCGGCAAACGATCGTCGGGGCCGGGAGTGTGGTAACCACCCCGGCTGAGGATTTTGTCGTTTTGGCTGGAAATCCGGCCAAAATAATCAGCCGTTTAACGACCGCCGGAGGTTCGAATTTTGATAGGAAGTCAGAATCAGAAATCCGGACTAAGAATCTGGAGTCATAATGCCGGAAGGTCAGAACCAAGTTTTTGCGTCTTCGGGAAAAATCAATATCGCCTTCATCATTGATACGATTCAGTCTCCAACCGCCGGGACCGAGAAACAGCTTGTCTTTCTTCTGAAACAATTGAACCGAGAGAAATTCAATCCTTTTCTCTGTGTTCTTCAATCATCTGAATGGCTGGAAAAGGAATTTTCAATCTGCCCTTTATTTATCGCCGGTATTGACTCTTTAAAACAGGTAAAAAGCTGGAGAGGGATTATAAGCCTGGTCCATTTCCTGAAAAAGCAACGGATAAGCGTCGTTCAGACTTTTTTCGAGGATGCCAACCGAATCGGAATCCTAACCGCCTCATTAGCCGGAATTAGGACGATTATTTCTTCAAAAAGAAATCAAGGCTATTTTACCACAAAACCGGCCAATACCTTGAAAAGGGCGCTGAATAAAAAAGTCTCCCTATTCATTGCTAATTCCCGGAGTACAAAAGATTGGGTCGTCCGGGCAGAAATGATACCGGCAGAAAAGGTCGAGGTTATTTATAATGGTCTGGATCCGGAATTGTTTGTTCCTTTAACCGAGGAAGAGCGATTAGAATATAAAGGAAGGAGCATGCTATCGGTAGAAGCTTCGATAGTTGGCATCATCGCCAACCTTAGATCGGTCAAGGGCATCGATGTTTTCATCCGGGCCGCGGAAAAAGTTTTTCAAGAATGGCCCCAGGTGGAATTTCTCATAGTGGGGGATGGGCCTGAACGGAAAAATCTGGAAGATCTGGTCAGGGAATTGGGAATGGCCGAAAATATAAAATTCTTGGGTCAATTGAGCGATGTTCTACGGATACTCAAAATTATGGATATCGGCGTGTTATCTTCCTCTTCGGAAAGTTTTTCCAATTCCTTGCTTGAATATATGGCCGCCGGTCTTCCGGTGGTTTCTACGAATGTGGGTGGTTTGAACGAAGCCCTTAGACACGGAGAAGGAGGATATTTTATTCCGGTCGGCGATCATGAAGCCATGGCCCGGTCGATCCTCTCCCTGATCACCAATCCGGAAAAATCCTTAGCAATGGGCCGTTATAATCGGGAAATAATAATAAAGGATTTCAACAAAGAGCAATTTGTCCTGGCCCATGAACAGGTATATGAAAAGCTGCTTAGTCGCAACCAATGATGATTAATAAAATGACCATTACTAATCGATCAAGTCTACTCTTTTACATCCTCTGCGGTTATCTGTTCTTATATATCGAACGACCATGGGAGATCTGGACTAGCCTGGCACCGTTTCACTTGGAACGGATCTACATGCTTATGGCCCTCTTCATCTTCACCTTCTGGGGAAGGAAAAAGATTCGCTGGGGGGCCCACCCGATATTAGTGCTGACCTTTCTGGCCCTGCATTACATCCTATCTCCTTTTGCCTTTTCTCCTGCCGCTGCCTTAGATCAGGGGTTCGAGTATTTTAAAATGACGGTTTTCTTTTTTTTAATCATTTGGAGTATTCAAGATGAGCCGGAATTGCGAAAATTAATTAAAGTCTATATCTGGATTATGTTTATATATATGGCCCACTCCGCTTGGGAATATCATAATGGGCGACACGTTTGGCGTATGGGAATATCCCGGATGATCGGTGTGGACCAATTTGCTAATGACCCCAATACCTTTTCGGCCTCCATTGCCCTTTCTATCCCCTTTTTGTGGTTTCTTTGGAAGACCGAAGAAAAAAAATTTTCCAAATGGTTGTATCTGGCTTATGCCGGTCTGGCCTTGGTATGCGTCGTCCTTACCGGATCACGTTCGGGATTTGCCGTAACAATCTTTAGCATAATCCTAGTGTTAATTTGGGGGAAAGGGTTCTTTAAAAAGATGGGCTTTCTCTTCGGCGTGGCTATATTACTAGTTGGGTTATGGCATTTTATTCCTGCGGAGAAACAAGGGCGTTTGAAGACTCTTTGGAACCCTGAATCCGGACCGGCCAATGCTCTGGAATCGGCGGAAGGGCGGCTGGAAGGGTTAAAGGCCGGTTGGCAAATGTTCTCGGAAAATCCTCTAACCGGTGTGGGACCAGGAGGAAATAATTTTATGGGCTACCGGATGGCTCACCTCGATGGTATTCGATTGCAAGCCCACAATTTAATCGGTGAGTTGTTAGGGGAATTAGGTCTTTTGGGGGCCATTGTTTTTATAGGCCAGATCATGGTCATTTGGCTTATGTCCGGCAAGAAACTGAGACCGTGTGTTTTCAACGAGATAAAGGGAGGTTCGGACAATCTTTTTTTGGGATCGGCCTGTCGTCAAACATTGCTTCTTCTTTTATTTGGCGGTCTTTCCGGACATAACCTCTATCGCATAAATTGGCTCTGGATAGGCGGGTGGTCATTTCTTTGCTTCCATTGGAGGCGTGAAAAACTCCTGACAGGTTTAAGGGAAGATCTGGAAAAGGAGTTTAACGTAAACTATTTAAAGGATATAAAACCTTAAGGATGTGATCTATGGTAAAGAGGCAATGAGTCTAACTTCATTTTTCATAAGAAAGGCGGTCGCTCCTTTATGGGCCTATCATGAACGATCCCCTTATTTAAAAATTAGTCGGGATCTTAAAGTTCATGAACAGATAAGTCTGGATGAACGCTTGAGCAGACAATGGGACCAATTAGTGAAAATGGTCGGCCATGCCTGGGCCAAATGTCCCTATTACCGTTGCCGTTTCGGCCAAACTGGATTTCAACCGGGGATGCTCAAAAGCTGGGAGGATTTAAAACGCCTTCCTATCCTGACTAAAGATGATATTCGGGAGAATACGGCAACAATGATCGCCCAAGGGGAAAAAGAAGAGAACCTAATTCCCCGCAAAACATCCGGATCCACTGGGGTTTCCTTGAATTTTTATGTCAAGGATAGTGAATTTCAATTTAAAAGGGGCGTGACCCTTTATCGGGATGAGTGGACCGGATGGAAGTTGGGCGACTGGCGAGCGATGGTTTGGGGGAATCCGACTTACCTGGTAAATTGGCGGAGCCGAATACGTAATAATCTCTTGGAGCGGATGTTTTCCCTTGATACCCTTAAGATGAACGAAGCTATGATGCACGATTTCTCCAAAAAGATTATGACTAAAAAACCTACCCTCCTTTTTGGCCATGCCCATTCGTTGTATTTGTTCGCCGATTATTGTAAAAAACAGGATTATCCTTTATATCCATTCAAAGGAATTCTGAGCACAGCCATGGTGCTCCATGATCATGAGAGGACGTTATGTGAAGAAGTGTTCCGGACGAGGGTTTTCAACCGCTATGGCTGTGAGGAGGTCAGTCTGATTGCCAGTGAATGTGAACTGCATGATGGGTTGCACATCAATACAGATAACTTGATCGTCGAAATCCTGAAGGACGGACGAGAGGCGGAACCGGGAGAAGAAGGTCAATTGGTCATTACCGATTTGACCAATCTAGCCATGCCTTTTCTCCGGTACCAGATGGGAGATCTAGCCGTTCCCTCTTCGAAAAGATGTCCCTGTGGCCGTACATATCCCCTCTTGGAACGCCTCGCCGGTCGGGTGGCCGACTATCTGCTGACGCCGGAAGGGGAATGGGTCTCAGGCATTTCCTTGACCGAGAATTTCGCCACCTTAATCCCCGGTCTAAAACAGATTCAGATTATTCAAAATCAGCGGGAACGGATTTTACTACGAATGGTGAAAGGAGAAGAATTCGGGGAGTCTTCTTTAGAAGAGATAAAACGTTTGATCAAAAATCGTTTTGGCCCCCGGATGGATTATACTCTCGAATTTGTTGAACGATTATTCCCTGAGCCTTCTGGGAAATATCGTTTTTCGATTTGTAATCTCCATGACTAAAGCCCGCCTTTTACTAAACTCCTTTTCCGGAACTCTGCTCTTCCTGGCCAATGTTGTTTTTACTTTTTTTTTAAGTCCTATTATTGTCCGGCAGTTAGGCAATTTAAATTACGGAATCTGGGATATACTATTAAGCCTTTGCGGATATCTCGGGCTTCTGGAAGTGGGTATCGGACCGGCTATCATCCGTTATGTCGCCAGAGCGGATGCTTTTTCCGATAAAAAGGAAATTAACCAAATCCTTTCTAATGCCTTTAATTCTTTAGCGGTGTTAAGCCTCTTTTCTTTTCTGATCCTCTTATTCGTCGGCCAGTATCCGGAAATTATCTTTAATATCTCCGTTAAAGAAATCCCTTTTCTTCCTTTGCTCTGCCTCTTGGCGGGGCTGAATCTGATGATCCAATTTCCGGGGACGGTATTAGTGGCCTATTTAATGGGATTACAACTTCATTCCACGGTTAATTTTGTTCGACTCATTTTGGTGGTGATTTCGGGGGTCCTTACCTATGGGGCCCTCACTACCCGACCGGATGCCGGATTGCTCTGGCTGAGCCTAATTCTATTATTGTCCAACCTGATTCAATACTTTTTTTTCTTTATTCAGGCCAAAAAACTCCTTGGGTGGATAGGATTCAAAGGCCAGATTTTTTCCTGGCAAACGACCAAAGAGCTCTATCTGTTTGGGGGGAAGAGTTTTTTAATCATGCTGGCCGATAGAATCCAACGGCTAAGTATCCCTTTTATAATTGGTCACCTCATCGGCGTTTCCTTTATCGTTTTTTTTGCCATACCGGCCAGGCTTTTTGAGTATGCCCTGAACCTAATCAATGTGATCGGATTTCCTTTGAACGCGTTCTTCAGTGCGATTGAGGCCAAAAGCGGACCGGAGAAGATTCGAAAAACCTGGCAGAATGCTAACCGCTTATTGCTGATATTCATTATTTGGCTGGTTGGGAATTTGGGAATATTGGGGTATGACTTTATCAAAATTTGGATGGGGATTCAGTATGCCGAAGGTGGAAAATGGATCATCGTTCTTTTGACATTTTCCTTACTGGTTAACGGCTTGACTTCCAATGCCAGTCGTCTCTTAGTAGCCTTGGATAAACATGGCGGGCCGGCTCTCTATCTTGTTTTCATATCCATCGTCACCTTTGGAATTAGTGTCTTTTTAGGGCGATGGTGGGGATTGACCGGTATTGCTTTTTCCGTCTTGTTAGGCAGTATCGCCGGGTTTATAGTCTGCTGGAAGAAGGCCTGTAATAGCCTTGGTTTATCGGCCATGCCGGCGTTGGGAGAAATGGGCAGACCGGCCTTCCTCCCCTTGATCCTCCTTTGCATAATCTTAACCAGCATAAATCATCTCAATCCATCATTAAGCTATCTCCCTCTTTTTATCAATGCAAGCCTTGGATCGCTTTTCTATTTTGGGACCGCCTTTTTTTGGGTTTTAATTCCTGAGGAAAGGAAAGACTTATGGGCGAAAATTAGGGTTCAGGGAGCATCTATTAAAGAAAATTTCATGAATGAAAGGGGCAAAAGTCGTTGAGTTGTGCCTGAAACACGGTCGCAACGATTGGAAACATTAAAATGAAACGATTAAGTATCTTAGTCTTATCCCTCTGTCTATGGGGGCCTTTGGCCAACAACCTTTTCTCTTTGGGTTTTTGTGAAGTTCTTCGCCAGCCTCTTCTGGTGACAAAATCCATGACCATTGATCGGGATTTAGAATTCGCCCAAACGGCCTTTGTCATCAAGGGAAACAATATCATCCTGGATCTGGGTGGGCGGACGATAACCTATAACGCTGCCGATTCCAGCCGGACGATCAATAGGGATTTTGATGATTGGGAAGAAGGCAGACCGGTCGGCTGGGAAATCGTTGCCGGAAAGGTCCGCCGGGAACCGGCCATTTATTTTGGAAAATATGATTTGCTTTTATCGCCGGGGGGAGTAATCGAATCTGCTCCGATCCGCCTAAAGGGCGGAAAAACCTACCTGGCCTTTGCTTTTGCCAAAGGGTCGGAAAACGACAAGGCGGTCTTGAAAATTTTAAGGCCAGAAGACCGGACGGTGTTGGCCCAAAGGACGTGGGGGGATGCCGTGCTCCGTCGCGGGTACGCCAGCAAAGGGTCAGTGGATACTGATCTGATCTATAAACCTAAAATAGATAGGGACATTATCTTGAGTTTCCAGTTAATAGGAACGTCTCCCTGTCGGGTGGGTATGGTGGATATTAAGCCCGCTTTTGACTATGGGGTGGTAACGAATAATTACCATGAACCTGCGTTTCTTCCGGATTTGCCTTCCAGTTGGTTTAGAGGGCCCTCGAAAAACATTATTATCAGAAATGGAAAGATCGTCCAAGGAAACGGTCAGGGAGTACGGTCGGCCGGTATACGTATAAACGAAGGAGAAGACTGGAAGCTAGAGAATCTGGAAATTCAGCTCAACGGGATGAACACCGATGGGGTCTCGGGAGAATATCTAAAAAATATTCAAATGGATTCCTTGAAAATCGAGAGTTCTTCTATTGGCGTTTTTAATCGTATGCATGGAAATGCCGGAATAAAATTAAACAAGACCGCCGGAGCAACGATTGTTAAAAATTCCAGTATTATCAATGTCCCTCAGATGGGGATTAGTGTTTATGGATGTTATCAGGAAGGAGAGCAGAGCAACACGCTCATCACCGGGAATACCATTAAGCAAAAAGAGATGGTGACCGAAGGATATGGTATCGCCGTTTCCGGATTAATTAATTGGGAGATCAGTGGCAATAATATTGAACCTTTTAAAGGTAGAGGTATTTTAATTGACGCCGCTTCCGGGTGTTCTTCCGGAAAGGCCGGGACCTTAAGGGGAACGATTCATAATAACCGTATTGTTGGCCTTTATGAAACAGGAAATTTTGAATATGCCAAGAGTGAATTGGAGTGCTCTGGAATACGCATAAGGAATTGGGGCGAAGAGAATCAAAGCCATCGTGATCTGCAGATTTTCAACAATACGATTAGCGGGTGGACTGATGGAGAAGGCGTTCAAAAAGTATACGGAATCAACGTGACGGCAAACGCCCTTCATGACTCCATCCGAATAGTGAAGAATGATGTTTCCGTTAAGGCCTTGGCTCCGGGGAGTAAGGCCACCAGCCTCATCTTCCAGAATACAAAAGTGGATGGCCGAAGCTATCTCTATGTTAATGAAAATATGTTAAGAAGTAATTCCGAGATCCTGCGTTTTGGGGGAAGTGACGGGGCCGAAACCCAAGGGATCATTTTGGAAGGGAACTCCTTTTTCCGTCTGAATGATCCCCCGGCCATGGAGAAACCTTTTGTTTACGGATACTGGGAGGGATGGGCGGTAAATAATATCATAGCCAAGAGCACTTTCATTCCACCGGAGGCGGATCCGACTTTTTTAAAATATTTTTCTTTCGAAGGAACAGGGGTTAAAAACCTACTACTTGGCAGACATAGAATTGAGGTTGTCGTCCGTTCACCTCAAGGCCCGGTTCCCGGAGCGAATATAACTCTTAAAAATAAAGAAGCTAAGGTTCTTTTTGAGAGAATAACCGATCATTCGGGGAAGGCCCTTCTCTTTTCTCCTGGAGTTTACTATTCGGTATCCCCACCCTCCCCTCCCCTTAAAAGAACCTACTTAGCCGGGGTCCCCTTAACGATTACGGCTTCCTTTCATGGGACTTCAAAAAACACCAGGATCATCGCCGATAAAGACCTGAATCTGGAAATATTTTTAGAAAAGTAACCATGCGGATAAGAAAAGATCAAACCGGAAAGACCAATAAAAGCACTGTTTTTATATATGGGCTCTCCATTTTTTTCTTGTTCAGCTCCGAAAATAGCTGGGGCCTTTCGCCGGAGCAGGTTTTGGTTGTGGCCAATAAAATGGTTGGGCACAGTGTGGAACTGGCTGAATATTATATGGTTAAACGCCATATCCCTAAAGAAAATCTGGTGGTGCTGAGGACCTCTGCTGAAGAAGAATGTACAAGGAAAGAATATAATGATCAGATTGCTCATCCCCTAAGAATTTTTTTAGATAAGAATGATCCTGAAGGCAAGAAATATCATTGTCTGGCTCTTATGTTCGGACTTCCTTTAAGGATCAATGCCCCAAAAATGACTGCCGAAGAAGAAAAAGGACTGGCAGAAATAAAAAAACAACATGAGGCTGTTTTGCAGCAAATAAAAGATGTCGAACTTCTAAAAGATCAAGAGTTACTTAAAATTTTAAGAGAATCGGAGAAAAGGCTTAAACAGCAAATTAATTTATCCAACAAGACTCTTCAAGTCGCTTCGGTCGATTCGGAAATAGCCCTGGTCAGGGAAGAGACTTATCCGCTCAATGGGTGGCTTCCCAATAAGTTGTTTTTGTGGAATCAGAAGAATCCCCCTAAAAATCTGTTGCAAAAAGTGATCTTAGTCAGCCGGCTAGATGGACCGACATCGAAGAGTGTGCGCCGTCTTATTGATGATAGCCTGGAAACGGAGAAAGAGGGGCTGAAAGGTGTGGCCTATTTTGATGCCCGTTGGCCCGACCCGGGGAATAAACAGTTATCCGGATATGCCTTTTATGATCGGGCGGTTCATCAAGCCGCCCGCTTGATCGAAAAGAGCGGTAGAATGCCGGTAGTCTTGGATTCTAAGGAGAGATTGTTTCAGTCCGGGGAATGCCCGAATGCCGCCCTCTATTGCGGCTGGTACAATTTGGGGAACTATATTGATGCCTTTACCTGGACTAAAGGATCAGTGGGATATCATATTGCCAGCGCCGAATGCGTTACCTTAAAAAATAAGGAGAGCCGGGTCTGGTGTAAAATGATGTTGGAAAAAGGGGTGGCGGCAACGCTTGGACCGGTGGCCGAACCTTATGTTGAGGCCTTTCCCCCTCCGGATTTATTTTTTGGGTTGTTATTGGACGGCCGTTGGACCTTGGCGGAGACTTATGCCCTTTCCAATCCCTTCTGGTCCTGGCAAATGGTTTTGATCGGAGACCCCCTTTATCGGCCTTTTTCTAATAAGACCATTTCTGCCTCAAGGAATCAGAACAAGATGGTGGGACTGGAGGAATAACTTAAAAGATGGGTTCAGCGTCGGATTAGGAGGAAAGATTCTCTATTGCAGAAAAACTCTGGAACAAAGGCAGAAGAATAACTCTAGCAGCCTTTGGGCATCTTTTTATAATCGAATTATTAAGTGGGTCTGAATTAGATAGAAAACCTAAGAGGTGATGCCAGGGCATCACCTCTTAGGAAAGGGGAGGGGATAAGGAGATTAGGCGGCTACGGTTTCTTTTTTAAAGAATTTTTTCCTGCCCCATCCAGCTAAGCCGATCAGCCCGGAACCCATCAGGAGCATGGAGGCCGGTTCGGGGACGGGATTGATGTTTTCATAAATCATGTCATTGGCGCAATTGACGGTCCACCCGACGGTAAAATTGTTGCCCCAGAGGATCTCTTGGGCAGCGCTATCCTTGAAGGTAAATAACGCATTGCCTGTACTATTATTTAGGCTAGGCCAATTAAAGGTTACTGTCCCTATTTTTGTATCTGATGTATTGAAATTATCATAAGCCACCGGTTGACCGCTTCGAATGTTTGAATCAGAGTAACCTTTCATAAAAGAGGTCTGGTAAGGATTTGGATTCCCTCCTTGAGGAGGGGCCTCAGATAAGGGGGTTCCTAGTTTATATAATGTTGCAGTCGTTTTTGACCAACCATCACTGTTAGGGTCATAATTCCTTTGAACCAGATCGACTATATACTCCCATTGCCTGTCACCGTTTGTATCCAAAAAAAGATCACCAGCATAAAGTTTATTAAATAATCCATTAGTATCTGTAATGGAGAAAGATAACCCTGTAAGGTAAGTTTTTCCGCCAACAGAACTTGTGGTGGCAAATCCCCCTGTAAAGTCAGGGGTTCCCCACGTATCATTTGGAGTATGACTCGGATTTGTCCACCCTGCCCAAACTATACTACGATCATAAAATGGAATTGTATCCGCTAGAACCTGTGATCCGGTCAGGATCACCATGATCATCAAAACCGTTCCGATTAATTTTTTCATCTCATCCTCCTCTTTTCTTGTTCCAAAATTAGTTCAGGGGAAATCCCTGGTTTAATTAAGAGTCGCTTTTGCTTTCAATTATTAGCAAAGAGGATGCCAATTCGAAATTTTTTTATAACTATCTGATATTAATATATAAAAAGTCATAGTGACTTATTCTGTTCTTTGATTGAACTAAGAAATTAAACCTTTTGGTTAAAGTAATTTACCTTTTGGGAAATGCCTTTATCTTTCCGCTCGAATACCAAAAAGAGTAAAAGTATTATTTTTATTTCAGAACGAAACATGGTATAAATTTAATTATTAATAGCCGTTCGCTGTTCGGCGCATGTCGAAACTCATTTTTTAAGTGATGCCTTTAACGGAAGGCATAAGACCTTAGTATCTATTCCTAATTGTTTAGGAGGACTGAAGATGAAATCGTGGCCAAGAAATCGAGGGCTCATTATCTTATTGATATTCTGTTTTCTGTTTACCGCTCTGCTGGGCTGCAGCAAAGAAGCCAAGATCGAGCGGCATTTGAAGAAAGGTGAAAAGTACTTTTCTGAAAACAAGCCCTTTGAGGCCATCATCGAATATAAAAATGTCATTCAACTGGATCCCAAACATGCCAAGGCCCATTACAAATTGGGTATGGTTTATCTTAAGGTCAATAATCTTCGGGGCGCCCTTTCCGAATTTTCCAAGAGTGTAGAATTCGATCCTGATTTTACCGATGCACGAATCCAGTTAGGTTATATGTACATTCTGGCCAATGATCTTCCAAAGGCCAAGGAGCAGTCCGGAAAAATTTTTCAGAAAGAGCCGAATAATCCGGCAGTTTATCTCTTGAACAGTTCCATCTATGCTGTGGAAAAGAACGTGCCCATGGCCATTGCCGAGGCCAAGAAATCCATTGAAAAGAATCCAAGAAATGTGGATGCCTATGTCCATTTGGCCAATTTGTACATCTTGAATAAGGATATTCCCCTGGCTGAGCAGACCTTTAAAGAAGCGGTCAAAGCTGATGAAAAATCGATCAAGGCCCGATATATGTTGGGTGAGTTTTATCGTAAGGCAGGGAAAATGGATTTAGCCGAGTCTGAGTTTGTTCAGATTACCAAGATCGCCCCTCAGGATATTGGGTCCTATAAAACCTTGGGTAATTTTTATGCCTCTTTAAATCGAAAAGAAGAGGCGGAAAAACAATTCATTAAGGCTACGGAACTGGACCCCAAAAATATTCCTGTGCAACTCCAACTGGGAGATTTTTATTTGGCTTGGGGTAAAAAAGATCAGGCCTTGGCTACCTATCAAAAGGCAATGGATACGGACGGAAAAGATATTTCTTCCCGGGCAAAGGTGGCGGAGATCTATTTGGCTGAAAGGAAATATGATAAGGCCAAGGAGTTGATCGACCAGATTCTCAAAATAAACCCCAAGAGTCAGGAAGGGACATTCCTTAAAGGTAGACTTCATTTGACCAAGGGAGAAAATAAAGAAGCCTTGGCCCTTTTGCAACCTTACGTCAAAGAAAATCCGAAATCAGCAAGTGGGCATTATTTTTTAGCTATAGCTCATTTAGGGAATAAAGATGTTCAACAAGCCAAGACCGAATTAGCTGAGGCCGTTAAGTTGAATCCCCAGGGATTGGATGCCCGGTTATTGTTAGGGGATGTCCTTCTGCGGTCCGGGGTCGTTGATTTGGCAATTGAACAGGCCCAAGAAATTTTAAAAATAAATCCGAAAACCCTTCAAGCCTACCTATTGTTGGGTAATGCCAGCCTGGCTAAAGGGGATGTTTCCAGGGCATTAAAGGCCTTTGAAGAGGTGATTCGGATTGCCCCGAACAATCCAATGGGCTACTATCTATTAGGTCGGTCTCTTTTGGTTCAGAAAAAGGAAACGGAAGCCTTGGTTCAATTCGAGAAGGCCTTAACGATCCAACCCAATTTTCTGGAAGCCCTCAATCTAGTGGTGGCCATTCATCTGAAACAAAAGGATTTGAATAAGGCCATGGCCCGGGTGGAGGCCCAGATTCAACAGAACCCTAAGAACCCCTTTTTTTACCAACTGCAGGCCACCCTAGAAGAGGCGAAGAAAGAGATAACCAAAGCTGAAAATTTATACAAAAAGGCCATAGAGTTAAATCCCAATGTGCCTGGCTTTCATATCTCCCTGGGGAATTTTTATGCCCGGCAGAAAATGGCCGACAAGGCCATCAAGGAATTCAGCACGGCAAGCCAGCAGAACCCCAAGGATATGACGCCTCTCATGGCCTTGGGGGTTATATACGATTCACAAAAGAATTACGACAAAGCCATTGAATATTATCAGAAGGTTTTGACTATTAATCCCAAGTTCGCCCCGGCGGCCAACAATCTGGCTTTTCGATATGCGGAAAAAGGAGAAAAGATTGATGAGGCCCTCAATTTAGCCCAGATGGCCAAGGAACAATTCCCGGATGACCCCAATATTGCTGATACACTTGGCTGGGTATATTATAAGAAAAATATTTATTCTCGCGCCATATCCTATTTTAAAGAAGCCCAGGAAAAGATGAAGGATAACCCGGGGATCTCTTTCCATTTAGGCTTAGCCCATTATAAAAACGGAGACAAGGAACAAGCTCGGAAAGAATTAAAAAAGGCTCTGGCTCTGGATCCTAAATTCCCCGGGGCCGAAGAAGCAAAAGCTACCTTGGAAAAAATCAAATAACTAATTAAACTTTTAATCAGGATTGGATAAATAAGATGAGATCGTTTAACCGGTGTTTTTCTCTGTTCTCAATGGTCTTTTTTGCCTTGGTTATTATTTTTCCACTGGAAACCCTGGCCGGATATAATGTTACCGATAAAGACGGCAAGGTGATATCGGATGCTCCGGTGAATGCTATCGTTACCGGCCCGACCGACCAGGTAATCATCCTTAACGACCGGGGCAACCGAAAAGTTTTTGAGATCACCTGGGATGCCGGGGCAAGCGCTGTGATGGTCAAAGGGGAGAAGGTCCATCTAAAAATTCACAGCAACGGGAATATAGAAAAGTGGACCAGCTCCGATAGCCAGGAAGCCCCTCCTGTTTACATCAGTCCGGTTGTGCCCATCGCTCCTCTTAGAAGATAACAAAGTCAATTTGTTGAATATTGGCTTGTTGTTCGGTTTATTACTAATCTTTTGAGACGTTAGATCGATCAGGATTAGAGGCAAGATCAATCTTGTTCCTAACGAAGAGATTCTTTCACAAATCATATCAATTTTTTAAGGATCATCATGCTTCTTTCTCAATCGGGTAGGGGTTGTCTCTTATTGATATTAATCATATTGATCTTGGGAATCGGCGGGGGTTGGTTTTTGGCTGACCGGATAGGAAAGCCATTGGAGGGCTCCAATATCGAAGATATCCATTTTCAGCTTTCCAAGGAAGGTACGGGTAGTCACCTGAGGGCCAATCAAGGATATGGAGTTGTCTTGGATTGCGAAGGCTGGATTAAATCCCCTCCTTCTCCTTCGGGAAAGTATTCAATAAAGATTTTGGTGGATGATGCAGTAGCCTTCCAGGGAAAGATCAATGCCAATCAAAAAATCCAGTATAAAATGAAGACCCGGTTTGGGACAGCCATGACCATTTTTGCTCATGAAATACAGGGATTGAGTGGCCAGAAGGAAGTTCCGGTTACTTATTATTTCAAGTATTCCTATTCGTATGCAAGTATTTTGGACCGTTTGCTATCCTTTGACTTTTAAAAAAATTTGATTATCTCCGAAAAAGTTGAAGCTGATCTCAGGATTCAAGGGTCAAGGATTTAAGGAAAAACGATAATAACTCTTGATGAATATTAGTGTAATTGGATTTAACCCACCAGGCAAGAGGACATTTATAACACTTTATCTGAAAGCAAAGGCTTCTGAGAGTAAAAAGATAGTTTTTGGATATTCTTTATATTCTTCTCCCAAATTAACACCGGCGACAACTCTATTGATTTTTCAATCAACCTGTGTTTGAATAAGCTGATCAGCAGGTTGCTGAAAAAGGTCCATCTACGGCGTTGCCCTCATCCTTCGTCTTTGCGACGTATTTCTATATACGTCTCCTTCCTCAGGATCTCGGGCGTCTTGTATCTAGACCTTTTTGAGCAACCTGTTCATAATGAGTTTTAAAGAAAACTGTTAAAAGTAAAGGAGTTTATTTGAGAAATGTCACAAACTACACCACCTAAATTTTCCGGGGCCAAGAAATATGTCCTGGATGAAGAATTGGCCAAGATCGTTAATATTTCCATGGCCCTGGAGATGCCTTTATTGCTTAAAGGGGAACCCGGCACCGGCAAGACTATGCTGGCTTATGCCATCTCGGAGGCCATTGGCATGCGTCTGATTGTTCTGAATGTCAAATCGAGTATGAAGCTGATTGATGCCCTTTATCAATACGACACCCTGACCCGTTTAAACGACAGCCGTTTCGGGGATTCCAAAAGGGAAGTGAGCAACATTGAGGAATATATCAAGATGGGTAAAATCGGTCAGGCCTTTGTGGCCGATGAGAGGGTCGTCCTGCTGATCGATGAAATCGATAAGGCCGATACCGATTTTCAGGACGACATGCTCGACGTCCTGGATCAGATGGAGTTTGATATTATCGAGATTGATAAGACTATTTCAGCCAAAAAAAGGCCGGTCATTATTATCACTTCCAATGCCAAAAAGGACCTTTCTGATCCTTTTCTCGGCCGGTGCAATTTTCATCATATCGCCTTCCCTGAACCGGACATTATGCGCAGGATCCTTCAGGTTCATTTTACAGCTATTGACCGGGACTTGTTGGACAGTGCCGTGCAGACCTTTTACCGTCTCCGGGAGGTCAGAGGGATTGAAAAAAAACCGGCCACCCGGGAACTGATTAACTGGATTCGGGCCTTGCGCTCCGACCCGGACTTCAGGGTTAAGGATTTGATCAAAGGGGAAGTACCTTTTCTGGGGGTATTATTCAAAAAGAGCGGTGATTATTCAACGGCCTTAAATAGTGTAACTCGATTTAAAAGATAAGTTGAATTCAGAAGTCCAGAAGTGAGTGACTAATAATTTTTTCTGACTTATTCTGACCCCTGGCTCCTCCATTCTGGATTCTCAGTATAGTAATAGCTCAAACCCGAACAACGTTAAAAAAATTCTATACACGGTAGGTTTAAAAAATCTATGTTTGTTGATTTTTTTTATTTTTTGAAAAAAGTAGGAATCCCGGTTTCCCCGACATCTTTTCTGAGACTGCAAAAGGCCCTCAGTCTGGGACTGGTCAATTCTTTGGATGACTTTTATATCACGGCTCGGACCATTCTGGTCAAGAGCGAACGATATTTTGATCTTTACGATCAAGCCTTCGCCCACCAATTCCGCGGAGTGGAATTTAAGGAAGCCGATGAGTTTGAACTCTCCGAAATGGTCCGCGCTCTTCTGGAGGAATGGCTGAAAGAGCCTAAAGCCCTGGCCGATGCCCTGGGGATGGACGAAAAAGAGCTGCAACAGTTAAGTCCGGAAGAACTTCTGCAGTATTTCCTGGATCGTTTAAAAGAACAAACCGAAGAGCATCATGGAGGCTCGAAATGGATCGGTACGGGTGGGACTTCGCCGGTGGGTCATTCCGGATATCACCCCGGGGGGATGAGGGTCGGCGGGACATCCCGAAACAAATCGGCCATCAAGGTGGCCATGGAAAGAAGATATAAGGATTATTCTCAAGAAGGCCCACTGACCCAATCGCAAATCGGGGAGGCCCTGAAGAGGCTAAGGCATATGGTCCCGGTAGGGCCCAAGGACAAGGTCAATATCGATAAGACTATTTACCAGACGATGAAGAATGCCGGAGAAATCGAAATCATTTTTGACCGCAGTCTCAAGGATCGTCTGAAAGTAATATTGGCTATTGATAACGGCGGTTGGTCCATGGACCCCTATATTTCTCTAGTACAGACTTTGTTTAATTATGCCCGGTCTCAGTTTAAAGATCTGAAAACGTTTTTTTTCCACAATACCATTTATGATTATCTTTGGGAAGATCCGCCTAGACGTTCCAAGCCTTTTCCGACCGAGCAATTAGTCCGTCTTGATCCGGAGACGCGCTTTGTCATTGTAGGGGATGCCAGCATGGCCCCTTATGAGTTGATGGGGACTGATGGGTCGATTTATGTCGGGGAGCGGTCAGGGAGACCGAGCTATGAACGATTAAAGTTCATTAAGGAGACCTTTCCCCATTCGTTATGGATCAATCCGGTCATGTCCGAAGAATGGAATTATACTAGAACGATTATCCAGATTAGAGAAATCTTCCCCATGTTTGAATTGACTCTTGATGGTTTGGAGAAGACTGTAACCCATATGATGACGAAACATTAACAGGTTGCCGAAAAAGGCTCATCTACGGCGTTGCCCTCATTTCTCGTCATTGCGACGTACTTCTACGTACAACTCATTCATCGAAATTTCTTCGCATCGAGGGCGATGCTTAGGCCCATCCCTTCGGGACGGGTCCCTGTTTTCGGGCGCCTTGTATCTGAACCTTTTTGAACAACCTGTGACAGTCGAGTTTTCCGCAAATTGTTAATAACAGGTTACGGTCCAAGGTGTAAGGCAAGAGAAAAATAAACGAGAAAAGAAAAACCTTGGTGAGGATGGTTTAATGAATAAAGCAATTCAAGAGGGGATGAAGGCTTTTGTTGAACGCTTGGGATTAAAAGAAGAACCCCTGGGAATGTTTTATAGCCCCGATGAGCCTATAACGGGTTTTTCTCCCAAACCGGGAATCTTGCCGACCAGCGAGATGGAAGCCCGGGGTAAAGTCAATTGGGGTTCTTTATTTCAAGACTTTTCCTGTGTTCTGGGCAATATATGGCGGGCCAGGCGGAAAGGGACCGCCGCTTATTTTGATCGGGAACGATTCGGGTGCCTAGGCGGAGCTTTTAACCTGGGATATCTAAAGCCCCAATTGGAATTTATTGCCTATTATGTTTCCACCGGGATCCCTAATCAGATTCAAGGGGAACACTATTTAGAATCCCCTGAAGTTACTCGCCACTTCTTTCAGACCGTCGATCCCCGACCGGCCCCGGCCCGCTATTGTATTTTTAAACCCCTCAGTCGGTTTACTGCGGATGAACAACCGGAGTTGGTCACTTTTTTTGCCCGGGGCGAGATCCTTTGCGGACTTAATCAATTAGCTACCTTTGTTACTAATGATTTTGAGGCGGTTTACTCTCCCTTCGGGGCCGGATGCTCCAATCTGGTTTCTTGGCCATTAAAGTATTTGGCTGAAAAAAAACTTAAAGCCGTGCTGGGCGGATGGGATCCTTCCGACAGGAAATTTTTAAAACCTGATGAGCTGACTTTTACCGTTCCCTTGGAAATGTTTGAACGTATGGTTGTTCGATGGACCGAGTCGTTTCTAACGACCCATACCTGGGATGTGGTCCGGAAGAAGATCAACCGCAGTCAACGTATTTGGGGTGAAGACTAAAGCCGATAAGTTCTGAATTGATAGTTCGGAGTTCGGAGAAAGGTATGTCCATTTTCTTTGGGAATCTTGCCGAACATAACGACGGAGGGAGTAAAGGCTATGAAGATTGATATCAATTGCGATATGGGGGAGAGTTTCGGGGCTTATAAAATTGGAGAAGACGAAAAGGTTATCCCTTACATCACCTCAGCCAATATCGCCTGCGGTTTTCATGCCGGTGATCCCATGATTATGGCCAAGACTATGAGCTTGGCTAAAGCCCATGGGGTGGCCGTGGGGGCCCATCCCAGTTATCCGGATCTCTTGGGATACGGCCGCCGAAACCTGGAAACTTTTCCCGGCGAAGTCAAGAATTATCTGCACTATCAGATAGGGGCCCTAGCGGCCTTTGCCAAGGCCAATGGGCTAACTCTTCAGCACGTTAAGCCCCATGGGGCCCTTTATAATTTAGCGGCCAAAGAAGAAAAGACGGCCGAA
>Ga0233425_10002094_pt1 | contig 40743 bp, 32 predicted proteins | sample Watercolumn_Towu_2_FD_181712 | JGI IMG/M metagenome (GOLD analysis project Ga0233425, IMG submission 181712) | Freshwater microbial communities from Lake Towuti, South Sulawesi, Indonesia - Watercolumn_Towuti2014_140_MG | ecosystem: Environmental > Aquatic > Freshwater > Lake | place...
ATCGTTGCCACGGCGGGCACCGTAACTGTTGAAGTCGGCCGGGGGCACGCCGTGCTCGATGAGGAACGTACCCGCGGGGCTCGTCTTCGCGATGCTGCCGGCCGGGGAGATGTGGTCGGTCGTCACGCTGTCGCCGAGGGCCAGGAGCACGCGGGCGCCGTGGATGCTCGCCGGCGGCTTCGGCTCGCGGGAGAGTTCCGCGAGGAACGGCGGCTCCTGGATGTAGGTACTCGTCGCGTCCCAGTCGTAGAGCTCGCCCGTGCTCGTGGGCACGGCGTTCCAGCGCGGGTTCGAGGCCCACACGTTGTCGTAGCGCTTCTGAAACTGCGCCGGCGCCACGCTCGCCTCCACAGTGCGGCGGACCTCGTCGGCGGTCGGCCAGATGTCCTTGAGAAACACGGGCGTGCCGTCCTTCCCGGTGCCGAGCGGCTCGGTGGCGAGGTCGATGTCGGTGGTGCCGGCCAGGGCGTAGGCCACGACCAGCGGCGGGCTCGCCAGCCAGTTGGCCTTCACGTGCGGATTCACGCGGCCCTCGAAGTTGCGGTTGCCGGAGAGCACCGCGGCGGCCACCAGGTCGCCCTCGGTGACGGCCGCGGCCACATCGTCGGGCAGCGGCCCCGAGTTGCCGATGCAGGTCGTGCAGCCGTAGCCCACCGTCTCGAAGCCGAGCGCGTCGAGGTCCTTGTCGAGCCCCGACTTCTCCAGGTAGTCGGTCACCACGCGGGATCCGGGGGCGAGGCTCGTCTTCACCCAGGGCTTCGTCGTGAGCCCCTTCGCCACCGCCTTCCGCGCGACGAGGCCCGCGGCCACCATCACGCTCGGGTTGCTGGTGTTCGTGCAACTGGTGATCGCGGCGATCACGACGGCGCCGTGGCCGATCGTGTCGGTGTGGCCGTTCTCACGAACGCTGCCGGTACGGGCGAGCGCCGGCCCCTCGAGGGCGAAGCCCCGCTTGGTCGTAGGCGCGGTGAGCGACTCCGCGAAGGCCTTCTTGACCTGCACGAGCGGCACGCGGTCCTGCGGCCGCTTCGGGCCCGCCAGGCTCGGCACGACGCTGCCGAGATCGAGCGCGAGCCGCTTCGTGAACTCCGGAATCGGAGCCGCGTCGGTGCGGAACATTCCCTGCTCCTTCATGTACCGCTCGACGAGCGTCACCTGCTCGGCCGGGCGGCCGGTGAGCCGGAGATACGCCAGCGTCTCGTCGTCGATCGGGAAGAAGCCCATCGTCGCCCCGTACTCGGGGGCCATGTTGGCGATCGTGGCCCGGTCGGCGAGCGACATTCCCGCGAGACCGCTGCCGAAGAACTCGACGAACTTCCCGACGACGCCCTCCTTCCGCAGGATCTCCGTGACGGTGAGGACGAGGTCGGTGGCGGTGGCCCCGGCGGGCAGATGGCCCGTGAGTTCGAAGCCCACGACCTCTGGCAGGAGCAGCGACAGCGCCTGGCCGAGCATCACGGCCTCCGCCTCGATGCCCCCCACGCCCCAGCCGACGACGCCCAGGCCGTTGATCATCGTGGTGTGGCTGTCGGTGCCGACGAGCGTGTCGGGCACGGCCACCTTCCCCTTCCCCGCCGGATCGTCGCGGAGGAACACGCAGCCGGCGAGATACTCGAGATTCACCTGGTGGACGATGCCGATCGCCGGCGGCACGACGCGGAAGTTCTGGAAGGCCTGCTGGCCCCAGCGCAGGAACGCGTAGCGCTCGGCGTTGCGGCCGAACTCGATGTCCACGTTCTTCTCGAGCGCGTCGGCCGAGCCGAAGAAGTCGACCTGCACCGAGTGGTCGATGACGAGATCCACCGGCACGAGCGGATTGATCTTCTTGGGATCACCGCCGAGCCGCTTCATCGCCGCCCGCATCGCCGCCAGATCGACCACGCAAGGCACGCCCGTGAAGTCCTGCAGCACGACCCGCGCCGGCTTGAAGGGGATCTCCTGCTCGGCGGGCTTGGCCGCGTTCCACGTGGCAAGCGCGCGGATGTCGGACTCGGTCACCTCGTAGGCATCGCACGTTCGAAGAAGCGCCTCGAGGATCATCCGGATCGAGTACGGCAGCCGGGATGTGTTCGTCACGCCGGCATCGTCGAGCGCCCGGAGGCGGTACAGCGTGGCCCGGCCGGCGCCGGTGTCGAACGTGGAGCGGGCGGAGAACGGATCGACGGGGGTGGCAGCCATGAACGTCCGGGGGGTTGGGGGTGGGACGGAAGGCAAAACGAGCGTCGGGCGTAGCGTATCCGACGCTGCAAGCCCCGGAGAACTGCGGGCCGTGATGCCTGCCGCCGCCCGTCCAGACCGCCGCCCGGCGTCGGTGTCCGCCCGTCGCGATCGTCAGAAACAGCGTGTTTTCCGAAGGATTTGCGATTCTGGAACCAGGGTTCGACACGGACAGCCGGGATCGTGTAGAGTTGAGGGCCGGCGGGGAGCCCCGCCCACCACAAAACAACTTGGATCTCTTCAGCGGCTGTTCCCCCCCCCCAAAGACCCACACTTCGATAGCCGCTACCGGACCCGTGGTTCCCCAACCACGGGTCCTTTTCTTTTCCGGCCCCGGCCAAGTGTCCGATCGCGACACGCCACCGTCGCTCGCGTTTCGCCGCCGCGGGTGCCGTGATTCTTGCCCGCGGTCACCTTCGCGGCGATGATTGCTGCGTTCGGCCGGCGGTGACCACCGCCGTCGTCATGGAGGACGACATGAATACGGTCAACTGGAATGCGATCATCCAGGCGCTCGTCCTGATCCGGATCGGTCAGGAACTCGGCACCGACTCGCGCCTGGCCCGTGCCCTGCACGAAGTGGTTCAGGCGGTGATGTTCGCCTGGAAGTGACGTTCGTCCCGCACCGGCTGCGGCTTCCTCGGCTTCAGCCGACCGTGCCACGGTCGAGCAGGCCGTCGACGAGCGCCGTGCGGCTGTCGATCCCGGAGCTTCGCCGCTTGGCGGCCGGCGCCGCGAGGATCTCACGGGTACGCATCAGACGACGGCCGCCGGACTGCGCGTCATACGCATTGAAGGCCACGGTGAACCGCTTGTCAGCCGGCACGTCGGCTCCGCGGAGCTTCAGGCCGGTGGGCCGGCGGCCTTCGCCCATCACCACCTCGAACGGCCAGAGCATGCGGTCGGAGTCTTTCTGGGCCGCGTCCTCGGCGACGATCGCGAGCAGGTCGGCGGCCGACACGTCCGCCGTCACGAGCAGGTTCTCGTAGGGAATGATCTTCCAGCAGTCGGCCACCGTGAGCCGCCCGGGCTGGAGGTCACCGGTGTTGAAGGTGCCGTGAAACACACCCTCGACCGGGAATCCCTGCTTGGCGAGCGATGTCGAGAAGCAGTCGCAGAGGAGCGCGGCCAGTTCGTTGCCCCGCCCCCGGCCCCGGATCGCGCGTTTCACCTCGGCGACGGACCTCGCCAGGTTGGCATCGGCGGCATCGAGCCCCGGCCTGGCGATCTCCATCACGAGCGGATCGAGCGCGAAGCGATCGTCCATCAGGAGCGTGAAGGCCCGACGGTTGACGAGCCTGCGGGATTCGAGATCGAACGTCAGATCGACGCGGCCGCAGTGGATGCCGTGGTAGCTCGCCTGCGAGCAGAGCACGTCGTGCAGCGTCCATGACGGCTGGTCCTGGTGCGAGTGCCCGGCGAGGTACACGTCGACGCCCGGCGCGTCACGGAGGATGCCCCGGACCGGGTTCGCGTAGTCGTCGGTGAATCGCCAGCCCATGTGGCCGAGCACCACGACTGCGTCGGCTTTGGCGTCGCGGGCGGCGGCCACGCTCGCCTTCAGGGCCACGGCCGGATCGGTGGCGGCGGTGCCGCCGAGCAACTCCGCCGGGAGCCAGTAAGGGAGCCCCGGCGTGATCAGGCCCACGAGCGCGATCCGGAATCCGCCGACCTCGCGCATCGTCCATGGCAACACCTTCTGCCACGCTCCGGCGAAGCCGCCGGGCACCTCGTCTCCTCGCGCGAGGTTGGCGCTGAGAACGGGGCTGGCCGACGCGCCGAGAAGCGCCTCGAGCTTCTCGGGGCCCCAGTCAAAATCGTGATTGCCGAGCGTCCACGCGTCGTAGCCGAGCCGGTTGAAGAGATCGATCATGAGCGCGCCGTCGCTCGCGAGGCTGACGGGGGTGCCCTGGATCACGTCGCCCACGTCCACCGTGATCGAGTGGGGCGACTCCCGCCGCCACTGCCGCAGGCAGGTGGCACACCGCGCGAACCCACCTACATCGTCGAGGCCTTCATAGGTGCTCGTGGGGAGGATGCGGCCGTGGAGATCGGTGGTGTGAAAAATGGAGACGGTCCGGGCCCGCCCGAGGTCGGCGGCCTCGGCGGCAGGGTCCCACGCGGCCGCGACGCCAGCGGCGGCGGTCCCCATCAGAAACTCCCGACGTGCCATCGATCGAGACATGGGGCGGCTCCCGGGGCGGTTCGGCAGATCATGGCAGGGCTTCTCGCCGACTATCCGGCCCCCAGTCGGACGAAGATAGCACGCCGCCCGGCTCCCCCGACGCGACGGCCACCGTTCTCCTCCCAGGGCTTCGGCGGATGGTTCCGGTGGCTCCCAGCTGCCACGACTCGGCCGGATTCGGCCCGATCTTCGATATTTCCTGAACTGCGGAGATTTTCGCCAAGATTCCACATCCGTTTCTAATGGGCGTCCGTTACACTCCGCAGCTGTCGGAGTTTGGCGTCCCCGGATGCCGAAGAAGATGAGGACCGTCCGGTCCGACTCGCTCCGATCCCGCCCAGCAACGCGTCGATTGTTTCGGCGCCTCGCCCATCCCGCGGAGTTCGCTTCGCAGGATGCCCCACCTTGAATGCTCCAGGCCGTCCGAAGGTCCCGTCCAGGGATGCGAGGGGCCTGCATACCAATGCCAACCATGCGATCGGCCTTTCCCCGCCGTGCGTTCACGCTCGTCGAACTGCTCGTGGTCATCGCGATCATCGGTGTCCTCGTCAGCATGGTTGTTCCCGCCGTTCAGTCGGCCCGCGAGTCGGCCCGGCGCACGTCGTGCTCCAACAACATCAGGGAACTCGCCCAATCGGTCCTCCAGTACGAGAATGCCAACTCCGCATTTCCTGCGGCTGCGAAGGTCTACAAGCAGAATCCCTCCTACACAGACGGGCGTTACGATCCTTGGCGAGAGGCGTCGGCTGAATCTCCGCATGTCGAAGAGAAGGGCACGAGTTGGATCCTCGAAGTCCTTCCGTTCATGGAGGAATCGGCCCTCGCGAATGCATGGGATCGTGGCACGAACGTTCTCGGCAACGCGGCTCTCGCGCAACAGAACATCGCGATGCTGTACTGCCCGTCGCGGCGCGCGGGCATCCGCGCGGACAGGGGCGACCAACTGAATCTCGTCAGGTCGTCGTGGACCGGTGGTGGTACCGACTATGGCGGCTGCTACGGGCGCGTCGACGGCTTCGAAAACGACGACTCTTCAACGAATCATCGGTTCACGGCCATGTCGGACGGGACAACGACGCCCGCCTCGGGCGGCGTCGAGCACAAGTCTGGCCTGCTTGATGGCGTTTTCCGCGCGGCCGATCAGCGGCCGGCCGCCCTCGTCCGCGACGGCTTGTCGAAATCGATCCTGCTCGGGGAGCTCCAGCGACTCCGTCCGCTGGCGGGAGCCACCGGCGTTGACGCCTCCATTCGTCGCAGTTTCGATGGCTGGGCCGTGGGGGGAGTCGCGACGCTGTTCGTGACAGCGACCGACCCCGAGGATGGTCGCCTCAATCCCGGTGGCATGAACAACTACTTTTTCGAGTCGCCTGGCAGCGACCACGTCGGTGGTGCGTTCTTCGCGATGGCCGATGGCTCCGTCCACTTTGTCTCCGAGTTCGTGGACGCCAAGGACAACGCCAGCGTCTTCCCGCTGCTGGGCTCGATTCGCGACGGCAGTGCGACCAGTCCCGACGTGGCGGGATATTGACCGACGGAAGGGGTTCGTCATGACAAACCGACGCTCGGCTTCAGGGCTCGTCATCATCGCGACGGTGGCCGTGCTCCTGCCCTTGGCGACCGGATGCGGGAAGTCTGGCCCGCCGCAGCTCGGACTGGTGAAGGGAACCGTCACCCTCGGCGGCGCTCCCTTGTCCGATGCCCTCGTGCTCTTCACGCCGGAGGGTCCCGGGCGAACATCGCAGGGGCGGACGGATGCGTCGGGCGTCTACCGCGCGGAGTACCTTCGTGACATCCCTGGGGCCAACGTCGGACGCCACACCGTGCGGATCACGACGGCCCGCAAGGCCTCGGCCTCGAAGGAACGCCTCCCGTCGAAGTACCACGCCAAGACCATCCTGACGGCCACCGTTCTCCCCGGCGAGAACGTCATCGATTTCGCCCTCGACCCCAAGTGACCTCGGGCGTTTCGTCGCAGGTCCTGCCCAAGCTCACGACCAGGACGGTGCCGCCGAGGCGACGACACGAGTCGTGGCCTCAGCGCGACGTCTCCTGGAGATGCTGGGCAAGGATTCGCCGTACCTCGGCGATGGTCGCCGGGTGATGGTGTACCTTCGTGTGCGTCGATGGAACACAGATCTCGCTGACGGCCCCGGCGCTATGGGCGCTGTCGACGGCGACCACGCAGTCGTCACGGGCCCCCGTGATCGACACGTGCCCGTCACCGACGATGCTGTGCACCGTGACCCAGCAGGGTGGCCGGAGCGCCTCGAGCGCCTGCAGAAGACGTGAGTCGGGCTGCAGGATGTCCACCGTGGTGGGCGTGCGTCGCTCGTACTCGGGATAGAACGCGCCGGGATTGCGCCGCACCGCCTCGTCGTGGATCAGCCGGCTCTCGGGAGGCGGCCGCACCGTGAGCGACGCCAGCCGCCCCGCCGCGAGCGAGGCCAAAAGCGAACCCTTGTGGGGCGTGGCGATGCAGACGATGCGGTTCACGAACGGCAGGGGATGAAAGAAGTAGCCCCGGGCCGCGAACCGCTTCAGTTCGGGCCGAAGACGAACCTCGTCGAACGGGATGCGGCCCACCGCCTCCCAGAGCCGGTTGCCCGGCTCGACGACCTGCAGCTTGGCATGGAGTCCGCCCATGCTGTGGCCGACGAGCACCAGGTTCTTGAGCGCGGGGTCTCGGCCCTCCGGGTCGCACTGTCGCACCGCCTCGGTGAGCTGCGCCCGCAGCACCGCCGACGAGTTGAGGAACGCCGCTCCAGTGGGATAGCGGTACACCCACGGCTCGAACCGCCGGTGAAACTCGGGCCAGGCCCGCAGTTCGTTGATCATGTCGAACCAGGTTCCCTGGTCGCTCGCCAGACCATGGATGAAGACCACCGGGATCCGGCCGGGGCGGTGCGGCTCGAGCATCTCCAGATGGGGCCGCGTGGCCCCGCTGCCGAACGGCTGGAGAAACCCCGCGATGCTCGTCTGGGGTGTCCCTTCGAGCACGTCGAGGAGGGGCGCGGAGAGGTCGGCTGCGAGGTGGGGCCGCGCCGAACCGATGTGCACCGCCGCGATCTCGACTGGATTGGCCAGGTCAAGCACGGCCGCGGCATGGTCCCGGGACGCGGGGCCCGCGACCGTCTCCAGGAAGTTCCTGTTGCCTGGGATCTCGAACCGCAGCACGGCGGTGGCGGCGAGTGACTGCCGCTGGGCGGCGAACGTCCGCACGGCTCCTGGGGAGGTACCGCACGGGGCGGTCGCGCCCCCACCGTGCGAGGCCGCGTCTGCGACACGAACCACCACGGGCAGGCCGAACCCGTCGCGGAGATGCCGCCGAAACACGCGCCGATCGTCGGGCTGTCCCTGCGGCTCGACCGACGCGATACCACCGCCGCCGAGGTCCAGTGCCTGCGGCCGGAAGGGCACGAGAACAGGCCGTCCCTTTGGTCCGACCCACAGTCCGTCGGGGCCCATTCGCCCGTGGCGACGTGCAGCCTCGAGCAGGCCGGCCAAGGCGTCGGCGTAGAGGTCGGCCGCCGTGCACAGGATTTCCGGCGACTCCGCACACGTCCACGCGGCGTCCCATGCCTCCTCACAGGCCACGTAGTAACCGTCCACGGCATGCCGATCGCAGGCCTTCAGCATGTCGCAGGAGGCGGCCAGATATTCGCGGGCCTTGCGGATGTGCCCCTCGGCGATCCGCCGAGGAGGCTCGGGGGGAACCCGTTGACCAGGTGCGGGCGACGGTGCGACCGCAGCCGACCCGACGGCGTTCGGAATCAGCGGCGCGGCGCGGACGGGGATCCCTACGACCACCGCGGCGGCGATGACCACAAGCGGGCCCCAGCGGGCCAGGACCCGGCGCGGAGCGCGTCGGTCAGGCAGTCGCACCCCGCTCATGGAACTCATCGCCGCCCCCGGAACCGTGCCTCGCACACCACCATCTCGTGTATCGACCGCCGCCAGCCGCACCAGCGGATTTCCCGGCACGACCGGCAGGGTCACCCTCCCTTGCCGAAATCCCGATGCCCGCAACGCCGCCGCCCCCCAGATGAGATTAAACCCCACCCTAATATATGTCTTCTATCATGCCGCGGGTTCTCTCCGCATCCTGACTGTTCGTGGCGTCATGGAGCATGCTCATGGCGGCCTTGCGCATCCGTTCTGCGAGCGGCTTCACGCTCGTCGAACTCCTCGTCGTGATCGCGATCATCGCGACCCTCGTCGGCATGTTGCTGCCGGCCGTACAGGCGGCGCGCGAGAGCGCCCGACGATCCACGTGCCTGAACAACTTGAAGCAGATCGGACTGGCGATGGCCACCTTCGCGGACGCGAGGAGACGATATCCGCCGGGCCAGATCCAGCGGCAGCCCGGCCATCCCCGCATCTCCTGGGCCGCGTTCTTTCTCGACTTCATCGACCAAGCGAACATCCAGACCAACTGGACGGAGGTCGTGGACAAGGACGTGCCGGCGCCCGATTCGCGACTCTACTTCAACGCACCCCTGAACAGCATCTGCAACCAGAAGGCGGCGTCCACGGCGCTGCCGTTCTACACCTGCCCCAGCACGGCGCGGATGCATTCGTCCAGAGACGGCTCCGTCACCCGGGATTGGAACCGGGACGGGCTGATCGACCCCTCGCAGTACGAAGGCCTGGCCTGCATCGACTATTCGGGAAACGCCGGCGTCAACTCGAACTACACACGCTATCGGATGCCAACCGGCGCGATGTACTCGGGATCGAACGGGGTGCTGATCTTCAATGTGACGAGGTCGCTCGATGCCGGAATCCCGAGGAATCGCATCACGGATGGCATCTCGAAAACGCTCCTCCTCTTCGAACTGACCGGGCGCGGGGTCAATCCGCCGTCAGGGGGCGCCACGTCTCCGTCCGCACAGGGGGTCTGGGCGTCGGGACTGAACTGCAACTCGGTCGGCCCGCAGAGCATGACGACCCCGCTCGTCAATCCTCCGACCACGGACGCATCGGGGGCATGGAGCAACAGTGCCGATCAGTCGTTGTTCAGCGATCATCCGGGAGGCGCGAACGTCGCGATGTGCGACGGGTCGGTCCACTTCATCGCCGAGACTGTCGGTGACGGGGTGCTGACCGGATTGGCGTCACGCGACGGGGGAGAAACGGTGTCGGTGACCGATCGCTGACGGGCCGGGCGGCCAACCTACCCGCGCGCCGCGGCGTGTTCCTCGGCAACGAGCTCCAGGTCGCTCGCGAGATACTTCACCGCCGCCGACGGCGCGAGGTTGAAGTAGACGCGGCCCTGCGTGGCCCAGCGATCGCCGTCGTGGATGAACTCCGCCGTCGCGGCCCGCACCCGCGACACGGCCTCGACCTCCTCCATGCCCCCTCCTTCGACCGCTTCGAAACTCACCTCGATGGCCACGAGCGCCTTGAGCCGGCGCGTGCGGCGGTCACGGGCGTAGAGGACATCATCGTCGAACTCGACATCGACCCAGCGCAGCCCCCGTGGCTTTCCGCTGGCGGCGGCCCGCTCGATGAACCGCGCCTCGAGCGGTTCCCTCTGGCGGTGGAAATCCCGCTGGGCACGGGCGAGTTTCTCGGCCTGCCGTGCCGCCCGCAACGGACGCATGGCAACGACCGCCGCGGCGATGGCCAGACCGCCCACGCAGAGCGTGATCGCGGCATTGAGAAGCAGGAAGCCCATGGCGGACTCCGACAGGCGACGTGGCGGGGTGATGGTGCAGTGTAGGCCAACGGCCGCGATGGGCGAAAGTGGCTGCTGAACACCACGGGCTCATGCGGCTGAAACCGGCCTTAGACTGTCGGCTTTCGCCCAGCGGACGGTTTCCCATGGCCATGCCCCGGCACCCACGTCCCGGCCTCGTCGCCGGCGCCCACCAGTCGATCGCGGGCGGCTTCGCCCGAGCCGTGGAACGCGCGGTCGAGACGGGCTGCGAGTGCCTGCAGATCTTCACGCGGAACATCAACCAGTGGGCCGTGACGCCGATCGATCCCGATGCCGCCGCGGCCTTCCGCGCGGCCGTGCGGGCCGCCGGTCTCTCCCTCGTCGTGGCCCACGATTCGTATCTGATCAATCCCGCCGCCGCCGATGCGGCCCTGCGGAAGAAGTCGATCGCCGGCCTGGCCGAGGAGATCCGGAGGGCCGAACTGCTCGGCATTCCCTGGGTGGTGGCTCATCCGGGCGCCGCCGGCGAGCAGCCCGTCACGCGGGCCGTGCAGCGCGCGGCCGGGGGGATCGCCACCGCCCTCCGCCAGACCAAGGCCCTCGCCGCCGGCATCCTCATCGAAACGACCGCCGGTCAGGGCTCGTGCCTCGGGGCCTCGTTCGAGGAGATCGGGGCGATGCTCGACGTGATCGACGCCGAGCCGGGCCTGCGGAAGCGCGTGGGCGTGTGCCTCGACACCTGCCACGTGTTCGCCGCGGGCTATCCGCTCGCGCCGGCCGCGGCACTCGACGACACGCTCGACCGCTTCGACCGCGCGATCGGGCTCGGACGCCTCAAGGTGATCCACGCCAACGACTCGAAGCGCGAGCTCGGCTCGCGGGTGGACCGTCACGAGGCGATCGGCAAGGGCCACATCGGCCGCGAGGCGTTCCGGCTCCTCGTTCGGCATCCACGGCTCGCCGGCATCCCGCTGATCCTCGAGACCCCAAAGGAGGGCGCCGACGGCAAGCTCGACCCGGCGCAGGATCGCGCGAACCTCGCCGTGCTGCGGCGCCTCGCACAGCCGCGGTAGAGCGATTCACGCTCCCTGCGGCGACGACGTTGCAGACCAGAGCGGGGAGGCGAAGGGGGTCGGCAAACGCTCGAGGAGCATTGGGCCGCCGCGGCCCACGCGACGAGACGTTGGCCGCCCCGAGCCGGTGCTCCCCAGAGCTGGGATACGCGAGAACCGCGACTACGCCTCGGGCGGGATCTCACGGCCGTGCGGGTCGTTCTCGCGCCCGCCGGTCTCCGCCTCGAGCCGCTGCCGCATCGCGGCGCCGAGATGATGCTCCACCCATTCCGCGGGCGGATGGAGATGGTCGAGCGGAAGCTCCGCGTGGCGGCCGAGCCAGGCCTCCCAGAGCCGGTGCGACCGCACGATCATCTCGGCGTCGCGCCGCCCACGCGGCGAGAGCCGCCAGCCGTCGGCCGTGTGCACAAGGCTGCCGTCGGCCCGCAGCCACCAGCCGGCGCAGCGTTCGAGGAGCGACCGCCACGTCGCCGGGCCGCGTTCGCCGCCGGACTCCTCCGCCCGCCACACCGCGGCGAGGCGATCCTCGCGGGCCACGCGCCAGGCAAGCGCGAGCCTTCCCCAGACGCGGGCCAGGCCGCCGTCGCCGGGCGCGAGCACCGCAGCGACGCCGTACTCGAGGCCGAGCACCACGGCGATCATGCCGGCCGCACTCGTGCTGAAGCGCCAGGCCGCGAGGTAGCCCACGCACGCGCCGACGACGGCGAGCGCGACCGCCACCGCGGCCATCGTGTGCAGGCGTCGCGTGAGCAACTCGGCCGCCGCCGCCGGCACGACGAGCATCGCCACCACGAGCACCGCCCCCACGGCGTCGAAGCTCGCCACCGTCGCCAGCGCGGTCGCCACGAGCAGCCCGAACGTGACCGCTGCGACGGGGAGTCCGGCAGCACGCGCGGCGGCCTCGTCGAAGGCCACGAACACCTGCAGCTTCCAGGTGGCGACGGCCGCGGCGAGGAGCCCTGAAAACGTGATCGCTCCGGCGATGAACGCCCGCGGCACCGGGAGACCCGCGACCGGGACGGTGTCGAACGGCAGGAACGTGAGATCGCCGTGGAGCACGCACGACGGATCGATGTGCGTGCCGGGCGGCGCCGCCGACACGATCACGACGCCCAGCGCGAAGAGCGTCGTGAACACGACGCCGGCGCCCGCATCCTCTTCCGGGCCGCCGCCGGCCCGGAGGCCGCGGGTGAGCCACACCGTGACGAGGGCCGCCATCACCGCTCCGACGAACACGAGCGGCCCGCCGGCTCGCCCGCCGGCCAGCACCGCCACCGCGATGCCGGGCAGCACGGCATGGCCGATCGCGTCGCCGAGCAGACTCATCCGCCGCACGACGAGGAGCGTGCCGACGAGCGCGCACGACGCCGACACGACCGCCGCCGTGGCCATCGCCCAGGCGTGGATGTCGGCATGGCCGCCAAGGAGCCCACCGTCGGCGAGGAGGATCATGATCCCGCTCCCGTACGACCGAGCACCGCCCCGGGCGCGGGCAGGTCGATCGTGAGCGCCTCACGGGCGTCGTCGGGGTCGTGCTCGATGACGCGGGCCCAGGCGTCGAGACGCCGGCGCCGCTCCTCCGCCAGCGCGCGGCCCGCCGCCGTGAGGCGCCACGCATCGCGGCCACCCGCCACCGGAGCGACCGCCGCCGTGCGCACGAGGGCGGCGAAGGCCTCGGCGCCGGCGCGGCGCCCCCCCTGCCGGTCACCAGCCACGGCTGCCTCCACGTCCACCGGCGTGAACGTGCCATCGCCTGCGCCGGCAGCCCGCAGGCAGGCGTCGAGCGCGAGCCCGCGCGACCACGCGTCGGCGAGCGTGCGGGCGCGAATCCGCCGCGCGATCCAGCCGCGCTCCGGAGCGATCAGGAACGAGACGCCGAAGATCGCGGCCGCCGCGAGCACGACCAGCGGACCGGTAGCCAGGCCGGGCCGCATCGCGCTCACCGCCACGCCGACGAGCGCCGCCACGAGGCCGATCACGCCGGCCAGCAGGAGCATCGTGCCCACGCGGTCGGTCCAGAACCGCGCCGCCACCGGCGGAATCACGACGAGCGCCGTCACGAGCACCGCCCCCACTGCCGGCAGTCCGGCCACCACCATCACCGCCACGAGCGCCACCAGGAGATAGTCGATGACCGCGACCGGCCAGCCGCTCGCCGCGGCGAAGGCGGCGTCGAAGGCCACGAGCGTGGCCTCCTTGAGCCCGATCGCGACCACGATGGCCGCCACGCAGGCGACGCTGGCGAGGAGCGTCGCGTCGGCCGCCGTCAGCGCCGCGGTGTGCCCGAGGAGAAACTGCTCGAGACCGGCGCTGTCGGCGTAGCCCCAGGCGGGGATCCCCGATACGAGCGTGATGCCGAGCCCGAACGACACGCCGATGACGATCGCGATCGCCGCGTCGTCGCGGGTGCGCGTGAACCGCCGCAGAAGCACCATGGCTCCCAGACCCGCGACCGCCGACACGAGCGCCGCGGCGAGGAGCGTGGCCAGGTCGCGGCGTCCGGTGACGAGGAACCCGCAGGCCACGCCGACGAGCGTGGCGTGGGCCGCGGCGTCGCCCACGAGCGCCCGCTTGCGGAGCACGCACAGGCTTCCCACGACACCGGCGGCGAAGCCCACCGCCGCCACGCCCACGGCCACCACGAACGTGTTGTAGGCGATGACGGGCGCGGTCACGACGTGCGTCCCCGCGCGGCCACCGCCCGGCCGAGTTCCTCGAGCACCTCGATGTGGCCCGCGTAGGTGCGGCGGAGGTTCTCGGGCGTGAGCACGGCCGCGGTGGGCCCGGTGGCCACGAGCCGCATGTCGATGAGGGCCACGCGGTCGAACCACTCGGCCGCGGTGCGGAGGTCATGGTGCACGACGATCACGAGCCGGCCCGCGGCGCGAAGGTCGGCGAGCACGCGGAAGATCCCCTCCTGCGATCGCATGTCGACGCCCGCCATCGGCTCGTCGAGGAAGTAGATGTCGGCCTCCTGCGCGAGGGCCCGCGCGAGAAACACCCGCTGCTGCTGGCCTCCGGAGAGCCGGCCGATCTGTCGGTCGGCGAGGTCGGCCAGGCCGACGCGGTCGAGGCTCGCGCGGGCGAGCTCGCGCTCCCGCGCTCCCGGCCGGCGAAACCAGCCCAGCCGCGCGTAGGTGCCCATGAGGACGACGTCCATCACGTTCACCGGAAAATCCCAGTCAACCGTCTCGCGCTGCGGCACGTAGCCCACGCGCGACCGCACCTCGCGCAGCGGACGGCCGCCGAACCGCACGCTCCCGCCGACGGTGGGCACGAGGCCGAGTGCCGCCTTGAGGAGCGTGCTCTTGCCGGCGCCGTTGGGGCCGATGATGCCGAACAGGCAGGGCTCGTCGATCTCGAAATCGACGTTCCAGACGACCGGGCGCCGACCGTAGGCCACGGTCACGTCGTGGAAGTCGACGAGTGGCGGCCGGGCGGAGGACGAAGCCGGCGACGGGCCCGACGCGGCGGCGTTCATGGCGCGCCCTTCAGGCCGTCCACGATCGTGGCGACGTTGGACTCGAGCGCGGCCTCGAGGGTTTCGGCACCGCTTCCCGCGCCGCCGAGCGAGTCGGAGTGGAGCCGGCCGCCGAGGGCCACGTCGTGCCCCCGGGCGCGCGCGCCCTCGCGGAGCGCCTCGACGTTGCGATCCGACACGCTCGTCTCCACGAAGATCGCCGGGATCCCGCGGGTCACGACGAGATCGACGAGCCGGTTGATGTCGCCGAGGCCGGCCTCGCTCTCGGTGCTCGTGCCCTGCACCCCGACGACCTCGATCCCATAGGCACGGCCGAAGTAGCGAAACGCGTCGTGGGCCGTCACGAGCACGCGCCGTCCGGCGGGAATGGCGGCGATTCGTTCGCCAAGCCGGTCGTCGAGCGCCTCGAGCCTCGCCACGTAGGCCCGGCCGCGCTCGCGATACTCGTCGGCTTCCGGTGGATCGAGTCGGGCGAGCGCCTCGGCCACCGGAGCCACGCCCAGGCTCCAGAGCCGCGCATCGAACCACACATGGGGATCGTGCTGACCGCCGCCGACGGTGATCAGGCGGTCGGGCGGGAGCGAGTCCCCGACCATCACCACGGGCCGCGCGCGGGCGAGCCGTTCGAGGAGTTCGGCGAGTTTGCCCTCGAGGTGGAGGCCGGAGGCCACCACGAGGTCGGCGCCGGCGAGGCGATCGGCGTCGCGGGGCGTGGGTTTGTAGGAGTGAGGGTCGATGCCGGCCGCCATCAGGCAGTCGACATCCACGCGGTCGCCCCCCACCTGCTTCACGAGATCGGCGACGACGGTCGTCGTGGCCACGACCCGCGGTCGGCCACGCCCGCTCGGCCCCGCGGTGCCGCCGCAGCCCGATGCCGCGACCGCCACGGCCAGGCAGGCGATGCCTCCGGCCGCCCAAACGCACCACAACCCGTTTTTTGAAGGATCAAAAACCATTTTTTGGGTAGTCAAAAATCATACCCGCTGCGGCCGCCGTCGCCCAGCCGCGGCGGCAGCGTCCACGCCGGCGGAAAATCCGGACCGCCGGCGCGTTGACCGCTCTGCGTGGCAGACTTACGTTCGGTTGTCGCGCCGCGTCGGGACCAGAGGAGGGAACACGCCATGGACTCGACCTACTTCAAGCGCTATCGCATGGAGGTCGATCTCTCCGTGCCACGGATGTCCGCGGCCCTCCCTGCGGACTACCGGTTCGTGCCGTGGAACGAGGCGGTCCTCGACATCCACGCACGCACGAAGTTCCGCGCCTTCCGCGACGAGATCGACTCCGTCGTGTTTCCCTGCCTCGGCGACCTCGAGGGGTGCCGCCGGCTGATGCGCGAGATCCGCAACAAGTCGGGCTTCCTTCCCGCCACGACCTGGCTCATCGCTCACGGCACCACGCCCGAGTCCCTGCAGTGGTGCGGCACGATCCAGGGCATCGAGGAACGCCGCGGCGTGGGCATGATCCAGAACGTCGGCATCGTTCCGGGCCACCGCGGGCTGTCGCTCGGCACGGCGTTGATCGAGCGGTCGCTGGCCGGCTTCCGCATGCATGGGATCAGCCACGTGTCGCTCGAGGTGACGGCCGACAATGCCCGGGCGGTGCGGCTCTATCAGCGTCTGGGTTTCCGTCGCGTCCGAACCGTGTACAAAGTGGTCGATGAGGTGGCCACGGCCTCGTAGTCACCACGGTGTTCGCAAGGCGACCAGGTTTGAAGCAGACGCTCCACTCGGCGACGCTCGGCAACGGGATCACGGTTGTCGGCGAGCATCTTCCCGATCTCGAGTCGGTCGCCGTGGCGTTCGTGGTGGACGCCGGCGCGGTCCACGACCCGACGGGCAAGTGCGGCGTCGCGGCGCTCTCCGGCGAGATGTGCCTGCGGGGAGCGGGCGAGCGCACGAGCCGGGGCGTCGTCGAGGCGTTCGAGGCGGTTGGCGCGCAGTGGTCGCAGGGCGTGTCGAGCACCCACGCGACCTTCACGGGCGCCATGGTCGCCCGGCACCTTCCCGCCGTCCTCCCGATCTACGCCGACATCCTCCGTCGCCCGCTGCTGCCCGATGACGAGTTCGAGGCCGCCAAGCAGATGGTGCTCCAGACGCTCGCCGGCATCGAGGATGATCCCGGGCACCGGACGATCTCCGCGCTTCGGCGCATCCACTGCCCGGCGCCCTGGGGCATGCCTCCCGAGGGGATCACGGCGGACGTCGAGTCGCTCACGAACGACGACGTGCGGGCGTTCCTCGCCGGGCACCTCCACGCGCGCGGCATGATCGTGTCGATCGCCGGACGCATCGACTGGGACGACGCCGTGAAGCGCCTCGACGACCTGTTCGGTGACTGGCAGCCGGGCCCCGACGCGCCGATCATCGACCAACCGCGCGGCCCCTCGAGCCGCCATGTGCCGCACGACTCCCAGCAGACGCACGTGGCCCTCGCATGGTCGGTGCCCCCATACCGCGACGAGACCTCCTACGAGGCGACCGCGGCCCTCTCGATCCTCGGTGGAGGCACCAGTTCGCGGCTGTTCACGGAGGTCCGTGAGCGCCGCGGCCTCTGCTACACCGTGTCCGCCGGCTATCAGACGCGCCGTCACTTCGCCACGGCGACCTGCTACGCCGGCACGTCGGCGGAGCGGGCGCAGGAGACGCTCGACGTCATCCTCGCCGAGATCGACCGCCTGCCCGGATCGCTGACCGGCGAGGAACTGGACCGGGTCAAGGCCCGGGTGAAGAGCGGTCTCGTGATGCAGCAGGAGTCGAGCGGAGCCCGAGCGACGGCGTTGGCCCGGCAGTGGTATCACCTCGGCCGGATCCAGCCGCTCGTGGAGGAACTCGAGCGGTACGACCGGCTCACCGTGGCCGGGCTCGAGTCCTGGCTGGCGGCCCATCCGCCGCGTGACCTCTCCGTCGTGTCGCTGGGCCGCGAACCTCTGGAGGTGCCGCGTGCCCTTCCTGCATGAGCGGCTCGCCAACGGCCTCGACGTGATCGCCGAGACGAGCGACTCCGCCGTTTCGACGAGTGTGGGGTTCTTCGTGCTCACCGGCGCCCGCGACGAGTCGGACGACCTCTGGGGCACGAGCCACTTCCTCGAGCACATGGTGTTCAAGGGCACCTCCGACATCTCCGGCGACGAGATCAACCGTCGGTTCGACGCCATGGGCGCCGCGGCCAACGCCTTCACGAGCGAGGAGGACACCGTCTACTACGCGACGGTCCTGCCCGAGCAGCAGGACGACGCGGTGGATCTGCTCGCGCGGATGATGCGACCCGCCCTCCGCGCGGAGGACTTCGAGACCGAGCGGCTTGTCATCCTGGAGGAGATCCGGATGTACGACGACCAGCCGCCGTTCGGCGCCGACGACCGCTGCCGGGCCGCGTTCTTCGGCCGCCATCCGCTGGCCCGCAGCGTGCTCGGCTCGACCGACTCGATCCGGGCGCTTCCGATCGACGCGATGCGCGACTACCACCGGCGGCGCTACGCGCCGGGCACGATGGTGCTCGCGGCGTCGGGCGCGGTCGATTTCCGGGCGCTCGTGGCCGCGGCGCGCAGGCTGTGCGGCGACTGGGAGCCGATGCCGGCGGCCGGGAGGGTCGTCCGCGACGCCCCGCGTCGCGCGGCACGGCCCGGCATCGAGCGCATCGTCCGACCGCAGGCCTCGCTCGGCTACGCCGTGAGCATGGTGGCGGGCCCGGCCGAGGATGACCCCGACCGCCATGCCGCACGGCTGCTTGCGATCCTGCTCGGCGACTCCTCGGGGAGCCGCCTCTATTGGGAACTCGTCGATACGGGAGAGGCGGAACACGCCGGCTGCGCGCACGACGACTTTCTCGACGCCGGACTGTTCGTCACGCAGCTCTCCTGCGATCCCGCGGATGTCACCCCCCTGCTGGCACGGATCGCGGAGACCTACGCCGCGGCGACTCGTGAGCCGATCGCCCCCGACGAGTTCGATCGGGCCCGCAACAAACTCGCCTCCCGTGTCGTGCTCGCCGGCGAGAAGCCTCGACGTCGGCTTTTCGACGTCGGCCTCGAATGGGCCCATCGGCGGAGGCACCGCTCGGTCGCTGACACGCTCCACATCGTCGAGTCGCTCTCGCTCGACGACGTGCATCGCGTGCTGGCCACCTGGCCGCTCGACGCACCGGGGGCCGTCGTCGTTGCCGGCCCGGTCGCCGACGCCTGAAGCGGCCGCTTTCGCCGTCGGACGCGACACGGCATAATCCGTTCCATCCGTTCCCACACCGGTGCCGCATGTGCCCACTGTTCGCCGACGCCAGCCGCTGGCTCATCCCCCTGCCGCCGATCTGGATGGTCGGCGCGGCCGCCGCCGCCGCGCTCGCGGCGACGCTCGCTGGCTACGCACTCCTCCGCCTGGCCGCGCCGCGTCTGGCCGACGAGGCCCGGGTGAGCCTCGGCGACGGCTTCCTCGGCCCGCTGGCCTGGCTGCTCCTCGCCTACTCCGCCGTAGCGGTCGCTTTCACCCCCCTGGTGCCGCTCGACCAGATCTTCCGCTCCCTCCTCCGGATGACGTCGGCCAACTCGTACGAGCAAACCGTGTCGATCGAACCGGGAGCGAAGCTGCGCGAGATCCTCCTCGACCTCCGGCCGCAGGAACTCGAGTCGCTGCGGCTGGAGAGCGACGTGCCGATCTTCGTCCGCACCCAACAGCCGGTGGAGGGCTACGCGATCGTCAAGGACGCGGAGATCTCGCTCGCGGCCGGAACGCCCTGGTCATGGAAGCGCGGGGAAGGGGCCACGAATCCGTTCCTGGGCCAGCGCGGCCGGCTCGAGGCGACCAACGAAGGCACGGCTCCCGCGAGGCTTGCCATCGCCTGGGGACTGACGCCGGAGAATCCCCAGGCGGCGGTGCTGCCGCTGGCGTTCCTCTCGCTTGTGGCGCTCATCGCCGGCTACATGGTGTTCCGGCTCGGGGCTCCTCGCATCGCCGCGATCGCCTCGGCCACCACGAAGGAGGCGATCGGCCAGCCGGTCTTCACGGTCGCGATCGTGGCGGGGATCGCGCTGCTGGCCGCGTTCATCGTCATTCCCTACAACACGTTCGGTGAGGACGTGAAGATGCTGAAGGACAGCGGACTCACCCTCATCAAGGTGCTCGCCCTGCTCGTCGTGGTCTGGACCGCGAGCGTGTCGGTGGCCGAGGAGATCGACGGCCGCACGGCGCTCACGGTGCTCTCCAAGCCTCTCACACGATGGCAGTTCGTCCTTGGAAAGTTCGCCGGCCTCGCCCTCGTGGCCACCCTCGTGTTTCTCATCCTCGGCGGCGTCCTGCTCGCCACCACCAGTCTGAAGGTGGTGTATGACGCCCGCGAGTCGTCCAAGACCGATCCGCTGTGGCGCGAGTGCGCCGACGAGATGATCACCGTGGTGCCGGGCCTCGTGCTCTCGCTCCAGGAGACGATCCTCATGGCGGCGGTGAGCCTGGCGGTCTCGACGCGGCTGGGGATGGTGCCCAATCTCATCATCTGCTTCACGGTCTACGCGCTCGGGCACCTCGTGCCGCTGATCGTGCAGTCGAGCGTGGGGAAGTTCGCGATCGTGCGGTTCGTGGGCAAACTCATCGCCACGCTGTTGCCGGTGCTCGACCACTTCACGATCGAGGCTGCGGTGGTGGGCGGCACGCCCGTGCCGTGGGACTACCTCGGCTGGGCCGCGCTCTACGCCGGCCTCTACTCGGCACTGGCGATCCTCGTCGCCCTCGTCCTGTTCCAGGACCGCGACCTCGCCTGATCGGTCGCGCGACGGCTCAGCGGACGAGGCCGGTGCGGGCCATCACGCCCACGGCCGACGAGCGATCGCCGGACGTGCCGGGCGCGGCCCACCAGCCACCCGTGGAGGACCGCATCGCCTGGGCCTCGGCCTTGCCGTCGATGAAGAACGTGGCGCCGTGCCGCATCCGCCGCTCGAGTCGCGGGCCGAGTTCGACCCCGAGCAGGCCCCACTCGGCGTTGTTCCCCACGATCGTGCGAAGCTCCACCGCCTCGAGGCCCGCCTCGTGGGTGCTCGCGATGCCGACGCGGCCGGTCCAACGCGCCGGCCCGTCGCGAACCACCTTCGAGTCGGCGACGAGGCCCGCGGCCACGTCGAAGCTGGCGAACCGGCTGCGGAGTTCGGCGTTGAGCGGCACCGGCGGCGCATCGCGACCTGCAACCGGCGGGGCCGCGCCGGCATCTGCCCCATCCGCTCGCGCTCGGCCTCGCGATCGAGCCGCGAGAGTTCGGCGGCGATCGACCCGGTGCCCGAGAAGCCCTCGAGACCGAGGCCGTTGAAGACCAGCGGCGGAGCGTCGGCGGCCGTGAGCGGGCGCGGCAGCAGGGCCATGGTCACGATGGCGACGGCGATCACGGCGATCGGGAGACGCATGGCGGCGGCCCGTGGAGCGGAAGGGTGTGCGGACATCGGAACTCCGTGCCAAAGGGAATATCGACCGCGGCCGCGGGACGGTTCCAGCAGCGACCATGCGGGTCGTGACGACCGGCGGGAGAATGCCGGTCAGCCGGTCTTTCGGTGGGGAAAGAGAGGGATCGTGGGGACGCGGCCGGCCCCCCCGCGACGCCCTCCGCCGAGCCGAGTGCACTCGAGCCCGTCGAGCACCCGGGCCGCGATCTCGACCGCGGCGGCCCCGGCCGTGACAGGCACGAGCGGAGGCCGCTGACCGCGGATGGATGCAAGGAAGTCGTCGTGCTCGGCCGCGATCGCATTGGCATCGGCGACCGTCACCGTCTCGGCCGGCAGCACGTCGCTGAAGAACCGATCCTTGAGTCCGCCACGTTCCGCCGCTGGCACCGACGCCGCCACGAACGATCCCGTGCGGACGCCCTCCGACGGCGTGATCGCCTCGACCGTCTTGGCGGTGAGGTCGACCGTCACGAGTGCGGCCGACGACCACAGCGTGACCGTTCGCCGAGGGATCGGGCTGATCCGCGAGGCGGTGAGGTCGGCGACGAGCCCTGACGAGAACGTGAGCCGCGCGCGGACCGCGTCCTCGTGGCCGCCGGTGGCGACGATCCCCTGGGCCTCGACGCGATCGAGCCGCCCCGGATCGAGCGAGAGCACGAGGTCGATGTCGTGGATCATGAGATCGTGGACCACGCCCACGTCGAGCGAGCGGAACGTGAACGGGGCCGTGCGCACGGCCTCGACGAGGACGGGAGCCCCGGCCCGGCCCACGGCGGACTGCCACGCGGGATTGAACCGCTCGACATGCCCGACCGCGACAGTCCGACCGCAACGACGGGCGGCGATCGCGATCGCGCGGGCATCCTCGCAGCTCGCAGCGAGCGGCTTCTCCACGAGCAGGTCGAGGCCGGCCTCCAGCAGCGGCACGGCGACAGCGGCGTGCAGCCCGGTGGGCGCCGCGACCACGGCGGCCTCCGCCACACCGACGAGTTCGCGGGGCTCGGCATACGAGCGACAGCCATGCGCCGAGGCCACCCGGTCGCGCGACTCGGGCAGCGGGTCGACCACCGCCACGAGTTCGACGTCATCACGAGCCGCGAGCAGCCTCGCGTGAATCGCGCCCAGATGCCCGCACCCGACCACCGCCATGGTCATCCGCCTCATGCCGCCCTCCTTCGCTCACGGGCCCGGCCGTGCCGGCCCTGTTGCTGCCGTTCCAGGAAGTCCAGAAGTTCGAGCACCTCGGGCTGCAACATGCCCTGGGAGGCGAGGATGTCCCGGGCGGGCTCCACGCCGAGCTTGGCGCGATAGAGGAGGCGGTACGCCTCCGAGATCGCCTCGATCGCCGGCTGCGGAAACCCGCCCCGCTTGAGCGCCACGACGTTGATGCAGCGCGGCCGCGCGGGCGAGCCCTCGCAGAGCATGAAGGGAGGCACGTCGTGGAGGACCCGGGACAGCCCCGCCAGGAACGACCAGCCGCCGATCGTCGCCCAGTGATGAACCGCCACGACGCCGGACAGCGACGCCCGCGAATGGACGCGAACGTGCCCGCCCAGGAGCGTGCCATTGGCGATGATGACATGGTCACCGATGCGGCAGTCGTGAGCCACATGACACGCGGCCATCAGGAAGTTGGAACTGCCGATGGTCGTCAGCCCCTCCTCCTTCTCGCTGGCGCGATTGATCGTGACCCCTTCCCGAATCACGTTGTCGTCGCCGATCTCCACGCGGGTGTCACTGCCGCGGTAACTCACGTCCTGCGGCTCGCCGCCGATCACGCAGTTGGCGAAGATCCGGTTCCGCTCGCCGATCAGCACGCTGCCCGAGATGGTGACGTGGTTGGCGAGCACCGTGCCGCGACCGATGACGGCTCCGGCCGAGACCACGCAGTAGGGCCCGACGCGGACGTCGGACGCGAGCCGGGCACCCTCTTCGATCACCGCCGTCGGATGGACGACCGGCGGCAGACCCAGCCCCGTGGGCATCGGCACCACACCCTCGCCACGGTCGTCGGCATGTGCGTGTTCCGCCATCGATGCGTCAGGCCGAGGCCCGCCTCCCCTGCCCCGCCGTGAGCCGCGCCGCGAGCGCGCCATTGAGCCGATGACCACTGCGACACGCACGCACATGGGCGTGAACCGGCCTCCCCACGAGGGCGAGATCACCGACCAGGTCGAGGACCTTGTGACGCACGCACTCATCGTGCCAACGGAGCGTGTTCCCGACCGGACCGTGCTCGCCGAACACCAGGAGGTCCTGCAGGCTCACATCGAGCGCGAGCCCCGCGGCCCGCAGTCGCGTCGCCTCCTCGAGCGAAATGAACGTCCGCGCGGCGGCGAGCTCGGCGCGATACGACTCCGGCGTCACCCGCAAGGCCAGCGTCTGCCGCCCGATCGGCCCCGGACCGTAGTCGAGCACGTATTCGACCGAGAGGCCCGCGAACCGGGGCGGAGAGGCCTCGATCCAGGAGGTTTCGTCTCCCACACGGACGGGCTCGGTGACCACGAGCGGCTCGACGGGAGCGCCGAGCGATTCGACACCAGCTTCGTCGAGAGCCTTCACGAACCCGAGCGACGAGCCGTCGAGCCCCGGCAACTCCTCGGCGTCAACCTGCACGGTGCAGCAATCGACCCCGAGACCGGCCAGCGCGCTCAACGCATGCTCCACCATCTCGAGCCGCACGCCCGCCGCGGCGAGATTCGTACGGGCCGTGGCCTCGATTCGCCGATCGATGGACGCCGGAATCCGCACGGGCGAGCGACCGTCCGTCCTCACGAACACGACGCCCGAACCGGGGGAAGCAGGCTGAAACTCAACCCGCACCGAACGACCGCCCCAGTAGCCGCGACCGGCGACAGAGACGGGACGGCGGATCGTCGCTTGCGTGCGCATGGAGCCTCAGCCGGGGAGCACGAGACCCGGCGAGCCGCGAGGCGCGGCCCGCCGGGCCCGAAAGACGTCACAGGACGGCGATCAGCGGATCGGCTTGGGCTGGGCCACGGCCCCCGGCGCACCGGCGACCGCGGCACCGTTGAGCATCCGCAGGACATCGGGCGTGATGTCGATCTGCGGATCGTAGTACACGATCGGCTTGGTGATGTTGCCGAGGATTCGATTACGGTCGGTGGCGTCGACCGGCTCGCCATCGAACCGATGAACCACGGCGATCCCGTTGTCCCGGGCGAACTGGCTCACGGCCCGCTCGATCTCGCCATAGACCTGGAGATAGACCTTGGCCTCGCGATCCATGAAGTCCTTCTTCTGGAGCTGGGCATTGACGCTGAAGTCACCCTGCGCCTTGGCCACCTCGGCCTCGAGCTTCTTGTACTCGGGCGTACCGACATTGAAGCCCTTGAGCTGCTCCATCAGGCCATTGATGCGATCGCGCTCGGCCTTGAGGGCGTTCTCCGCCTGGAGCACCTCGTCCTTCATCTTGTCCATCGCGGCCTTGAACCGCGCATGGTTCTTGAAGATGTAGCCCACGTCGATGACGGCCACATGATTGGCGGGCGTGGCCGGCCGCGCCGCCGGCGCGGCGATCGGGGCGGGCTGCCCGGGTAGCTGGGCATGAACGACGGCGTGACCGCCCGCCATCGCGATCGCGAATGCAACAATCGCCAGGTGCCTGTTCACGAAATGCTCTCCTTGCTGTGCGGAACGGGTGCCGGATCCTGCGGACGGGCTTCGCCGTCCGGCCATCCGTGGCCGCCGGGGAACGCCGACGCGGGCGGGATCATGCCGACCGTTCGCCCACGACTCAAGGGCAACTTTCCCGCTGCAAATGCGGTCTACTTCGGCGCGCCGAGCGTGACCTCGAGCGGCACCTCGACACCGTCCCGTTCGACCACCACCGGGACGGTGTCGCCCCCCTTGTGCTTGCGGAGGGCGCTGTCGAAGTCCTCGAGGTTGGTCACCGCGCTCGTGCCGAGCCGCACGATCCGATCGCCCGCCGCGAGCCCTCCCTTGGCGGCCGGCGAATCCTTGGCGACGCCGGAGATGGCGTAGCCGCGACCTGGCTTGCCGAAGTCGGGGATGCTGCCGAAGTAGGGACGGTCGCCGCCGCGGGCGAACGCTGGCGCGGCCACTTCGACGTACCGCGGCCGGTCGGACTGCGTCGCCAGCGAGCGGACCACGTCCTCCACGACGAGCGCCAGTCGCGCCATGCCATCGGCGTTGATGCGGTCGGCGGTGTCGGTGGGGCGGTGGTAGTCGGTGTGCGAGCCGGTGAATAGGTGGAGCACCGGCACCTTCTTCGCATAGAAGCTCGCATGGTCGCTCGGGCCGAAGCCCCCCGGCTCCTTGGCAGCCACCAGGCCGTGCTCCGCCACCAGCCGATCGACGAGCGTCTCGAGTCCGGTGCCGGTGCCGGTGCCGTGGACGATCACCTTGTCGCCCTCGAGCCGGCCGACCATGTCGAGATTCACCATGGCCACGGTGTCGTCGAGCGGCACCGTGGCGTTGGATGTGTAGTGACCGCTGCCGAGGAGACCGCGTTCCTCGCCCGAGAAGGCGATGAACAGCACGCTCCGCGGCAGCGGTCCGGCCGCCGCCAGCCGCCGGGCCACCTCGACGAGCACCGCGGTGCCGCTGGCGTTGTCGTCGGCGCCGTGATGGACGGCCTTCTCACCCGGCGCCGCCGAGTTCACCCCTCCATATCCCAGGTGATCGTAATGCGCGCCGAGGACGACCGTCTCACGTGGGTCGATCGCGGCGTTCCCATCGGCGGCAGGCGCTCCCGCACCCGAGAGGATGGCGAGCACGTTGCGGGCCTTCGTCTCGACGCGGTCGATCGCCACCCGTCCACGAATGCGCCAGCCGGCCAGCGCCGCGCTGGCCGGCTCGAGCGTGTCATCGATGCCCTTCTGGATGGCTTCGAGCCGGCGACCAGTGGCTCTCTCGACGATGTCGTCGATCACCGAGCGACGCACATGCAGGACCGGCATCGTGCGGGCGTCGGAGCCCTCGCCCGCCCGGGTGAACGCCATCAGCGCGTCCCCGTCGGCCGCCGTGTCGTTCACGAACACGACCGCGCCCGCCTCGTGTTCCGAGGCGTTGGCCACCTTGCGGGTCAGGGCCGCGTGCTGCGAGGCCTGGTTGCCGTCGAACACGCTGTGCGGATCGTCCTTCTGCGGCTCCTGACGCAGCACGATGGCCGCAGCCCCCTTCGCTCCCGCGCCGAGCGGCGCATAGTCGTCGTAGTGCTCAGCAGGGGCCGAGATGCCGTAGCCGGCGAACACGAGCGGCAGGTCGAAACGGCCCGACCCTCCGGCCGCGAGTGGCGTGAACTCGTGACCGAGTTCCAGCGGCACGATCCGCGGCTCGCCGGACGCATCTGCCGGCCCCACGAGTTCGGCGGTGTTGCGGTCGGCGGGCCCGAGCGCCGCTTCGAGCGTCATCTGGAACGGCTGGAACGGGCCGTCGCCCACCACCCGCGTGGTCAGGCCTGGGATGGCGGCGAACTCGGCCGCCACCCAGTCGGCCGCCGCGTCGTGGCCGCGAGTGCCGGGCCCACGACCTTCGCGCTCGGGCGCGGCGAGCCATTCGACATCGCGCCGCAGGCGATCACGCACCGCTGGATCGAATGACGGGCGCGACGCCGTTTCGTCGGCCGGCACCATCGACGAGGCCGCCATGAGCACCAGGACCACCATGAAGCGTCTGCCGTCCATCCGCCGAGTCTCCCTGCGATGTGCCACGTCGCTGCCGCAGCGCGACCTCAACCGTAATCGTGATCGGAAGATTTTACGCCGCCGATCGGGGCCGCGGAGGCGTCGCTTCCCGCACGGGGCCCGCTGTGAGAGAATAGGGCTTTCGTGCGTCATCCTCGACCCGGACCCGCTCCGCCGTGCCCTCGCTCTTCATCATCCACGGACGTAACCGCGGGAGCCGCCATGACCTCGGAGCACACGAGGGAGCCGTGAGCATCGGCCGCGAGGCCGGCAACCTCATCCAACTCGATGACAGCGAGGTGTCGCGCCGGCACGCGGAGATCCGCCGGGCTGGTGACGGCTACGCCGTCGCGGACCTCAATAGTTCCAACGGCACGTTTCTCAACGAGTCACGCGTGGAGCGGGCCGACCTCGCCCGGGGCGACCGAATCCGCATCGGCAGGACGATTCTCGTGTTCGCCGCCGACGGCGACGATCCGGCCAGTTTCGCCGACATCGACGTGGTTCCCTCAGCCACGGGGGACGGTTCGCGGATCGTCCGCTCCATGAAGGAGGAGAACTCGATCGAGATGGCCGCCCCCGAGGACGGCCCGAATCGCTGGCTCGCCCGCGCCCGGAGCAACCTCCAGGTGATGTACCGCACATCCCTGGCGGTCAGCCACACCCTCGATATCGACGAACTCCTCGGCCGGATTTTGCAGCTCGTCTTCGAGTGGATCGAGGCCGATCGCGGCTGCATCATGCTCCTCGACCCCGAGACGCAGGAACTGCGCACCAAGGCACGCCGGAACCGCAACGCGGGCGATGCCGCGTCGATGACGATCAGCCGCACGATCCTCGATTACGTTCTCGAACGGCACGAGGGCGTCCTCACGAGCGATGCACAGGACGACGACCGCTTTAGTTCCGGTCAGAGCGTCGTCCGGACGGGAGTGCGCGAGGCGATCTGCGTGCCGATGCGTGGCCGTTACGACACCGTCGGCGTGATGTACGTCGACACCACCGTTCCCGTGGTGGAGGCGATGGAGCGCGGCCAGCGCCGGTTCAGCGACGAGCACCTCAAGCTCATGATCGCCATCGGCCACCAGGCAGCCCTCGCCGTGGAAGACACCACGTACTACTCGGCCATGGTGCAGTCGGAGCGACTCGCCGCGGTCGGCCAGACGATCGCCACACTCTCGCATCACATCAAGAACATTCTCCAGGGCATCCGGGGCGGCAGCTATCTCGTGGAAATGGGGCTCGAGAACGAGGATCTCGGCGTGCTCCGCAAGGGGTGGGACATCGTCCGCCGCAACCAGGACAAGATCTCGTCGCTCGTGATGGACATGCTCTCCTTCAGCAAGGAGCGCGAACCCGATCCGGCGCCGAGCGACATCGTGGCCCTCGTCGATGACATCGTCGAGACCGTCCACCAGCGGGCCGTCGAATCGGGCGTGGACATTCGCTGGCAGCCGCCCGCCGACCTTCCCTGGCTCCTCATCGATCCGGCGGCGATGTCGCGGGCGGTGCTCAACGTGGTGACCAACGCGCTGGACGCGGTCGAGGGTCGGCCCCAGCCGGCGATCACGATCGCCGCCGACATCGACACGGAGGCGAAGCTGGCGAGGATCGCGGTCACGGACAACGGCGAGGGCATCCCTCCGGAGACGCTCGCCGAGATCTTCACGCTCTTCGTCTCCACCAAGGGCTCGCGCGGCACGGGCCTGGGACTGACCGTGAGCCGGAAAATCCTCCGTGAACATGGCGGCGACATCCGGGTGACGAGCCGCGTCGGAGAGGGAAGCACGTTCGTGCTCGAGTTCCCGGCGCACACCGAGGATCCCGGCGGCGGGACCGCGACGGGCCTTGACGGTCCCCCGACACGCCCGCCGATCGGGCCAGCATGACGCCGTCCGACCGTGCACCGATCTCCGCCGTCGTGGTGACGCAAGACGCGGCCCGGCATCTGGCGGCCGTGCTCTCCTCGGCCGACCTGTGCGACGAACGGTTCGTGCTGGACTCCGGATCGAACGACGCCACGCTGGACATCGCCCGGTCGGCCGGTGCCCGCGTCGAGCACCAGCCCTTTCTCGGCTACGGCCCGCAGAAGTGCCGCGCGGTCGAGCTCGCCGCCCATGACTGGATCCTCTCGCTCGACGCCGACGAGGTCCTCGACGACGAGGCTCGGGCCGCGATCCGCCGCGTCGACCTGTCCGATCCGTTCACCTGCTACGAACTGCGACGGCGTACCTTCATCGGCGACCGGGAGGTGCGGTACGGGCCGTGGCGCGACGACCGCGTCCTGCGACTCTTCAACCGTCGCACCGCCGCCTTCAAGCCGCTGCCGGTGCACGAGGAAGTGGTCGCCGCCCGACGGCCGACGCTCCTGCCGGGGGCGATCCTCCACTACAGCTACGCCACATGCACCGACGTCCTCGCCCGTTCACTGCGGTACGCGCCCCTCAAGGCCGGGATCATGCGCCGCAAGGGGCAGCGGCCGCGAGCCTGGTCCCTGCCGTTCCGTGCCATGGCGGCGTTCACGCACAGTTTCGTCGTGCGTGGTGGTTGGAGGGACGGTGCTGCGGGATTCATCGTGGCGCTGTCGCGCGTGATCGATTCCACGCTGCCGCGCGCGATGCTCCTGCTCGACGAGGACCTCCCGCACGACCGGACGGGATGACATCAGGAGGCAGCCCGTTTCGGTCACCGGCTGGTGATTCGCTCGCTCGCCGGCGGACTTTGCCGTTGCGCGCTCGTGGATGATGGTGCGTCCTGCGTTCCAGGCAAAGTTCACCGGCTCCTCGCAAACCCCCAGCCGGCTCCGCAGCATCCGAAGATGCGCTCGATGCAGTCCGGCACCTCGAGGAGGTGCACGGTGAGTCGGTCGGGGGCGCGCGCAGCCGCCGGTGAACTTTGACTGCCCGCGGTGGCGCACCACTCGATTCGAGGTGGCAACGTCAAAGTCCGCCGGCGGCGAGCACGTCCCCCGAGCGGCGAACGGGTGGGCGGGTGGCCTCGCGGGCACGACCGCGTCACGTCATCCCGCGGAGGAGGTCGAGCATGGCCTCGAGGTCGGCGGGCAGCGGGGCGGCGAACGTCACCCGCTCGCCCGAGGACGGATGGTCGATGGCGAGGCTCGCGGCGTGCAGTGCCTGCCGCACGAGGAGCGGCGGCCCGGCGGGCAGCCGCAGGAAGGATCGCTCGATCACGGCACGGCCGCTGTACAGGCCGTCGCAGAGGACCGGGCACCCGATCGCCGCGAGGTGCACCCGGATCTGATGGGTGCGGCCGGTCTTGGGCGTCACACGCACAAGCGCGCCGGCGCGAAACCGCTCGAGCACCTCGAACCGCGTCACCGCCTCACGGCTCGTGGGATGGTCACGACGCACGGCCATCTTCTCCCGCTGGTAGGGATGGATGCCGATCGGAAGATTGATCTCGTCGCGGTCGAACTGCGGGGCTCCCTGCGTGATCGCCAGGTACGTCTTCTCCGTGGTGCGCCGCTCGAACTGCCGGGCCAGGGCGTGGTGGGCCTCCTCGGTGCGGGCCACCACGATCACGCCGCTCGTGTCGCGGTCGAGCCGGTGGACGATGCCCGGCCGCGTCGGGCCCCCCGCCGTGGAGAGTCCGCCGCCGTCGCGGTCGAGATGCCACTTGAGCGCGCCGGCGAGCGTTCCCTTCCAGTTGCCCTTCGCCGGGTGCACGACCATGCCCGGCGGCTTGTTGACCACGGCCATCGAGCCATCGACGTGAAGGAACTCGAGGGGAATCTCCTCGGCCACCGGCCCCTCGCGTGGCGGCGGCGGCACGCGGAAGCAGACGACCGAACCGGCGCGGAGCTTCACCGACGACCGCGCGGGCACGCCATCGAGCCGGACGGCGCCCCCCTCGACGGCCCGCGCCAGAAACGAGCGGCTTCGCTCGGGAAACGCGCGGGCGAGGAACACGTCGAGCCTGGTGCCCGCGTCCTCGGTGCCGGCCACGAGCGTCACCTCGCTGCCGGGAGCCGCGCCGACCGTCGCCTCATGTGCCGGCGGGCGTGGCGCTCGGTCCGGCTCCGTCGGCCGGAGCGGCAGCGGGTCCTCCTCCGGCAGCGGGGGACTCGGCGGGCGCGGCGGGAGGGACGGGGATGGCAGCATGCGATGAGAACCAATCGTACCAGCCTGCCGTGGCCGGCCGGGCGAGGGCGGCGGACCGCTCCTCGGCGAGGCTGCGAAACGGGCTCTGGGGAAACTCGGTGACGAGGGCCTCGTAGCCCTTGCGAGCCGCATCGAGTTCGCCGAGCGACTCCCGTGCCCGGGCCAGGCCGAACGTGGCCCGCTCCACCGCCAGCGCGATGCCGCGCTGGGCCAGCACGCCCGCATACAGATCGGCCGCGGCCTGAAGCCGTTCGCGGCCGCGGGACTTGTCGATGAACAGGAGCCGCGTGCCCTCCGCAAGCGCGTTGTCGGCGAGGAGCACCTGCGACCACGCCGCGGCGGCCGACCCCGGATAGCGGGCCGCCACCTCGCCCAACCGCGAGGCGTCTCGTGTGGAGACGGCGGCGAGCACGGCGTCCCACGCCTGCGATCGCTCACCCTCGCGCTGCGCGGAGACGACCGTCCAGGCCGCGAGCCCGGCGAGGCCGATCCCGATGACCGCCGCGATCGTGGGGAGGTAGGGCTGAAGGCGTTCCATGAGCGATTGTGTCGCCCGCGCCAGATCGTTGTCGTCGACGTCGGCCATCTGCTGGGACTGCATCCGTGGTTTTCTCCTCGGGAGCCGCGCCGCCCTTGGGGGCGGTCGGGCTGCGAAAATAGAGACGGATGGGTCGAGAGCGTCAAGACGATCCACCGCGACGTCGCTTCCACCGGCATCACGACCGTGTGTGGTAGATTCCCCGCCATGTCGCCCCTGCCGCAGCCGTCCACGCAGTCGGAGTCAGCGTCGTCCGGCGACCGTCCGCGGTCGGCTGGGGCGTCGCGAACCACGGCTCCCCGGTCATCGGGGCTGAACGCCGCGCAGACCGAGGCCGTGTTCGCGCCGCCGGGGCCGCTGCTCGTGCTCGCCGGCGCCGGCACGGGCAAGACCCGTGTCGTGATCGCACGGATCGCGAACCTCGTGTGGCGGGGCGCGCGGCCGAGCCGGATCCTCGCGGTCACGTTCACCAACAAGGCCGCCCGCGAGATGCTAGCGCGGGCCGCAAAATCGCTCAAGAAGGGCTCCGACGAGAAGCCCGAGATCTCCACGATCCACTCGCTCTGCGTGCGCATCCTGCGGCGGCACGCCCCGCGGCTCGGCTACCCCGAGCGGTTCGCGATCATCGACCGCGGTGAACAGGAGGCCGCCGCGCGGACCGTCCTCAAGGAACTGAAGGTCGCCGACACCGTGCTGCGGCCCGCCGACCTCCTCGACCGGGTCGGCCGCTGGAAGAGCCGCGCGGTTCGTGCCGACACGGCGATCGACGCGATCCCTGCCGACGCCGACGACACCTGGACGCTCGCCGCCGCCGGCTACCGCCGCTACCAGAACGCCCTCAAGGCGTCCGGCGCGGTGGATTTCGACGACCTGCTCCTGCTCGTGGACGAGCTGTTCACGCACCACGAAGACGTGCGGCGGTTGGAGGCCGGCCGGTTCGACCACCTCCTCATCGACGAGTATCAGGACACGAGCGGCATCCAGGAGCGGATCCTCTCCGCGCTCGCCCGCGACCACCGCAGCCTGTGCGTGGTGGGCGATGACGACCAGTCGATCTACGGCTGGCGCGGCGCCGAGGTCTCGCACATCCTCGATTTCGCCACCCGCTGGCCCGGTGCGAAGGTGGTGCGACTCGAGGAGAACTACCGCTCCACGCCCGAGATCATCCGCGCGGCGAATCTGCTCATCGAGCGCAACACGCGGCGGCATGGCAAGCAGCTCGTGGCCACCGCGCCGTCGGGCGTGCCCCCCGCCATCATCCAGGCGCAGGACGAGACCGACGAGGCCCGCCGCGTGGTCGGCGACGTCGAGAGTCTACTCCGTGAGCGGCAGGTCGATCCGGCGGAGGCGGTGATCCTCGTCCGCACCGGTGAGCAGACCCGCGCCTTCGAGCAGGAGCTGCGGCAGCGGAACATCCCCTACGAGCTCGTCGGCAGCCGCTCGTTCTTCGACCGCCGTGAGGTCAAGGACGTGATGGCGTTCCTGCGCGTGCTCGTCGATCCCGACGACGACCTGGCGCTGGCGCGGATCGCCAACGTGCCGCCGCGCGGGCTCGCTGCGAGCGCCGTGCAGGCCGCCCGGGCCGCGGCGGGCACGGCGGGCCACAGCCTGTGGCGCGAGCTTCGCGACCGTCGCGATGCGGGCCGGCTTTCGGGGGCCGCAAGCGGGGGCGTGGATGCCGTCGCACGGCTCGTCGCCCTGCGCGACGTGCCGCCCCCTGCACCGGGCGCGACGCGGGCAGCGGGCGTCCTGCGGACGCTCCTCGACACCGTCGGCTACCGCGCGTTTCTCGAGAAGGAGTACGAGGAGGATCCCGCCGAGGCCCAGACCCGCTGGGCGTGCGTCGAGGAGGTGGCCGCCGCGCTCGACGAGCATGAGCGGGCCCACGGTGCGACCCGTGATCTCTCCGCCGTGGTCCGCGCATTCCTCGACGATTTCGTGCTCCAGGTCGAGGAGGAGGACCGCTTCAAGGACGACAAGCCGAAGGGCAACGTGCTGCGGCTGATGACGCTCCACGCCGCCAAGGGGCTCGAGTTCGACTGCGTGTGGATGGTGGGGCTCGAAGAGGGCATCCTGCCGCACCACCGCTCGCTCGCCGACGGCCTCCGCGCGATCGACGAGGAGCGGCGGCTGTGCTACGTGGGCGTCACCCGCGCGAAGCGGCGGCTGATGCTGTCCCTCTGTCTCACGCGGACGAAGTGGGGCAAGAGCAAGCCCTGCCGACCGAGCCGGTTTCTCTACGAGCTCACCGGGCAGCCGGAGAAGTTCAGCGAGGCACCGCCGGAGAAGCCGACACCAGACGCCGCGCCCGGCCGCCGCCGAAGCCGACGGCGGTAGGCCGCCCCTTACCGCGCTCGGGGCCGGCTGGCCCACGCTTCGAGGGCGTCGGCGGTGCGGCACAGGCCGTCTCGGGGCGCGAGCCGCAGTGCCACGTCGCGGCAGGCGGCGGCGACGGACGCGGAGGCGAGAAGGGGCTCGAGCGCCTCGGCGAGGCGGGCTCCCGTCAGCCGCCCCGAAGGAACGCCCGCTCCGAGGCCCAGACGTCGCACCCGCGTTGCGTTGTCGAACTGATCGTGTGCCAGCGGCACGATCACCTGCGGCACGCCGGCGAGCATGGCCTGCGACGTCGAGCCGATGCCGCCGTGGTGGACGAACGCCGCCGCGCGCGGCAGGAGGTCGTCGAGCGGCACGTACCGCGCGTGGAACACATGCGCCGGAAGCGGCGCGGGGACCTGCTCCGGGAATCCGGTGAGCAGGACTCCGCGACGGCCGAGGCGGCGGCAGGCGTCGAGCGCCGCCGCGAAGAATCCGCGGCCGTGGACGTTCGCCGATCCCGGTGTGAATACGAGCGGCGGGGAACCCGCCTCGAGGAACCGTGCGACCTCTGGGTCGATCGCGGCCTTGGAACCCGGATTCCACAGCGGAAAGTCGGTCTGCACGAGCGGCGCGGGCCAGTCGGGCCGCGGCGGCGCGTACCACGATGGAAAGCAGCAGACCACGCCGGAGGGCGAATGCCACCAGCGCGTGGTGCGGCGCATGGGAGTCAGTCCCAACTCCGCGCGCCAGGCGTTGAGGAACGGACAGGTCACCGGATCGATCACGAGCCGCTCCCCCAGGTCGTAGAGGGCGTTCCGCAGCCAGCGCGGCCCCGGAAGCCCCGGGAGCGTGGGTGGCTCGACTCGGCTCCAGATCACGGCGGGTTGGAGATGGAGCGTCAGCACCGGCACGCCGAGCCGTTCCTGGGCGAGCAGGGCCCCGAATCCGAAGCAGTTCGTGACGGCGATCACGTCGCGGCGGCTCGCCAGCGCCGCGTGGATCTCGTACTGCTCTCGAAGCACCGGCCTGAGGAAGCCGAAGACGTGCGCGAACGACCGCCGCGGATGCCAGAGATCGGGGCTGCGGATGCCGGCCTCGAAGTCGGCCGCGCTGCCGAGTGGTCGGAACGCCACCCCGGCACGGGTGACGAGATCGGCGAAGTGGGCATTCGTCGCGAGCATCACGTCGTGGCCGCGGCCGCGGAGTTCGGTCGCGAGGCCGAGCATCGGGAACACGTCGCCGGCGCTGCCGAACGTCGAGAGCACGAACATCATGGGGCGGTGTCCGCGGAGTGAGGACCACGTCGGGCGGTCAGGCTACTTGCCGATGCAGTGCCGGGCGAAGATCCGATCGAGAAGATCGCGGTTGATCGTGGCGCCGGTCGCATCGGCGAGGGCATCGGCGGCCTCACGCACCGCGGCTGCGACGATCGACTCATCCACCGCGCCGCCGGCCGCAGCCGCCTCCGCCGCGGCACGGGCAGCGGCGATCGCGGTGATCGCCGCCCGCGCCGCGACCGCCACGCGCACGGTCGCCGCCGGACCGCGATCGGGAAGTGCGGCCACCGCCGACGCGATCGCCGCGCGGAGCCGATCGAGTCCCACGGCCGCCAGCGCGCTCGTCGGTATGCCGCTACCGGCCGCCGGCGCCGCCGCGCGATCGCACCGGGTCACGACGTCGATCCGCACGGCCCTCGCCGGGATCGGGACGACCGGCGCCGCGTCGTCCACGTCGCAACAGACGACGATGACGTCGGCCCGCGCGGCCTCTGCGACCGCGCCGCCATGGGCGGCCCTCGTGAGCTTGGCCGCGTCGTCGTCCGCCTCGACGCCCCCGGCGTCCATGTCGTCCACACCCGCCACGTCGATGAGCACGAACGGCCGACCGTCGCCTTCCAGTCGCGCTTCGAGCCAGTCGCGGGTGGTGCCCGGCTCATCGGCGACGAGTGCGGCCGCCTCGCCCACGAGCGCGTTGAAGAGACTGCTCTTGCCGATGTTTGGCCGGCCCACGAGCACGACCCGCGGCAGGTCGCACGCCGCCGCGTCGCGGCGTGCGAGGCCCTCCGCGACGGCGGCCACGGTCACCGCACAGGCATCGAGACGTCGCACCATCGCCGGCCACGGCGGCGCCGCGGGCACGGCGTCGGGCGTCGTCTCGTCGGCAAAGTCGATCGCGGCCTCGATATCGGCAAGGAGGTCGAGCAGTTCCTCGCGCGCCTCGCCGAGCGCAGAGCCGGTGCCACCTGCCATCCGGTCGAGCGCGGAGGCGAGTTCCGCGGGCGATCGGGCATCGACCACGCCGAGCACCGCCTCGGCCTGCAGGAGATCGACCCGTCCGCTGAGAAACGCGCGGAGCGTGAACTCGCCCCCCTTGGCGAGCCGGGCACCGAGGCGACACGCCTCCGCCACGACCGCATCCACGAGCGGCGCCGACGCCGGCAGCTGGATCTCGGCGAGCGGGCCGCCGATCGGGCCGCCGGGTCCCGGCCACAGGAGGACCGTCACGCCGAGCGGTCCCCACTCGTGACCGAGGCCGGAGACCGCGAGCGTGCCTCGCACCATGCGGGCCGGCGCGCCGGCGTGCAGCAGCGCGTCCTCCTGCCGATCGACGAGCGTCGCGAGCATGGCGGCGAGACCGTCGCCCGCGAGCCGCACGATCGCCCGCGCGCCAGCGCCCGGCACGGTCGCCGGCGCCACGATGAGTTCAGCCGGCGAGCCCATGGCGAGCCTTCTCCCGACCTCCGGCGACACGCCCCCGGCCGGTCGCGCCGCTACCGGCGCTTCCGTGCCTGCCGCTTCTCGCGGGCCGCCGTCGCCGCGGCGCCGACCACTGGCTCGCTCGCGGCATCGACCACGCGGACGCCACCGGGCCCCGCCGGCAGCGTCTTCGGCAGCCAGAGGCGCTCGGCGATGCCCCACAGGCTCGAGGCGATGAAGTACAGACACAGGCCGCTGGGCACCTTGAAGAACATGAGGGCCATGAACCACATCATGTAGTTCATCACCTGCTGCTGGACGCGCTGCTGCTCGTCCATCGCCGGAGGCATCATCAGTTTCTGCTGCCAGAGGAACAGCCCGATCGTGAACAGTGGAAAAACATTGAGGAACGGGCCGAGCCAGCCCTCGGGCGCCGAGAGCATCGACGGCAGGAACTTCGACCAGTCCCAGAGCATGTCGGGGGCCGCGAGGTTGGAGCACCAGCGGATCGCCGTGCTGAACAGCGGCGCCTGCCGCAGTTCCACGTCGGTGGCCAGCGAGCGGTACAGGCCCATGAAGATGGGGATCTGGAGAAACACGAGCAGGCATCCACCCATCGGGTTGTAGTCGTGCTTCTTCCACAGTTCCTGCGTGGCCTGGGTCTTCTTGACCGCGTCATCCTTGTACTTCTCGTTGATCGCCTTCATCTCGGGCTGGAGCGCCTGCATCTTCTGCGACGAGATGGCCTGCTTGCGGCTCACCGGAAACATCGCCGCCCGCACCACGACGGTGAGCAGGAGGATCGCGATGCCGTAGTTGCCGATCACGGAGTGGAACGCGTGGAGGATGGCGATCATCGGCCGCGCCACCCAGCCGAACCAGCCGTAGTAGACGAGGTCGTCGAGACCGGCGCCCGCGGCCCCGTACGCGGCGAGCAGGTCGGGCCGCTTGGGGCCGGCGAAGATGCCGTAGCGGTGGGTCACCCCGCCGCCCGCAGGCACGACGAGATCCCGCGACACGAGCCGCGCGGTCACGTTCACGAGTTTCTTGCGTGCCGCCGGGGGCACGTCGCCCACGCGGAGCGGCTTCACCTCGGCGAGCGCCGGCACGCCGGCGCCATCACGTGCGGGTATCAGGGCTGCGGCGAAGTAGAGCGCGTCCACGCCCGCGAACGAGAGGGGCGCGGCGTCCCCGATCGTCGAGGCGGGAAAGTCGAGGTTACCGTCGGCGATCTTGAGGCCGCTGATGATGGCGCTCTGGTTGCCGACGAACCGCACGGCGACGTCGCGAACCGCGAGCGATCCCCAGTCGCGGGCTACCCGCTGTGTGTACCACCAGCCCTCGGTGGGCAGCCCGGTCGGGCCGTCGAGGGTGTAGACGACGGCCGCGTCGCTGCCGGCCGCGCGGAGTTCGACGACGAGTTCGAGGCCGTAGCCGTCGCCGGGAGCGCCCGCGGCGGGCGCGGCGAGGCGATACTCCTTCTCCACCGTCAGTCCGCCGGGCAGGGCGCGGCGAAACCGCACGGCCGACGGATCGGCCCCGTCGACGACCTCCCAGTCGGCGTCGGCGAGCTCGTGACCCGGAATCTCGTCCCCCGATTCCGGGCGGCGACGGCCGTCGCGCGACTCGAGGGCGAATCGGAAGGAGAGCGGGTCGTGCCGCGCACCGTCGGCGTCGATGACGGGGTCGGTCCGGAACTCGGGCCGCACCACCTCGAGCGGCCGGCGGGCGAGTTGGGCCTCGACGACCTTCGTGGCTCCGTCCCGGACGAACTCGATCGCGACGCGGTCGCCCGGCTTGGTGCGCCGCAGGATGTCGGCCACGGCGAGTGGCTCGGAGGCCGCGCGATCAGCAACCTTCACGATCGTGTCGCCCGCGACGAGCCCGGCAAGGGCGGCGGGCGTGGACGGCCCGACCACGCCGATCCGGCATCCTTCGGCGACCCGCTCGAGCGCGAGATGGCCGAGGTAGCCGGAGCGATCGTCCTGATCGTGGAAGCGATCATCGGCGAGTTCGATCCGTTCGACCGCCGCACCGCGGCTGGTCAGGGTGACGAGCATCCGCGAAGCGGCCGGATCGAGCGAGCCGAGCGTCCGCCGCGTCCGCGGCGCCTGGGCCGATTCGACCGCCGGCGTCTCCTCCGCATCATCCACGGTGCGGGCCGCCATCGTGGCAGCCGGCGGAGCGGCGGCGGCCGCTGCCGCGGGGGCGTTCTCCGCGCCGGCCTTCGCCACGGGGGGCGCCGGCGGCCTCGGGAAGAGCCATGCCTGGAGGGCCTGCGTGGCGACCACGATGGCCAGCGACACGACGAAGAACTGGATGTAGCGGCGTTCCAAGGCGGGATCTCTACGGGCGGGGGCGGAAAGACTGGTGAGGATACCGGGCGGTCAGCGGCCCTGCCCCAGCCGGTCGCCGAGAAAGTTGTCGAGGTCGGCGATGCCGTGAATCTTCCGCGACGTCGTCTCGAACGGGTAGGCGATCCGACGATAGCGCACGCGGGCGTCTCCCTCGACGATCACGTAGCAGGCTCGCGGGTCGCCGTCGCGCGGCTGCCCGACGGACCCGACGTTGATCATCGCCTTCGTGGGGGGGAGGTCGATCATCACCTCGGTCTCGGCGCGTGGCACCCCGGGAGAGATGAACTCCGGTGCCGTCGTGAACACACCGGGGATGTGCGTGTGCCCCTGAAAACAGTAGCGGCCCACCAACTCGAAAATGTGCTCCATTTTCAGTGGGTTGTAGATGTCCTCGGGAAACACGTATTCGTCGAGCGGCCGCCGCGCCGAGCCGTGCACGAAGAGGAACGGCCCCTCGCCGTGCGCGCGGGGCAGTTCCCCAAGAAAGTCCGTGAGCCGGTGGGCGGCATTCCGCGGCATACGGTCGTGGAGTTCCAACTGGCTGCGGGTCCAACGAATCGCCCGCTCCGCCCCGGAGTTGAACCCGTCGGGATCGAACAAGGCTCCTTGGTCGTGATTCCCGAGGATCACGATTCCGCACCGGTCCCGTACGAGCTTCACGCATTCGCACGGGTTCGGACCGTACCCGACGACATCGCCGAGGCACGTGATTGCGTCCACCTTCTGCTGGTCGATATCCTCGAAGACCGCCTGGAGCGCCTCGAGGTTGCCGTGGACGTCGCTGATGATGGCCCGCTTCACGAATGCTCCACAACCCGTCGCGGACCGCGATTTTCCCGGCTTTCCGCAGAATTTGAGCCTACGCACCCCCTGCGGCGCGGTCAAGGACGACGCCTCGCGAGCCGCGCCTGCCCATGAGAATCCTTGCGATCGACACGAGCCTGGGCGCCGGTTCGGTCGCGGCCGTCGATGACGAAGGAAGTGCGGTGCGACCGCTCGGCCCGCATCGCGAGCACGCTCGCGTGCTGGCCGCGGCACTCCTCGAGGTGGCCCAGGCGCGCGGCTGGCAGTGCGGAGGCAGCGCGGTCGCCGCGGCGGACATCGTCGCCGTCGTGCGTGGTCCCGGATCCTTCACGGGTTTGCGTGTCGGCGTGGCCACGGCCAAGTCGCTCGCGTGGGCGACGGGCGCTCGGCTCGTGGGCGTTTCGGGGTTCGAGGTCGTCGCACGACGATCCGCGGCGGCCACCAGCTGGTCGGATGGCTCGATCGAGGTGGCCTTCGACGCGGGCCGCGGCGACGTCTACGCGGCCACGGTCGCACACGTTGGCGGCCAATGGCGGATCGCCGAGCCGGTGCTCACGTCGCTCGGTCTTTGGGTCGCCGCGCTCCCGCCGGGGGCTCACGTGACCGGCCCCGCACTCGCCGTGTGCGGCGACCGATTGGCCGCGCGTGGCGACCTCGCCGTCGCGTTGCCGGAGGTGTGGCACCCGACCGCCGAGGAAGCCGCCCATGCGGCGCGGGCACGGGCCGCAGCGAGCGACTTTGACGACCCGCGCACGCTCGTCCCCGAGTACCTTCGCCCGAGCTACGCGGAGGAGCCACGGCGGCCGGGCGGGTGATGCCGTCGACCAAGCCGGCGGAACGGTGCCGACCACGGCCGTCCTGCCGCGCGGCTGTGCCCTGCCGACGACCCCGGTACATTGATGCCCGGCTCGAACTGGCTCCCGGGCGGGACGCGACGGCGACCGTGCGGACGCGGAGCAGCGGGCCGGGCACCACGCGCGGGACATCATCTTCATGCGGCCGATCACGAAGCTCCTCGTCGCCAATCGCAGCGAAATCGCGATCCGCGTTTTCCGCTCAGCCCACGAGTTGGGCATCCGCACGGTCGCGATCTACGCCCACGAGGACCGCTTCGCCCTCCACCGCTTCAAGGCCGACGAGGCCTACCTCGTGGGCAGGCCGGGTGAGCCGATCCGATCGTATCTCGACATCGAGGCGATCGTGGCGCTG
>Ga0233425_10002095_pt1 | contig 40740 bp, 32 predicted proteins | sample Watercolumn_Towu_2_FD_181712 | JGI IMG/M metagenome (GOLD analysis project Ga0233425, IMG submission 181712) | Freshwater microbial communities from Lake Towuti, South Sulawesi, Indonesia - Watercolumn_Towuti2014_140_MG | ecosystem: Environmental > Aquatic > Freshwater > Lake | place...
ACGTCCCAGATGTGGGCGTTGTCCCAGGTCCCGCCGTGCATGTGGCTTTGAATGCCGATCACATCGTAAATGCGCTTGCCCTCGGCGTCCGTCAGCTGCTCGATCAATTTCTCGAAGGCAGCGTCCGTTCGATAGTCATTGATGACGAGTGTCGCCTGGGGGTGCGCTTTCCGCGCGGCTTCGAAACAGGCTTTAGTGAATTCCACGCGTCCCGTGTCTTCCCACGTCCGCGTCATCTTCGGTGCGCGCTGGCGAAACTCGTCGCGTTCGAAATGCGTCGCTTCGTTCACGACATCCCAGCGATCGATCAGACCGGTGAATCGTCCCACGCAGTCCGTGATCCGCGCGTACTGCAATTGCCTCACGGCGGCCGGATCATCGGGCAGCCAGCGCGGGTCGGAGAAGTTCCAGGCCAAGGGATGCCCCTTCGTCACAATACCGCGTTCCTGGCACCAGCGTGCCACCTGCTCGGTGCGCGCATGATCAGGCTCGCCGCGCTGGCGTTCGTACGCCGGCCAATAGAAGGGAAGGGTGGCGTAGTTGAACAGTCCGGCATAGCGCTCGCGATACTGCTGTTCGTCTCCTTCATTGCCGACTCGGCCCCACAGAAAAATGTTGCAGCCGAAGAGAAAGTCGTGCTGGACTTGCTCCACTGTCACTTCGACCCCGGAGAACGGTTGGCCAGCCGCGTCGAGCACGACCACGCAGGCGTCCGCCTGCCGGTGCTGCTCGATGCGCTTCTCAGCGTCAGCACGCCAAGCCTCCTCTTCCGCACACATGCCATCCACCGACGGCCACAGCACCGAGACAATGAGGAGAACCCACGACCTGAAGGTCCGGTATTGCATCGATCAATCCTCCGAGCTGGGTTTCCGCGCGCAGCGCCAAGAGGGTTCAGGGGGGAACTACCGCGACGCTCGTCCGTCGGTCGCCAGGGACCTGGGGAAAGTCCTGCAGTCGTCTCGTCTTCGGCATTGCACGAGATTAGATACCAACCGCGAAGGGTTGTCACTAGCCGGTGACCTTGCCAAACCGGGGGCGAGCTTGGTACTTTCACATCCCGTGGAGTCGGGATTCGGCAAAGGGATGCTCCATGTTGGCCCGCGGCACATTATGGTCCTTGATTCTGGAAGCGACGCGCCGCGCGTTGGATAGCGGCGCGCTACAATCGATTCCCACAGAATACGAATTGGTGGAAGACGGTGGAATCCACTTCATCGTGCGCGTGGTGCGGGCCCTGGCCCGCAAGGGCAATCTCCTGCGGCCGCAGCGCGATGAGTCCGACCGTTCGAATCCCTTCCTGACGTACCATCCGGCGATGCGGGTTACGGATATCTCGCGGTCACACGTCTGCCTGCTCAACAAATACAACGTGGTGGAACACCACATCCTGATCGTGACGCGCGAATTCCGGCACCAGGAGACGCGGCTGACTCACGCCGATTTCGCAGCGCTCGGGCGCTGCATGGCCGAATTCGACGGACTCGGCTTCTACAATTCCGGCGCCGATGCCGGAGCCAGCCAGCCCCACAAGCATCTGCAGCTGGTTCCTTTGCCGCTGGCGCCCAGCGGCTTGTCCATTCCGGTCGAGCCGCTGTTGGACTCGGTCACCTACCGCCACGGCATCGGACGCATCGCCGCCTTTCCCTTCAATCACGCCGTGTCGCGCGTGGATTGGAAGCCGGGCCAGGCACTGTCGGCGGCGGCCAAGGAAGCCGCCGACGGCTACGCCGCCTTGCTGGTAGCCACGGGCATCGAAGCCGGTGGAAAACGATCCCGGCAGCCGCGTCCCTACAACCTGCTGATCACGCGGCGCTGGATGCTGGTGGTGCCCAGAACCCAGGAGTTCTTCGCATCCGTGTCGCTGAATGCGCTGGCGTTCGCAGGGACCTTTCTCGTACACGATCGCAGGCAACTGGACGAACTGCGGCGTCACGGTCCGCTGGCGGCACTGCGCGCCGTCACGCAGTCAGGGGATGGGTGATGAGGGAGTGAGTCCTCGTTCCTGTTCGCGTTCAGCGCAGCGGTGCCCGTAATCGTAATCGCCCGATTCTCTCGCCACGGCACCTGTAGGGTGTGACAAGCGCAGCGCCGGCACACCATGGCCCCGCGCCAAGAACCTGGTGTGCCGGCGCTCGCTGCGCGAGCTGGTCACACCCTACATCGCACATTCCCAGTCGCGATCCGTTCCTTCCCGACCCAGGGGCGCAGGACTTCGGGAACGAGAACCGACCCGTCGGCTTGTTGGTAGTTCTCAAGAATGGCGATTAGCGCGCGGGTGATGGCAATAGCCGTGCCGTTAAGGGTATGAACGAAGTGGGTGCCTTTCTCCCCTTTGTGCTTGTAGCGCACGTTTAATCGGCGCGCCTGGTAGTCCGTACAATTCGAGGTGCTGGTGATTTCACCCCATTCTCCGGCGTCGCCACGGCCCGGCATCCAGGCTTCCAAGTCGAATTTCCGGTAGGCGGGCCCACCCAGATCGCCGGTGGCGGTATCCACCACGCGGTAGGGAATGCCGAGCTCGTCGAAGATCTCGCATTCGCGTTCGCAGAGATACTGATGCATGGCATCGCTCTGGTCGGGCAACGTGAAGGCGAACATCTCGATCTTGGTGAATTGATGAACGCGGTAGATCCCTCGCGTGGCGCGCCCGTGCGCGCCGGCCTCCGTACGGAAGCAGTGGCTGATGCCGCACAACTTGATGGGCAACTGCTCCGCATCGACGATTTGGTCGAAATACAACCCGCCCAGCGTGATCTCCGCGGTGCCAACCAGGCTCAATTCCGAGTTCTCGATACTGTAGACCTGCGTTTCCGGACCGCGCGGAAGGAAGCCGATGCCCTCGAGGATCCGGTCCTGGGCCAGATCGGGAGTGACGACGGGGGTGAACCCGTGGCCGACCAATTTGTGAATCGCGAACTGCTGCAGCGCCAACTCGAGCAACACGGCTTCATTGCGCAGGAAGTAGAAACCATGTCCCGTGGTACGCGCGCCTCCTTCGAGGTCGATGAGGTCGAGAGCCTCTCCCAGCGTGACATGATCGCACGGCGGGAAATCGAACGAGCGCTGGGGTGTGCGGCCGCGCTGCACTTCACGATTCGACGTATCGTCGGCGCCGATCGGCGCCTCCGGATGGGAGAGGTTCGGGATCTGCGCCTGGATGGCCGCCACGTCGGCTTCCAGCCGATCGTGTTCGACCTGCGCCACATCCTTTTCCTCGCGCAGCCGGCGGCCTTCTTCCTTTCGGCGTTCGCGTTCCACGGGGTCTTTGGCCTGGCCGATGGTCTTGGAGACCTCATTGGCGCGGCGGTTCAGCTCCTGCACCTCCTGCAGTTTGGCGCGCCGGCCGGTTTCCAGTTCCACGAGCCGCGCCACGTCCGGATACACGCCCCGATTAGCGCAGCTGGTTCGTACCAACTCCGCGTTTTCTACAATGAACTTACGATCCAGCATGGTAGTGCCGTCGTCCTTTACGTACGGATCTTGCTCAATTCCTCCCACAGCCACGCACTGGCGCGAATCCCGCGGTGGAAATCCGCCAGCGAGAATTTCTCATTCGGGCCGTGAGCATGGTCGTCCTCGAGTCCCCAACCCAGCAACAGCGTGTCCACACCCAGCACCTGCTTAAAGCGCGTCACGATCGGGATGGAGCCGCCTTCGCGTATGAAGACGGGGTGCCGGCCAAAGCCGCGTTCCACGGCGGTGGCCGCCGCCGTCATGAAGGGACTGTCCAGGGCCACCAGCACGCCGGGGGCGCCGTGCATTTCCACCAGTTCCATGCGCGCGCCGGGAGGGCACAGAGACGTGAGAAACGGCCGCAGCGCCGCCGCCACTCGGTGTGGGTCCTGGTTCGGCACCAGCCGAAAACTGAACTTCGCGCCGGCGCGACAGGGCAACACGGTCTTGCCACCCTCACCCTGGTAACCGCCCCAGATGCCGTGGATGTCGAACGTCGGACGTGCCCAGCGCCGTTCGAGCGTCGAGTAGCCGACTTCCCCGGCCAGATGTTCGACGTCGAGCTGAGCGCGCAGGGCGGCTTCGTCAAAGGGCAGGCCCGCGAACTCGGCGCGCTCGCGCTCGCTGAGCGGCACCACGTCGTCGTAGAAGCCGGGAACTTGTATCCGCCCGGAGGTATCGATCAGCTGCGACAGGATCTGCGTCAGCGCATTGACGGGATTGACCACAGCACCACCGAACACGCCCGAATGCAGGTCCTGGTTGGGGCCGGTCAGACGCAGCTCAAAATACGCAATCCCGCGCAGCCCGAACGTGATGGCCGGGTATCCGTCGCCGAACTGGCTGGTATCGCTGATCACGACCACATCGCAATCCAGACGCTCCTGGTGATCGACGAGATACCGTTCGAGGTTCTCGCTCCCGATCTCCTCTTCCCCTTCGATCAGGAACTTGATCTGCAGCGGCAGCGGACCGCGGGCCGCGAGCCAGGCCTCCACGCTCTTCACGTGCGTCAGCAGCTGGCCCTTGTCGTCCGTCGCCCCGCGCGCGAACACGTTGCCGTCGCGGCGTGTCGGTTCAAACGGGGGCGTCAGCCACGCCTCCAGTGGATCCGCGGGCTGCACGTCGTAGTGGCCGTAGACGAGCACGGTCGGAGCGCCGGGAACCGGTGCGGATTCGGCATAGACCAGCGGTGGTCCCGCCGTTTCCACGACCTCGGCCGCCAATCCGAGCGACTGCAACTGCCCGTGCAGCCAGCGCGCTGCACGGTGCATGTCGTCCCGACGCGTACTGTCGGCGCTGACGCTCGGAATCCGCAGCAGTTCACACAGTTCCTCTTCGAAGCGCGCCGCCGCTGCGTCGAGGTACTCCAGCAAGTCGGGCATGTCGTTTCCTTTCGAGCCAGCGAGCGCTACAATATAATGCCCGTTACCGGGAGGAACCATTCCGGTTCGGATGGATTTCCAATTCGGAGACCGACCTTCGTCGGACGACTAATGAAGTCGAAGTCTGCGGCCAACGACCCGGCGGCGCCATCGGCAACTGCCGTGCAGGAACCAGAGAAGCAGGCGTCCAAACCGAAACGCCAACCGCGCTTCCACGTGGTCTTGTGGGATGACGACGATCATTCCTACGATTACGTGATCCGTATGATGCGGGAGTTGTTCGGTCACCCGCTGGAGCGCGGGATGCAGATCGCCACCGAGGTCGATAACTCGGGCCGCTCCGTCTGCCTGACGACAACCAAGGAACACGCCGAACTGAAACGCGATCAGATCCATGCCTTCGGCCGCGACGCCTTGATCGAACGCTGCAAAGGTTCGATGTGGGCGACCATCGAACCCGAAACGAATTCGTAGCTCGCGGCCGGCAAGCTCCCACATGTCAGCCCGCAGGTGACCGGGCGGCCATTCAATGCTCTCTGGTTCCTGGGAATTCCATGCCCGGCATCCTCAAGACCATTACCCTCGGCTGTAAAGTCAACCAATACGAAACGGAGTTCGTGCGCGAGGGGTTGCTGGGCTCCGGCTTTCGCGACGCGGCTCGAGACGAACCGGCGGACCTGTGCGTGGTCAATACGTGCACGGTGACTAACGAAGGCGATGCCAAGAGCCGCCAGCTGATCCGCCGCTTGGCGCGCGAGAACCCGCGGGCGCGCATTGTGGTGATGGGCTGCTATGCCACTCGCGCGCCCCAGGAAGTCGCGGCTCTGCCCGGCGTCACGGAGGTGGTCACCGACAAGCGCGAATTGCCGGACTTGCTGCGGCGCCTGGGAGCCATCGACATCCCGAGCGGCATCTCCGGCTTCGGGCAGCGGCACCGCGCGTATGTCAAAGTCCAAGACGGGTGCCTGCTCCGCTGCAGCTACTGCATCATTCCCCACGTGCGCCCGCAGTTGGCGAGTCGACCTGTCGAGGACGTGTCCACGGAAGTCCGCCGGCTGATCGCCAATGGCTTCCGCGAGATCGTCTTGACCGGCGTTCATCTCGGGCACTACGGCGTCGAGCAGAACTGGGGTCGACCAAAACGCGAATGGACGCGATTGGCGGATCTCGTGGAGCGTCTGGCGCAACTGCCGGGCGAGTTTCGGCTGCGCCTTTCGAGCATTGAAGCCACCGAACTCACCGACGAACTGATCGCCGTCCTGGCCCGGTATCCCGACCGGGTCTGTCCCCATTTGCATGTCTGCCTGCAGAGCGGCTCGGACGCCGTGTTGCGCCGCATGCGCCGCAGGTGGGGTCGACAGCGATTCCTCGACCGCTGCCGACATGTCCAGTCCCTGCTCGACCGGCCCGCATTCACCACCGATGTGCTGGTCGGATTCCCCGGAGAGACCGCGGAAGATTTTGAACAGACCTGCGAGGCGCTGCGCGCGGTCGGTTTCTCGAAGACGCACGTGTTTCCGTTCAGTCCGCGCACGGGGACCCCGGCCGCCGAAATGTCCGATCGAGTCCCACCTCCTGTCGTCGCACGGCGCGTGCAACAAGTGCGCATGCTGGAACGTCAATTGCGGGACGAGTACTTCCGCAGCCTGGAGGGCCAACAATTGCGCGTGCTGGTGGAGAGCCCCCTGGCCACAGGCCGCGAGCGATTCGTGGGGACCTCCTGCCGCTACGCCCCTGTCGAACTGACCTCGGACACCGATCTCTGCGGTCAACTGGTGGATGTCATCGCCGGTCCGGTTGTCGCAGGCCGCATCGTGGCTCAGTGAACCGGCGGTTCGGCCCGGCTCGAAACCGGCGCCTGGCACGACCGGACGCGATTGGGAATGGGCTTCCCACGGCGACGTCATTTGTCGCAAAGTATTTACACACAATCCTTTACAACACACACAACCAACGCAATCCTCTACCTCTGTGCCTCTGCGGCTTGCCTCCGTGTCTCTGTAGAAGAAAAGAGGATTTCTGCGCTCGTTCGCGAATCGCTCTTGACCGCTAGCTCGCGGCGACCGTACCCTCTCGCGGTTTTCTGCGCTCGGACCACCCCGTTCAAGGGTGATTGCATGTCGCGGTTTGCACGAAGCTCGGTCTGCCTTGTGGTTCTCATGCTCGGTTTGGCACTGGACGCGAGTGCCGGGCCGACGGAGTCGTCTTCGGAGTCGGTGCTGGTTTTGCGCAATGGCCGCGTGTTGGCGGGACGCGTGCTCACCATGGGGGACTTCTATGAAGTCTCGTTTCGGGAGCACGGCGAGGTCCGCGTGCGTCTCGCCGAAGTGGAGATGTGGTGTGCCAGCTTGGACGAAGCCTACTTGCGCAAACGCGACGGACTGCGTACCGGCGATGTTGCCGGCAGGTTCGCGTTGGCCGAGTGGTGTCTGCGGAACGGGCTATTTCACCGCGCGTCTGATCAACTGTTGGTCTTGTCAGCGCTGGTCCCCGCTCATCCGAGTCTCGTGGCGCTGGAGCGGCGGCTGTTGTCGGCAGCGGTCGTACCTCCCGCCGGCAAGACTGCCGCCTCACCGGCGGGTGCGTCCGAAGACGCGTCCCACACCGTGTCCACGGGCCAGTTGCCGGTGGGAGCCGTGCTGCACTTCACGCAGAGAATCCAGCCCATGCTCTTGAATCGCTGCGCGAGCAACGCGTGTCATGGTCCGCGTTCGCCGCAGCAGTTCCAGTTGTTTCGTCCCGTGCGCGGGCAGCCGTTGAGTAACCGCATGACGCAGCGCAATCTGCTGGCGACGCTGGCCTTCATTGACCAGCAGCGTCCGGAGCGCAGCCAACTGCTGATGCTGCCCCGGCAGCCGCATGGCGACCCGCAGACGCCGGTGTTTGGTGAGCGCGACACGATGCAATACGAGCAGCTTGTCGCCTGGACGAAGATGCTCACTACCCAGGGTCCCGCAACGGACGGCTCACCAAGTGCCGTGGTTGATGCAGGCACTCCCGGTGCGACCGAAGGGACCGAGACTGGCGGAGTGGCTCAGGCCAGTTACGTGGAAGTGCTTCCTGCGGCGAAGGCGGCCCCATCGTCGAAGGATCTCGCGACGCCGCAGCGGTTGCCTGACGCGTCCCCCGCAGCGGCTGATCCTCTCGATCCGGAGGTCTTCAATCGCGAGTACCTGGAGGAGGAGGACGAGCAGCCGCCTCCGGGAACACTGCCGACTCCGTAGCCCGAATTTCTCATGGCGTGGTAGGGTGGGACGAGCAAGCCGAAGTTGCGATCGGTCGTTGATCGCGCAGCCGGAGTTGGAGGCGTGGGCCGGTCTATCTCGGAGTAAGTGGGCTTGCGACGGCCCACCAATCACTTGCGCGACCTAGTCCCACCGTACGGTGAATAATCCCGGCCAGCCTCGGTAGTTTCTGCTGCGGTCAGGAGAAGTCGGCAGGCTCATCGCTCGCGTCTTCCCGAAAGCGATAGCCGACCCCGCGCACCGTTTCGATGACGTCGGACCTGGCTCCCAGCTTGCGGCGCAGCGCGCGGATATGGACGTCGATGGTGCGTTCCATGACGATGGTGTCTTCTCCCAGGGCGGCGTCAATCAGTTCCGCGCGGCGAAAAACTCGTCCTGGTTGGCGAATCAGTGCATCGAGCAAGCGGAACTCACTGCGCGTGAGCGGGAGTAGTTCTCCGTCCATCGCGGCGCGAAACCGAGTACGATCGACCGACACGCCTTGGTTGGCAACTACCTCCTCATTCGCAGCTTCGTCACTGCGTCGGCGCAGCAGTGCTTTGATCCGTTCCAGCAGCACCTTGACGCTGAAGGGCTTGGTGACGTAATCATCCGCCCCCACGGCGAAGCCGACCAGTTCATCGCTTTCCTCGGACCGGGCCGTGAGCATCATGACGAGGGTGTGTCGCAAGCTCCCGTCGGCGCGAATGCGGCGGCAGACTTCCATACCGTCGAGCAAGGGGAGCATGACGTCGAGCACGATCAAGTCGGGCGACTTGATCTGCGCCTGCGAGAATCCATCCTGTCCGTCGTGGGAGACAACAACTTCGTACCCGGCTTGCCTGAGGTTGTAGGCCACAACATCAGCCAGCGAGCGATCGTCTTCGACTATGAGGATCTTGGTCATGGTTTGGCGGTCGTTCTCCAGCAGGCGCAAGTTACCGGACGTTAGCTTGCCAATATGAAGAAACGGTGAAGCCCCCGTTAATTTGCGGGTTTCGCGGGTGGAGTCCCGCCGGTTTCGGGCGCACGCCGCAGACGGACTTGAAAGGTGCTCCCGCGTCCCAATTCGCTGGACACGCGCGCCTCGCCGCCAAACGCCTGAGCGAGGTGTTTGACAATGGCCAATCCCAGACCGGTTCCGCCCAGCTCCCGCGAACGCGCCTTGTCGACGCGGTAGAAGCGTTCGAAGATCCGTTGCTGATCCTCCGAGGCAATTCCAATCCCGGAGTCTTCGACCTCCAGCAGCGCCATCATCCCCTCGCATCGCCAGCGCAACAAGACTCGGCCACCCGGCAGCGTGTACTTGATCGCGTTATCGACCAGATTGTCGAGGATGGTGTCGACACCCTGCCGGTCCGCCCACACTTTCACATCTGGTTCCGACGTGTCGGACAACAAGGAGACGCCGCTCTGATCGGCGATTTCCCCGTATTGTGTGAGGCAACGATGCACGGCTTCCGACAAGGAGACGGAAGTGAAGTCGAATGCCTCCTTGCCCGATTCGACGCGCGACAGGTGCAGGAGATCGACGATCAGACGATGGAGTCGTTGCGACTGCTCGTCAATCCGCTCCACGAATCGAACATTGTGATCTGCATCGCGGATGGCCCCCGCCAAGAGCGTTTCGGTGTAGGCCTTGATGGACGCCAAGGGCGTCTTCAGTTCGTGCGAGACGTTCGCCACGAAATCGCGGCGGATGTTTTCCAGCCGCCGCAGTTCGGTGACGTCGTGGAGCACGACGACCGCACCCGAGCAGGGCTCATCGCGCAGGCGAGTCGCCAGCACGCGCAGCACACGGCGCGGTGGTCCGGACATGGTCACCTCGCGGTCGCACAGCGCGCCGCTGCTGAATGACTCCGTAACCAGCCCGGCAATCTCCCGATTTCGAACGATCTCCAGCAACGGCCGGCCCACAACGTCGCGGTCCGCGATCCCCAACAGGGACTTGCAGGCGTCATTGGCGAGGATGACACGCTGCTGCGGATCGACCGCCAGCACTCCTTCCACCATCCCGCCGAGCACGGCGGCTAGCCGTTCGGCATATTGCTGCAGTTCCTGAATGCGGCGCGCCAGTTCCTCCTGCATCCGGCCGAAGGCGATGCCCAGACGTCCCAACTCGTCACGGCTCTGGACTTCCACACGCCGGTGGAAATCGCCGGCGGCGATGGCGCTCGCCAACTCCGTCAATTGGGTCAACGGTTTTACGATCTGGCGCACCATGAAGTAGCTGAGCGGCGCGGCAATGATCCCCGCGACGACCGCGGTCAACCAGAGATACAGTCTGGTATCGCGAATCTCCCTGCGCATCGAGGTCATGTCGATGGCAACGCGAACGAAATACGAGCCCACCTCCGGGTCTCGTACGAAACGTGCCACGTAGTGATATTCACGACCGTCGGTGGCACTGCGCCTCACGGCTTGGCCGAGTCCGGATTGGCGCGCGGCGCGCACTTCGGGCCGCGAACCGTGATTCTCCATCGTGGCGGGATCATTGTACGACTCCGCCCACACAGTCCCATCATCCCCAATCACCGTGTAACGCAGGCCGGTCTGCAGCTGCAAGACGCGAAGTCGGCGTTGGCAAGCCGCCCAATCCCCAGCGGTGGCCTGGAGTTCGTCGGTCAACAGCGCGGCGACGCGGCCCAGCCAGCGCCGGGTGTTCTCGGTCAGCAGTTGCTCGTGGCGCCGCGCATCCAGAACAACAAAGCAGACCGACAACGTCACGTAAAGCAGGCCGTAGCCCAGAAATACCCTCCAGAACAGGCGCGATAGCCCCATGACGAACGGTCCTCCAGGTCGCTCCGTACCGAGTCCTCTCACTATCGGCTTCCGAGCGGGAATCGTCCAGACGGCGGGCAGGAACCGGGACGGGGCCGCAGGCCGCGTTTTGCCGGGAAGTAGGCCGAGCGGGCCTTGATCGCGCAGGGCTTTTCACAGGATAATGTCCGCGAACTGTTGGGCGAGGCGGCCGAGGCAGCTGCGCAGCGTCCCGTTTCGAAGTGCCGGTCGGTGAGCGATTCCGCTCGCAGGTGATGGTGTGCGCGCTGGGTTCCGGCGCGGACCTGGGCCGAGCGCGAATCGCAGCGGACACGCGGAGATCCCCGTTCGCCCCCACGGTTCATTGTGTTGCCAGGCTTAAGGTTCACTCTCCGCCGTCACCGGCGCTGTGTACAGGTTCAAGAAAGGACTGGGTCAGTAATGTCAAACCAAGGCACCCCCGCCAAGGCAATTTCCTCGCTCATGTCGGAAACGCGCACGTTTCCCCCGCCTCCCGCACTGGCCGCGCAGGCCTACGTCAAGTCGCTGCAGCAATACCAGGAGATGTACGACCGTTCCGTCAACGATTCGGACGGCTTCTGGTTGGAGCAGGCCAAGACACTGCACTGGGTCAAGCAACCCAAGCAAGCCCGCAAGTACACCTGGGACACCAAGGCCCGCAAGGTGGAGCATACCTGGTTCGCCGATGGCGAGTTGAACGTCGCCTACAACTGCCTGGATCGGCATCTGGGCACGAAGTACGAAAACCAGGCGGCTTTGATCTGGCAAGGTGAGCCGGAAGAAGACAGCCGCACGATGACCTACAAGGAACTCCACGCGGAAGTCTGCAAGTTCGCCAACGTGCTCAAGAGCCTCGGTGTCACGAAGGGGGACCGCGTCTGCATCTACATGCCCATGGTGCTCGAGCTGCCCGTGGCCATGCTGGCGTGCGCCCGCATCGGCGCCATTCATTCCATCGTGTTCGGGGGATTCAGCGCGGACGCGCTGCGCGATCGCATCAATGACTCCGAATGCAAGATCCTGGTGACCGCCAACGTGTCGCTGCGTGCCGGCAAGGCCATCCGCTTGAAGGACATCGCCGACGAAGCCGTCAAGCAGACGCCCAGCATCCAGAAGGTTGTCGTCTACCGGCGCAACGACGTGCCGTGCGCGATGAATCCGGCGCGCGATGTCTGGTACCACGACGTGATGGCGACAGCTTCGGCCGACTGCCCGGCCGTGCCCGTGAATGCCGAACACCCACTGTTCATCCTCTACACCTCCGGTTCCACGGGCAAACCCAAGGGGGTCGTCCACACCACGGGCGGCTATCTGTTGCACGCGGCGGTGACGCACAAGTACGTGTTCGACTACAAAGACGGCGACATCTACTGGTGCACCGCCGACATCGGCTGGGTCACCGGACACAGTTACATCGTCTACGGCCCGCTGGCCAATGGCGCGATCTCGCTGATGTTCGAAGGCGTGCCGACCTATCCGGATCCGGGCCGGTTCTGGCAAGTCTGCGAGAAGTACAAGGTCAACCAGTTCTACACCGCGCCCACGGCAATCCGCGCGTTGATTCGCCAAGGCACCGAATGGGTCACGAAGTACGACCTGTCCGCGATGCGGATTCTCGGTTCGGTGGGGGAGCCCATCAATCCCGAAGCCTGGATGTGGTACTACGAGAATGTCGGGCAGAGCCGCTGCCCGATCGTGGACACGTGGTGGCAGACGGAAACGGGCGGTTTCCTGATCACGCCGCTCCCCGGAGCCATGACGCTCAAGCCGGGCAGCGCCTCGCGCCCGTTCTTCGGCGTGGAACCGGTCATCCTGCGCGATGACGCCTCCCCGTGCACTCCCAATGAAGGCGGCAAACTGTGCATCAAGAAGCCGTGGCCGGGCATGATGCGCACCATGTGGGGCGACCACGACCGGTTCATCGATACCTACTTCACGATGTACTTCGATCTGTACTTCACCGGCGATGGCTGCCGCCAGGACGAAGACGGCGACTACTGGCTGATGGGCCGCATCGATGACGTGGTCAACGTGTCAGGGCACCGCATCGGCACGGCGGAAGTCGAGAGCGCGCTGGTCAGCCACGAAAAGGTCGCCGAGGCCGCCGTGGCACCGATGCCGCACGACATCAAGGGCCAGGCGCTCTACGCCTACGTCACGCTGAAGGACGGCGTGGAACCCACCGAGGCGCTCAAGAAGGACCTGGCACTGCACGTGCGCAAGGAAATCGGCGCCATCGCCGTCCCGGACAAGATCCAGTTCGCGATGGGCCTGCCGAAGACCCGCAGCGGCAAGATCATGCGGCGTATTCTCCGCAAGATCGCGGAGGGCGTGACGGACAAGGCCTCGTTGGGCGATACCACCACGCTGGCCGACCCGACCATCGTCGAAGACCTGATCGCCGGCCGGCAATAGCCGCCGCCGATCACGCGAAACTGAAGTGGCGACACCGGACACCGCGAACCGATAGCGTTCGCGGTGTTCGGCGTTGGCCGTCGCCACGCGATGTGCGTTGATCATCGCGCGTGAGGGGCGGAACAAACCGCGCGCCAGTGGGAGCTGGCACGAGCGCCGTCAGGTTGCGCCAACTTCGTGCTGAACACAGGTGGGAGCACGACGCCGAAACGGGGCTGTGCCATTTCAGGCATCGCAGCCTCGCCGCCGAGTTGGGGAGGTTTGGGAGTCGGGATCCACTCCGGCAATCGGGGACTACGGTCACATACCATCGGAACTCGGCTAATGCATAAGCGTGACGGCACTCTGCTTGGCCGGACAACGAACGGGAGAAAACGCCTTGTTTACGGGAGGGCCGTTTTGGCGGTTTTGTTGGCCGCGGGGTTCATCGCAGCGAATGCGTTTGCCTGGCTTCCCTGGCCGCACTTGTGGTGGACTAGCGAGTTCGAAGATGAGTATGATGGTTTTGAGCACGGGTGGCCTCTGACGTACATGCGGACTGGACTGTATCGTGGTGAGTTTCGCGGCTTCGGTGAAAAGGTACCTATGCCGTGGCCTTTCTCCAATCCCTGTGTTAGATCGTTTCGTCCAACTGCGCTTGCCGCGGATATAGTCGTCGCCGCTTGTGCTATTTCGTTGACTGTGCTCCTGTGTGATTGTTCAAATCAAGGCAGGGGCTTTCGCTTCGCGTTTTCACTTAGGAGTTCTTTAGCACTGATATTCGTTCTATGTGTCGGGCTTGCCCTACTGGTGCCCGGGATCCGGATCCTTGGCTTGCGTGACGTGGATGAGGAATTGTTGCTGCTCATCTCCGTAATTCTGCCTCTCTTTGTTGTCCCGAAGTATGTGGTATTTCTTTGCTGTGCGGCGCCCCTCATATATGTAATTCAGAAAGGCCTTACAAGCGTTCGCAAGAAGAACAGCGAGATAGACCGGAAGCCGACAACTCCGGACCAGCGGACCGGAAGTGAGTAAGCCGTTTCAGCGGTAACCATCGGTCGAGGCAAGCTCTTCCCAGGAACAACTCTGGCTCCCCTCGCCCTCAGCTTGCTGGGGGAGAGGGGGGCCAGAGTCAAGGGCATGGAGCGTGCGGAAGTTGAGTAAACCGAGGCGAGTGACAGCGGCCAATGCGCGCCGAGGTGAGAACAACTTCTGTGGCGAAAGGCGTGTGTGACGCGCGCGTCGCTCCACCTCCTCGCGCCCGTTCGCAACAAGAACAGCGAGATAGGCCACCATCGGAGAACACCGGACCAGCGGACCGGAAGTGAGTGAGCGGTTTCAGCAGTAACCGTCGGTCGTGGCAAGCTCTTCCCAAGAACAACTCTGGCTCCCCTCGCCCTCAGCTTGCTGGGGGAGAGGGGCCGGGGGTGAGGGGACGGAACTGCTCCATGCGTTCGTCGATCGCGCTCTCGATCAGACTCCGCACTCCCGCCGGATCTCGTGACACTTGGTAACCGGCAATCCGCAGCAGGACGTAACCTCTTTCCGTCAGATGCCGGTCGCGACGTTCATCACGCTCGCGTCCTTCGTCAGTGTGATGGTGTTCTCCGTCCACCTCGACGATGAGCTTCAGGGCAACACAGCAGAAGTCGGCCATGTACGGCGGAATTGGATACTCGCGACGGAACTTCTGGCCTCGGCACTGGCGATTGCGGACAATCTGCCACACGCCCTGCGCAAACTCGTTCGCCCGACCGCGCTCGTCTCGCGCGAACGCAATTGCATCCTCGTCGCGTTGAAAGCTTCGTGTGGAACGCGAGCGCCGGTTCATGGTAGTCCCTGCATTTGGACTGGCCGATCTGCCCCTCACCCCCAGCCCCTCTCCCCAAACAAGTTTGGGGAGAGGGGGCCCAGAGTCAAGGGCTTGGAGCGTGTGGAAGGTGAATGAACCGAGGCGAGTGACAGCGGCCAATGCACGCCGAGGTGAGAACAACTTCTGCGGGGAAAGGCGTGCGTGACGCGCGCGCCGCACCACCTCCTCGCGCCCGTTCGCGAGAAGAACAGCGAGATAGACTAGTGCCCCGTCCAGACTAAATTTTAGGGTGCCACTGGCTTTGCCAGTGCCAAAACACGGGCGGAGCCCGTGGCACACAACCCCAAGATTTAGCTTTGATGACGCACTAGCAGCAGAGGACGGAGCCGGAAGGGTGGACGGAAACCGAGTAAGAGCCCAGCCAGACCCGAGTGCCCCGAGGTGAACGGCCTCCGGGCGCTCTTGGTATTTCTGCGCAGCCTGCCGCTGGTCTTTTCACACGGTGATTTCGTACTCCGCGCGACGAGCGCGCTGGATCAATCCATTGGCCTCGGCATCGCCGCCGAAGTTGCCGGCGGCCGGGTCAAACGTGACCTTGCGGCCGGCCAACAGGGCGATGTTCGCCAGGTGGCAGGCGTTGACCGCGCGCACGTGGTCGCGCACGTTCGCCACGGGTTGCTGTCCGCTCTTGATGCAGTCGAAGAAGTTCTGCATGTGGCCCAACCCGCCCACGGGCAGTTCGCCGCCGTAGATCTGCACCATCAAGTCCGCGATTTCCTGTTTCGCTTTCGGGTCGGCATCGACGTCCTCGACCGGCTTCCCCGTTAGGCTCCCGCGATTCACACGGATACGGCCTTCTTCGCCTTCGATCAACAGCTCGTTCGGACCGCTGATCAACTTGATTGTGTTGCCCGTTGACAGCCGAATATCGACGTCGAATTCGTGCGCGACGTTCCACGCGACGGGCATCTCGGCGGCCGGTACCTTGCCCAGCAGGAACGCCAACACCAACTCTCGATCGACCGCCATGAACTTACCGGTTCCCTCGGCTTCCACCGCTTGGCCATCGGGCCCCGCCAGCGCCCAGAAGGCAATGTCCGTGTGGTGGACGCCCCAGTCCGTCACCTGTCCGCCCGAGTATTCGAACCACCAGCGAAAGTTCCAGCCGATCCGTTCGTTACAGAAGGGAACCTGAGGCGCCGGCCCCAACCACAAATCCCAGTTCAATTCGGCGGGCGGCGTGGAAGTCTCGAACGGGCCGAATGGCTTGTCGGGATCCTTGCTGCGCGACGCGGCCTTGCCGACGGAGCTGACTGCCGTGAGCCGTTGGCCCAAGCGGCCGCTGCGCGCGATGGCCACTGCCTTCAGGAAGCGGGCCTCGAACTCGCTCCGCTGCTGCGTTCCCACCTGAAATGTCTTCTGGTACTTGGCAACCGCCCGTTGCACGAGCGCGCCTTCCTCGATCGTCAATGTCAACGGTTTCTCGCTGTAGACGTGCTTGCCGGCCTTCATCGCCTCGACGGCAATCTTGACGTGCCAATGATCGGGCGTCCCGATGGTCACGGCGTCCAGCGACTTCTCCTGGGAGAACATCTCGCGATAGTCGCTGTACACGCGGCACTTGCGCCCGGACTTCTTCTCCACGTTCTCGGCAAACCGCTGCGCGGCTTTCAGGTCCACGTCGCAGCAGGCCACCATCTCGCCAAGCTGAGCCGCCTGCGCGCCAATGCCCGAGCCGCGACCACCCACCCCGATCGCCGCCACTGGAATCTTGTCGCTGGGCGGTTCCGCGCCGTGGGCACGCGTGACAATGAGCGGCACCGCCATTCCAGTGACGGCCAACCCCATGGATGCACCGAGGAACTCCCGGCGATGCAGAGCACGACTGCGCATAGTGTTCTCCCCAATGTGACTTACCGGAGCTGCATTTGTTCTTCCCTGCCCAATTCTCCGACCCGTTGACCCGGCTTGTCAACGATGCTCCCATAGTAATTCCATGACAGGTATAGGGGAACCACGATGGCTGGCGACGGTACGGTTCGTTGGGGTGTCATCGGTCTCGGGTGGTTCGGCGAGGTGCACGCGGAAGCGCTCTCGCAGATGCCCGGTATTGAGCTGGCGGCACTCTGTACGCGCCGCGCGGAGCGACTGCACGAACTCGCTCGGCGGTTCGGCGTGCAGCGTTGTTACACGGACTTCCGGCAGTTGCTGGCCGATCCCGGCATCGATGCCGTGAGCGTCGTCACGCACGTGGTCGATCATTGCGACATCACGGTCGCGGCGCTCCAGGCGGGAAAGCACGTGCTCCTGGAAAAGCCGATGGCGCCGGATCTTCCGCAATGTGATGCCATTCTAGCCGCGGCCCGCCAGGCGCCGGGGCAGTTCATGGTGGGCCATATCTGCCGGTTCGATCCGCGCGTCACCTTGGCCAAGGAAGCGATTGACGCAGGCCGCGTCGGTCGGATCATCTCCATGCACGCCCGGCGTAACCTGTCCAAATGGATCGGTCAGCAAGTGCTCGATAAGATCTCCGCGCTGGAAGGGGACGGCATCCATGACGCGGATCTGATGTTGTGGTTCAGCGGTGCTCGCCCGATCCACGTCTACGCCCAGGAAGTCCACCCGGGCACGAACAAATACCCCGACGGCGGTTGGGCCATGTTTCGCCTGGACAACGGCGCCATCGGCGTGGTGGAGTCGATCTGGCACTTGCCGGAATCCACTCCCTATCAGATCGACGCCCGCATGGAGATCATCGGTACCGAAGGCGCTATCTACATCGACTGCGGAGAAGCCGGCGTGGAGATCCACGATCGCCAGGGCGCAAAGATCCCGGACGCGCTGTATTGGCCCAAGGTGTTCGGGCAGCGGTTCGGCATCCTGCGCGCGGAATTGCGCTATTTTGCCGACTGCATCCGGGCGAACCGTCGACCCGATCGCATCACGCCCGAGGAATCGCGTGCCGCCGTGGCGCTGATGGCAGCGGCCACGCAATCGGCTGCCAGCGGGCAAGTTGTTCCGTTGCGCTGAACAGGCCTGAATCGAAGGAGGAACGGATGGAGTTTGACCACATCGGCATCGTGACGTCCGAGAAGAAGCCGGGGGAGATCTTCATCGAACCGACGCGCGTCTGGATCACGGATTTCACGCAGCACCCGTTTCGTGTCGAGTGGCTGCGGTACGAACCGGACAGCCCCGTCACGGGTCCCGTGCGGCAGGGCCCTCACGTGGCCTATCGCGTCACCAGCATTGCCGAGGCCGCGCGCGGAATGCGCGTGCTGCTCGAACCCTTTGACGTCGGCTTCGCGGTTGTGGGCTTCTATCAGACCGGCGACGGAGCCGTCATCGAGTTCATGGAATACAAGGGATCGGGACCACAATGCGCGACAGGAGAGGCAGCGTGTCCACCATCCAACGCGTCTTGATCACGGGCGCGAGCGGTAAGCTCGGCGCGCCCGTCTGCGCGGCGCTGGTACAGGCCGGCTACGAAGTCACCGCGACCCGGCATCGCCTGCCGGTGGACATTGCCGGCGCACGAGAGATCGCTCTCGATCTGCGCGACGCGGAGGCCGTGGAGCGGGCGGCCGCGGAGCACGACGCGATCCTGCACCTGGCCACCTGCAAGGAAGACCGGGCGGGCGTGATCGAGGTCAGCGCGCGCGGCACGTTCCACTTGCTCGACGCCGCCCACCGCGGCGGTCGCTGCCAGCGGTTCGTCTTGGCCAGCGGCGATGCCGTCAACGGCATCTACTTCCACCGCCAACCGGAACCCATTCGCGAAGACCGCCCGCTCGCCGCATACCCGGGCTACTATCCGTTGTCCAAAGTCCTCGAAGAGGCGCTGGCGCAGCAGTATTTTCACCAGTACGGTCTCCCGACCGTTGTCTTGCGCATGTCGTGGATCCACGCCGAGGACGACATTCTGAACCACTTGACCGTGGCCGGCGATAACTTCGGCATTCCCGTCTGGTCCGAGTTGATGAACGATCAGCAGCGCAGCCGTTACGCGGCGGGACGCGATGCGGCCGTGGCGCTGCGCCATCCCGACGGGCAGCCAATGCGCCGCCACATCGTGGCGCTGGAGGACTGCGTCCAAGCACATCTGCTGGCGCTGGAACGCGACACTGCGGTGGGCCAGACGTTCCTGATCGCCATGGCGCAGCCGTTTAACTACGTCGAGACGGCGAATTACCTGGCCCGAAAGCTCGGCATCGACGTGCTGGAACTGACCGACTCCGTGGGCCAGGATTTCTGTATCGACATCACGCGCGCACAGTACGTGCTCGGCTTCCAGCCCCAGTACGATATCTACCGCTTGATCGACGCGGCCATTGCGTTCCGCCAGGCCGGCCAACGCCGCCGCGCTCGCTCGGGTTATCGGGGATAGAGATACCCTGGATGCACAAGGAGACAGCCACACCATGGGACGCTTCGACAATCAGACGGTCTTGATCACGGGGGGCACGTCCGGCATCGGCCTGGCCTGTTCGGAGCTGTTCGCGCAGGAAGGCGCGCGAGTGGTCAGCATGTCGATTCAACAGGCCGAAGGTCAAGCGCTGCAGGAACGGATCCGTACCTCGGGTCAGGAGTGTGTTTTTCATTACGGAGACGCTAGTTCAGAGGCAGATGTGCAGCGCGCGGTTCAGTTGGCGCTCGACCGCTACGGCCGCCTGGACGTGGTCCACGCGAATGCGGGGCTTCTGCGAAACCAGCGGATCACGGACCTGACCGTGGAGGACTTTCACGCGCTGATCAACGTCAATCTGCTGGGGCCCGCCCTGTTGGCCAAGCACGCGATTCCCGTGATGGAACGGCAGGGCAGGGGGGTGATCTGCTTCACCACTTCCGTGGCCGCCGACATCGGCTTCCCCGGTCATGCGATCTACTGCGCTTCCAAGGCGGCGCTCGTCGCCATGCTGCGCTGCTTGACCACCGACCACAGCCCGCGCGGAGTGCGTTTCGTGGGGGTCAGCCCGGGAACCATTGACACCCCCATGCTGGCCAAGTCGTGTGAGGGGTGGGACAAACCCAAGGACGTACTGTACGCGGAAGTGGCCCGAAAGATCCCCGTGCAGCGGCTTGGTACGCCTCGCGACGTGGCCCAGGCGGTGGCCTTTCTGGTAAGCGACGAGGCGGGCTTCATCAACGGCAGCGTAGTGCACTTGGAAGGCGGCACACTGGCATTGCCCCCCTGGTAGAACGCCGGAACTCCCAGAACGTAAGTACTCGCGGGTCCGCAGCGGATCGGCGCATTCCTCGGCGTTGACTGCTTGACGTCAGGACCGGGCGGCTATTCTTTCAGCACCAGGTCGATGCACATGATGGCGCCGAGTATCAATGGCCGCACCGGGTGATCGGGGGGCACCTGGTCCGAGATCTTCAACACGTAGTTGTCGGCGCTGGTGAACATCTCCTTGCCCAGGCCCGACCATTTCTTGGTGACCAGCGCCAGTTCATTGTTGCCCGCCAGGAAGCGGAATTCCCATCCCGTCCATTTCCCCTGCAGCGTACAGAGCGGTTCGTCGTTGACGTCGAGCACCGTAAAGGCGCCGCCAATAGAGAAGAACTTTTGTTTGAAGCCGCCAATCCGCCGATCCTGTTCGTCCAGCACATCGACGTTGGAGAGGAAGATCGAGATGCCGCGGCGAACGGCCAACACGGGCTCTCCCGCAGTCGACCGAATCTGCACGTGAAAGGGCGTCATCCGCTTGTAGTCGGTGAATCGCAGCAACTTCGTGATGGGACCCAGCTTCTCTTCGCGGCACTGCATGATTTGCGTGCCGGATTGCGGATCGTAAATATCGAAATTGCTGGCAGCTTTGAAGAATCCGACATGCTCCTTTACGAGGTACAGGTTACGGTTGAGTGCCGGGTGCATAGGACGGCCTCCCTGAGACTGGTGAATCGATCCGATGAGTCGAAGTGCAGGATACTCGACGCGGCGCCCGGTTGGCAATCAGACACTAGACCAGGGCGCAGGCTGGTGGTCCTCTGGAACACTACCTCGTGTTCGGTCACGGCCCTTGTCTCTTCCCCGACTTGCGCCCGTATAATAGGAGGCAGTGGATGACCGCGGAACTGAGCGACCGCGTGAGAACGACCTGCGCAACCTGATGATGGCAGGATGGGCAATCCGGCCCACGGGTTTGTGCATCTTGGGATTTCCGCGCAAACGCTTTGGCAACGAAAACGCAGAACCCATGAGCCGATTTCTGGAAGCATTCCGGACGATGCGCTTGCCGACCGTGGACGAAGTCCACCAGGCGGTGGTCCATTGGTTCTACACCGATGCGGCCACTTGGGGGACGAGCACGGTCGCGCACTTGTTTGCACTTCTGGCGGCTGCTTTGATTCTTGATCGCGTGACGTCCACGCGGCCAGTCGATTCCGCGATGTTCGAAGCGGTGGCGGACGATCTCGCCGGGAATTCGCCGATCGAACGTTTCGAAGTCGGCGATCCGCCGCTGGATCCCTCCGAACTCAACACCGAGACGTTGACGGAATGGGAAGCCAAGCCCATCGCGCAGGAAGCGCAGTACAACGACGATTCGCCCATCTTCGAGGAGAGCGGCGGCGGCACACCCGCCGGGACGCTGGCAGGAGCCGGACTGGGTTTCGACGTCAAGGCCACGGGACTCGGCCCGATGCTCGCCGGCGGCGGGGGAGTCGATCAGGGATTGGGCACTGGACGGAACGCGGGGCGCGGCGGGGCCGGCACCGGTTTTGGATTGCGCGGCAGCGGCCATCGCGACGCCGTGCCCGGCGTGACGAAGGCTTCGGAACGCTCGGTGGGAGCGGCACTCAATTGGTTCGCACGCCACCAATTGCCCGACGGCAGTTGGTCGTTGGCGCTGGGCGCGCCCCGCACCTGCAAATGCTCCGGTCAAGTGTTTGATGCGGACCACTCCGCGGCGACCGCCATGGCTGTCCTCCCGTTCCTCGGCGCGGGCCAGACGCACATGAGCGAAGGCCCGTATCAGGCCACGGTGAAGAAGGGCCTCCAATGGCTGATCAAGAACCAGAAGGCCAACGGTGATCTGTCGCAAGGCAGTCATCAGATGTACTCCCATGGTCTGGCCACCATCGCGCTGTGCGAAGCCTACGGCATGACCCAGGATTCGCAAGTGCGCTACGCCGCGCAAGAGGCGGTGCGTTTCATCGAATCCGGGCAGAACTCCCGAGGGGGTTGGCGCTATAAGCACGGCACAACCGACGGCGACACCTCGGTATTCGGCTGGCAAATCATGGCCCTGCACAGCGCTCGCCTGGCAGATCTGGAAGTAGACGACGCGAAGGTCGAACTGTGCCGCAATTGGCTCTCGCTGGTGGCCACGGGAGACTACCAGGGGCGCTTCGGTTACCAGCCCGAAAACGCCCCCAAACCTTCCATGACCGCCGTCGGGCTGCTGGCTTCGCAGTACCTGGGGGCCAAACGGAACCATCCGGTTGTACAGGAAGCCATGCGGTATATTCTCGACAACCCGCCCGATCTCCGCGACCGCGATGTCTACTACTGGTATTACGCCACCTTGGCCATGCACAACGTGCCGGGACCCGAGTGGGACACATGGAACCGGCAGATCCGCAAGGTGCTGATCGAGACGCAAGACAAACCGGGTTGCGCGGCGGGCAGCTGGAATCCCAAGGACGATGCCTGGGGCCACCTCGGCGGACGAATGATGGTCACCTCCCTCTCCGCGCTGTCGCTCGAGGTCTACTACCGCTACCTGCCGATGTACAAGACGGATCGCGAAGATCTGGAAGCCGCCCCCAAAGTGAATGACGTCATGCCCGAACCGCGCGACATGGATGATGCTGAACGTTGACACACCGGGAGCAGGGCATGGTGCGCGTCATGGTACATTCGCTTCGAGACAGCGCCCTGACGTTGCCGATCGTGGTCGGCCTCAGCCTGGTGCCGCTGTTGTTGGACGGCGCTGCTGCGGCGCCGCTCGGTACTCTCCCTGTCTGGGCTTTCCTTGCGCCGGCCGCGGAACTTCCGCCGCGCCCAACACGTTCCTTTGCACCTCCACCGCAAGTGGATTATTGCCAACCAGCGCGGGAGTACGTTGAACGGACGGCCGGTGGTTGGACATTTCAGTTGGAACGTGAGTTGGTCGAACGCTATCCCGACCGAGCGGCCCAGGTTGTGCATCGCCTCGAGGCCAAGCTGGCCGCAACATTGCTGTTGCTGCCCGAGTGCGCGCGGGAGCCCTTACGCGGTCTTTCGCTCTTCGTCATGTTGGGACCCGAGGCGACCCATGGCGGCCGCGACAACGGGGCGGAGTTCTTTCGGCAGATTGATCCCGACTTCCATGCTCATCTGGACCCGCGCTGGCGTCGCGCGATCGTGCTGTATTCTGCAGCGAACTACCTGCAACAGGACGAGCACTGGTCGGTGCAGGTCCTGTTGCACGAGATGGCACATGCCTGGCACCTCGAACGGTGGCCGGAGAAACAGCCGGACGTCTTGGCCGCATGGCAGAACGCCCGAGATCGCGGACTTTACCACAACGTGCGGGACGTAAATGGAACGGTGATTCCGATTGCGTACGCGCTGCAGAACCAGCTGGAGTACTTCGCGGAATTGAGCTGCATCTATTTCTGGCGCGGTGAGTACGAACCCCTGGACCGCGCAGCCCTGCAACGCTACGACCCGGTCGGATTCGCGCTGATCGAAAAGTTATGGGGTGTTTGTGACCCGCCCCTTCCCCGTTCCCCACGCGCCGGGCAGACGGAATGAAATCCACCAGCATCCTGAACGACGTCATCGGCCCGGTCATGCGCGGCCCATCCAGCTCCCACACGGCCGGTTCCCATTGTCTGGCGGCGCTGGTGCGATCGCTGTTGGGAGACACACCGGCGGAAGCCGAGTTTGCCTTCGACTCGAACGGCTCCTACGCGCGCTGTTATCACACTCAGGGATCGGATCTTGCCTTTGCCGCCGGCCTGCTCGGTTGGTCCATTACGGACGATCGTTTCCCGCGCGCGCTCGAGCTGTCAGCAGAAAACGGCCTGCGCGTGCAGTTCCAAGTCCAAGCCTTGGCGGCAGCCGAGCACCCGAACACCGTCGAAATGCGTCTGCGCGGACAGGACGGTCGCACCCTGAATGCGGTGGGGCGCTCCGTCGGCGGCGGCGCCGTGGAGATCACGTTATTGGAGGGCTGGCCCGTCCGGCTGACGGGATCGTGCCACGTCGCGCTGATTGATGTTGACGCGGAACACGAAGGCGCTGCGCGCGCTTTGATCGATGCCGGTGAGTCCAACCTGTTCCCCGTCGAACGATCGGAGCGCGACGGACGCGTGTTGCTGGTCGCGCACCGCCGCATTTCCCTCCCGGCGGAACAGCGTGCGCGGCTCGCCGGCCTGCCCCGTAGCCCGCGGTTGTTCCTGGGTGCGCCGTTGAGCTTCGTGAAGCAGGGACCGCAGCTGTTCGACTGCGCCGCGGAAATGGTGAAATTCGCCGAGCAACAGCGACTCTCACCCGGACACGCCGCCGCGCGCTACGAGGCGGCACTACTTGGTTTGACCGAGGAGCAGGTGCTCGGCGAAATGCGCAGGCGCGTCGACATCATGGTCGCTGCGGTGCATCGCGGTCTGCACCGGGACGTGCCGAGCATGCAGTTGTTACACCCGACCGCCGCACAGATCTTTCAGGCCGAGTCGGAAAATCGTGTGGCGGTGGGAGGTTTGCCTACGCGGGCGGCGGCGCGCGCGTTGGCGGCCATGCATGTCAACTGCGGCGGGGGTGTGGTCTGCGCGGCACCTACGGCAGGTTCCGCGGGCGTGATCCCCGGCGTGCTGACGACGCTGCTGGAGGAAAAAGGCGCAAACGTCGAGCAACTAGCCCTCGCACTGCTGACGGCGGGTGCCGTGGGAGTCATCGTGGCGGAACGAGCGACCTTTGCCGCGGAAGTCGCCGGCTGCCAGGTCGAGATCGGCGCGGCCGGCGCCATGGCTGCCGCGGGCGTCGTGGCCTTGGCCGGGGGTACGATGCGCCAAGCCTGCGACGCCGCCGCCATCTCCTTGCAGAACACCATGGGATCCGTCTGTGATCTGGTCCAGGGGATCGTGGAGATCCCTTGCCACACGCGCAACGCGGCGGCCGCGGCGGCCGCCTTTGTCAACGCCGACCTGGTGCTTGGCGGCTACCACAACCCCGTCCCGCTCGACGAAACGATCGACGCCGTTTACGCGGTGGGACGCGCCATGCCGGCCGAGCTGCGCGTTACCTCGCTGGGCGGGCTCGCAGTGGCTCCCTCCGCCATCGCACTGCCCAACCTGCGGAGCCTCCGCAATCGTGCCGATTGAATCGGTTCGTCGAGGTCCTGATAACATGTAAGCGTTCACGAGTCGGTGGGGGATTGGCGCATTTCTCGGCGTTGACGGTATGCCGTCAGTACCAGATGTCGTCCGAAAACATGGGCTGATCCCCGCCTCTTCACCGACCCGCGCACGCTTACTCACAACATCAGCAAGTCACCGTCAACCCCTGGGGGTGTTTATGGGCGTCAATCCGTTGTTGTTCCTTTCGGCGGCCGATGTGCGCAGCGCTCTGAGCATGCGCGAGGCGATCGATGCCATGAAGGCCGCCTTCGTGGCCTTGTCCACCGGCGCGGCCGTGGTGCCGTTGCGTTCGCATGTCGAAGTACCCGGTGATCACGGCCGCTTGCTGTTGATGCCCTGCTGCCTGCCGGAGATGAACGCGCTCAGCCTCAAGGCCGTGACCGTGTTTGACGTCAACCCTGCGCGCGGCTTGCCGCGCATTCAAGCCCTGGTGACCCTCTATGACGGTCACACGGGCCAGCCGTTGGCGATCATGGATGGAGCCGCTGTCACCGCACTCCGCACCGGCGCGGCTTCAGGACTGGCAACAGACCTGCTAGCCCGCGCCGACTCCGTGACGGCAGGTATTCTGGGAGCGGGAGTCCAGGCGCGCACGCAATTGGAGGCCGTCTGTGCGGTGCGCGCCATTCGAGCCGCGCGCGTGTGTGACGTGTCCCGTGCGGCGGCGGAGGATTTTGCCGTTGCCATGCGCGCTCAACTCGGAATTGACATTCGCCCCGTGGCGAATGCTGCTGAAGCCGTCGCGGCCGCGGATATCGTCTGTACCGCTACGTCCGCGACCGTGCCGGTCTTCGCGGATGCCGACCTGAGCCCCGGCACGCACATCAACGGGGTCGGCTCCTATCTGCCCGAGATGCAGGAAGTACCGGCGGATACGGTATTGCGAGCCCGCGTGATTGTGGATCACCGCTCTTCGGCATTGGCCGAAGCAGGTGACCTCTTGATCCCGATCCGGCAGGGCCGATATTCGGCGGATCGCATCGCGGGGGAACTGGGTGAAGTCGCCAGCGGCCGGAAGCCGGGGCGCGTTTCACCCGATGAGATCACGTTCTTCAAATCCGTGGGCGTCGCTGTCCAGGACCTGACGGCCGCCGTGCGCATCCACGCAAACGCTCAGCGACTGGGCCTCGGAACCACGGTGCGACTGTGACTTTCGAGTTATTTGACGCGGCAGCGGTAATCGGTCAGACTGGCGGCGTATTACTCGGAGGGAAAGACGATACTGTCTTCGGTCACATTCGCTGCAGCCTTGTGTGATGATCGAGATCCTCGTTCACCTGGGGAGAGTCCACCATGAAGAGTTCACGACAACCGAGTGTTGCTCCGTCCCGTCTCTCGCGGCGTCAGTTCGTCGCGGGGTCAATCGTCGCGGGAGCGGCTTTCACGGTTGTGCCGCGGCACGTGCTGGGCGGCGCCGAACAGGACTCCGCCAATAACAAGCTGAACATCGCTGGGATTGGTGTCGGGGGACGAGGTGCCGGCGACATCGAGGGTGTTTCCAGCGAGAACATTGTGGCGCTGTGCGATGTGGATTTGAATCGAGCCGGTGGGACCATCAGGAAATATCCCGCCGCGAAGCTCTATCGTGACTTTCGCGAGATGCTGGACAAGGAGCACCGGCAGATCGACGCCGTCGTGATTGGGGCTCCGGATCATATCCATGCCCCCGCGGCCGTCATGGCCATGAAGATGGGGAAGCACGTCTACTGCGAGAAGCCGATGGCACACACCATCTACGAAGCGCGACGCATGGCGGACGTGGCCAAGGAGACCGGCGTCGTCACGCAGATGGGAAACCAGGGACATGCCGGCGAGGGACTGCGACTCTATTGGGAGTTCATCCATGCGGGTGCCATCGGCACGGTCCAAGAGGTGCATGTCTGGAGCGACCGAGCGGGAACGCCGCAGCGCGCCTGGTGGCCGCAGGGCATCACGCGGCCTGAAGGGAGCGAGCCGGTTCCTGATGGTTTGGACTGGAACCTCTGGCTGGGTCCGGCACCGTGGCGGCCTTACCACTCCGCCTATGTCCCGTTCAAGTGGCGCGGTTGGTGGGATTTCGGCTGCGGAGCGCTGGGGGACATGGCGGTGCACAACGCCGACCCGGCCTTCTTCGCCTTGGACCTTGGGGCTCCGACGGCCGTGGAGGCCGAGACCAGCGGCGTCAACAACGAGACCCTTCCGACGTGGAACATCATCAAGTATGAGTTTCCCAGCAAAGGTGATCGACCGGCGGTCACCATGACGTGGTATGACGGTGCGAAACTGCCTCCGCGCCCGGAGGAATTGGAGGAGGGGCGCGAACTGGGCAGCAACGGAATCCTGTTTGTCGGTGACAAGGGCAAGCTGCTGGGCGGAAGCCATGCGGGGCCTCCACGGTTGATCCCCGAATCCCGCATGAAGGAGCAAGGTCCGCCGCCCAAATCGCTGCCGCGCTCGCCGGGCCATCACCGCGAGTGGATTGACGCCTGCAAGGCCGGCAAGCCCGAAGACGCCAAGTCGGGATTCTGGTACGCCGGACCCTTCGTGGAAGCGCTGCTCGTCGGCAACCTGGCCGTGCGGCTTCAGAAGCGCGTCGAATGGGATGGCGATAACCTGCGCTCGCCTAATTGCCCGGAAGCGGACAACTACGTCACGAAGTTCTACCGCACGGGTTTTGACTTCGTGTGAGTGCTATGTAGTCGTTCAACAATGAGTTACCGCATTGCCGTCCGTCGCTCGACTCTCCGAGTCGAGCAATCACGGTTCGGAGAGCCTTGCGACGATATTTGATGCGGCAACTTATTCCTGAGCGCCCCCTATGGATCAAATGACCGTGTCACATCTACGGGCCCAGTCGTTGTTGTGCAACCTATTCTGCACCTTGGCCTGCACATCGGCCTACGCGGCGCACCTGATCGACGTTCGGACCATGGACGACGAAATCGTCCTGATCTGTTGGCGCGACGGAGAGGTTGAATACCGAGACACCGGCACCGGCCCCAGCGCGTTCAAGGGAGGTATCGACAGTGCCGGCGAAGTCATCCACAAGTTCGATCCGCCGCTTGACACCGCCGCGGCAGTGAACGTACGGAACTACACGCTGACCTCTACCAACGACGCCCACTACACCGCCGGCCTCAATCCGATATCCGCATCGCGCAAAGCGAAAGTCAGCGGGACCGATCGTGGTTGGCCCGACTGCAACTGCACGCTCGAACACACGATCTTCCTGAGATTTCCCAAGAAGCTGCAGCAGGGCGGCAAGTACACGCTGGCGATCAACGCGGCAGTCCAAAGCGATGCGGCCTCGAAAGACTTCACGTTCGACCTCTGCTCCGGCATTTCCGAAGCCATTCATGTGAACCTTATTGGTTACAACCCCGATATCACAGCGATGAAGTCCGCAGACCTCTACCTGTGGCAGGGCGATGGCGGCATGCGGGACTACTCCGGCTACGTGGGCAAGAAGGTCATGCTCTACAACGTGGCTACTCGCGCCAAGCAGGACGTCGGCACCGTTTCCTTCTGGAAGAAGAGCGGCCCGGACCTGGCAGGGCGGAATCTGACCGCATCGGACGTTTGGGACTGCGATTTCTCTTCTTTCACGACCCCCGGCTCGTACCGCCTGGTGGTTGACGGAGTGGGATGCAGTCCGGACTTCACGCTCAGCCGTTCCATCTACGGCGAGCCGTTCAAGACGTCGGTGCGAGGCTTTTTCTACATGCGCATCGGAGAGGACAAGGACCTCAGGCCCGTGCCGCGCCAGCCGCGATTCATCCCCGGCAAAGACCCGGCGAACTTCACGGTCTATCTTACCACCTACGGTCCGTTTCACCCCGACTGGAGGAAGGCCGGTGGCGATCAGTGGGACAACCGGGACTGGTCGAAATACAAGGAACCCGGCGGGCCCACCAATCCGAACGCCTGGGGCGGTCACTCGGACGCCTGCGACTGGGACCGGCACCTCGGCCACATCTCGATCATCTGGGATATGTTGCTGCCGTACCTCCTCAGCAGCGGCAAGCTGAGCGATGACGACTGCCGGATCCGCGAGAGTGGCAACGGAATTCCCGACGTCATCGAGGAGGCCCGCAACGAAGTGGATTTCTGGCTGCGACTGCGCGACACGAAAGGCGGTTACTCGTGCGGCCTGAACAACCCCAGCGCCAACGATACGGTCATGTATCAGGCCGCCGCTTCGCCCTACATGGCCTGGGCCAACGCCGCCAACTCCGCCATGCTGGCAGATGCCTTCCGCGTCGCCGGCAAGGTAGACCTCGTCAAACAGTACCGGGACGCGGCCGTGGAAGCTTGGAAGATCGCCAACCAGGAGGGCCTCGACCTCTCGCACGGCATCGGCAACGGGCAAATGCGCGGGCGCGACCTCAAGTTCATGGCCGCCGCGTACCTCTACAATGTTACCGGCGAGCAGACCTACGAAGACGCGCTGGCCGAAGAGTGCGCCATCACGACGCCGACGTCGGAGGTCGAAACGGTCAAGGGCAACCAACTCTGGGGCATCGCCGCATACCTGATGTGCGCCAAGAACAAGCTGCGGCCGATCAACAACGCGCAGTTGCTCGACAACATGAAGGCAGCGGTCAGAAACGAGGCGATGAAGAAGAACGTCAGCAACTCCACCAGATGGCCTTCTCGGCGAAGCACGAACAATACCCACGGCTGGTTCCAAAGTACTCAGGAAGTGCAGGCGGCCTGCGTCGCGCATGCGTTTGCCATCGAAGCGGTGGACAAAGACGCGCTGCTGAAGGCGCTGATCCTGGAAGCCGACTGGGGGTTGGGGCGCAATCCGATGAACATGGTTCAGATGACGGGGTTGGGCAGCCGTTGCCCGCGGCAGATCTATACCACGGGCCGCAACGACGGCGTGCCCGGAGTCCATCCGGGCCACACGCCGTACATGAACGCGGACGCTTGGGGCCGCGGCTACATGTTTGACCCTCAGTACTACGCCAAGAGAGGCTACCCAGCCTGGAACCAATGGCCGCACGGCGAAGCGCTTTGGGAGGCACCCTATTGCTTCTCGAACAGCGAGTTCACTCCGCAGCAGAGCATGAGAGGCAAGATGTGCCTGCTGGGATACCTCTACTCGCTGGGCGACACCGCGCGCGCCGTGCAACACGCACCTTGACCTGCAAAGCGAGCGCGGCCTTTCCGCTACCGGCCGGAGGGCAGGACGACTGCCTGTGCCGTTTCCCGTTCCCGAGGCGTCGGACGATCCGTCACGAACCGTTGACTCTTCTCGCCCGACTGGAACGGAGGATCCAGTTCGATTCGTACTCGTCGAGCCTGAGGCAGCAGCTTTCCGTCGGCATCGAAGTACTGGTAGTACGTCGAATAATACGGTGCGTTGGCATCCACCCACGTGACCAAGGTCTCCCACTCGTCGGCGCTCAACGCCATGTCCTTCCGATGGGCTTCGTCGTGCAGGAGTGACAGCACAAACCGGCTGCGGTGTGAGCCGAACTGCTTGGGTTGGGTGACTTCAGGGCCACTCATGTGATTCGACAAGCAGAGCAGACCGCCGGGAGAATAGATCCGCGTCTTGACCGCTTCATACAAAGCCCCTTCCTCCGGCTGCAGGTTCGGGATCTCTGCGTAGGCCTCACGATAGCCCTCTCCCAGCGGCGTCGGCATGTTCTTCTGGATGCCGAACAGGGACCGGTAGGATTGCACGAAGCCATAAGGATCGCGTACGTCGGTGAGGTCGAGGCCTTTCGCGGGATCCTGCTCGCCGTGGCAACGAACGCACTGTCGGGAGAGGATGGGCTGAATCAACTGCTCATAGTCCAGGATGGCCACATCGCCCCACGGCGGCGGCTTGGGCATCGAAGGCTCCCGCCGCAAGGCGAGCCGGGTGTGCGGGCCAGTGCGGGGGACGTGCTGCTTGGTCTCGTGGCATCCAACACAGCCCCGGACCTCGCCCGGCTGAAACTCGATGTGGCTGCGCATCCGCCGGATTTCCATCCGGTTCGTATCCAGCGCCTGGAAGTACACCGCCAGGCCGGCAGGCACCTTGAAGTACGCCGACCCGTCCTTCTCCACCGGCACGGTGCCGATGACGCGGGTCGGCGACCAGGTCCAGTAGCCGAAGTTGCGTGAGTGCTGGGTGCCCGGCGTCCAGCGGATCGGACCGGTGTTGTCGTCCTTGTCGAAGTACCATTGCAGCTGCTCGGAGATCCGCAGGTAGCGCACGGTCCCCGGTTCGATCCCCGGCAAATCGCGGTTCACGTCGTCCAGGTAACAGAGCGCAAAGTTCGCGTCGGGGACCACGGCCGAGGGCGTGCTCGGCGGCTTCGGACGCCGGCGGACCGGCATCGGGCATAACACGTCTAACGCGGGATCGCGATGGATCAGCTCTTTGTTTCCCCAGACGTCGATGTAGTAGGCCGCGTAGTTCCTGCCCGTCCCGCCGGGATACGCGTAGGAGACGAGGAACCCCTGCTCGGATAGCGGCCACGGTGTCTTGTACAGTCCGCCGCGGTCGTGCACGCCCCCTTCCGCCACGGTGGGTGACGAACCGAGGCCGCCTTCCAACGGGCTGCAGGCCGGAGTCACGTAACGCAGACCCTGGGGATTGTTGACCCCCAGCGAGGGATCCACCACGGCGACCGCGCCTTCCGGTGGCGAATGGTGGCCGCAGGCGATCACCACCAGCTTCTGACTTGCGGAAATGGAACGCGGCTCACGCACCGACTGGGGATCGTTGAAGTGGACCTTGAACAGTCCGTCGTTCGACGTTCCGTCGGGACGGATGGTCCAGAGCGCATGCGGCCATTGCCAGAATCGCTCCTGGTAATCCCAGCGCATGTACCCGATCAGCCCGTTATTCAGGCAATGCGGATAGCGATCAACGTCCTTGTTATACGTCAGACGTTCAATGCGTTGCCCGTCGGCCGAGACGCGGAAGAGATTGGGCAGCCCGAAGTCGCTGTACGCCAGCGGCGCGGCCCCGCATTGGGAGGCCCCGCATCCGCGGTCGGATGAGAAGACCACATCGCCATTGGGAAGATACGCCGGCTCGCGATCGCAATAGAGCCGATCATCGGTCAGCTGACGCAACCCCGTGCCGTCGAGCTTGATTTCGTACAAGTGCGTCGGTTCGCTGCCCTTCTCCCAGAAGACATTGTCCTCAAACCCCACCATGTGCTCCATGACCACCGCTTGCGGACCGTTTCTCCAAGACACGCTGCCCCAGCGGTATCGCGTCTGGCCCCAGTGAGGCTGACGCACAAACGCGAACACCAGCCGGTCAGCGTCCCACCACAAGTCCATGTCTTGCACGTGTCCGGGTCCCAGTTGACCGGCAATCACGGATCGCACGGGAGCGGCGGGGTCCGTGTCGGACTGGACAAAGACATCGCCGCCGGGAGCGCGCTCTTTCGGACGATCGTGGTTCTGCACAAGACAATCCGGGTGATTGCCTTCGGTCCGGGCAGGGGCCTTGAAGTACACAACCTCCCGGAAATCCAGATCGGGACCGGCCAACACCACGTCCCGGGCGGCGCGGCGGACTTCCAGCCACACTCTCCGCGCGGCGGCGAGATCTGTCGCGGGCGTTTGTCTCGCGAGTTGCCCGTGGGCGATCTTGAGTCTTTCGACGGCCGCGGCCAGGCGCTGTCGCCGCGGCTCGCTGCTGCGTGACTGGGCATACGACGCCAAGTCTGCGGCACGCGATTGAATCTCCTGTGCCGATCGGGCCAGATCCTGCGTCGTCCGGTGGAGGCCCAGTTTGAATGCCTGCATCACGAACTCGCATTCCAGCGACGTCTCCGGACTCAGCGCGAGACACTTTGCGAGCCACTCGGGCGATTCGGGCTGCGGCTGCATTTCGGCGTTGGCGTCCCGGATGGCAGTCAGGGCCCAGGCAGCGATGCTGCGCACGAAGGGGTCGTCGTGTGAGAGCAGCGCGGCGCCCTTCTCGACGAGCCGTCGCCAACCGGGTTCGTCCATCAACCGGCGGCCTTCGATCTGAGCGGCGATGGCATAGAGCAACTCCGCGCGCACGGAATCCGCCTCGGCGGCCCCCTGCTTCTCCAGGGCGTCCAGCACGGCCACCGCGTTCTCGGCCGATGCGGCCAGGGTTTGGCCCAGTTTCTGAATCGCCGTTTCTGCGGCCTTGCTCGTGAACTCCGTCACAATCAGCGACGCCAGACGGGTCGCGTCCACCGCTTGCTCTTCATCGGCACCTCGTCCTGAGATCGGAAGGCAGGCGAGAACTCCAGGCACCGTCAGCAAGACCAGACAAAAACAGTGTCGGGTCATGACACAATCCTCCTGGCTCATCGTGCGCGGCGTCTCCCGTAGCCGCCCAAGGCCGGGGGACGTCAGAGACACGACCCAGCAGCGTAACTCGTTGTCAACGTACGGGCAACTCGTGGATCGTCCGTCACACTCATGCCCCGGCACACCGCCGCCTGCGGCGGTACTGCGCAAGGGCAATCGCGCGCAAATCAGCAACAAATAACTGTCGAGTGCCGCTTGCGGATCGTGGAGACTCCCGAAATAATAGAACTCGCGTCAGACTTTCCTGGTCCGCTCCGGTCAGGTAGCTCAGTTGGTAGAGCAACGGACTGAAAATCCGTGTGTCGGCGGTTCGATCCCGCCCCTGACCACTTCGCCACGTCTTGCCGTTTGTCGCCAAGTGTGTTCAATACCAACACCTTGCGACAAGCGGCGTTGTCGTTTCTGGAGGGGTCGCTTTCGCCCCGTTTCGCCCCGTTTTGTGCGGTTTTGCCGGGTAACTGCTGGCGATTTGCTGGCAATGAGATTTCCGTAAGTCCTTTGCCGTCCGTTCCCGTCGCCGCTTGGGTAGCATCAAGAGGGGGTTCGGCCCGCAGATCCGGTAGGGCTTCCAAAGCCCCGGTCAGGTCGTGTAGCCGGGCATGGGAATATCGGCCGATCGTCAGAACCGGGGTTGAATGCCGGGCCAGCTCCTGGGCCGTCTTCACCGAGGCACCCGTGGCCACGATGCCTGAGATGTACGTGTGTCGCTGGGCGTGAAAGTCGGCCACCCGGCCGTCCGCGTCCGCGTACCGCAGGAAGTCGCTTCCGTCTCGCCGCTGCCTTTCCGTGTCGGTCGTGGCTTCCGCGATCCATGCCGCCCGGGCCGCCGCCAGGTCGCGTTGAAACATCTTGGACGTGTTGTGAGGTAGCCGGAACAACGGTTCGTCCCGTGGTCGATCGGCCAGCCGGGATTGCAGCAGGTCGGCCAGATCGCACCGGATCGGTTGCACGTCCCGCCGGCGTCGTTTCGAGTAGGCCGCAGCAACCGTCACCGTGGGCGGGTCCGCCTGCAGGTCGAATGATGCCGGCGTCAACGTCCGCAGTTCCTTCACGCGAAACCCCGTCCCGAGGGCCACCCGATACGCCATCGCCCTCACCGGGCCGGATAGCCTGTAGTTCTCCCCGCCGTTGCGTTCAACGTGGGCCAGCAGGTAGGCCGATTCATCGGGCGTCAATTCGCGTCTGACGTGCCGCCGGTCCGTGGCTTCGTTGTACTGCGACAATCCCGCCAAGGGATCATCGGGCGTCCGCTTCTCTCTCCACAACCACCGGGTAAACGTCTTGATCGACCGCAGGTAGGAATTGCAGGTCCGCAGGCTTGTCCCACCGTCGCGTAAAGCACCGATTACACCGAGAACCGCCGCCCCTGTCAGGTCGTTTGCCTGCACGGCGTGGCAATCCGCAATCACTCGTTCAATCTGTCGGCAAGCCTGATGAACGTGTGCCGCCGTGTTTCCTTTGGCCGCCATAAAGGCCCGGAAGTCCGTGACGTGTGCCGCGACCGTCCGCCGTCCCTCGGTCGCGATCCGTTCCGCCGTGGGGTCGATGATCCCGCGTTTCCGCAGGGCCGCGTCCGATTCCAATTTGGCCGCGATTTGCTGGGCCGTGTCCCGATCCGGCGTCCCGCTGTTGGTTTCCTGCCGCTTGCCGTCCGCGTCCCAATACGCGATCAGGTAGTTGCCGGATTCGATCACCACCCGATTCCCCGCCGCGTTCAACGGGGCCTTTCGTGTTTGCCCCTTCACATCCACCCACTTGGCAAAGTACTCGATGATCGTCTTGCGGGTCGGATCGTCCCGCAGTTCATCGGGTCGTGCCTTGCGGCGTCGTGCGATGATCTCGGCCCCTTCGGGCACCGGATAGCTTCGCGATCGCTTGTAGATACTGGCCATCGTATCCTGCCTTTCCGGGCCTGCCTGCCCGCGTCATTCGTCGTCTTGCACCAGCCGCAGCCGCAATACCGTCCCGAGGGCGTCCGCCGCGTCCTGTCCCAGCCGGCCTTGGGACCGCACGAACCGTGATAGTTGCCCCGCGTCAACACCCGATAGCTTGCACAATCTGTATCGGCTGCGGCCGTCCTGCAGGATGAACTCGCGCAACTGATCGCTGATTGTCTCGTGTTTCGGTCGCTTCCGCTTCGCCATTGTCTTACCCCTTAGTTGTCTGGTTGCCACTACCATCATATCGCTTAGTGGCTAGCTGTCAATTAGTGCCACGTTTCGCCACCATTACCGCGATCGCACAGGATGCCGCGTATCGCGTCCGGGCCGGCTTGGTATCAGTCATCGACCGAGGGCCTGGGCGTTCGTCCTGGGCCGGCGTGGGCGTCCGTGTTTTGGCTTGGCCGCTGCCGCCGCTTTCTCGGCCGATCGTTCCTTGTCGCGTGCCGCTGCCTGTTCGATCAGTCTGCGGCATGATTCGCATTCCCACTGACCGAGTAAGGCTGGGTTGTCGCAGGTCCGCGTAAAGCACTTGCGGTCCGTCATGGCATCACCCGAATAGCGTCCGTTGGATCACTCGCGTTGTCGTTTCGGATCGCTGGACTGCATCTGCCTGGGGCGTTCCAGGGATCGACATAGGCACCGCGTCGCCCGCGTACTCGGGATGATCGCGATAGAACCGCGTCAATCCCGCCAGGTCCGCATCGGCTTCATCCCGCGTCTTGTACGGGCCGCAGACCGTCACCGTCTCACCGTCAACGTCATACGGGGGCACGTCTGCAATCCACCAACTGCCGTTGCGTCTCTCGGTTCTCATGCGTCGGTCCCTGCATCGCCTGCCGCCGCGAAGGCAACTTCCTCCAGCAGGGCATCGCGGAGACGTTCCAGCATGTCCCGTCCCGCTGTCATCGCTGACTGTAGCCCCATGCAAAATATGCACGGGTTGTCATCACATTCCGGGGCGATCATCGGTCCGCATGTTTCACGGAACGAATCAACTGCCGTCGTCAGGGCGTCGAGATGATGCGTCAACTTCGCGATGTTCTCCTGCGTCTGTCTCATGGTCTTGGTTCCTTTTGTTGGAAGCGTTCCGCCGCTTCCTGTCGGGCGTGCCGCAGGTCGGGGCGTCGCTTGGGGGCGTCGGTCCGTTCAGTCGCCGTGTCCGCCAGGTGACAGGGCCAGCAGATCCCGCCGGTTATCGCCCGCAGCTCGGGCAGCACTCGGACGTCACCGCACCGAGGGCAGAGAACCACCGGGTCCGCGATGATGCGGGGATCAGGCAAGCAAGTGTGTCCACTATTTCGACTGTTCCCGTAGGGGGCGTCCGTGGTAATCGCCTGGGAGGACCCGCCACCCACCGCTACGGGTAGCGTGACCGTGGCCCGCACCGCCCTTTCGATTTCCGTGACCCCCGTTTGAGTGTGTAGTTTCGTGTAGTCAATTTCCGGGCTTTCGGCCTCGATCGACGCGGGCTGCAGGTCGGGCGGAAATAGGGAATCGTCCCGGGCTGGGGCCTGCAGGATCGCCAGCAATTCCGCCTTGTGTTCCCGCAACCGGGCCAGCAGATCCGGTCCCACTGCGTACAGGGGATGGAATCGCAGTCGATCGCCGTGGGCCTCCACCGTCACCCCGAGGGCCTGCAGGTCGGAAAGTAGGGCTTGGGCGGTCATACTTCCCCCCATTCGCCGTCATCGTAGGCTTTAGAACAGGGCTGTATTTTTCCGGCCCCACTGGCCCCGTCCGGCCCCACCGTTACCACGTAAGGGTTTACGTCAACGTCGGTTTCCGGCCCCGTTCCGGCCCCACTCGCCGCTTGCGGCCCCGTTCCGGCCCCACTCGACTTGGAAAAGCCCTGTTCTTCAGGGCTGGGGCCTGTGGGGTCAGTGGGGCCGCAAGATTCCCGTACTGTTCTAATCGCGATTGTTCGCCGCTTCCCGCGTCCCCGGCCCGTGTGCCCTTCCTCGATTTCCACCCCGGCCGCCCGCAGGTTCGGGGCCAGCCGCCGCAGGGTCCCGGTTAGGCTACGTGCTGTCTTGGGCCACGATCTCAACTTGCGGTCCGCGTCCGTGGCCATCGCGTCCACTTTGGCCAGCAACTCGCCGGGGCGTCCTTCCCACTGGCCCAACTGCAGGACGTACCGGGCGACGGGGGATGATTCCAGGGCTGTTTCGTTGGCCGTGTCGCGATTTTCCGTGTAGGCCGCCATGAATTGCCCGGGCGTGAAGCCGAACCCCGTTTCGGCCGCCGTGGCCCACAATGCGAAGTCGGCCATCCTGGGCAGCCGTGCGATACTGATTGTTGGCCGCTTGCGGATCGCCGTTGCCACCGCGTCCAGCACCGCCCCGAGGATACCGGGCAGAGCCGCGTTGAAGTCGGCCCAAAATGCCGCTTCGTCCCGCCGTTTGTCGTCAGGAATCCGGGGCAACTGCAGGATTAGGCAACGATCCAGCAGGTCGGACCGCGTGGCCACTTCCTCGATTCCGGTCAGAATCGTAGGCCGCGTGGCGTTGAAGATTGTTTCTTCGTCGTTTTCGTACAGCGTCCGCGTCGCGAACCCGCCGCCCGTGGCCAGTCGGCACAATGCGTCCGATAACCACCCGGGGATATGGGATAGGTTGTCCGTGGCCACAACCCAACCGTTGTTGGCCGCGATCGCCAGGTCCCGCGGTTCTCGTGGTTCGCATCGGACCGGGGCTTCGTTCGGGTCGATGATCCCCCGCACCGCCCGGGCAGTCGATGTCTTGGCCGATCCCTGTTCGCCGTGCAATGTGAGGATCGGAAATGGACCCACCGGCCGCAGGGCCGCCACCACCCACCCAAGCAACAACGGCCAGTCGTCATCGGTCACGTTGACGAACCGCCGCAGGTCCCGCACGTCACCGCCGGGGCGTGGAATCGGCAACGACAACATGGCCTTTGCCCGCCGGAATGGGACCGGGCATGTATCCACCACCCGCCAGCCGGCCGCGTCGATCTCGACAACCCGCCATCCTGTGTCGCCAAGATCCAAGTACAGCTTGCCATCTTGGCCCGCCACCCGCACGAATGCGTTGCGTGTCTCACCCTCGAACATCGCTTTCCCATCAAGCACGTTTAGGGCGTCCTGCAGGGCTTGGCTTCCTGGGGCCTTGCGATGTTCCAAGTAGAATTGCCGGGCCAACCACCGCCGGAACGTCTTGCTACGGATCGGCCAGTGTTCGCCGTGTCCGTCAACGTCGATCGTGGCGTATGCGTCGCCGTGGGCTTGGGTGTGCCACAACTCGGCCGCTTCGGCTAGTTCAACTAACAGCGTCGATTGACTCTTGCGTTCCCTCTCGTCGTTCTCGTGCGTCGATCCGACGCCATTGGGCTTGGGTTCGTATTTCGCCCGCAGTTCGTGCCACGTCCACTTGCACGATTCGTGATGGCACCCGGCCGTGATGGCTCCGCTTCCGTGCTGTTCGATGTGCGGGCCGTCGCCGTGATGTTCGCACAAGGGTGATGTCTTGAACGTCCAGCGTCGGCCGCGTCCCTGCTTGCCGTTCCAATCCTCCGGGCCGTCAACGTCCAGACTATGCCGCCGGATGAACTCGGCCACGTCGAATTGACCGTTGCCATCGTGGTGTGATTCCCGGGCCGCCGGCTTCGCGGGTTGTGCGTCCGCCACTTTGGCCGCCAGGGCTTCCAGCAACTCGCCGGGCACGGTTTGCAGGTCATCGGGCACCTTGACCAACTGGGCCATGCGATGGGGCCTGTCGGGCACGTCGTCGCCCTTCGCCGCCGTCGTCCCGTACAACTTCCAGATTCGGGCCGGGTTGAAAACGGATTCGTCCACCTTGACCGTTGCATCCGTGAACCGCTGCCCGAGGGCCTGCAGACACCGTTGGACTAGGCCGCCGTCGTCCGCTGGTAGGTCGATCCGATACAACAGGTGGAACCCGTTGCCCGAATCCGCCGCGATCGGCTCGGGCCATCCCTGGGCCTGCAGGTGGGCGTATATGTCCCGGGCACGTTGCCGGGCCGCGTCGTGTTCCGCGTCCGTTGCCGAGATGTCCGCCGGGCGGATCGCGTCGCAATCCACTAACAGCCATCGCCGCCCGATGATGTCGGAATCTTGGCTGCCACCACCCTTCCCGGCCACCTTGATCCGATTGGATGCCCGGGCCAGCAGGGCAGGGTTCACCGCGTTCGGGATGAAGTAGATTCCCTTTGCCGTTTTGATCGTTCCGGCCGCCTTCGCCAGGTCGTCCGCGTTGTCGAAGTAGCCGGCCCATGTCTTGGCCCACCTATCGCCCGCCGTCGTGGCGTCCAATGCCCGCAGCTCGGTCACGTTGCCATCGCCCACCAGCAGGTGGAATGCCGCCTTGATGGCCTGCGGGTCGTGTAAGCGTTTCGTGCGGTCCGTCGCCGTGGTCATCGCTGCCCCCTTTCACACCGAGGGCACCCGTCCGCGATCCACTCCAGCAGTTCGGCCCGTCGATACCGCACCGCTGCCCGCAGGCCGCGTCCGATTTTGATGGGGGCGGGGGCAATGCCGCTGCGTGACCACCGCCACAATGTCCGTTCGCCGCAGTTCACTAGCCGTGCCGCTTGGTGCGTGTCCAGTAGCTCGGGCACGATGTCCGTGGGCGTCGTGCGTCCCCCGGCCGTGGACACCGGGGCTTGGCCGTCATCGTCGATCGGGCGGAAGGGTAGGCTACTCATGGGCCACCGCCTTTCCCGCCAGTCGTCGGGGCAGTCGCACCGTCACCCCGAGGGCCTGCAGTTCATCGCGGGCCTTGGCCGCCTCGCCAAAATCGTTGACGGCCCATGCGTGGATTAACACCGACAGCAGGGCCACGATACGGGCCGCCTGTTCGCGGTCGGGGTCGGACAAGATACGCTTCGCAACCATGTCTTGGGTTCCTGTCATCGGGTTTCGTTGCGTCCGATGAAATCACCCGCCGCGTTGCGGAAGCGTTGCGTTGCGTTTTCGAGAAATGCCTTGTTTTTCAGGGTCAAACGCGATTTCGTGTTGCGGAAAGAATTGCGTTACTCGGTTTCGCAATCATCCGAATAGGCTTCCAGCGTCCCCGATTCCGCGTCCCGATGCCCCCGGGGCAGGTCGACTTTCTGGCCGCGTGCCAGGATCGCCGCTG
>Ga0233425_10002096_pt1 | contig 40734 bp, 20 predicted proteins | sample Watercolumn_Towu_2_FD_181712 | JGI IMG/M metagenome (GOLD analysis project Ga0233425, IMG submission 181712) | Freshwater microbial communities from Lake Towuti, South Sulawesi, Indonesia - Watercolumn_Towuti2014_140_MG | ecosystem: Environmental > Aquatic > Freshwater > Lake | place...
GGGGAGGGGGAACGGGGAACGGGGAGCGGGGAACGGGGAACGGGGAACGGGGAACGGGGAACGGACTGGAAGGTTGCGCGTTGAAAATTGCAAAGTGAGAAGTGAGATGATTGGTGTTTATATGGTGCCTATTGGGCAGCGGAACTGGACAGCGTTGATTCTGCTCGTGGCGTTTGTGCTGGGGGCCGGTTGTCAGCAGAGCACGTCTACGGGCGTTCGAGATGGTGCGGCCGGAACGGGTGCGGAGGCGCCGATGTCTGGCGGCGCGTCGCAATCGGACGCGGCCGTGTCGGAGCCGCAACCAGAGGACGCGAAGCGTCCCGACCAGGACGTCGAACAACGCGCGGCGCCGAGCGCGGAGACGCCTTCGCAGATTGTCGATTCGGTACGCGACGAACTGGAGCAGTTCCTCGCCGCCTTCTGCGACACGTACGAAAAGGAGGATGTCGACGGATACGCAGCGCTTTGGAATCAGCAATCCCCGGACTTTGCCACCTGGTTGCCGCGGTTCCGGAAACTTTTTGTGTCAGAGCGCGTCGTCATGTCGAATGCGGAGATCGTCGAAATCCGTAGTCTGGACGAGACTTCTTGCAGGATGCTCGTCCAACTGCTGGACACGCGGCAAAAGCGAATCGGCGACGAGCCGCCGCGCTCGAAGCAGATTCAGAGGATCCTTGACCTGACGCGGACAACGGCAGGGTGGCGACTGAACCGTTACGTTCCGGCGGAGCTTGAGTTCAATGAACGATTCATGCAGACCGACACGAACGATGCTCGCGACGCGCTGTTGCGCGATCATTCGAACCTATTGACCCCCAGTTTGTGCGATGAACTCTTGAAGCGCGCCGCGGAACTTTCGAGCAGCAACCGATTCGAGGAAGCTCGGCGCGAGCATGAATACGCGGTCAGGATCGCGGAGCGACTGAATCATCGCCGTTCGATCGCGATTACGAAGTATCGCCTCAGCGAATGGCAAAGATCGCACGGCTCGCTGACTCGCGCGCGCACGCTACTGGCCGAGGTGGTGGACCTGGCCGCGGGCCTGGACGACCGCTTGGCAGCGTTGGCAGCGGAAGGATTGGCGGAGACGGAATGCCTGCGAGGACAGGCGACCGCCGCGCTGCAGTATGCGGAACGGGCAAAGCAGTTTGCGGAGCGAACCGGTGACGAGGACTATCTGCTGCGTGCGGAAGTGCAGATCGAGCGGGCATTATTGCAGCTGGGGGAACTGGATCGTGCGGAGCAGATCGTGCGTCGACTTCTGGCGCGCGGAGAGGAGCGAAACAGCGACGTGCTGCGCGTCTTCATGCTCACGGAGCTCGGCAATATTCACTCGCGACGCGACGACGTACGCGCCGCAATCCAGGATTTTTCGCAGGCACTGGCGATTGCGCGCGGATTCGCCGATCCGGTCGAGTTGGCTCAAATCGAAGCGAACCTGGCGAGACTCTACGGCAACCAAGGTGCGTTCGCGACAGCGATCGGGATTTATGACCGGATCGCCGACGTCTTTGAAAAAGCCGAAAGAACGAAAGAACGGGCGGATATCTTGAATAATCGAGGGAGCCTGCGCGACGCGATGGGAGCTCCCGGAGCACGTGACGATTTCGAGGCCGCTTTGGCTGCTTACGAAAAGAACGGATCTGGCCAAGGTCAGGTGTCGGCCCTGGTCAATATCTCCAGGCTGCAACGTCGCGCCGGTGATCCGGCGGGTGCCGCAAACAGCTGCCGGCGCTGTCTGCAGCTTCTGCAGGGATCCGGCGACCGCTGGCTCTACCGTCAGGTTCGGATGGAGCTGGCAAGAGCACTCGAGTCCCATGGGGATATGGAAGGCGCCATCGGCACCCTGGAAGAGCAACTTGCCGAGTCCCGAGCGCGAGGCGATACCGCCGGTGTCGAGGAAGCACTGCACGTGCTCAGCCGGGCAGGTGACGACGATGCACGAATGTCGTACGCGCGGCAGACGATCGAGCTCGCCGCGGAAAGCGGGGCCTCATCGTTCTTGTACGCGGCACACCATCATCTGGCGCTGGCGCACTACAAGCGAGGCGAGATGCGGGAGTGCGAAAGTGCGCTGAAGAATGCGGTGCGGGCCGTCGAATCGCTACGGCAGGCGGTGCTGGGATCCGACAAGGAGCTGATCGGTTTCCTGGATTCCGGCAGCCGCACCGAACCGTACCATTCCCTGGTTCGATTCTATGCGGAGTTCGATCGTGGAAGCGAGGCGTTGTTCTACGCCGAAAGCGCCAAGGCCCGCACGCTGCTTGAGCTCTTGCAACAGGATCGCGTACAGGCCGAAAGCCAGATGACGGCGGAGGAACGGGAGCGGGAGGCCGCGTTCAAAGCGCGAATCGGCGCTTTGAATCGCGCGCTGTTGACAGAACGCCAGGCTACGGAATTCGACGCACAGAACTACTCGGCACTGCAACGGGAACTGCAGGAATCTCGCGAAAGTTACGATCGATTCCGCGACCAGCTCTTCCAGCGATACCCCGAGCTGGCGGTCAAGCGTGCGGAATTTCGAGCGATCGATTCCGAGCAGCTATCCAGGCTGGTTCCCGACGACCATGTGGCGCTGGTGGAGTTCGTCGTGCGTATGGAAAAGGCCGTTCTGATTGTCGTCACTCGCGATGGGGGGCTCGGCGAGGGAGCCCCCTCGCAATCGCCTCTGCAAATCCAGTGCTATTTCATTCAAGCGTCGCCGGACGAGCTTCGAGACGCGGCGGAGTCGATCCGGGAACAGCTCGCACGCCCTCGTCCAATCGAAGGAAATCAACTGCACGAACTCTATGAACGGTTGCTGGGCGACGCATCTCGACAATTGGCGGGAAGAACCCGCTGGATTATTGTGCCGGACGGACCACTGTGGAACCTGCCGTTCGCGGCGTTGCAACCGGAGCCCGGCCGATTTCTGCTGGAGGATGTGCTCATCGAGTATGCTCCGTCGTTGACCGCGCTGCATCATTTCCGGCGCCTGAACAGTGCGACGAACAGTGCGACGGAAAGCGAGCCGCTCGGCCCTGTTGCGCCGCCGACCAGCGAAGTCCGCAGCGCACCCGGCAACGCGACAGTACTGGCGATCGGCAATCCGACCACGTCGCAGCAGGTCTCGACACAATTCCGCACTTTGCGAAATGGCGAGGCACTGGTCGATCTCCCCGAGGCTGCCGAGGAAGCCCGGCAAATCGCGGCGATGTATCCGGAGAACGACGTGCTGTTGCTCGTGGCTGACGAAGCGCGCGAGGAATTGTTCCGCCAGCAGGCGCCGCGCTTCGACATCCTGCATCTGGCGACCCACGGCATTCTGGTCGACCGGCAGCCGATGCATTCGTTTGTCGCGCTTGCACCGTCGCCACCTCCGGATGGTGTCGATGACGGGTTGCTGGAGGCCAGGGAAATCGCGCAACTGCAGCTTCATGCGCGATTGGTGGTTCTCTCGGCCTGCGAGACCGCTCGCGGCGCCGCGCGGGCCGGCGAAGGTCTGATCGGAATGAACTGGGCCTTCTTCGCCGCAGGTTGCCCGGCGACTGTCAGCAGCCTTTGGAAAGTGGATGATGCGGCAACCCGAGCGCTGATGGTTGAATTCCACCGCAACATGCGCGAGCGAGGCCAGCGGCCCGCGGAGGCATTACGCAACGCGCAATTGCGAATGCTCAACGATTTCGATGCCGACTCCAGCACACTTCGCGGACTGACGCTTCAAGCAAAGAATGTCCCCGAGGACCCTCAAACCACGACCACGGCCGCCCGGCGCGCCGCTCCGTTCTACTGGTGCGCGTTCGTCATCGTCGGAGGAAGTGAGAAGTGAGAAGTGAGAAGGGAGAAGGGAGAAGGGAGAAGGGAGAAGTGAGAAGGGAGAAGGGAGAACGATGTCTGGCGGCGAATCGCCGTCGCAAGCAGCCGTGTCGGAGCCGCAACCGAGCTGGAGCACGGAAGGTCTGATCGGAATGAACTGGGTCTGATTCGCCGCAGGGTCCGGCGACCGTCAGCGGCCTTTGCAATGGGGAATGGGGAACGAAATCTGTTCGAGCATTACCGCGGCAGCATCGAGCACTCTACCGCACGCCGGCCACCGCAAACGGTTCCCCGTTCCCTGTTCCCCGTTCCCCCGTTCCCCTAATCCCACCACCAGGCGTTTTCGTGGAGGTTACGAGGCACGTTGCCGTTGCGTTCCGCTTTCAGGACGTCGTAGGTGTCGACTTTCAATTTGGCGGATTCGACGGTTTTGCGGGCGTTAACCGCGACGCCGCCGCTTACTCCGGCGACAACCTGGGTTCCGCCGATGACGCGGTGGTTGACGATCGATTCAACTTCGGCAGGCGCCGGGCCCAAGGCGATCGGGCAGTTCTCGGCATGGAGCAAGTGACTGAACTGCCAGTGGGCCTGGGACTGCAGGTCCTGCGACTTGATCAGCGCGGCGACGGCGGCCATATCGAAGATGTTCTGCAGATCGGCGTAGACCGGATACTTGCGGGCCATGGCATCGAAATGGGCGGTAAAGCTTGCGGCGAACTGGGCATTCTCTTCCTGGGCTTTTCCGGTCGCCAGCCGCTTGCCTTGCTCGGACAAAAGCTGATTCTCACTCAGCACTTTCACGGTCTTGCCTTGCAGCTCGAACACGTCGTGTTCGCCGGAGACCTTGATGGAATCCAGATTCAGCGTGAACCACCAGCGCAGGACCTCCATCGGCGGGAGTTTTCCATTCTTATCCAGTTCCAGAGATGCCAGGTAGCTGGTGACACCCAGGGTTCCGTCTTCCAATCCCATGCCGACCAGCTTCATGCGATAGTCGGCTTCGACCATCAAGTGCGCAACGCGCGTTCGCGGATCGATGCCGAATACGCGAATGTCCTGGGTACCCGCCAGGCTGCGCAGCTTTTCAACCCAGGCGTCGCGTTGGCCCGGCTTGAGGCTCCCGGTGGAATTCGCCAGGAACGCCTTGAGTTGAGCGAGGTTCTCCTCGCGAGGTTCGATCGAGCATCCGAACGCGCCTTCCTGCAGGCAGGCGTTGCGAAGCACGACGATCAGGTCGTCGAGTTGCAGCGTGGGGCGTTGGTCATGAACGCCGACGATTCGGCCCTCGGCGTCTGGCTGCCAGTCGGCTGCGGGTCCGGCGATCACGATATCTTGCGAATCGGGATAAACCATGAGGTACTTGATGCGGGTGAGGCCGGCCAGATTGCGCATGATGTCGTCGGCGGGCTGGCCGAGCATTCGCCGCAGCTGCAGTTCCCGTTCCAGCCGCGTCAAGGAAACCTTCCGCAGCTCGGAATGCTTGCGCACGTCGCGGTTTCCGCTGGTGGCCCGAACCAGGTTGCGACTGCTGCGGCTGGCTCGGTCGACAAAAGTGGTTCTCCGCAATTCGCCGGCAGCGTCGACGAAGACTCCACCCGGAAACGGTTCAACCGTGCCCACGCCGCCGTCGTCTACCCAACCCGGTTTCGGAGTCCCGGTCGTTTTTTTGATCAGATCCATTAGATCGTTAAAGTCGGCTGCGGTCGCTCCACCAGCCAACGGCGCCGGGGCTCCGAAGTCGGGCGCCTGCCCGGCGAACCCATCGGCCTGTCCGGCGAACAGTTGAGGAACGGCACCAAGTCCCGATCCGACGCCGTTGCCGCCCATCCCGTTTACGGTGTTGGCCCATCCCATGCGCGCCCCGGAGCTGCGTTGGGCCCGAGCCATGCGCATCATCGCGATATCGCGCATGTTCGGCCCCAGCTGCTGCGCCAATGCATGGGCAGCCGGGAATTCGCCCGCGTCCAAGTGTTTCAAAATTCGGCGTTCAACGTCTTGATCGTCCTCGCCCAACGCGGCGGAAGTGCATGACGCGGCAAGAACAATCACTGCCAGCAGGCTTGGCATCAGTCGGACAGATTTCATCGATGGGACCCCTCAACGTCCAAACCCCGGCGGGGATTTGAATCGGCAGACCAACAATTTTCACGTCTTTACAGAATGCTTGATTGATGCGGCTTGGTCAAGAAAAAAAGCAGTTCAGGTGCCAGTTCATGCCGGAGCGGATATAGTCAGGATAGGAATGAAGGAGGGCGGACGTTCGCGCCGTGCCGCGAGGGTCCCGAAATTCTGGAGTCGCGAACATGATCAACGCCGCATCGACTCGTCGGCTGCTAGCCGCCGTTATCGTTATTGTGGGGGGGGTCTCTGTGGCGCCGGGCGCCAACCGCCGTGCCGCGGCGGACGACGGGGACACGGCACGAACGCTGGACGATGCCACGCGCAAGAAAGTACAGCTCGAATTGCGCAGTCCCGCAGCGCGGACCCGACGACGCGCGATCGAAAGCCTGGCCAGAAACAGCGACCTGGAATCGATGCAGATTGTGTTGCAGCAAGGGTTGCACGACAAAGCGCTGGAAGTCGTCAGGGCCAGCCTCGATGCGCTCGATCAGATCCGTGACGGGATGCCGAACGATGCCGTGGACCAGACGTTTATCCCCGAATTGACGGGACGGATCGAAGGGGAATTCCGCAATGCGAAGCGTCGCTCGTCGGACTTCGCGGTTCGACTGATTCGATCGGCGTCCCGGGCGCCGCTGCCGACGATGTACGATGCGTTGTTTCGAATCGACGAGCAGCTGAACGAGCAGGCGAAGCCGATCTGGCTGTCCGGAGTACTGGGCGGCATGGATGATCTGGCGGAGAAAAAAGACCCGCGCGCGGTGGAATTGCTGCCGCTGCTGAGCCGGCATGCCTGTTTCAAAAATCATTACGGATATCGCCGGACGGTCTGTTGCCTTGCCGGCAGCGTGCCGTCGCCCGCATCGGTTACCTTTCTGATCGAGCAGTTGGCAACGGCGCAGGGAGAGTTGCGGGCGGTGATTGCCGCAAATCTGCAGCGACTGACCGGCAACGAGGCCGGAGCCGACGCGGCCGCATGGAGCGAATGGTGGGGTTCGCGGCGCGATTCATTTCAGTTTCCGGGGGCGGTTGAATACGGCACGCTGCGCGCGGCCGGATCGACGCCGTCGTATTACGGACTCCCCGTTTATGCCGATCGACTGGTCTTTGTGCTGGACACGTCCAAGAGCATGGCGATCGGCAGATCGGAGCCACGGATCGAAATCGCCAAGCGGGAGTTGATACGGGCGATTGGACAGCTGCCCGAGTCGACGTTTTTCAACATCGTGGTATTCAACAGCACGGTAAGTGCGTGGCACGAATCGCTGGCGCCGGCCATTCCGCGCTGGAAGGAGGCGGCGGCCGAGTTCGTTGCCATGCAGCGCCCCCAGGGCAGAACGATCACCTACGACGCGCTGGTGGCGGCGATGGGATTGCACGACGACGTCGAGGCGCTCTATTTCCTGTCGGACGGTGCGCCCAGCATGGGGACGATCGTGAATCCCGAACAGATCGTCGAGTCGATCGCTCGTCAAAACCACCTGCGGCGATTGACCATCAATTCGATCGGGCTGTTCGGCGGCGGGGCCGACGATGCGCGAGGACTGGAACTGTTCATGCAGCGGCTGGCGGCCGCGAATTTCGGCCAGTTCCGCCGCATCGACTGATCGCTTCAGTCGAGTTTGATCTGGCGGTAGATCGGCGCGTGCCGGTAATAAACTTCCAGTGTGCAGGCCGACAACGCCGTCTGAAAAATCCGGCCTCCGGTGCGGCCCCAAGGATCGTGGTGCGGATCCCAACTCCCCGCGTTGGGACCGGTCTCGATTTGCGTCCCCACAAGCACGTCGCGGATCTTCGCATTCCAGGTCTGCCACGGCGCGTCGCCGAAATGATGGAAAACCTGGGTGGCATAATACCAGTAGTAGACGTTTGGCTCCGACGTTCGCGGCAAGTGTTCCTGCGAAAGCCAGAGCACGCCCCGAACCAGGCTGGCGTCATCCTTGCGGACTCCCAAGTACATTCTGCAGAGCAGGCCCTCGGCGGTCATCGTCGGCGTGGCGTTGTTGCCCGGTTGGTAAGCGTAGCGCGCTCCGCCGTCGTGGGAGACGCGATCAAGAAAATGGCTGGCGAAACCCAGCGTCTCGTCCGGCACTTTCAGGCCGGCCATCCTTCCACTCTGCAACGCCATCAACTGCCACCCGACGACGCTGGTGTCGCCCGGCTGACCGGGATGGTAGCGCCAGCCGCCATCCTTGGACTGGGCGGTGACGATAAAGTCGAGCGCCTTCTGCGCCGGCGCATGAAGTAACTCGTCGCCGGTCAGCCCGTAAGCGTCGCACAGGACAATTGCGGCAATGCCATGCCCGTACATTCCCGGCCGTTCCCCGGTCGCGCCGCGCAGATCGCCGTCCGGCTTCTGCTGGGCAATCAGCCAGCGCAGCCCTTTCGATACGTTGTCTTTGTAATGACCGGCATAGGGCGTTTGGCCTGCGCCCAGAAATGGCAGCAGCGCCAGGGCGGTCTCCACGGTGCTCCACGATTTGTCGGTCGACTCCCAATGCCCGTCGCCAAACTGCTCCTTGGCGAGCCAACGCAAAGCACGCGCCACCGCCGCCTCCGTCAACGTTGTGGCGCCCTCGCGCTTTCCAACCTGAACGCGGAAACGCGGGTCGCGCACCGCCAGACTGCGGCGGATCGGATCACTCGACGCAGCCCACTCTCGCACCTTGCCTGGATCGGGAAGTTCGTACTGCGTACTCTCCGGGTCAATCCGCAATTCGCGAGCGAGTTGGTCGGCTGCCAGCAACGTCTCGCGGAACTTCTTGTCCTTGAGATCGATGTTGTCCGGCCGAAGCTGTACATGCGACAGTTCGTCGTCAGGGTCGACCTCCGCATTCAGTTCGCCCCTGTTTTGGATGTTACCGACATACGACGACAGCGTGATGCCGACCGTCCGCTGCCGCTCGTCAAAAGTAATCATCGCCAGGACCAGCACCAGCAGCAGGTGCAACACCAGGCTGACCAGCCAGGCCGGCGTATTCGCCAGCACTTGAACTGCGGGATGGCCACGGTGTGATCGACCGGGACGGCCGGTAGGCGCCTCGCCAGAGACCGTCAGCGGCATCCCCGATGAAACCGGCGGACGCGCGGCCAGCGTCGCGGAATCGAATCGCTCGGAAGGTACGCGAGGCGAGTTGGTTGCCGGCATGGGTCGGGCAGCCGCCGCGGTCGGAGCGGCACGAACGGCGCGCGCGGATCCGGCCGGAGCCGCCCGCGCGGCGGGCGAAGCGGGAGTCGCGGTATTCCACCGACTCGGCGCCGTGGCGGAATTGGCCATGGTTTGCCGATCCCGTTCCGGCGTACGCCGCTCATGCGTGCCGGCCATCAGCGACTGGATCGCCGCTTCCTGCATTTCCGTCAGTTCAATACTTGCACCGCAGCGCCAGCAATCTGCCAGCATCAACCAGAGTCGAACCGACATCGGGCTCCGACAATCGGGGCAAGCGCACATCACAACGTCGCCGGCCAGCCAGAACTCGTTTTCGCCCGAGGTTCCGCTGCCGGCCGTAGGCGGAACGTCGAATGTCGAGAGACCGCCCGCGGGGAGACCGGAAGTCGTGTTGCCGGGTTCCGGCGGCACGGCAACGCCGTCCCGCTGGAATCGAGCGGAATTTCGAACCTCGGCGCCGGGAGAACGACGTATATCGCTGGAACGGCCGCGATGCTGCATGCCGCAATCTTACCGTGCCGGTTTGTCCGAAGACAAGCAACGTCGCGATTGTTCGGCCGGTTCCGGGGCCGCTAGCGACGTTGTACCCATCCGGACCAGCAGCAGTCGGGCCAGGAACAAGGGATTGCCGATCAGGTAGCGTCGGCAAAGTCGGCGAGGCTCCTGGTACCAGCGCCAGCACCATTCGATCCCCATGCGGCGAAACCAGAGCGGAGCCCGTGGAATGCGTCCGGAGTAAAAACCGAACAGTCCGCCGACACCGATCGCGACTTTGACACCCAACTGGCCGGCGTGCCGCGCGATCCATTTTTCCTGGCGCGGTGCTCCCATCGCGACCATCAACAGTTCGGCGCCCGAACGGGCGATCGATTGCACGACTTCCCGTTCCTCGGCTTCGGCAAAGTAGCCGTCGCGGGTGCCCGCCACGACCACCTGGGGGAACTCGCGGTGAATCCAGTCGGCGACAGCCTGGGCCACACCCGGCCGGGCGCCGAGCAGGAACAGCGATCGTCCGGCCATCGCTTGCAGCAGGATCGGGAACAAATCGGTCCCGTTGACATTGTCGACAATCGCGCGACCGAGGCAGCGCCCGGCCCAACGCATCCCGGTGCCGTCGGCAAAACTGAGATCCGCTGTTGCCAGAACTTGACGGTACTCGGCGTCGCGATAAGCCAGATTCACGCAGTCCGCATTGATGAACGAAACGCGGCAGAAACCGGGGTGATCGAGACGGGTACGGATGGATGCGACGGCGTCGCTCATGGCGACATTATCGATCGGCAGGTCAAACAATTCGATGCGTTCCATATTATCGCCTCTCCAGGCTCATTGCTCATTCTGCATCGACGCGACTAGTGACTCGCTGCCCGTGCTGTCGCCGACGATCGCAAGGCAGGTTCCTGTGCCGTCGCCGATCGTGGCGACCGTCGGCCCGACCGTCGCCGGGTCGCAGACCGCGTCCCGCGCGGCCCTGCGACTTGCGGATCGGCGGTCGGTGCGACCGCTCCGGAACTCGTTGAATCGGACGCCTCCGATTCCCGCGGAGAATCCGGCGGTGGCGAACAGCAGCATGTTGCACATGGCGATCACGGAAATGTCATGAAACAGGCCGTTAATCGTGTAGCAGCCGATGACCGCCAGGCCGACCAGGGCCTGCCGGCGGGCGTTTGGCCCGAGTCGAGGACGGGTCAGTTGCCGAAAACAGTTTCGGGTCCAAGCGCCGAGCAGTCCGAGAAATGCCACTAATCCGATCAGGCCGGTTTCGGTCACGATCGCCAGGAAGACGTTGTGAGGAACGAAATCGCGAGCACGACCCAACTGCAGCGGCGTCGACCGGTCGTAGATGTAGTTTCGGACGGCGCTGTTGTATTGTCCGAAACCGCATCCGGCGAGTGGCCGGTCGAGGAACATCTGCCAGGACACATACGCCAGGATCGGCCGCAGCTTCACCGAGTCCAACGTCATTTCCGCGTCGCCGTCCTTGTCCCGCTTGAACGCCAGCAGCGATTCCCATTGGGTCGCGACCGCGGCAATGCTGAAGATCATTGCGGTGGCAATCGCCGGTGCCCGCAGCCTCATCGGCAACAGATACAGCACCACGCCAATCGAAACCAATGCCGCGCCGAGCCAGACCGAACGCGTATAAGTTGAATAGATCCCGATCGCTTGAATCGCCGCGCACAGCACGACCACCAGCCGTCCACGCCAACGCACCGATGGCCAGATCAGCATTGTCGATGCCAGGCTGGCGGTCAGGAACAGTCCATTCCCCACGGGATTCAAGAACGGTCCTCGTCCCCGCCCGAGAAACTCCGCATAGGTGGCGGAGGAGATGTACTTGGGAAAGATCATCCAGTTCCAGTCCCGCGTTTCCGCGAGAGCCGTCAGACCGAGATAGACTCCCAGCCCGGCGAATGACCAGTACAGCACCGAGACCTGCGCCTCGCGAAAGCGAATCTGACGCGTAATCCAGTACAGCGCCGCGGGCATCAGCCACAGGAATGCAAGTTTGGAGAGTGGTTGCTGCCGCTCGATCTGCCAGGCGTGCGTGAATGTACTGACGCCAAAGATCGCCAGCATGATCAGCAGCAATATGTCGGCCTTGCGAACTTCCTTGGGCTCTAGCCATTTCCCGCGGACCCGCGCCACGACGTAGACCAACGTCAGGCAAGCGACAAGCAGGCGGTCGAGCGTCAGCGGTAGCGGGCCGAGGCTGGCGTGCCAGAAGGGGTGTCCGAAGCAGCATCCGATCAGCATCGTCGCCAGCACCATGCCGAGGAATCCGCTGCGGCGCACGAACAGGATTCCCCAAACGGACGCGACCAGCAGCAGGATGGCGACAAGGAATTCCATGCGAACAACCGGCAATCGGGCGACGGGACGTGCTCCGGCGAATTGCCGGTCGTTTGCCGCACTGGAAAATCTAGCTTTTGCCGGACGCTAAGGTGCCCTGCAAAAGCGAATTACGACGAACCGCGGATCGCTGTGTCGAGCTCGTGCTGCATCAGCGGTGGAGTCCAGGCAGGTCGGGCGTGGCTTTTTCTCCCCGGTGGCCCCGCCGAGTTGTTGCCGTTTCACGACATGCAGTCGACCGGCCGCAGAGGCGGCGAACGCAGGGTGCCGAAACCGGGTCGGTCGGCACCCTGACGGTGAACTGAAAGCTAGGTTTTAACGCGGGACTCCGCGCCGATCCACCCGGGAGCATGTTCGAAATGCCGATCACTCTGCATGCGTCGTTCTCGTCCCTGCAACCGCAGGCCGCCGCCTGGAATCAGCTGGCGCGCGGCAATCCATTTCTGTCCTGGGAATGGCTGACGCGCTGGTGGGAAGCGTACGGCGAAGACAAGGAGCTGTTTCTGCTGGCGGCGCAGGACGAGCAGGGGCGGCTGCTGGGAGCGGCGCCTTGGTACTCGACACAATCGGCATTATCGGGACGAACGATCGATTGCATCGGCAGCGGTGAAGTCTGCGCCGACTATCTGGGAATTCTTGCCCATGCCGGCTGCGAAGACGAGGTCGTGAACGGTTTGGCCGACTGGCTGGTGAAGGCAAACGCCGCGGCGGCCGATCCGAAATCGAAATGGGACCTGCTGCGACTCACAGGCCTGGCACGGCTCGACGGCCTGACCGCCCGGTTTGTGGAGCAGCTGGTGGATGCGGGTTGTACCGTGCATCGAAAAGACGGCATGAATTGCTGGCGACTATTGTTGCCGGATACCTGGGAAGCCTACGAGGAGATGCTCTCGAACTCGCATCGCAAACAGGTGCGACGCATCGACAAGAAGTTGCTGCGGTCGGGGCGCGCCGTCTTGCGCGTGGCGGCGACCGACGAGCAACTCGATCTGGGTTTTGAAATCCTGATCCGACTGCACCAGGCTCGACGCCAATCACTGGGCCAGCCGGGCTGTTTCTCCAGCGAGAAGTTCCATCGATTTATCCAGAACACGGCGCGCGACCTTCTGCCCGCCGACCGTGTTCGATTGTACTGGCTGGAACTGGATGGCCGGCCGGCGGCGGCGGAGATCCACTGGCTGGGCGGCGGCACGCTTTACGCCTACCAGGCCGGCGTCGATCCGGAACGGCTCGACGAAGAACCAGGTCGCGCGATCACGATCGCAATCCTGCAGCAGGCAGTCGAGGAACGGCTGCCGGCGATCGATTTTCTTCGCGGCGACGAGCCCTACAAGGCCCATTTCCGCGCCGAGAAACAGCCACTCGACGAGCTGCGGATCGTGGCCCCCAAAGGTCTGGCACAGGTCCGCCATGGCGTCTGGCTGGCCGGCGACACGCTCAAGGGCCTGGTCAAATCCAGTTTGAATCTGAGCGGCATGCGCTAGGTCCACTCCCCCGGCAATGTCCCCGGCATCGTCCCATTTAAGTTCCCATTCAAGTTCCCAAACAGCCTCCCAAACAGCTCTTGAGTCAGCCGTGAGGAACCGCGACCGATGATGCCGAAATGGAAACAGTGTCTGCTGCAGGCCTATCTGGCAGGGTCGTTCCCGTATCGCACCTGGAACAACGCGCGGCTGGCGCGAAGGAATCGCTCGCCGCTGATGATCCTGTTCTACCATCGGGTCGCCGACACCCATCCCAACGGCTGGACAATCTCCACCCGGCAGTTTGCACGCGAAATCGGCTACCTGCAGCGGCAGTTCGAGATGATCTCGATGGCGGAAATCCAGCGTCGCCTGCGAACCGGGCAGAGTCCGCGACCGGCGGTGCACATCACTTTCGACGACGGGTACGCGGAGAATTGCGATTTCGCCATCCCGTTGCTGGTGCGCGAGCGGATTCCGACCACCTATTTCGTGACGCTTGGCAACGTCGTCGAAGGAAAGCCATTTCCACACGACCTGGAACGGGGCGCGCCGCTGGCTCCGAACAGTGTCGAGCAACTTCGAGAAATGGCCGAAGCAGGGATCGAGATCGGCGCGCACACGCGCACGCATCCGGTGTTGTCCCGGATTACGGACCCCGCCGAATTGCAGGATGAAGTGGTAACCGCCGGCCGGGAGCTGGGCGAACTGATCGGCCGCCCGATGCGTTACTTTGCCTGCCCGTTCGGCCTGCGCCAGCATTTCCACGACGAGCTGTTTTCGCTGGCGCGTGCGGCGGGTTACGAGGCGGTGGTCTCCGCGTACGGTGGATATAATTTTCCCGGCAACGACGACTTCCATCTGCAGCGAATCCACGGTTCGCCGCTGCTCGTCGAACTGATGAATTGGTTGACTTTGGACCCGGTCAAAGTGCTGCGCACGCAGCCGATTGCCAAGGAGTTCGCGGCGCGCAGTGCGGATTCGCGGCGCCGACCGGCATATCCGCCCCTCATGAATGTGTCGCCATGACTTGTGCTCCCACGACCATTGCCGCGGATGCCGGCGGAGAATCCGAGCGGGATCTCGGCGGGGATCTGCGCGGCATCGAATCTACCGCCGCGGAGTCGGTGTCGATTGGCGATTCTCTGGCGGTCGGGATGATGTCGAGCGCCGTCTTGATGGGGCTGCAGAAGTCGCTGGGGCTTGTCCGGCACCTGCTGTTTCTCACCTGGCTGACCCAGGACCAAATGGGTCGCTTCTCACTGGCCCAGAATTTCGCGATGACGTTTATTCCGTTGATCCAGCTTGGCATTCCCGCCTCGCTCTGCCGCTACGCCGAAAGTTTTCGACGGCAGGGCCAGTTGCGATCGTACCTGCGGCGCGTCGGCTGGGCCTGTTTTCTGCTGGCGGCACCCGTGTCGGCGTTCGGCGTTGTCTGCCCGGAATCGCTTGCCGTCCTGATCTATCGCGACTCCGAGGCCGTTCCTCTGGTGCGATTGCTGGCGATCGTATTTTTTCTTGTCGCGGGCGCGAACCTGGTCCATGAACTGTTGTTAGCGCATCGTCTATTTCGCGTTGCGTCGTCGATCCAGATGGCTGGAACCGCGGTGTTTCTGACGTCGGGGACGTTGTTGATGCTGCTGACGTCCATGCGGGATTGCGCCGTTCTGATTGCGTACGGGTTGAGCAATGCCACCATTATGCTGGGCGGACTCTGGTGTTTTCGCCCCTACTATCGTGGTTCCCGCGACCACGGCATGCCGCTCAGCTTGCCTCTGTTCTGGAAGCGGATTATCGGTTACAGCCTGGCGCATTGTGTGAGCGCGTCGTTGTCGGGGATGTACTTTTATGTTGCCAACCGCAGCCTGTTATGTCTGGATGGTGTTGCGCCGGCCGAAGCGGAGGGGCTTGTCGGGCAACTCGCTTCGGGCGTCTTCATCCCGATGCAGCTGATGCAGTTTATTGGCGGATTCTCCGGCACGACGCTTTTCCCGTACCTGAGCCGGGATTGGGAATCGGGCCGTAAGGCGGAAGTCTGCCGGCAGTTTTATACCGCGCTGAAACTGGTCACGTTGATCTACTGCGCCGCCGCATTGATGGTGCTGGTTGCTTCGCCGCTGTTGTTCGACGGGCTCCTGCGCGGCCGTTATAACAGCGGCCGCGAGGTGCTCTCCTGGGCGCTGGCGCTCTATGCCTGGATGAATATCCTCTACTTCACGCAGATCTTCGTCTGGTGCGCGGAGCGGCCCTGGCGCGTGGCCTGGGCGATGGTGCCCGGTGTACTGGTGCAGTGGCTGGCGGGGCTGTGGCTTGTCCCGGCGTTGGGACTGCATGGCACGGTCCTGGCATTGATTCTCGGACATCTGGTTACGGTGGCGCTGCTGCTCTACTTCTGTCATGGATATGGTCTGCCCGCGGATCGTTCATTGCTGATCACGCTGCTGATTCCGTTCGCATTCCTGTTTGACTCCGGTTGTACCGCCTGGTTGATTCTGCTGGCCGGCATCAGCCTGTTTCATACCGATTGGATCCTTGGTCGCGCCGAACGTGTCGTTTGCCTCGACAGGATTCGAGCTTTGGCGGCGCGCGGCGCGGCCTTGCTCCATCGCCGTTCCACGCTTCCCACAAGGTAGTCAACGCATGTTGTTTCCAGTTCGTCGTCCCGTTGCACGGCCTGATCGGGGTCCGCTTCGCGCCGCATTTGTAGTGACCTCGATGCCGATCGGCGGCGCGGAGACGCTGCTGGTCAATCTGGTACGGGGCCTGGACCGAGATCGGGTCGTTCCCGAGATCTGCTGCCTGAAGGAACCGGGGACGCTGGGTAACGTGCTTGCCGAGTCGATTCCGCTGCATTCGCAGCTGTTGCGGCACAAGTTCGATATCGCGGTGCTCGGTCGGTTATGCCGTCTCTTTCGGCGGCAGAGGTATGATGCGGTGGTGACCGTCGGCGCCGGCGACAAGATGTTCTGGGGGCGGCTGGCCGCGCGGCGGGTCGGACTGCCGGTGGTTGTCTCCGCGCTGCATTCCACCGGTTGGCCCGACGTCGTGACCAGGCTCAATCGGCTGCTGACGCCGATCACCGATGCATTTGTCGGCGTGGCGGCGAGCCATGGTCGCTTCCTCATTGAAAAGGAACGGTTTCCCGAGCACAAAGTGCATGTCATTCCCAACGGTGTCGATACGGAACGCTTTCGACCGTCGGAATCGCTGCGCAGCGCCACACGCGCTGCGCTGGGGATTCCGGCCGATGCGCGCGTGGTCGGAGTCGTTGCGGCGCTGCGGCCGGAGAAGAACTTGAAGCTCTTCATCGATGCCGCGCGGGAATTCGCCAGGCATCGCCAGGATACCCGATTCGTGATCGTCGGCGATGGTCCAGAACGCGCGGGGCTCGAAGACCACGCGCGCGATCTGGGGGAGCGGCTCGTCTTCCTCGGTTCGCGCAGTGACGTGGAGCGGATCCTGCCGGCATTTGACCTGTTCACACTGACCTCTCGCATGGAGGCCAGCCCGGTTTCGATCCTGGAGGCACTGGCGTGCGGAGTGCCGGTGGTCGCGACCGACGTCGGTTCCGTCGCCGAGTCGGTGATCCGGGACCGAACGGGGCTCGTCGTGCCCGTGAACGATGTCCCGGCGATTGTCGCGGCCTGGCGGGAGTTGCTCGGCGAGGCGACCACGGAGCCGCCGCCGCGGTTGCGCGAATCGGCGCGACGGTTCGTCGAGTCCAACGCGTCGCTGCGGAACATGGTTCAGGGATATGCCTGCCTGCTGGAGTCGATTTACGACTCGAAGTGCAGCGTGCCGCGGCGATTCGAGGAGAAAAACCGACACTTCTCGCTGATCACCACCAGGAATCACGAGACGTAACTGATTGCTCTTGCAAGAATTAGGGCCTGCGCCCCAAGGTATTCTCGCAGAGGCGCAAAGACGCAAAGGGAGAAGGAAATAGGCGATCAGGGAAGGACTTACGCGGACAATTGACAGTCTCTTTTTCTCCGAAACAATTCTTTGCGACTCTGCGCCTTTGCGAGGCTGTTCTCGCAGAGGCGCAACCGCCGGAATTCCACCGCGCTCCCACCCGCTGCCCGACGCTGATCCTGGCTGGTTTTGTCAACGGAAGGCCGGTGGAATTCCGGCGCGGGGCCCCCGGCGTTGCTCGAGGTCTATTGACCAATCGGGCCCGACACTTACAGTTTGCCTTTAGAGCGCATCCGCCGAGCCACTCGCTACCCCCCCGCTCCCGACCTGTTTGGCCCATGAATCTCACGATCTCCGTACTCGCGTTCGCCGCCAAACTCGTCAGCGGCGCTTCGATACGATGGATCGAGTGCCAGCCGGACGTCTGCCAGCGCGTGTACTTCGCCAACCATACCAGCCACCTCGATGCGCTGGTGCTCTGGGCGTCGTTGCCGAAAGAGGTTCGCGAGCTGACACGACCGGTGGCCGCCAAGGACTATTGGGACAAAGGTCCGCTGCGACGGTACATTTCCAAGACGTTCAACGCCATTCTCATCGACCGCACCGAGATCAAGGTGCATCAGAGTCCTGTCGACCTGATGTTGCGGGAGATGGGGGCGCGCTATTCGATCATTGTGTTTCCGGAGGGTGGACGGGGTTCGGACGAGGAGATGGGGGAATTCAAGAGCGGCTTGTACTATATCGGCAAGAAGCGGCCTGACCTGGAACTCGTGCCGGTGTATCTTGACAATATGAACCGTGTGCTGCCGCGCGGCGAGTTCCTGCCCGTGCCGCTCCTGAGTTGCATTACCGTAGGTGCCCCGATCTGGCTGGACGCGGGAGAATCCAAAGCCCATTTCCTGCAGCGCGCTCGGGATGCCGTACGACGACTGAAAGACTTGTGACGATCGCGGCGAGGGTGACCATCGCGGCGAACGACAGGGACCGCTTCGTCCCTAAGGATCGATGTTCGATATGGAATGGATGAACCTCAACGGGATCGATGGCCCGGCGGCGGGTATGTTATTCGCCCCGGCGACCAGCAGCAGCCTGGACCGACCGACGATGTGGTTATTGGGAGTGACGATCGGCCTGCTGGTCGTTGCCAACGTGATCGGCTTCTTCCTGGCTCGCCAGCCCGAGACGATCGTGAACCCGGCCGTCGTCAAGTCGTTCAACCTGCGGATTCGCGCCTGGTGGTTGATGTTTGCGATCCTGGTGATGGGGATCATCCTGGGCAAGGTGACGACGATTGTCATGTTTGGGCTGGCGTCGTTCTGGGCGCTGCGCGAGTTCATTACGATGACGCCCACGCGCCGGGCCGACCACCGATCTTTGTTCTGGGTGTTCGTGGTCGTGACACCGCTGCAATTTGTGCTGGTTGGCCTGGGCGCCGATTACTTTTTCACGATCTTGATCCCGGTTTATGCCTCGTTGTTCATCTTTGCGAGGATCGCGATTTCGGACGATCCCAAGCGGTTCCTGGAACGCTCCGCCAAGATTCAAGCCGGGCTGCTGATCTGCGTCTATTCGCTGAGCCACGCGCCGGCGATCCTGACCACGCAACTCACCGTGGCGAATGAACTGAACGAACAGGGCGGCCGCATCCTCTGGGACCAGACGCGGAATCCCGGTTTGCTGTTTTATTTCGTGCTGCTGGTGCAATTGAGCGAGGTGTTTCAGTACACCTGGGGTCGGCTGCTTGGCAAACGGGTGATCGCGCCCACCATCAACGCCAGCCGCACCTGGGAAGGGTTCATGGGCGGAGTGCTGACGACCGCCCTGGTCGGAGGGCTGCTCTGGAAAGTGACGCCGTTCAAGATCTGGGAGTCGGCCTTGATGGCGCTGGCGATCGCGGCGATGGGTTTTGCCGGATCGATGACCATGTCGGCGATCAAGCGGGACCGGGGCGTACGCGATTACGGCACGCTGGTCCAAGGGCATGCGGGGGTGCTCGATCGAGTCGATTCGCTCTGCTTCGCGGCGCCGGTGTTCTTTCACCTCACGCATGTCCTGATGCACCAGTAGCGAACCGGCGCCGCCGCGATGGCCGAGCAAATCGATCATTCCGAATCGGAGGGAACCCACGATCCCGTGGGAGCGTTTCGGGTCGCGCCGTTTCGCTGGTTCTTCGCCGGCAATCTGTTGTTCATGCTGGGAACGAATCTGCAGGCGGCGGTGATCGCCTGGGAACTCTACGAGCGTACCGGTCAGTTGTTGCATCAGGCCTACCTGGGGCTGGTGCAGGTGATACCGGTGATCCTGCTGGCGATACCGATCGGGCAGCTTGTCGATCGCGTCGATCGACGATGGTTTGTCTGTCTGTCGCTGCTGCTGTTTCTGTCGACTTCGATCGCCCTGGCGGTGATCTCGCTGATGCAGGCACCGATCTGGATGATTTTCAGCTGCGTGCTGGCGAACGGGGTGGCGCGGGTGATGCAGCAACCGGCCAAGGCCTCGATGCTTCCGCACCTGGTGCCGCGCAACAATTTTGCCAATGCGGTTTCATGGAGCTCGACCGGTTTCCAGCTTTCGCTGGTGGCCGGTCCGGCCGCGGCGGGATTTCTGCTGCTTTGGGCCGAGGCGTATTGGGCGTACTTGATCGCCGTCGCGGTGGCGGTTTTTTTCGTGTTCGCACTGACCCGCATTCCGGGTCAACCGAGGCGCGAGGCGCTCGAACCGCTGACCGCGCGCTCCTTGCTGGCCGGGATCGCATTTCTCCGCCGTACGCCGCTGGTATTTGGAGCGATCACGCTCGATATGTTCGCTGTGCTGCTGGGCGGCGCCACCGCGCTGCTCCCGGCTTACTCGTCGCCGGACATCCTCGATGTCGGACCGACCGGTTACGGATGGCTGCGCTCCGCGCCCGGCATCGGCGCGATTCTGATGTCGCTGGTGCTGACCAGCTTGCCGCCGATGCGCCGCGCGGGAACGGCCTTGCTGGTGTCCGTGGCGGTTTTCGGCGTCGCCACGATCGGATTCGGTTTGTCTCGCAGTTTTCCGATCTCCCTGGCAATGCTGCTGACGCTCGGCGCTTTTGACATGGTCAGCGTCATTATCCGCCATACGTTGATTCAGCTCTGGACCCCTGACGAGATGCGTGGAAGGGTCTCGGCGGTCAACGGCATGTTCATCTCGGTCTCCAACGAGCTGGGGAGTTTCGAGTCCGGTTTTGTCGCGCATCTGTTTTCCCGCGAGGATGACAAAGCGTTCGGGCCGACCGTCGCGGCGGTCAGCGGCGGAGTGGGAACGCTGCTGGTCGTGGCGCTGATGGCGCTGCTCAACCCACAGCTTCGCCGCCACGGCCGGTTGGATCAGGGTCCGCAGGACCATTGATCGACCGCCACGGCGGGCGAAGCGGGACCCTCGAATTCTGCCGCAGTCAGGGATGCCACTCGAATTCATCCCAGGGCCAAAGTGGTCGAGGAATGCGGGAATAGGGATAGTTCCAGAAATCGGGCGGAGCACATCCCGGCGCGCGGACACTGATGATCTCGGCCGCCTGTTGTTCGTAAACCGCGCGAAACCCGCAGGGGCTTTTCGCGACCACCACGGACGCCGCGTATGGGTCGAAGCCGGCCGCTCGGAACAGCTCGGGTGCGAAATGCGGTCCCGACCGTGAGGTCACAATCACCTTCACTGCGCCGATTTCGAGCACCGCCGAGCGCCCCATGTCGATGGACATGTTGCGGCCGATATGTCCGTTGAGCATAAACCGGGCATCGAACAGGCTGGCGATGCGCGCGTCGATCGGGATCGATTTGCCGAACCGTGCGTCGCGAACTCCGCCCAGGGGGCCCCGGTACCTGCCGCCGCTGCCAAGTCGTTCCGACTGCTCCACAATCTGCGGCGACACCACGGTTGCCAGGACGGGATGCTGCCAGTCGTATTTGAGTAGTTCCTCCAGCACCCAGACGCTGTCTCCGGGCGCCCCCGATGTCGTCGCGTCGGCCGGATCGCTCAGTACCACCAGACCTTCCGTCTGCTGGCGGGCTCGGGCCACCGCTTGATCCACGGGAACCAGGTCGGAAAGGTATTCGCGGCGGCGCGACCAGAGGGTCTCGGCCAGTTCCCGGGCCAGACTGTCGGCCAATTCGACCTGATCGTCGGTGACGACCAGTGTGGCCGATCCAAGTTCTGGGATGTCGAGCCACGGTTGGACGGTCGCAATTCCGGCGGTCAGTACACCGGGACGACGTTCCAGCTCGGCCAGCCGTGTTTTCAGTTCCTGGCTGATCCCCGCCGCGGCCTGTGTATTGGCCCGCTCGACAGGATAGACCGCGGGTACTTTGACGAATGCCATCCGCGGCTGCGCTTTTTCCAGCAGGATGCGGCGGAGCACCTCGGCGCCGCGCAAACCGGTTTCGAACACATCGACGTGCGGAGCGGTATGGTACAGGACCAGCGCATCCGCGTTGCGCGCCATGCGTTGGGTGATATTGGCGTGCAGGTCGAGTGTCGCGACGAGCGGGGTTGAGGGGCCGATTCTGTCGCGAACCCGCTCCAGGATTTCGCCCTCGACGTCCTGATGCCGAATCGCGGACATGGCTCCATGCAGCGCCAGCAGGACCGCGTCCAGCGGCAGCAGCGGCTCGAGCTGCGCCATGAACTGTTGGACCAGCCAATCGAATGTGGCTTCGCTGACAGGACCGCTGGGCCAGGCCGGGAATCGAGCGATTCCCAGAAGATCAACGGCAATCGGCCACTTCCGTATCGCCTGAATGAACCCACCCAACTCATTCGTATTCTGCATCTGTTCGATGAGCTGCGTGCCATGGGTGATACCGAAGGCCTCAAAGTCAACGCGTGTCGTTTCCCACGGATTAAATGTGTTGGTCTCTTGCCAGATCTGGCCGACGGCGATTCGCATTTCTCGTACCCTTGACACTCCGACGCACAAACGTGAGACTGGCCGCGTGGCCCCGTAACAGGGGTTCGCGTGAGACCGTAGCTCAGTTGGTAGAGCAACGGACTTTTAATCCGTAGGTCTTGGGTTCGAGTCCCAACGGTCTCATTATAGCGACTCGCGACGCCGAGCGGGACAGTCGAGAATTACTTAGAGGCTTAGCGTCTTTGCGAGAACCATTCTCTGGCAAAGCCGCGGACGCAGAGTGCTCATACCGATGGCGCGGAGTCCATCAGTGCCAGTTGCACTTCGACGATTTCGGTGGAGCTTTGCTTGAAGGCGTCGAGTACCTGCGGGTCGAATCGTGTGCCTCGCCCTTCTTCCAGGATGGCGAAGCACTTTTCGCGCGGAAATGGTTCCTTGTAGGGTCGGCGGCTGGAGAGAGCGTCGTAGACATCGGCGACGGCGACGATTCGGCCTTCCAGCGGAATATCCTCACCGGCCAGTCCCAGCGGGTAACCGCTGCCGTCCCAGCATTCATGATGCGACTGGGCGATCCGGGCGGCAACGTGCAGCATCGGTGAAGCGGCGGCGGAGAGAATGTTCGCGCCGATCCGGGCGTGGGTGCGCGAGATCGCGCAGTCCTGTTCCGTGAAAGGGCTGATAATGTCGCGGCCCATCGCACAATGGCGCTTGATGATCTCGTATTCCTGAGGGTCCAACTTGCCCGGTTTGAACAGGATCGCGTCCGGGATCCCGATCTTACCGACATCGTGGAGCTGGGCTGCCTGTTCGAGCATCTCGACCTGATCCGACGACCATCCCAGCGTTCGCGCGATGATGCCGGCATAGCGGCCGACGCGGATGACATGATTCCCTGTTTCGTTGTCGCGATGTTCGGCGGCTCGGGCCAGACTGAGGATGAGTTGTTGCCGGGATTGCGTCAATTCCTGGGTTCGCCGCTCGACCAGTTCTTCCAATCGAGCGGCCTCGTCCGAGACCTGATCCAGGTGTTTTTTCACCAGCAGCGCGTTGCGGCACCGCGGAATCAGTTCATTGGGATCGACGGGCTTGTTCAGAAAGTCATAGGCGCCCAGATGCAGAGCTTCGTGCTTCACCGCGGGGTCGGTGGACGCCGTAAGAATGATCACCGGAAAATAGTGCAGCGATCGGTCCAGGTTCTTGGCGCGCAGGATGTCCAGCCCCGATACGTGCGGCATGTTGATATCCAGCAGCACGAGGTCGGGGGCGGTCTTGCGTATCATCGCAAATGCGTCGCGCGGGTCGGTCGTGTAGACGAAGTTGTTGAAACCTACTTGCTGCAGATGACGTCGCACCGACAGGATGTTGACTTCCTCGTCGTCGACGATCATCAGCTTTGCGGACTTCAATTCGGCGAACAGCGGATCGGCGGCCGCATCGGAATGACGAGAACCTGCCGCAGTGGCGACCGTCGCGGGCGCCGATCGGGCTTGGGGTGCGGGCGTCGCCGCGGACCGAGTTGCGGTGGCCTTTGGCGGTGGCGTCGCCGTCGTATCCGCGGGCTGATCGCCTGACGCCCCGCTCGCTGGACGCGCGGTTGCCGATCGAGCAGCGTAGGTTACAAGCAGAGAATCGAGCTTGCCGGCCAGATCATGGAGGGACGCGTCCAGTGACTGATCGGGGTTGCGTGTTGGCGCGGAGGGTTGACAACTCGTCGATCCGGCCGAATCGGATGGGGTGTTCGCCATTGAAACGCTGTCTTGCGCCATCGGACGAAGCCTGCCTTGATTGATCGCTCTTTTTCAGTTCTGGTGATGTTCGTGTATGGTAGGAAACATGTGCGCGTCCCGATTGCGAGCAAGCGTCCTTACAAAGGTAGGTCGCGGTTCGCCGTGGGATGAACGAATTGCTGCTTTGTCGGGGCGGATCGAGTCGATTGTGCCGGTTGCATCAATGATCACGGGCTGGTAGCGGTCGGGGCCGCGAGGGCCGATGAACGAGCGTCGTCCGGATTGGCCTGGATTGCTTTGGCTAACTCGATCAGTTCGGCGAGCACCGGAGCAACCTCGTGGCTGGCCTGCTGCCGTGCCAGGGTCTCCAATCGTCTTGCCGGCTCGGTGAAATCTCCGAACCCGACCGTGCCGCCCGCCCCTTTGAGCCAGTGGGCGTGCCCGGCCAGCGAATCGAAGTCGCCCTGGCTGAAGGCCGTGAACATGGCTTGCAAGCGGGAGATCAGGTTGTCAACGAACTTGTCGGCGATACGTCGTAGTTCGGGGTCGTCGAACGAAGAAGTCGACATCCTCGGAAGCGGCCCCTCCGGCGACGAGGAGCGCTCGCGCGGTTCCGTCTCCAGGTCCTGCCGATTCCCGGCGGTCGCGGGCAGGGAAATCGCGGCGGAATGGTGTCCGTGTTCTCCAGTGCGCGATGGTGTCGCGGTGTCGTTTTCCGTGCCAAGCAGTTGCGCCAGCAATTGGATCAGGGCATTGATATCGATCGGTTTGGTGAGGAAGTGCGAACAGCCCGCGGCGCGGCACTTCTCCTCGTCGCCGCGCATCGCATTGGCGGTCAAGGCGACGATCGGAATCGTCAAGCCATCATCGCGCAACACGCGCGTCGCGGAATAACCATCCATGACCGGCATCTGCATATCCATCAGGATCAGGTCGAATTGTTGTTTGCCTGCCAGTTCCACGGCCTGTTGCCCGTCGACCGCTTCCGTGACGTCGACGCCGACCCGTCGCAACACCAGCGACGCCAGTTCGCGGTTACTCTCCCCGTCGTCCACCAACAGCACGCGCGATGGGCGGATGCGGGCCAGAGGTCCGGCGGCCTGTTCCTGGCTTCGGCTCTCGACCAGGCGCCGCGCGTGAGCGTCGTCCAACATGCGCACTCCCCGCAGATTCCCCAGCGGGATAGTCACGGTAAACGTGCTGCCCTCGCCAGGCTGACTGCGGACGGTGATGTCGCCACCCATGGCGTTGGCAAACCGTTTGCTGATGGAGAGCCCCAGGCCGGTGCCGCCGAAACGACGGGCGACGGTATTGTCGGCCTGTTCAAACGGATTGAAGACGCGTTCCAGTTGCGCGGGCGTCATGCCGATCCCGCTATCAATAACGTCGAACTGAATGGCGGGCTGGCTCTCCACAATCGCGATCCGGCAGACAATTCGCACCGCTCCCTGGCTGGTAAACTTGATCGCATTCCCGACCAGGTTCATCAGGATCTGTCGCAACCGGGTTGCGTCGGCGCGGATTTTCTCGGGAATCTTGCCGTCAACTCGGAATTCGAGAGCGAGGTCCTTTTGACGAGCACGAATCTGCATCACGGTCACCAGGTCATGCACGATTAGGCTGGGGGAGCAGTCCGCGAATTCCAGTTCGAGCTTTCCGGCCTCGATCTTGGACAGGTCGAGAATATCGTTGATTAGTTCCAACAGGTGTGTGCCGCTGGCGTGAATCGTATTGAGATAATCGAGTCGTTTGCGGGGATTTTCCTCCATGCCGCGACGCAGCACGTCGGTGAATCCCATCACGGCGTTCAACGGCGTGCGGATCTCGTGGCTCATATTGGCCAGGAATTCGCTCTTCGCCCGGCTGGCATTCTCCGCGGCCAGTTGGGCGTCCTCCGCCACCTTTTTGGCGATGCCCAGTTCCCGGTTCGTCTCCTCGAGCACGGTCACGTCGTCGAACGTGGCCATGACGCCGCAATAGCGGCTCTGATGACCGAGCAAGGGAGAACAGTTGACACTGAAGATGCGGACTTTGCCTTGCGAGTCCTGAATGCAGAGCCGGGCGTTGGACACCGGCCGTTGTGTCACCAGTGCCTGTTTCCAGGGAAAATCGTGCACGGCTTTCGAACTTTCCCGTTGCCAGGGCAGTTTGGACGCGCGGCGTCCGACCAGCCGTTCGGCGTCCAGGCCGAGCACGCGGCCGAAGGCGTGATTCGCCAGCAGAATATGGTCCTTGGTGTCGAGGATCAACAGTCCTTCGGCGAGGTTATCCAGGGCATCACGCACGCGCTTGGGCACGGCCTTGGAAGGATCGAGATGGCGCAATGCCAGGCGCAGGAAGAAGCCAAACGCCAGCATGCACGATTGCGAAACAAACCCGACCAGCAGCACCATCGGTGCCTTCAAATATTGCCAGATACCGCTGCCGCGCAGCGGGCGAAAGCGAATCTCCACCGACCCCCATTTTTCCGCCGAGCGCTGAAAGATTGGTACTTGCATCTCCGATTCGGTCGATCGTTCGGAGCGTTGCAGCGTCCAATTTGGACTGTGCTCGCCATATTCAAACAGCAGGTCGCCATCGGCTTCGCGCAAGCCCATGGACAATACGTCGTGGTCGCGCTCACAAATCCCCTGCAACGTAGCCCGCAGGCCGGGAATGTCGTTCCGCATCAGTTGGGCGGAACTGCTGAGCGCCAGGGTTTCGCACAGGCGGGCACGGCCGGCCAGCGTGGCCTTTTCCGCATTGGGAACAAATCCGAGGATGTCGGCCAGCATCAGGAGTCCGACGACCAGTGCCGTCAGGCCGAGCGATAGTCGCGTGGCGGGGGAGAGACGTTTCATGAGTTTGGCTCGCTCTTCTCGGTGTCTACCTTCTTCGACTGGACTTCGACGAGCTGTTCCAGCGATTCATCGTCGTCCTCGTGTTCCTGGTCGCTGATCGGAATGACCGCCAGTGGATCGATCAGCGTCCAGGCCGGCATCGACGCCAGCAGGCTCGACAGCACAAATCCGCTGCGCAAGGCCCAGAGCACGTAACCCACGGTCATGCCTGACGCCACACTGCCGACCGTTCCGACGACGACTCCCTCGAGTTTGAGATCGGTGCCGAGTTGCTGCTGGAACTGATCGAGTTCGTTCCAAAGCTGGCCGGACCGAGTCAAGGACGCGAATTCCACCGTCGATGAATCGAGCAACGCTGTTGCTGCCGCGGAGCTTCCGGTTTGTCGATCGGCTCGCTCTTCGCGATAGAGGATCGCGTCCCTGCCCGATGCGGCGCGACGGAAAGCGCCGTCCAGCGCCGGGGCATGAGCGTTGTTGGCCAGCGAAGCCTGTTCGCCGATTGCGCTCGTAATATTGCCGCTCGATCCCGATCCCGCCGCTTCCCAGGTCGTCGGTGGCGAGCCGGCAGTTGCCGAGGACGCCGTTGGAGCCGCCGATGGAACTGGCGGAGGAACGGGTGGCGGCGACGGTGCCGGCGCCGGCGCCGGTGGGGCGTTGTTCGATCCGCCCGATCCGCCGCTGGTCCCCGAGCCCGACTCGCTACCCCCTGAATTGCCGCTGCCCGTGGGTGCGGGCGACGGCGTGCCGACCGCCGACGGCGCGACGGCGATGACCACCCGGGCGACGTTGCTGTCGCTCTGGCCGTCGGTCGCCTTGTAATGGAACAGATCGAATCCGAAGTAGTTGGGATTCGGGGCATAAGCAAACGACCCGTCGGCATTCAACGTCAAAGTGCCATGGACAGGTCCGCTGACTAGCACGGCGGTGAATGGGTCGCTCTCCGGATCGAAATCGTTGCTCAAGACTCCGGCCGCCGCGACTTTCAACGGCTTGTTTTCATCGGTCGTGTAACTATCGTTGTTGGCCGTGGGAGGGTCATTCAGTCCATTGACGGTGATGGTGACTGTGGCGACATTCGAATTGGCGGCGCCGTCCCGGGCTCGGTAGGTGAACGAATCGGTGCCATCGAAGTTCGTCGCCGGTTTGTAGCTGAAACTGCCGTTCGCGTTGAGCGTGAAGGCGGCTGCATTCGACGGGCCGGACACGAGAATCGCAGTCAACGGACTACCCTCGACGTCCGTGTCGTTATTCAAGACGCCTGGTCCCGATACCAGCAGCAATGTGTCTTCGTTCGTTACGTAGGTGTCGTCGGCAGCCGCAGGCGGATCATTGAAGGCGCTGACCGTGATGGAGACGGTGGTTGGACTGGAGTTCAAGACACCATCCCTGGCTCGGTATACAAAACTGTCACTTCCGTTGAAATTGGCGGCGGGCGTGTAGCTGAAACTGCCGTTCGCGTTGAGCGTGAAAGAACTTGCATTGGCGGGGCCGCTCACCAAAGCGGCGGTCAGTGCATCTCCGTCGGCATCGGTGTCGTTGCTCAACACGCCTGGCGCCGCGACGGTAAGCGATGTGTCTTCGCTGGTCGAGTAACTGTCGCTAACGGCCGACGGCGGGTCATTGGAGGCGTTCACGCTGATTGATACGGTCGTCACCGCCGATGTCAGTGTGCCGTCGCTGGCGCGATAGGTAAAACTATCACTGCCGTTGAAGTTGGCTGTGGGTGTGTAGCTGAAACTGCCGTTGGCGTTAAGTGAGAATGCCGCGGCTTGTGCCGGGCCACTGACCAGTACCGCCGTCAACGGCTGGCCCTCAGGATCGGAATCGTTGCTGAGCACGCCGGGTGCAGCCGCCACGAACGGGGTGTCTTCGTTCAATGAGAATGATTCGCTGGCGGCTGTCGGAGCCTCATCGACGTTGGTCAGGCTGATAGCGACGTTGGCCGAATCCGTATGTCCCTCCTGATCGCTGACCTGTACGACGAGCGAAAACGTCGGGTTGGTCTCGTAATCGACCACCGAACTGTTTGCGACGGTCAGAACCCCCGACGATGGATCGAGAGCGAAGGCACTGCCGGTATTCCCACTGAGGATTAGAAATGTCAATGTATCGGATGCGTCGGGGTCACTTGCCAGTAGGCTGCCGACGACCGTTGCGTTGGCGGCATTTTCGGCCAGCGAGAACGAATGATTCGAGATCGAAGGTGGCTGGTTGGCCCAGAATACCTGCTCGAAAGCCCCAATATCCGGCATCGTGTCGCGCGGCAATCCGCGTTGGTCCGTAGCGGGCGCCGCCGTCGCCGATCCTGCGTTCAACGCGGGGCTGCCGGAAAGCAATGCGCGCGTGAGAGTATAGCCCCCATTGTTTTGCAGGGAGCCCAGCATCGGATCGGTGTTGATCATGTCGCCGGCACCGGCAAGTCCGAGGCTGTTGCCGCTGTCGATGTTGTCGCCGAGACTGGTGACTGGCTGATTGGCGTTGCCGCCGACATTGAACGCGACGATCGTGTTTCGCAGTGTCACGCTGCCCGGGTTGGCGATGAAAATTCCGCCGCCGGCGACGGCCGAGTTGTCGGCGATCGTCGAATTGGTGATCGTGGCGGCTCGCTTGGTATACAGTCCGCCTCCGTTTCCGCCACCAGTATTGCCGCTGATCGTGACATTGACCAGGTCGAGTGTGGCGCCCATACCGTAATTGAGGATCCCGGCGGCAGTGGACGTCGAGTTGTTGCCGGTGATGGTTACACGTTCGAGCTTCGTGCTTCCGCCGTCGTTATAGATGCCCGCGCCCTGATCGGCGGTGTTTCCGCTGATCGTCGAGTCGTTGACAACGACGTTGGAGCCAAGGTTATGGACACCTGCACCATGGTAGCTCGAGTTGGCCGTCACGACCACACGATTCAGTACGACGCTGGTGGCCAGCTCGGCCAACACACCACCGCCGCGGCTATTTGGCCCGAGGATTCCGCCGCGAACCGTGATGTCGTTCAGTGTCGCCGAGACGCCGCTGCGGACATGGATCACGCGGTCGATGCCCGCGGCATCGATGATCGTGCTGTCGCTCGATTCGCCGAGGAGGGTCAGATCGTCGTTGATGTCGAGGTCGCCGAACATTGCATTGTCATCGGTTCCAGCCCTTTGCAGCAGGTAGGTACCGGCGGGCAGGGCGATCGTATTGGCGCCGGCGGTGTTGTTGCTGGCGATAATCGCCTCGCGCAGGGAGATCTTGCCGTCGGACCCTTTGTTCGTAACCAACAGCGCGACGGATCCCGTATTGCCGTCGACGGTATCGGCCGTCGTATCCACGATCAGCTCCGCGCCGGATGTCGCAATGTTCAGGGCGAATTCGGAACTGTTTCCCGTGAGACTGGTCGCTGTGGCGGAAATGAAGTCACCCAACGTGAGATTCGCACCGGCGAAAGCGAAATCGAACGACGCATTGCCAAAACCGTCGGTCGTGACGACGCGCGAACCCAGGAACTTCTGCCCCTCGCCATGCGTGGATCCGTCGGCGACGCCGGTGGCGAAGAAGTCGAGTGTGAACGGGCTGTTGGCCGCACTATTGAGCGTGCCGGTGATTCTGACCGTGCTGCCGATGACGGTTGCCGTCAGCAGTACCGGAAAGTTCTGGCGCAGGTTGGCGCCGTTATCGAAGTCGCCGACGTCATTGTTGGTGACGTCATTGTCTTCCAGGTCGATGCCTAAGCCGCCGTTGGCGAAAATCGTGTTTCGTCTGATCGCGTTGTTGACGGAGCTTGACGCGCTGATCGTAATGCCATCCGCGCCATTGTACGCGATCCAGTTACCTTCGCTGGTTCGATTGCCTCCAATCGTATTGCCGGATGCCGCGCCTTTGACCACTCCGCCGTCGCCTCGATCGCTGATCAGCACTCCGGCGCCGCTATTGGCAATTGCAACGCTGCCCGTCAGATCGGTCCCGATATAGTTGCCTTGCACCAGGTTGCCACTCGCATTGCCGCCGAAAATCACGATCCCGTTACCTTGCCCGGCTGGTCCGAGATTGCCCGAAATCAAGTTCCGTTCCAAAACGCCGGCGCCGCCGATAATGTTGCCAGGCGAATCTTCGATGATCACGCCATCCCGATTGCCGATCGCGGCCGTACCGGAGGCATTGGTGCCGATGTAATTTCCCTGCACGGTGACTCGTGTGGTTCCGGGATCGGCGATGCGGATTCCGTTGCCGCCATTGCCAGAGATCAGGTTGCGAGCCGCGGCGGTCGCGCCACCGATCAGGACGTCGGTGGACGCGGAGTGCACATGAACTCCGTTGCCGCCGTTGCCGAAGAACGCGGCGAAGAACCCGGTAGAGTCCGTTCCAATGAAATTGCCTTCCAAGATCACGTTGCTGGCGTTATCGACGACGATTCCGTCCCCGGCGAAGCGGTTGATGATCAGGCCACGGATCTCCGTGTTGTCGGCCGCAATCGTCAACCCGTTTGCACCGGCGGCAGAACCGTTCAGTTCCACGAGCAGCACCGCGTTGTTACTGCTGGTTGTTGTGTTGGCGGAACTGCCGCCTTGTGAATACCCATCGATAATCAGGGAATCGGTTACCGTGGGAAGCGCCGAAGTAAGCGCGATCGACTGCAGCCCGCCTCCTGCGATGCTGAAGGTGATCGTGTCCTGGCCGGCCAGCCCGTTCGCATCCAGGATCGCCTGGCGCAACGAACCGGCTCCGGAATCATTGGTATTGGTGACGACGAAAGGTGCCAGGAGGCCCTGCCACTGCGAAACGTCTTCCAAGCGAAACGCGATGTCGGACTCCACCGAACCGACGACGAGTTCCAGATTCCAATTCCCCTGGAATCGCTCATGGCCCGTGTTATCGATGCTGGCCGCGACGTCGGCGCCGGTGTACTCGTTCCATTGCGTCAGAAAAGCCTGCCCCCGCTCACCCATGCCGACTTCGCAGCCATAAAATAGCAAATCGGCTTCCGAGGTTAGCGCATTGCTCCACGACTCCAGTTGGGACCGGTAGTTTTCGAGTTGGTCGTGCGTAATCCAATTTGCGCCAAGCTTGACGGCAGCGGGCGCTCCGTGAGTAACGATGTGCACGGCCGCGACGTTGTCGTACTGCGCCAGTGAGTCGGAGATCTGTTCCAGGCCGTTCCGAGTTGCATCGAGTGCCACGACTTGGAAGTCAGCCAGGGGATCGATGCGCAGCGCCCGCAACAACGCTTCGACATTTTCGATTGTCGGATCAACGTAGATCAATTCCAGACGCCGAGCGGCTTGCTCCGCAATCGCGGAGGCGGGATCGGCCGGCGCGATGTCCGTGGACGTGATCGCATCGGCAGTGGAGATGTTCGTCGATTCCTCGGCCGCCGCTGTCGCGCTTGCCGACAGGGCTGAATTGGTATGGCCGGCGCCAGCATCGGCAGCGATGGCTGTATTCAAGGATGCGGCGACCATCGCGTACTGTTCCCCGCCGCCCGCCGGCGCCGGCGCGGGCGCCGCGCTCAACAGGACCCGCTCTTCGAGTGCGTTGGCCTCCAGCCGGCGGGACTCCGGCAGGCTCGGTATGCCGGACAGCAACCGGAACGATGCCGCGCCCAGCTCGCGCAACAGCAGGTGTGACTGTCCCAGCAGCAGCCGGAGCCGGCGTCGGGACCGAGTCGAAATCGATGCGTTGCTGTCCATGACCGGCAGATGGCGTTTCATAATTATGGCGAGGATCGAAGGGCGGGCGGCGGGTAGTATCGGGCCGTTTGGGGTGGCTGACGGATGGGCAATATGTAGCGGCGGGGCGAGTACGAATCGTTCGAGGCGTGACCATCGAGGGACCGGGCATGTACCGGTGAGACCATGCGCCAAGTCGTGCGACGTGAGCGCACTGGTCCCAAGAAAGAATAATTCACAAATAGGGTGAGGACTTACAGGAAAGCAACGCCCAATTAATCGTTGCGACCGTCACAAACGACGGCGCTTCGCCGTTACTGTTCCGGCTGGTCCGGTGGCAGCGGTTGAATCGTTCTTGATGAAATCACGGAATGTCCGGCGATTGCCGCGATTGCTGAATACAAGCCGGAAACGGTTCCGAAAATGAGGATAAGACCAGAAGATACTGTTCTCCGTGGTTTGCTCGTAAGTCCGATTCTTCCCATTCATGGACTGCCGACGGATGCGATTTCGAACAAAAATTGCCGTCATGATGGCGATGCTCTCGAGCCTGCCGGCGCCATCCGGGGCTCAGCCCCTGTTGCGCCTGCCCACGGCACCGACGGGCGGCGTCGCGGAGGCTCCCGCATCACGAACGCCCAGGCCGCCGCCGGGGAATCCTTCGGCAAAGCCACGCCGTGGTGCCCCGACACGGCTTCCGCCGATTATCGAGGTCAGTGCGCCGCCGCCCGGCGAGTTGCCTATGGCCGATCGAAACGCCGGGACCGTCAAAGCGGCCAGGACGCAGCCCGCGGAACCGGTCGACGACCTTGCGCCGACTTCGGTCTACGAGCGGTACGAAGGACTGCCGGGTTTCGAGGACGCGGATGGAGACGGACTTCAAGCCGCGAGTCGACTGGCCTGGACCGAGCGGGCCAATTCCGATGAAGACGGTCAGACAATGCTGGCCCCGTTCGAGGATCGCATCCAGGATGCAGCCGAACGTACCGGGCCTGCCGGGCATGACGGGGACGAACCACCCTTGCCCGCCGGATTTGCTCCATGGTGGAGCGACCCCGTCAAAGTTGCGTCGGCCACGGCTCGTGGGCCCCTGCCCATATCCGTCGATGGACTGCTGGAGCAATCGCTTCAATTCTCTCCCTACGTGTCGGTCGTTTCGATGGAGCCGGAAATACGGCAACTGAACATCGTCGTGGAGTCCGCGGAATTCGATTGGCGAACGTTTCTCGATTCGACCTACAACGGAATCAATGATCCGATCGGAAATACGTTGACCACCGGAAACCTGACCGACACCCGGTTTTATGGATCCAATTGGGGGCTCGATGCCGGAGTGCGACGCAAGAACTCGCTTGGCGGTGAAATGGAGGTCGCGCAGCAGTTCGGCACTCAGGGCAACAACTCGCGATTCCTGTTGCCAAATTCGCAAGGAACGGCCCGTCTGCAACTGCAGTACACCCAACCGTTGATGAACGGGGCCGGCCGGTTTGTCAACGGCAGCCGCATCGTGCTGGCCGACCTGGATGCCAATATTTCGCAGGACGAAGCACTGGCGCTGTTGCAGGATCACCTGCTCAAAGTGGCCGAAGGATATTGGGAGTTGTATCGTGCCCGTGCCGAGTACTTCCAGCGGGCGAAGTTGCTGGCGGACACCCAGTCGACACTGGAAGTCCTGCAGGCGCGGCGCGGCATCGACGCTGTTGACTGGCAGATTCTGCGCGTCAAAGCGGCGGTAAACACGCGCCGCTCGGAGATCATTCGCGCCCAGACCGCGATCCGCAACGCGCAGTCCCAACTGACGTTGCTCGTGAATTCTCCGGAGCTGGTCTATCTGGGCGGCAAGGAGCTCACTCCCGTGGATCTCCCGCTCGATGCGCCGCTCGAAATCTCCATGGAGGATTCACTGCACACGGCGTTGTTGCACCGGCCCGACATTTCCCAGACCATTCGTTCGGTGCGCGGCTCCGCCGTGCGGCTGGGTGTGATGCAGCGGCAGGTGCTGCCGAAACTGGACTTGATCGCCAGCACCTATGTGGCGGGACTGGCGCCGGAAAGCGATATCGTTTCCGCGTTCGGCAAGCAGTTCGCTGAGGGCCGGCCAGGCTACGCGCTGGGATTCGTTTTCGAGATGCCCTGGGGCAATCGTGCGGCTTGTGCCCGTCAGCAACAGCGGCACTTGGAGATGAACCGGGAGTTGGCCCGATTCCGCCTGACCACGCAGCAGGCACTGACTTCGACGGAAGTCGCGGTGCGCGAAGTGAAGACCGCGTACCGGGAAGTGCTGAGTCGCTATCAGTCGATGACGGCCACGGAGAACGAGGTCCGGCATCTCTTTGAGCGTTGGAGCAAGATTCCCGGGGTGGATGACTCGGCCGCCTTCCTGCTCTCGAATCTGCTCGATTCGCAGGTTCGCTTGACCGAAGAGGAATCGGCACTGGTGCGGGCGCAAGTGAATTACGCAATGGCGATCGTACGGATGAAACGCGAGATGGGAACGCTGCTCCGACTGATCCCGCAGGTGAGCGCCGACATGCCAGCGGTGCAATTCGGCGAGTCGTCACTGCCAGAATCGGAACAGCCACACCCGGCTGACCCGAATCGTTGAGGCTTGCCGTGAGCGTTCCTTCTACCGATTCCCATCTCGTCCCGGATGAGCCCCAGGCGTGGACGCTGCGTTTGGCAAATCGATTGGCCTGGACGGTTCCTTCAAAATCCGTCGCCCCGAATCGAGAACGCCTGCTGGAACGGATTCACCGGCGCACTCAACAGTTGCGATCGGCGGCGGATACCGACTTGCGGGCCGCTGCCGATCTGCTTCGGACCGGACTGGCACCAGGGCCGATCGAGTATCCGGCGATGATCGAAGGGCTGTCGCTGTTTACCGAAGCGGTGCGCCGGACTCTGAACGTCGAGCTTCACGACGAACAGATCTGGGCCGGTGCCGGAATGCTCGGCAACGCCGTGGTCGAGATGCAGACCGGGGAAGGCAAGACGCTAGCCTGTGCGGCCGCCGCCTGTTTGAGCGCGCTGTCCGGACGAGGTGTGCATGTCGTCACACCCAACGCTTACCTTGCCGACCGCGACAGTCAATTAGCGCGGATTCCTCTGGCAATCCTGGGTGTCGGCGTCGGCTTGCTGCCGGAGGAGCCAGACATCGAGCGCAAGCGTGACGCCTACCGTCTTGATATCTGCTACGGCACCGCGTACGAATTCGGTTTTGACTATTTACGCGATCAGCTCGTCTTGCGCGAGCAAAGCCGGTTGCCGGCCGGCCAGCGTGTATGGAATCTGCTCGGTGGTCGGGCGGGGGTGGACCACGAGGTCGTTCAGCGTTCCCTGGCTTCAGCGATCGTGGATGAAGTCGACAATGTGCTGCTGGACGACGCCGTTTCTCCTTTGGTGCTTAGCCTGGCGAGCGATCAGCAGGCGCGTGACGTCGTCGTCCATCAGGCGGCGCGCAACGTCGCGGCGCTGTTACGCGCCGGGGAAGACTATCAAATCGACGCGTGGAGTCAAACCGTTCGCTTGACATCCGCCGGCCAACAACGGATCCATCATTCCGACCTTCATGTTCCTGTTGAATCGCTTGTCCGCACATGGTCTGAATATGTGGAACAGGCACTGCACGCCGAGCAGTTGATGCGGCGCGACGTCCATTATGTGGTGGTCGACGGGCGGGTCCGCATCGTCGACGCGGGAACGGGAAGAATTTTCGCAGACCGCGCGTGGCGAAATGGACTGCACCAGGCGGTGGAAGCCAAGGAAGGCGTGGCGATTACTGCGGACCGAGAGTCGCTCGCGCAGCTGACACGCCAGCGGTTCTTTCGGCTGTACGAACACCTCGCCGGCGCCACCGGTACGGCGGCCGGCTGCGAAGCCGAGTTGCGGCACACCTACGGGCTCCAGGTGGTCATCGTGCCGCCGCGACGGCCATGCCGGAGGTTGATCTGGCCGACGCGGACGTTCGTCAACATGTCGGTCAAATTTCAAGCGATAATGCAAAGCGTGATCGAGTTGCGTGCGGCCGGACGCCCGGTGCTGGTGGGCACGCGCAGTATCGCCGATAGCGAATACCTGGCGCAAAGCTGCCGCGAGGCCGGCGTCGTACACCAGTTGCTCAACGGACGCCAGGACCGGCGGGAAGCCGAGATCATCGCCCAGGCCGGCTTGGCTGGAGCGGTGACAATCGCCACGAATCTGGCTGGCCGGGGAACCGACATTCGACTCGGACCGGGCGTCGCCGAGAAGGGTGGACTGCACGTGATTGTCGCCGACTGCCACGAGTCGGCTCGGATTACGCGACAGCTGATCGGCCGTTGCGCCCGCCAGGGCGACCCAGGTTCCTGCCAGAGTTTCCTCTCCGCGGACGATCCCGTGCTGCGCCGATACGGGCATTGGTTCTGCGAGTATGTCACGCGCTTCGCGGGACCGGGCGGCGAGCTGATCCGGGATTGTTCCGGTCCGATCGGGCGGATTCAGCGTGCCGCCGAGCGTGCCGATTATGCGGCTCGCGCCGCCTTAATGCATCGCGACCATTCGCGCGATTCTCTCTTCGCCGCAACACGGGAACGATCCTGAGCTAGGGTTGGTTGACACGGGTCGCAGCCGCAGGGCTCCGCGCTTCAATCGTTGACGCGGAACCCGGGATCCACGCAGCGTCTCGAACCTGGACAGGAGCAGCCCATGGCCAAGTCAAATCGCAGCGTGCGGTTCGGACAACGGAATCGAAGCGCGGAGAGCCTGCCGAGCTTCAGGCAACGGCGATTCCTGACGCCGTTTCTTCTCGCCGTGTTGTTGACGGTCGCCGCCGGCGGTTCTTTTTCCGCCGCGGGGCCGTCCACCGCTGGCCCCAATTCATCGCCAAGCAAGGAAGAACCGCTGGAAGGGTTTACGGAACCGTATCGAGTGGTCGAGGTCGCGGCAGCCGAAATGGGTGTCTTGACGCAGATCAGCGTCGACGAGGGAGATCGCGTCGTGGCAGGACAACCCGTAGCGCAACTGGACGACTCCGTAATCCGCGCCGCCCTGGAAGTCGTCAAGGCTGAAGCGGAATCACAGGGCCGGCTGCAGTCGGCGGAAGCCGATCTAGAGTTGCAGACGGACCTGTTGGCCAAACTTGAACAGCTGCTGGAACAGAACCATGCCAGTGCGCTCGAGGTGGGGCGCGCCGCGACCCAGAAGAAAGTCCTTGCCGCGCGGGTCAAAGCCGTGCGTGAGGAGTTGTTCGTAAAGTCTTGCGAAGTACGCCGAATCGAAGCACAGATTCGTCAACGGTGTGTCCGCGCGCCGCTGGACGGTGTCGTCACCCGTACACTGAAGAAGCCGGGCGAATTTGTCTCGCCCAGCGACGCCGTGGTGGTGAAACTGGCCCAGCTGGATCCGCTGGCCGTCACATTTTCCGTTCCGGTCAACATGGCTCGCAAGTTCCACAAGGGCCAGACCGTCGCGTTGGACTTGAGTATCCGCGGGCGTAATTCCGGCGAAGTCGAATTTGTTTCGCCGGTGGCCGACGTGCAAAGCGGGACGGTCCGGATGCGCGTGCGGCTCGCAAACCCCGACGAGTCGATTCCAGCCGGCGTGCATTGCCGCCTGCTGCCGGCGGCTGACGAGGCCGCGCCGGGTTCCCCCATCGCCTTCACGAAATAAGTGTGAATGCCGTATGACGGCCTCGCTCCCCTCGACGATCACGCCCTGCGTCCGCGGGGCGAGCGATTTGCGACTCGACATTCCAGAGCGGTCGCAAAGCGGGGCGATCGTCGGATCGGATCGACCGGCCCGCGCCGCTGCCTTGCTGGAGATCGTCGCGCGGATCCAACTTGCCGATTCGCCCGAGTCGGCCTGCCGGCTGCTGTCGGTTGCGGTGTCCGAGTACCTGGGGGCGACGCGCGTCGTCGTCGGTTTGCGCCGGGACGATCGACAGCCCTGTGCCGTCACGGCCGTATCGGATCGGGAAGATTTCCAGGCCGACAGCGAGCCAATGAAACTCGCGCAGGCGGCGCTGCAGGAAGTGATCGCGCGTCGAGAACCTGCCTGCTGGCCGACGTCCGATCCGCACGCACGCCACGCTCTGATCGCGCAGCGTCGGTTTGCCGAGTCGCAGTCGGCCGGCACTCTTATCAGCGGCCTGTTTCGCGACGAACCGGGGCAGATCCACGGCGCATGGATGATCGTACTCCCGCAGCGCCTGGAAAGTGAATCATCGATCGTCGGTTTTGTGCGGGCCGCCGAGACATTGGTCGCCGCCGCATTGCGCCTGCAGCTGCGCGCCGAATGCGGCCGATTGGAAAGGGCCATTCAATGCGGTCGACGATGGCTGCGCGGGCATCGAGCCATTGCGCTGGCCGGGACGACGGCGATACTCGCCGGAGCGGCCGCGATCCCACTTCCGTTGCATGTTGACTGCGCCTGCTCGATCGAACCGGTGGTGCGACGGCATGTCGCGGCCCCGTTCCAAGGGCCTCTGGAAGAGTCGCTCGTCGAACCGGGCGACATGGTCCAGGCGGGACAGGTTCTGGCTTCGATGGATGGCCGGGAGATCCGCTGGGAACTGGCCGGCGTGCGCGCCGCACTGCATCGCGCGGAAAAGGAACGCGCGGGGCATATGGCGACACATGACTCCGGTAAAGCCGAACTTGCCCGACTGGAAATGGAAAAGCTCCGCCTGCGCATGGAGCTGCTCGAACACCGCGAACAGCAGCTTCAAATCCGCAGTCCGATCGACGGCATCGTCGTCAAAGGAGACCTGAAGAAATCCGAAGGAGTGCCGCTGGACGCCGGCCAGAAACTGTTCGAGATCGCGCCGCTCGATGCCATGGTCGTGGAATTGCTCGTCGAATCGCGCGACGTCGGAGAGGTGGAGGCTGGAATGCCGGTCAACTTCTATCTCGACGCCTCGCCGTTCACGCGTCGCGCAGGCATTGTCGAACGCGTGCAGCCGCGGTCCGAAATGCGCGACAACGTTAATGTTTTCGTGGCCGAACTTCGCATCGATAACGACGGTGGAGAGCTGCGACCCGGCATGCGTGGCAACGCCCGAATCACGTCCGGCCGCTCCACGCTGGCCTGGAATCTGCTCCGCAAACCGCTGGGCGCTCTCGTCTCCTGGCTCGGCTGGTGAACCGTGACCAACTACCTCGACGACGGGACGATCGATCTGGCTACGTCGAAAGCCAGGCTGAACGATAATCTGCATTGGACACCGATCGTCCAGCATGGCCGAACCTACTACCACGTGGATGCGACGGGCAGGGGACGCTATTATCGGATCGGTCACGCGGAATATGTGCTGCTTTCGCTCCTGGACGGCCGCACGACATTCGCCCAGGCGCTCACGCTGTCCGCAAGAGCCCTGGGACGCGACGCGCTTTCCTTGCAGGAATCACAACAGACGTACCTCTGGGCGTTGCAGAACGGCCTGGCGCGGCTGGTCGATCTGCCCGGTGATGCATGCAACGGCCGATCGATAGACCGAATCGCGGATCCGGGCGCGGCTCGGGCATCGCGATGGAGCCGGCTGAACCCTTTCTGGATCAAACTGCCGCTCTGCCGGCCGGATCGATTTCTGGCCGGATTGGCCCGGTACCTGGGTTGGTTTTTTTCACCCTGGGCAACGCTGGCCGGATTGACGCTGATCACCGCGGCATTGGTCGTGATTGTCACACATTGGCAGCGGTTCGCACGACATGGTCTGACCGTGCAGTCTCCGGCCGACTGGATCGGGCTTGGACTCGCCTGGATCCTGCTCAAATCGGCCCACGAACTGGCGCATGGGTTGGCGGCGAAACGCTACGGAGGCCAAGTCGGCGAGATGGGAGTCGTTCTCGCGTTTCTGACACCCGCCGCATTCGTCGATGTCAGCTGCTGCTGGCGATTCGCGGCGAAGTGGCGGCGGATTCATGTGGCCGCTGCGGGGATGTATGTGGAACTGGTCATCGCCGCCGTACTGACGTTCGTGTGGCTGTATGCCGATCGACTGCCCTGGGCACACTTCCTGCGCAACGTGATTGTGATGGCGGGAATCACAACCGTCGTGTTCAATTCCAATCCGCTGATGCGACTGGACGGATATTTTATCCTTGCCGACTGGCTCGAGATCCCGAACCTCGCGGCGGAGGGTGAGCGACGTTGGAGGTCGATCCTGGGCTGGTTGTTCTGGGGGTACGAGAGCAAACCGTCGCGATGGGACTGTCGGGGGCAAGACGGATGTCGGGGGCAAGATGCCCCCGCCACGGGCGGGCATGATGCCCCTGTCACGCGACGTCGGGGGCAAGATGGATGTCAGGGGCAAGATGCCCCTGCCACGGGCGGGCATGATGCCCCTGTCACGCGACGTCGGGGGCAAG
>Ga0233425_10002097_pt1 | contig 40717 bp, 20 predicted proteins | sample Watercolumn_Towu_2_FD_181712 | JGI IMG/M metagenome (GOLD analysis project Ga0233425, IMG submission 181712) | Freshwater microbial communities from Lake Towuti, South Sulawesi, Indonesia - Watercolumn_Towuti2014_140_MG | ecosystem: Environmental > Aquatic > Freshwater > Lake | place...
TTCTCTTTTTAACAGGAAGCACGGGCATTGGAAAAACAGAATTTGTGGAAAACATAGAAGATGTGGTGTTTGACTTTAATGGATATTTTATGGAAGGGCACTTTGAAGAAATGAATCAAGGGATCCCTTACTCAGGATTAATAGAAACCATTGACTCTTTGGTACAACAAATCTTAGCGGAAACACCGGAACGATATCAGGCATGGAAAGAAGAGTTAACCAATGCTTTATCTCCCAATGCCCAAGTACTCATTGATTTGTTACCTTCCTTAGGAGTGTTATTAGGGCCTCAACCGGAATTATTAAAATTAGACACGGTGGGAGAAAGGAACCGATTTAATTTAACTTTTTATAATTTCTTTAATGCCATTGCAACACCTTCCCATCCACTCATTATGTTTTTAGATAATTTACAATGGGCGGATGAAGGTACTTTAAGATTGTTGGGGATTTTGCTAACACGAGTCAATCGTCATTCTTTTTTATTAGTCTTAGGTGCTAGAAAATTAGAAGAAGATCACCGAGTGATTCAATTACTCAATGCCGTTAAAAATGTAGGAGTGAAGTTATCTACCATTGAGTTAAGTCCTCTAACCAAAGAGGATATTCAAGAATTTTTATCCGATACCTTAAGGGCAAAAAAAGAAGATTTAAAAGAATTAGCAGCAGTTTGTTTTGAAAAAACCCAAGGGAATCCCTTTTTCTTAAAACAATTATTGCTACAACTGTACCAAGATAAATATATTTTCTTTGATAAAACAGAAAAAGGATGGAATTGGGATATTCATGCCATCCAATCCGTCAGTATCTCTGAAAATGTGGCAGAAGTGATAACCAATAAAATTAAAAAATTACCTCCCAATGTTCAGTCCTTATTACAATGGGGCGCTTGCATGGGGAATCAATTTGATACTTTGTTGCTTAAAAAAGTATGCCATCGTGAAGAGGTTTCCATCGATGAAGATTTATCTTATGGGGTGAGAGAAAACTTATTATTTTTGGTAGAGGAAAAAATAGAAATTACAAAAGAAGGGGAGGAAAAAAACAGGAAATATGCGTTTTCTCACGGGCGAATTCAACGGGCTGTTTATGAGGGAATTCAGGAAGAAGTGTTTGAGTCCATGCAATTGGAGATTGGGCGCGCTTTATTAATGAAAAAAGAAAGTATGGATATTACCCAGATTGCCAGTCATTTTAATCAAGGATTAAAACAATTAAAAACAACAGAAGAAAAAATACAAGTGGCAGAAGTTAACTTGGAGGCAGGAGAAAAGGCGAAAAAAAGCGTAGCCCATAGTGCGGCTTTAGCATACTTTAAAAGAGGGATTTCTTTATTGCCTGAGGACAGCTGGGAAGAGGAGTATGACTTATCTCTATCCTTATATAACTTGGCCATGGAATCTGCTTATTTAATTGGTGCCCTAGAAGAGATGGAGCAATGTGCTCAAGTGATTTTGTCAAAAGCAAAAAGCAATATAGACAAATCAAATGTATTTTTATTGAAAATTGCCGTGTTGAATAACGAGCGAAAATTTCAGGAATCGGTTCACTATGCCTTTAGTTCAGCGGCTTCTTTGGGATTTGACTTGGGTGAAAGTTCGAGTATCCCTCGTCTGCTCTGGTGGTTGCTTCGATTGAACTTACAATTAATGAGAAAAACAAAAAAAGAATTATTAGAAATGAGAGAAGCCTCGAATCCTGAAGTGGGTGCTGCCTTACATCTCATCGATGAAGTTGGGATCCCCATGTTTATGACAAATCTCAATTTATTAGCCATTAGTATTTTTAAATGTATTTGTACCTTAACCTTTAAGTATGGAGCTACTCCTGAGGTGGCTATGAATTATATGGGATATGGAGTTATTTTATGTTCCTCCTTAAAAAATCCAAAAAAAGCCTTAGAGTATGGAGATTTGGCTTTAAAAATAGCGGATCGTTTTAAAAACGATCAAACGAAACCGAGACTTATTTTTATTTATTATTCTACTATTTATCATTGGCTTTACCCTCTGGAAGAAACCATCAAAAAAATTAAAAAAAATATGCAAAGTGCTTTAGATGTGGGGGATTTAATATATGGTGGTTTTTCTGCTTCTAATTATATTTCAGGAAGTTTTTTCAAAGGAGGGAATGTAGAGGTTTTTATTAAGGAATGTGAAAACTATGCTCCTCTCCTTAAAAAATTAAATCAAATCGCAGCTTACCATCATGTTGTATTATTTTTAAAAATAACTCTTTTATTGCAGGGAAAAGAAGATAAATCTCTTGATGAAGTTTATTCCATTTATTTAGATGAAGAGCATCATAAAGAAAGAGAGTTAGAAAGCCCTGCACTCCAGCTTTATTTTTTAGGAAAATTTTTAAAAGCATATTATCAAGGAGAATTTCAATTAGCTTACGAAGAAATTCCCGCGCTTTATTATCATACCCAACAAGCACAAGGGTTGATTGCGGAAGGGGGTACCTCTTTCTTTATTGCACTGGGTTGCTTAGAGTACTATAAAATAGCAACAGGAAAGAAAAAAAGAGAAGCCCTTGCAACCTTTAAAAAGATAATGAAAAAAATAAAATTTTGGAGTTCTAACTGTCCCTCAAATTACTTACATCGGTATCATATTTTAATGGGATTTCAAGAAATGGTGATGGGTAAAGAGAAAAAAGGAATTCAGCATTTAGAAAAAGCAGTGGAGTTATTAAAACAAAACAGATTCATTCCAGAGGGAGGCATTGCTAATGAATTATTGGCAAAACTCTATATGAAGCAAGAGCGATATAAAACAGCTACTTTTTATTTGAAAGAAGCTTATTTAAAATATCAACAAGCAGGAGTGCTGATTAAATTAAAACAATTAGAAAAAGAATATGGCTATTTTCTTCTTGAGGGGAGAAGAGATGTATCTTCGGAAATGAATCTTTCAGAAATTAAATTTACCACTTCAGAAAAATATTTAGATTTTTCCGCCATGATGGAATTTTCGAGAACTATTTCCAAGGAAATTGTATTAGAGAAATTACTAAATAACTTAATGAAAATTCTATTAGAAAGCTCGGGAGCAGAGGAAAGCTTTTTATTATCAGAGAAAGACAATCATTGGTACATTGAGGCGGCGGGAAATATGGAAGTGGGTAAAATAAAAAACCAAGATATTCCTTTAGAAAAAAGACTCGCTGTATTGGTGGTTCAATATGTGGTTCGCAGTAAAAAACCTATTATTATTTCTTGTGCGGAGGAGGATGGCCGATTTTTTAAAGATTCTTATGTGAAAGAACATCACGTGAAATCAATTTTAGCCATGCCTTTGTTGACTCAAGAAGGGATATTAAGAAGTATTTTATATTTAGAAAATAGCCTTATTGAAGGGGCTTTTACCCAAGAACAGTTGAATTTATTAAACTTGCTTTCAGGACAAATTACCGCATCCATTGATAATGCAAAACTTTACATGGATACATCTAATTTAAACAAAACCCTTTCTAATGTAAATAAAACGCTTTTAAAAACTAATAAAGCATATGCACGGTTTGTTCCAAAAGAATTGCTGGGGTTGTTAGGTAAAGAAAGCATTATTGATCTTTCTTTAGGAAATTATGAAAAAAAAGAAATGGGTATTCTCTTTTCTGATATTCGGGGATTTACAACCATTTCTGAAAAAATGACACCGGAAGAAAATTTTAACTTTCTTAATCGCGTTCTTCATTATTTAGAGCCTGTGATTACCACTCATCAAGGATATATTGATAAGTATATGGGAGATGGGATTATGGCCGTATTCCCCACCAATGCAGATGTTGCTCTTCAAGCAGGGATTGCCATGTTATATGCGATTTTTGCATTGAATAAAGAGTTAGAAAAAGAAAACAAACCAGCTCTTCGAATTGGAATTGGATTGAATACAGGGACCGGAATGTTAAGTGCGGTGGGGACTCATGATCGTATGGCAGGAACAGTGATTTCTGATGTTGTGAATGTGGCAATTCGTCTTGAAGAGCTAACAAAAGAATATAATGTGGAATTTTTAATTTCAGACTTTACTTACAATCAACTGAGACATCAATCAGATTATTGGATTCGAAAAATCTGGACAGGGTTTTTAAGAGGGAAATCAGAAAAATCCATTGTGTATGAAGTATTTGATTCTGACTCAAAAGAAACTCGATTCTTAAAAAAAGAAACAAAAAATGAATTCGAGAAAGGAATTGAGTTTGTTTTTGAAAAAGATTGGAAAAATGGCATGCTTTTGTTTCAAGAAGTTTTGAAAAAAAATCCAAAGGATACAGCAACTCGGTATTATTTAAATTTTTGTAAGGAGCAGTTAGGGGAGGATCTTTTTTAAAAAAGTAGGGGTTACTTATGATTTTCATAAAAGATGTTGTCATTACAAACAAAATTGATGAAACAGACCGTCTGGTGGTCTATTTAGGGTTTCGAGAAGAAGATAGGAAACCTGTTGTTTTGAAAATATCAAAAAGAAAATCAAACCTAGAACATGAATATAAAATTTTAGATTTTTTACATGGCCAAGGAACTGTGCTTCCTTCTTCTTTTGAAGAAAGGGAGGAAGAAGCTATTTTAATATTAGAGGATGGCGGTGTTTCTTTTAATAAACTTCTTTTTAAGAAAGGAGTGACTCTCCTTGAAAAAGTCCAATACATGCTAGATGCAGTTTCTGCTCTGGAAGAAATTCATCACCAAAAAATCATCCATCATGATTTGAGACCAAGGAGTTTTGTCGTTAATAAAGAAAATAACATTACCAAAATTGTTAATTTTGGAGTTGCTAATGTATTACATGGAAAAAATGTCGAAGTGCTTGCGCCAAACTATATAGAAAATAAAAAAACCATTAAATATGCACCTCCAGAAGCATTGATTCAATCAGAAAATTTAGTGGATTATCGAAGTGACTATTATTCATTAGGAGTTATTTTTTATGAAATGTTAGTCGGGGACATTCCTTTCTTTGAAGAAAATGCATTAAAATTTATTCATTTTAAAATATCAAAAACTCCCAAATCACCTTTTGAGATAGATTCAACCATTCCAAAAATCTTGTCAGATATTGTGATGACTCTTTTACAACAAAAACCAGAAGATAGGTACCAAAGCTTAGAAGGATTAAAAAAAGATTTAAAAAAAGTGTTATTTGAAATTAAAAATGGAAAAGAAAACTTTTCTTTTCCGCTCTCTAAAAGAGAATCTAGTGGGGCGCTGCAATTTCCATTACAACCTCTAGGATACATCAAGGAAAGAAGAGATATATTGGGGATGATTCAACGCTCCATTCAAGAAGAGTCAGAAATCTTATTTTTAACAGGGCCGCCAGGAATTGGAAAAACAAAATTAATTTCCTCATTAAAAGAAGCCATGTATGATGTGGATGGTTATTTTGTGAAAGGACATTTTGAAAAAAGAACGGAACAAGTTCCATATTCTGGAATCATAGAAGTTTTTGAATCCTTTATACAACAGATATTAATGGAAACTCCTGAAAAATATGAAACTTGGAAAGAAATCTTAGGACAGGCGCTGTTTCCAAATGCCCAGGTTTTAATTGAATTATTTCCCTCTTTAGAAAAAATATTAGGTCCCCAACCTCCTTTATTAGATTTAAATCCTTTAGGGGCAAGAAATCGATTTAATGTTGCTTTTTATAATTTTATGAATGCCATTACAACCCCAGAACATCCTCTTATGATTTTCTTGGATAATTCTCAATGGATGGACAGTGCTTCTTTGAAATTATTCAATATATTATTGCCACGAATTCATCGTCAATCTTTTTTCTTGGTGTTTTCCTATGAGCCGCTTCCTGAAAAACATTTTTTGATGGATTTCATAGAGGGGGTTAAAAAAATGGGATTTAAAACTTCTTTCTTAGAATTAGAAGGACTTCAAGAGAAAGACATCTCTCTTTTGTTTTCAAAGGTTTTTTCTTTAGAGGAAAAAGAGTTGCAAGAATTAACAAAAGATTTTTTTGATAAAACAAAAGGGAATCCTCTTTTTATTAAAGATTTAACCATTGAGTGCTATCAAAAAGAAATGATTTTTTTTGATAACATAGAAAAGCGTTGGCGATGGAAATTGAGTGAGATTCAAAGCAAAAAAGTTCCAGAAGATCTGAGCCAATGGATTGTAGAAAAGTTTTTAAAATTGCCAGAGGCGTTGCAACTGGATTTGAAATGGGGTGCTTTGATAGGAAATGAGTTTGATCTTTTTTCTTTAGAAAAACTCACGGGTCAAGATAGAGAAACCATAAAAAATAATTTATCCATTGCAGTTGAAGAAGGATATATTTTCTTAGCAAATGAAAACTTTGATAAAAATATAGAATATCAATTTTCAAATTTAAATGTAAAAGACGTGATTGAAAAAACAATAGAGCCATCAGACAGAGCTTCTATGTACCTGGCTATAGGTCGTTTATTTTCCACGGAGGGAGAAAGCCATCAACATTCAAATAACATTTTTAATTTAGCCTACTATTTTAATCAAGGAGTTTTAAAAATAACGGGTTTAAATGAAAAGAAAAAATTAGCAGAAATTAATTTAGAAGCAGGAAAAAACGCGAGAAAATGGATTGCTAATAAAATTGGGCTGGATTTTTTTAAAAAAGGAATTGAATTGTTAGGGGAAGAGGGATGGGAGCATTCCTATGACTTAACCCTTTCTTTATACACTTTCGCCATGGAGGCTGCTTATTTAAATATGGATTATGAAGAAATGAAGGAGTATGAAAAAATCATCTTAATGAAAGCTAAAAATAGTTTAGATAAAGTGAAAGTTTATTTGTTGATTTCTACTTTTCATACTTCTCAAAGAAATTACAAAGAAGCCTTAGAGAAAGGCTTGGAGGGGATCCGAGCTTTAGGCTTTAATTTTAATACAAAAGCAAATTTTTTAAGAGTACTTTGGTGGATGCTTCGCTTAAATTTAAAATTATATAGAAAAGGAAAAGAAGATTTAATAAAAATGCCCATTGCCACGGATCCGCGCATTAGTCCTGCTTTATTAATCCTTGATGAATTAGGGGTACCTGCTTATTTTACAGATTTAAACTTATTAGCGCTTTTAACGTTTAGAGCAATTTCAGAAATTAATTTTAAATATGGCGCAACTCCAGAGTTATCTATGAACTACATGGCATATGCGGTGATGTTATGTTCTGTGCTTAAAAAACCAAAAAAAGGTTATGAATATGGTCAGTTGGCCTTAGAGTTGGCAGAGAATTTTAAAAGTGAACAATTAAAAGCGAGACTTTATTTCCTTTACTATGGATATGTTTTCCATTGGAATGCTCCATTGGAAGAATCTTTAGAAAAACTAAAAGAATCTTTTCAAATAGGATTAGAAGTGGGAGATTTTGTATATGCAGGATTTTCTGTGTCTAATTATATTGGTGGATTATTTTGCGTGGGAGGGGCACTTTCCTTCTTAGAGGAAGAAGCAGAAAATTATTTAAAATTACTTGATAAAATTAATCAAAAAGCGGCAAGAGAGCAAGTGAATATCTTTTTAAAATTATCTCTTTATCTCCAAGGAAAAATAAAAAAAGAAACAGAAGAAATTGATTTTTTATACGCTGATGAAAAATGGAATAAAGAAAAAAATATAGAAAGTACCGTGCTTCAAACTTTCTTCTTTTCGAAGCTGTTAGCAAATTATTTTTCCTCTGATTTCAAAACCGCTTATGAACAAACCCCTTCTCTTAAGTATCATACCCGCCGTTCTCGAGGATTCCTTCGAGAAGGCCCCGCCTATTTCTTTATGGGATTGGTTGCCCTAGAGTACTATGGCTTATCAGAACCCAAAAAAAGAAAATCCGTTAAAGCTTTAATTAAATTTTGTATAAAAAAAATGAAATTTTGGAGTCTTCAAGTGCCCAGCAACTATCATCATCGATATTACTTATTGCTAGGTCAAGGAGAATTGACTTATGGAGATGAGGCAAAAGGAGTCGGGTATTTAGAAAAAGGTATTTTCTTAGCAAAGAAAAATCGATATCGACATGAGGAAGCTATAGGAAATGAATTATTGGGGAAATTTTATTTCTCAAAAAAACAAGAGAAACTAGCAAAGTTTTATATACAAGATGCCCTTACTAAATATCAACGATGGAACGCAGAGATTAAGGTTCTAGAATTAAAAGAAAAATACGATGATCTTCTAAGAAGTGAAAACTCCGCCCCAACCATTTCCTTAGTCCCCCAAGGAGGAACTACTTTTTCTTCCAGTGCGGACATTGATTTGTCCATGATTACAGGCTTTTTAAGAACTATTTCAGAAGAAATCGTTCTTGAGAATTTATTAGGTAAACTGATTAATATTTTTATTGAAAACTTTAATGCGGAAAAAAGTTGTTTATTATTGGAAAAGAATAATCATTGGTATATTGAGGCACAAGGAGAAGTGGGAAAAGAATCAGTGATTTTAAAATCCCTGCCTTTAGAAGGATGGCTCCCTATTTCAGTCATTGAAGAAACCATTTTAGACAGAAATCCTCTTGTTTTTTACAATGCAGAGGAAGATTTAAAATTTTCAAAAGATCCTTATATTCAAAAAAATAGAACAAAATCCATTGCAGCTTTACCCCTTTTAAGTCATGGTGTTTTAAAAGGTATTTTATATTTAGAAAATAATGCCATTGAAAATGCATTTACAGAAGATCAATTGGCTCTATTAAATTTATTATCCAGTCAAATTATTATTTCCATCGATAATGCACGATTATATACAGATGCAGCGGATTTAAATAAAAACTTATCCATTTTAAATGAAACCTTAATAAAAACGAAAGAAGCGTATTCCCACTTTGTTCCAGAGCAACTCTTTGGGTTGTTAAATAGAAAAAATGTAACAGAAGTGAAATTAGGAGATCATGCAAAAAAAGAAATGACTGTGTTATTTTCTGATATTCGAGGATTTATTCCAATGCTAGAATCCTTAGGATCAGAGGAAAGTGTTTCTTTGATTAATCGGGTGATTTCCTATTATCAACCCGAAGTAACCAGTCATCATGGATTTATTGATAAATACATGGGGGATGGAATGATGGCTTTATTCCCAACGAACGCAGATGATGCGGTTCAAGGAAGCATTGGTGTTGTAAAAAGAGTCAGGGCTTTAAATGAAGAACTCTTTAAAGAAGGGAAACAACCCATTGTGATGGGATTAGGATTAAATTCGGGCTCTTTAATGCTGGGAACCGTGGGGGGGAAAACTCGTATGGATTGTACGGTGGTTTCTGATGTGGTGAATGCAGGGGCCCGAATACAAGGTCTTACAAGAAATTATCGTGTGCCCTTGTTAATTTCTGAAGAAACTTATAAACGATTAAAAAATCCTAATGCCTATCATATTCGAAAAATTTGGTTCGGTTCTTTAAGAGGAAAATTAGAGACCATTACTGTATATGAAATTTTTGACGGAGACCCAAAAGAACGTCAAGAGTTAAAAGAAGAAACGAAAGTCGATTTTGAAAAAGGAGTTGAAGAAGTGCGTCTTGAAAACTGGAAAGGCGCTTTAGAAGCATTTCAAAAAGTCTTCTTGAAAGATCCTGAAGATTCAGCCACTCTGTTTTATATTAATTTTTGCAAAGAAAAATTATTTTAACCGTGCTTTTGCCACTTTTGAAAGAGTTTCTCGATGCAGCATTTTACAAATCCATTGTCCAACGGATAAGATTTTTTCTAAATCAATTCCTGTGTGGATCCCAAGACCTTCTAATAAATAAATCACATCTTCTGTGGCTACATTTCCACTGGCTCCTTGGGCGTAGGGACATCCTCCGAGGCCTGAAATGGAGCTATCAATGGTTTGAATCCCTTCTTGTAAGCACGCAAAAATATTAGCAAGAGCTTGCCCGTAAGTATCGTGAAAGTGGATAGCAATGTTGGATAAGGGGATCTGTTGTTTCACTTCTCTGATTAAGGCCTGTGCCTTACCCGGCGTTCCCACACCGATGGTATCCCCTAAAGAAATTTCATAACACCCTTTTTCATAAAGAAGATTTGCTATGTGTGCTACTTTTTGAGGAGAAATGTCTCCCTCATAAGGGCATCCTAAAACACAAGAAATATAACCTCGAATGGGGATCCCAAATTCTTTTCCCAATGAGAATACGGGCTCAAAGCGTTCTAAACTTTCTTCAATGGTGCAATGAATATTCCTTTGGCAAAAAGTATCGGAAGCGGCGGTAAAAACACTCACGGTGCGAGCTCCTGCGGCAAGGGCTGCTTTCATCCCTTGTTCATTAGGAACTAACACGGGGTATTGAACATGAGGAAATTTTTTAATAGTTTTTAAAACCGTTTCATGATCTGCCAATTGAGGAATTGATTTTGAAGACACAAAACTGGTGGCTTCAATGACAGAAAGGCCTGTTTCTGAAAGTTGGTCAATGAAAGAAATTTTAGTGTCTGTGGGTAGAAAGGTGGCTTCATTTTGTAAACCATCTCGAGGGCCCACTTCAACGAGGGTGACATGATGGGGTAATTCCATGAGAGCTCCTTGTTTAAGATGAATGAGATTCCTGGTTTAAATCAGCAGAGGCATGAAAAGAAATTAATTCCACACCTTCCTCCACGGCATCTCCTAAGGAAAAATAAATTTCTTTTATTTCTCCATCCTGGGGTGCTCGGATCACGTGTTCCATTTTCATGGCTTCTACGATTAAAAGAGGTGTTCCTTTTTTTACAAAATCCCCTGGTTTTGTTTCAATGGCCACCAGAGTTCCGGGCATGGGGGAAGAGAGAGTGTCTTTTTTAAGATTTCCACTAAAGGCTTGTAAGGTTTTTTTCTTTTGGAAGAGGGTGTAGTGAAATTCATTTCCAGAAATAAATAAAAGGTTTTCATGGAGGATCCCACGGATTTGAAATGTTTCCCCATTCAAGGAAATATGATATTCCTCAGGAGTAACTTTTTTTATAGAAGCAATAAAAGTTTCTTTTTCAACAGAAATTTTGTATTGGGTTTCTTCTATTTGAATCATCACGGAGATTTGTTCTTTATGGTGTTCAAAAGTAAAAGTTTGTTGATGGGGTAGATTGAGTTTCCAACTATCAGTTTCTCGCCAAGGAGAATCAGGCTCTTCGCTCAAGTGTTTTTTCTGAGTTTCTTGTTGCTGAAAGAGCAAGAAGAGGGCCCCCAAGGCATAAGCTTTAGAAGGGTAAGAAGTCTTTTCCAGTAAAGAAGACTCATGTTCCTTGATAAAATGGGTGGTAAAAGCACCTTTTTGAAAATCAGGTTGTTCCGTAATATGGGTTAAATAAGAAAGATTGGTAGCCACACCAAAAATTTGATATTGCTTTAAAGCGGTTTGTAAATGGCGAAGAGCACTTTCTCGATGTTCCCCCCAAACAATGAGTTTTGAAATCATGGCATCATAATAGGGAGAAATCATATCTCCTGTTTCTACCCCTGTATCAATACGAACATGTTCATTCAGAGAAGGTTCTCGAAGATAAAGAATTTTTCCAATGGAAGGTAAAAAATCTTGCTCTGGATCTTCTGCGTAAATACGGGCTTCAATGGCATGTCCTTTTGAAGACAAGGAATCTTGTTTTTGTGGTAAAGGTTCCTTTGCTGCAATTCTTAATTGCCATTCCACCAAGTCTAAACCCGTAATCATTTCCGTGACGGGGTGTTCCACTTGGAGACGAGTATTCATTTCCATAAAATAAAAGTTTTCTTTTTCATCCACCAGAAATTCCACGGTGCCCGCTCCCGTATACTCAATGGCTTTTGCTGCCATGAGAGCAGTACTTCCTAAATTTTTTCGGAGTGTTTCACTGATGTGGGGTGCGGGAGCTTCTTCAATGATTTTTTGATGGCGTCGTTGAATGGAGCAATCCCGTTCAAATAAATAAACACCTTCTCCATATTGATCCATGAAGATTTGCACTTCAATGTGTCTTGGGGCTTCTAAATATTTTTCAATGAGCATGTCCTCATTGCCAAAGCTGGCTAAAGCTTCTCGCTTCGCACTTTTAAGGGCGCTGTGAAATTCTTTTTCATGAAACACAGCACGCAAGCCTTTTCCACCACCACCGCAACTGGCTTTTAATAAAATAGGAAACCCTATTTTTTTTGCTTCTTTTAATAAATCTTCTTCTGATTGAAGATCTCCGTGATACCCTGGAATAAGGGGGACTTTGGCTAAGGCCATTTGTTTTTTAGCTTCACTTTTGGAACCCATGATTTTAATGGCGTGGGGTTTAGGGCCTACAAAACAAATCCCTGCTTTTTCACAGGCCGCTGCAAAGGCAACATGTTCTGATAAAAAACCGTATCCAGGGTGAATGGCTTCGGCTTTGCTTTTTTTTGCAATTTCAATAATGGTTTCAATGGAAAGATAACTTTCTTTACTGGGAGGAGGGCCCACCCAATAGGCTTCGTCTGCAAGACGAACATGGCGCGCATTTTCATCCACCGTGGAATAAATAGCGATGGTTTTAATTCCCAATCTTTGACAAGTTTTTATAATTCGACAAGCGATTTCACCTCGGTTGGCGATGAGTAGGGTGTTAAACATTAAGAATTCCTCTTCGTCGGGGATTTCTGACACCAGGAAGGAGATCTTTTTTCAAGAAAAGCAGCGAGCCCTTCCTGTCCTTCTTCAGAAATACGAATGTTTGCAATGCGTTTCACCGTGTCTTCCACCAGAGCCTCATTAATGGGGGAACGACTGGTGGCTTCAATGAGTGCCTTTGCTTCTCCTAAGGCATGGGGACTGTTTTGTAATAAATGCCCAAGTAACTCTTCTTCAGTGTGGATTAATGCCTGAGGTTCTACACATTCATGAACAAAGCCAATGCGATGCGCAGTGAAAGCATCTATTTTTTCCGCGGTTAAATAATAACGGCGAGCGTAATTTTCCCCCATGGCATTGATCACATAAGGACTGATTACCGCGGGGATTAAACCTAACTTTGTTTCCGATAAACAAAAATACGCTTCTGTACTACAAATACGAATATCGCAACAAGCCGCAAGACCTACACCACCACCCAGGGCAGGTCCTTGAATCACCGCTAGGGTGGGTTTTTTTAAGGTATATAAGGCGTGCATGACTTTTCCCAGCAAGCGGGCGTCTTGTTTATTTTCCTCAAGGGTATAATGCTTCATTTGTTGCATCCAATGAAGGTTTGCACCTGCAGAAAAACTTTTTCCTTCCGCCTTTAACACCAGCACTCGAAGATGAGGAGAAGATTCAATGTCATGAAAGGCTTCCAATAATTCCTCCAACATGGAAGGCTCAAAGGCATTATGAAGTTGGGGCTGATTCAAAGTGATGTAAGCCACGGAAGCGGTTTTTTCAAGAAGAATAGTATTCATGAATCAAATTCCTTTACATACGAAATACGCCAAAGCGTGAAGGTTCTATGGGGGCATTCAAAGTGGCAGAAAGTCCAAGACCTAATACGCGACGAGTATCGATGGGATCGATGATGCCATCATCCCACAATCTTGCGCTAGAATAATAAGGATGTCCTTGGGTTTCATATTGTTGTCGAATGGGTTCTTTAAAAGCTTGTTCCTCTTCTAAAGGCCATGAAATTCCTTTGGACTCTAGTTTGTCTCGTTTTACTTGGGCTAATACATTGGCGGCTTGTTCTCCTCCCATGACGGAAATTCTTGCATTGGGCCACATCCATAAAAATCTTGGGTTAAAGGCGCGACCACACATGCCATAATTTCCCGCACCAAAACTTCCTCCCACAATTACTGTGAGTTTGGGAACATTGGCGCAACTCACCGCGGTGACGAGCTTTGCTCCTTGCTTTGCAATACCGCTGGTTTCGTATTTACTTCCCACCATGAATCCTGTGATGTTTTGAAAGAAAACCAGAGGGATGTTTCGTTGGCAACATAGTTCAATAAAGTGAGCGCCCTTCAAAGCGGATTCAGAAAATAAAATACCATTATTAGCAAGGATCCCCACGGGATATCCATAAATATGAGCAAAGCCGCACACTAAAGTGGGGCCGTAGAGAGGCTTAAATTCATCGAAATCTGAATCATCAATAATGCGTGCCAGAATGTTTCTAATTTCCATGGGCTGCCGTAAATCTTTTGGAATGAGCCCATATAATTCTTCAGCGGGATAACGAGGTTCGCGACTTTCTCTTAAACAGAGGGGAATGTGTTTTTTTCGGTTTAAACGATGAATGATATGGCGTGCTTGTAAGAGACCATGGGATTCATTTTCTGCAGCGTAATCTGCAACGCCCGAAATTTCACAATGAACTCGAGTGCCTCCTAAGGCTTCCGCTGTGATGATTTCTCCCGTGGCCGCTTTTACGAGAGGAGGGCCCGCTAAAAAAATCGTGGCTTGCTCATTTACCATGATGGTTTCATCTGCCATGGCGGGAACGTAAGCGCCACCCGCAGTGCAAGATCCCAATACTACGGCAATTTGAGGGATCCCTTTGGCAGACATGCGTGCTTGATTATAAAAAATTCGTCCGAAGTGTTCTTTATCGGGAAATACTTCAGCTTGTTTTGGTAAAAAAGCACCGCCAGAATCCACGAGATAAATGCAGGGTAAATGATTTTGTTCTGCAATTTCCTGGGCGCGAAGGTGTTTCTTCACACTGATGGGGTAATAAGTACCTCCCTTCACCGTGGGATCGTTAGTAATGATCATGCACTCTTGAGAATGAATCACGCCAATGCCTGCAATGACACCACCTGCTGGTACTTCTTCTTCATATAATTCGTATCCTGCCAATTGACTTAATTCAAGGAAAGGAGTTCCAGGATCTAAAAGGGTTTCAATGCGTGTTCTTGGTAGCAATCGTCCTCGACTTAAATGGCGAGAGGTGGTGGCTTCGCCCCCTCCTTGAGTGATGTGGAGAATTTTATTTTTTAAATCGGCCACCAATTCTTTAGTGGTTGAAACATTTCCTTGAAAAATCTCGCATCGAGGATTAACAGCATTTTCTAAAATGGGCACGAGGGCTTCTCCTTGTTAAAGTAATTCAATTCCCATGGCGGTGGCTTCTCCACCACCGATGCACAAGGCGGCGATGCCTCGTTTCAAGCCTTTCCATTGTAAAGCGTGAATGAGTGTCACGAGAATTCTTGCACCCGTTGCTCCAATGGGATGACCCATGACACAAGCGCCTCCTAAAATATTTATTTTTTCCAATGGAATGTTTAATTCTTGCTGAGTCACTAGAGTGACGATGGCAAAGGCTTCATTGATTTCAAATAAATCCACATCTTCTATTTGCCAACCGGTTTTTTTTAATAGTCCTTGAATAGCACCCACAGGAGCTGTGGTAAACCATTCGGGAGCTTGAGCATGAACATGATGAGCTACGATGCGAGCGAGGGGTTTTAAATGACGAGCGGCCGCTTCTTCTTCCTTCATTAATAATAATGCAGCGGCACCATCGGAAATAGAGCTGGCATTAGCAGGTGTCACAGAACCGTCTTTCGTAAAAGACGCTTTAAGCTGAGGAATTTTTTCAACACGGGCAGTGCGAGGACCTTCATCGGAATCAATGGTGACCTCTCCTGTTTTTTGACGCACCGTAATGGGTGCAATGCCATTGAAAGCAGCTCCTTGAGCCATGGCAGCTTTAGCGCGTTCCACAGAGCGAATGGCGAATTCATCTTGAGTTTCCCGAGAAATATGAAATTCCTTCGCGGTAATATCTGCGAAAACACCCATGGATTGGCCGCGTTGATAAGCATCTTCTAAACCGTCATAAAGCATATGATCAATGCAAGTTTGATGTCCTAAACGATATCCCGTTCTGGCTTTAGGAAGTAAATAAGGCGCATTGCTCATGCTTTCCATGCCACCGGCCACCATGATGCGATGAGAATTTGCGAGGAGTGCATCGTGGGCGAGAATCACTGCTTGCATGCCAGAGCCACACATTTTATTCATGGTGGTGCACGCGGTTTTTTGAGGAAGCCCTCCCTGAAAAGAGGCTTGTCTTGCAGGGGCTTGTCCAAGACCTGCAGGTAATACGCAACCCATGATCACTGCATCCACATCTTCTGGAGTGACGGACGTGTTTGCTAAGGTGGCTTGAATGGCATGTCCTCCCAACTGAGGAGCGGTGAAGGTTTGTAATTCTCCTAAAAAATTTCCAATGGGAGTTCGCATTGCACCGACAATAACAATAGAAGGGGATGTCATGGTTTCTTAATCCTTTTCAAAAATTTCACGACCAATGAGCATGCGTCGTATTTCAGAAGTACCGGCGCCAATTTCATAAAGTTTGGCATCTCTTAAAAAACGTCCCGTGGGGTATTCATTAATGTATCCATTGCCACCTAAGCATTGAATGGCATCTAAAGCCACTTCCGTGGCTCGTTCCGCATTATATAAAATAACTCCTGCGGCATCTTTTCGTGTACACTCTCCTCGATCACACGCACCCGCGGCGGCGTATAAATAAGCGCGACAGGCATTGAGTTTTGTATACATATCTGCGATTTTTCCTTGAATAAATTGGAATTGTCCAATGGATTGTCCGAATTGTTTTCTGTCACGACTATAGGGCACCACCACATCTAAACAAGCTTGCATAATTCCTACGGGGCCTGCAGATAAAATAACTCGTTCGTAATCCAAGCCCGACATTAATACTTTTGCACCTTCATTGAGGCGGCCTAAGAGATTTTCCTTCGGAACTTTACATCCTTTAAAAACAAGCTCACTGGTGTTAGAGCCACGCATGCCTAATTTATCGAGTTTTTGGGCGGAAAATACATTGCCAAAGGATTTCTCCACGATAAAGGTACTGATGCCTTTTAAAGAATTTTTGTCAGTGCGAGCATACACCACAATCACATCTGCATCGGGACCATTGGTGATCCACATTTTATTTCCTGTGAGGATGTAATGATCTCCTGCATCTTCTGCTTTTAATTGCATACTCATGGCATCAGAACCCGACCCCGGTTCGCTAATGGCTAAGGCACCCACGGCATCCCCTTTCACAAGAGCAGGAAGATAACGTTGTCTTTGTTCTTCCGTTCCATTCAATCGAATTTGATTCACACATAAATTAGAGTGAGCACCATAACTTAATCCAATGGCGGCAGAAGCCCGACTGATTTCTTCCATTACAATGGCATGTTCTAAATATCCAAGACCTGCGCCGCCATACATTTCAGGCACCGTCATTCCTAAAATTCCTAAGTCCCCCAATTGTTTCCAAAGCGCCTTGGGAAACTCATTCACTTCATCTAAGGTGTGAGCCATGGGAGCAATGGTGTTTCGCGCAAAATCAGCCACGGTTTCACGAATGAGTTCCGCCGTTTCTCCAAGATTGAATTTTAAACAATTGGCCATGAGGCATCTCCCTGGTTAATGTAAAATTCACAAGACTACTCCCTATTTCTGAATGGGTAAATAGAAAGAAAAAAATTTCTACATTTGCTTTTTTCATCATTGACTCCCTCAAAAGTTGAGGGGATGATTCTAAAACTTTTCATCGATGACTTAAATTAGTTGTGACGCACTTTTCTTATTCAAAAAACCAGGAGACAGAATGATGGAAGCACGAACTCAACCACAACCTCTTGTGCGGAAAGATCCCACAACCCCCGATGGGGATTGTGCTTTTCATGCATTTTGGGGAACCTGGGATGGAGTGGCATATCATTGCTATGATGTGAAACAAAAGCGAGAGGATGTAAAGACAGCTATTCTAGCGGCCTTACCTACGGATCCCTTATATTTTCAAATCCTGGAAGGCATTAAAGCACTCATTATGGAGAATCATTCTGCTATCGCCATAGATTCTCAGTTATTTCAATTGAAAGAGCGATATGCTCTCCATTTAAGGCTATGGGAAGCAAGAGCTTGTCTAGCATGGGGAAAACTTGAAACTCTCTTAAGACAACATGAATCCTTTTGTGAGTCAATGGAAAATGTTCTGAGATCACATTTGGAGGCACAAAGAAGGCCGGTGGGGCAAGTTGATTTAAAAATGGCTTATGCTCACCTTCTTAGCCTTCCTGATTCTCCTCTTCTTGAGCAGATGAATAATGTTCCTGAACTTCAAGCGGGCTTTTTAGAATATGAAACTGCCACAGCTTCACAAGATTTTGATTGGGCTCAAGAGATTTCTCAACTCTCAGGGATTGTGGAAGAATACGCTGAGTTTATAAAAAAACCTGGTAGATGGTTATTGCCAGGAGAAATAGGAACCCTCGCAGTTCTTTTTAAGAAAACAGTGGAATTTTACCCTTTAGATACTGCACCACCGCACTTCCTTAACCCAGGCCAAGCTGAAATAGTGATGATTTGTTTTAATGGGGTTAATCATTATCATCGTGCGGCTCCATTTCATCATCCACTTCCACACAGGGTTACCTATCATCATCAACCTTCCAAACCCATAGAGCTTCCCACCTTACCCGTTTCTACCCCAAGACCTCTATGTCCAGACTTTATCTTTAACCCTCCTATTTTTAAACACGTGCTAGATGCCTACTGTTCCATTCGTCAAATTCATAGTTTGGTGGGTGATGCCATGAGGTGTCAAAATGGAAGCGTTCTAGAGGCAGAACCCTTGATGAAAGGGTGGATTTATTTTTATAGAAGTTCGGGAAAAACCACGACATTTTATTTTTTAATAAATCGCTTTTCTCCTAAACCGGAAGGTTCGGATTTTCAGAGATGGGTATTTCTTAATGAAAGTGAAATCACTCCCAGAGAAAATGCAAGTACTTCAACCACTCCACCCATGATACAAGGAAAGAAGCATTTTTTGCTTTCTGAACAAGAGTGTCATGAGTTAACTTTCATTCCTTTATTTGTGCCCGGAAAAGAAGAAAGAGATACAGTATCTAAAAAATTATTTGAAGTCATTTTTGATGCCAAAGTCCGAGAGGTCTTAGAGAATATTTCTAAAGAAAAGTTAATGCCTTTGGAGCAGGAATGCTTTATCGAAGAGTTTAAGGAGTTACTCACCAATTTATTTAAGTTTCCAGACTTAATCAACATCATGAATTTGTTAGTGGAAAGAAGAATAACTCTTTTAGATCGCCATGGTACTACAACACTGTCTGAGGTTACGGCCTTAGAACATTGGATTTCGAATCCCACTCTACCGGAGCCCGAAAAAGAAAAAGAAGAAAAGGGGGAAAAGGAAGAAAGGGAGGAAAGAATCAGAGTGCTCATGAAAGCACTCCAGAGTTATTGTCAGGCATTGGGGACAGAATTCAGAGAATTTCCAGAGTTCCTACGTTTTTTCAAGAAAGCAGTAAAAGTCTTACGTGAAGCAACCAAAATGAATCCATTTTACTTAGTACACTTATATGAAGGTGAGTCCTTAATTACTTATTTACTGGAGTATCGTTTTGAAAAAGCCAAACAATGGTTACGAGAAGAAAATGATATGGCCCTCACGCCCTTGCGTTTAGCTTATCTTGATTCACAGGAGAACCCTTTAAAGAGGGATAGGTTTATTTCTTTGATGCAACAGATTACGAGGGGGGTTGATTCTTTACCGATAGAAAATCTTCAAAAGGCAGAGTTATTTGAAAGTTTAGTGGTTTCTTCTTTCAAAGAAGAAGGGTGGAATGCATTTCACCTCATTGCTCAATTTCCCATTACGGGAAATGTGATGGAGTGGTATAGAGAATTTTATAACTTAAAAGATGAAACCGTATGGCAGTCTCTCGTCACAAAAAAAGATGCTCTTAATAAAACACCTTATGACTATTTATTACCAGAAGGGGAGGTACTCCCGGAAGGAGAAGCAGTGGCTCAATATATTACAAGAGATCCAGCCCCTCCCTTAAGACAGAATGCCTCATGTTTTAGAGAGCAAGAGAAAATAATTACAGAAGAAAAAACAAGAAAACTCAAATTGAATAAAGAAATAAAAAAATGGCTCATGGAAGCTTCTCGCACTAATGTGGGGAATTTAACTCAAGAAAAAGATTTAAGGGAGCGCTTACAGCAAAATTGTTTTATGCGAGATGAAGTACGGTATCACAGAAAGCAACTTCACAAATATTTCGCTATTCTCACGAACCCTAGGAAAGTGGAACAAAGCGCTCCCGGAGATTTTTCTAGGTTAGAAAAATGTCATACTGAAATGATGAGTTTATTAAAAAACACTTTGATTCCTTTCGATCGTTTAGAAAAAGAAGAATTTCATTCACACGGCCTTAGAAGAAGAGACATTCAAAACAAAAAAGCTTCTGCGCAAGCGAGTCAAGCCATGAGGAGGGCATTTAAAAAGAGAGTGACTACCGCCATTCAATCTCTTGGCACACGAGTTTATACTATTCTCGAGCAACTTCAAAAATTTAGAGAAGAATATATAAATCAAATTCCCATGGGCCTTGTTTCCACGGAACCCTACCTCACGGCGTTTAATGGAATTAACGCAAGCCTAGATGAATTACAAAGTGCTTTAGTGCGATATAAAAATATTCTCCCTCAACCTAAGCATATTCTACAGCAAGGGCATTTTAAAGATCGTTGGATCCAGGTTCATATGCAAGGTCTTCAAGAAGATTATTATCTAACAGCTGCCATGGCAGGAAAATACTCTGGTATGGTGGGTCAAATCCGGGATCCCGGGAATCAAACTGAAGGAGCTCATTCTGTCCCGAACCCCAAGCGTCAAAATGAGGGAACTCATTCGGTGTTTTACCATGATTGGATGCACTTTAAATTTGGGCCCTTGGAACAGGGACTGGAAATGGCAAATTCTGCAGAACGTCTTTATCCAGGACGGCAAATGATGGCTTATAGTTTCCTTTATCCAAGAAATTCTGCTCCTCATCAAGTCCTTAAAACGAGTTCTCAAAACGATACCAAGGGTTCATCTTGTTTAATTCAAGTATCCCGCACCGCAGAAGGGATCCAACTCAATAAGATTCTAAAAGATCGTCCCGATCTTTTAAGAAAAATAAAACCAAGTCATGTGGCAGAGCACGTGGAAAGAATTTTATGCCTTAGCGACGGAGATGCAAAATCAGAAAATTCCATGGGAGAATTTCATTTGGAGGAAGGCGTTATTTTTGATGAAGCACAATGGAAAACCCATGGGGAACAAAGTGTAAGATTTTTCTTAAATGTAGTGGTGTTTGATGGAGATTATATTCTAGGTCCCATTATTAAATGGATCCATGAGGGGCCCGATCGCCGAATCCTTATGACGTTGCGTTCTGGTTTATTCTGTATGGAAGCACCCATGAAAACCAATATTCCCTTAGAACATCGAGAAAGATATCTTCAAAGATCTTCTGAGGACTTACTGCTAGATTGGTTATTAAGAATGTCTGATTATGATCAACAATGGAAATTGCTATCAAAAGAGGGCATCTTTACAAGAAAAGAACTGGGAGCTTTAGATTTACCTTTACAGTTAGAGCCAGAAATCCTTCCTTCCCTCATAGAAACAGAGCAACGTTTGCGAAGGGTTTATCTTGAACATAGGGGAAAAGATTTAACTCCCGATGAATTGGTAAGAAGAGTGGAACCCTTAGTGTGGGAGTATTATTCTTATTTGAGGGAAAAATACCCTGATCCTTACAAAGCAGAAAGGGAAGTGTATAATCAGTTTGAAAATTTCAAACTAATACATCCTATGGAAAGCGTGCTCATTGATGAGAATCCTGCTTATTCCACAAAAGAAGAAAAAGAAAAAGCCCGAGAAGCCTTTAGAGAACGTTGTGAAAATTATTTTACTCATAGAAGACGATTAAAAGCAGAAGGATATCAATTACTCCACATGAAAGGGCTTCCTACTCAAGAGAGATTGTCTTTACCTCAAGCAGTGGAATACTATTTTTCCACCATTGATTTTGGAAAAGTGGAAAATGAAAACAAAATCATTGAACTTTTACAAAAATTTAAAGAATTTAGTGATATTACTCATTTAGTACTAAGGGGATTACCTTGGGATTACGACACTTTTCAACGACGCTTTATTCAAATAGGAGGAGAAAAAAATAGGCTTCGTACGCAAGAGTTTATGGGGCAGTTAAAAGATTTAACCTTTATTGATTGTCCCCAGTTCCAAGAAAGAGATCGCATGAGATTAAAACAACAGTACCCCAACATTAAAAATATAATATCCATCCATCATCCTATTGAAGGAATGCCTATCATAACCCCTTCTCAACCCTCCCCCGCCCTTGTTGTTTCTAGTACTTCTACCGCTTTAACCTCTTTTTCACCCAAAAGTGCCTTGCCCGTTCATCAGGAAGCTCTACGCATCCTCATTGCCACTTTATTACAACCAGAAGAACATGAAAGGAGCGAACTGTTTGTTAGATTTTTATTGTATCCTCTTGAAAAAGTAAAAACAGTAAAAGAATCTCAAAAAATCAATAATAAAAGAATTATAGAGCAAGCCCTCTATGAAACCTCCGTCAAGATCTTTCATCGCATCAAATCCGCGTTGTATTTATATCAATCCTGGAATCAATTAGTGAATTCTTTTCGAGAAGGCACTTTATCCTTAGGGAAAAAATATTTTTATAATGATGAAGCAATACAGCGGGTATTATTACCTCTTCCTCTTGTGCGCAGAGATTTTGTTTCTTTTTTAAAGAAACTGAAAGATGATAAAGAAAATAATACGCCACCTCTCCTTGATGAAGTGGCTAGAAAGATGTTAGAGGCGGTGAGTGCAACTCCATTTGCCATTAGACAATTATTTTCTTCCTCTGAAGAAATAGCTATTTTTGAAAGCTACCAAAATGAGGAAGAAGGGGCTTTTTCTCGTTTATACGCCGTATGGCAGCGCGATGAAAACTTACAAAAGCTTTACGCCTTATGTCAAATGCTTATTTTTTGGAATGAGTTTCAAGATCATTATTCTGATCTTCTTTGTGTCACAGAAGAGACAGTACCTCAATATGCCATTCGATATCATGAACCATTAGAAGCGGACAGCGGCCCCAAAGCATTAGACTGCTCCAGAAAAGAATTTCTTCAAGTTTTAGCAGATCTCTCTGGTGAAGCCTTAACAAAAGCTCCTCATCGGGTGAGGGGGGATATATTACGTCTTCTTTCCTTGTGTGAACAGGCGAGAAAAACGTTGCTTTATTCCGAGGAAGGTCTTCAACGCTATGAAGAGTATAAAAAAACAAAACAAGAAGAAGCCATTTTAGAGTTTTGTGCAAGTCCTCAAGTATATGGGGAGTATATTCACTTATTGCTGCATCATCCTCTTCTTCCCATTGGGTATGAAACTTTGTGCTTGTATGCCTCTGTGAGGGGAATCTCTTTACATATTTGGTCTTTAAAAGAAGGAGCTCCCCCAGAGGCTGCCCCGGATCCCTTAAAGACCCCCAAAATTCTTCAACGCCTTGGAGGTAGCGCAACCGAAGGAAAGATTATCCACTTGTATTATTTTGAGGAAAATCATTTGTTCGGGTATCACCCCTTGCATTGGTTACCTGTTACCTTGCAAGAACAAATGCTTTCTATCAGCAAAGGGCTTCTCTTGGAAGAAGCCTTATCTCTTTTAATCGTTGCTATCATGAAGCAAGAACGAACCCGTGTCATTCATCAATTGATGAAAGAAGGGAGTTCTAAATTGTTTTTATCAAAACAATTCGAAGAAATTTTTTCTATTTTTTGGCCGCAAGAAAAAACTCCAGGGGTTTTTCATTCTCCTTCCTTAGGTCCTATTTCTTTGAGAGTAGAAGAGCAATCCCTGCTTCAGCTTTTAGATTCTCTCTTTATGAGTTGTACTGAAATGTATTCAAGATATCAAGAAACTGTGGCTACTCAACATAGAACCCCTTTCGTACCAAGAAAAAATTCTGAGAGCACTTTAGATAAAGCGTTAACTTCTCTCACTACCTATTCTCAAGAGCAAGGATATGTCCATTTACCTTTGTTTCTTCGAAAAATGTTTATGACAGAGACTTTGGAAACTTTAAGGGCCATTCTAAAAAGTTGGGCAAAAACCATCGATCCTTTCTACACAGATCCAGAAACGGGTCGAAATCTTCTATGGTTTTTACAATTAGCATTAGGAGGAGAGCCATATAAAAATAATATTTATCGTTTATTAACTCATACCTATGGTGTGAACCCCCGTTCCGATGGTTTTAACATCTTGCCACAACAAGTGCCTGATTATTCTCTTGTTCCAAGTCGTTCCTTAGTTACAGATATTTCCCTAGAAGAGGCTTGGCTTCAATACGCGTATCCCTTGGTAAAAAATTATTTTACCCAAATTTTTAATTTATTAAGACAAAGAGAAACAAGAGTACTTGAGCATGAGCGAAGGAAAAGAGAGGCAGGGGGAGTTGGAAAATGGATATTATCTTTTAATCACCATTATGATATTTCTTCTTACTACGAGAACATTGAGTTTGGTTTATTAAGGGAGTTTTTAACGGTTTTAATAAAATCAACAGCTCATTTCCATCATTATTGTCGAACACTCTATGAGAGAATAGAAGAGGCTCGATCTTCTTTAAGACGCAGTCCAAGGAATAGTATTTACAGAGGTATGGTTCCCCTTTTAGAAAATATGCTTCGTACTATTTTACAAAACCCAAATCCACACCAACACTTTTTAATTTCCATGGAGGGGAGTAGGGAGGTGGATAAACAGATTAGTGATCTACAAAGGGAGTTAACAGCAAAAGACGTAGAAATAGATAGAGCTCGACAAAACGCAACAAGAGCAGAAGCGGGATTACAAGAAGCCCAACAAAGAGTAGTAAAAGCAGAAGCGGGGTTAAATGAAGCTCGAGAAAGAGCAGCAAGAGCAGAGGCAGATCTAGAAATTCAGAGAAGAGTTTCAGAAATTCAGAGAAGAGTTTCAGAAATTCAGAACAGAAATGCTGAAAAAATAATAAAATATCAGGAGGCCAGAAACGAATGGCTGCGTCATGGCTCTGATCCATCTCAAATGCCCCAGCCTCCAGAATTAGAACCCGTACCGGTACCAGTACCAATAGAAAATCCTACCAGGGGACCTAGCGCACCACAAACAAGTGCTCCACAGGATGCTTTCTTTTCACTAGCCCCTTTGCCTGAGGAAACAAGAGGTTGTTTCCCTTTTTTTAATAATGGATAAAAGCAATTTCTTAAAAATTACTGTATGAAAAAAAAATGCATTATTAATAACCATGAAAAATAATTTTTTTTTTGGTACAATTTAAGCCCATGAAGGGTAACCTTTGGAGATTATTAAAATTTTTTAATAATAATCAAAAGGTTACTTTCATACAGTCTCTCCACGAGGAGAGTTTGATCCACATTGAACAAAGGTATTTCTGATGACAGCAGAACTGGAATTAGAACATGAAATCAGAGCCGCTCAAGAGGGTTTAACCTTTGCTTTTCTGGTATTTCGATCTCGCTTGCGAGCCTGGATTTGGGATTCTAGAGAAGGTCGGGGGCTTTTGAGGGAACTACAAGGATGGGCTAGTAGAAATAACCTCCCTCTTCGCCCTTATCATCATGCTGAATTGGCTACCGTGTTAGAGGCATATCTGAATGCCCATTATGAGCAAGCGTTTCTAGCGCGATGTGTTTCTTGGCTGATTCATCCTATTTTCAGGGCAGAGAAAATCAAGGAAGGCTTGGCTTATTTAGTGGAAGTAAATACTGCTTTAGTAGAAGTGGTAGAAAAACCCGTGGCAGCAGCGTGGCAACCTTTACAGAAGGTAGGAGAGATTGTATCACAATTCCCCTTATTTAATTTTTTTAATCCCACGAATTTACTAACCCATCAAATGGGGGAAAATGGCCCTACGATAGAAACCTACCTTCAAGAAAGATACCAAACACAAACAAGATCTCCCATACTTTCTTGGTTTGGAGTCTTAAATCAAGCCATCAGAAGAATTTGGGAAGAAATACAAAGATATAGAGAGAGGATGGTGTCGATGGAAGATAAAAATATTTCTAAACCCTCTGAAATTTTTCATTTAACCCATCCAGAGGGATTAGCTCACTTAAAAAATGCGATTGAAGACTATTTCAGGGGAGGCGATGAAGGTGAGGAAGGTGATTCTCTTTCCTGGGAAGAGAATATGGTAGGAAAGATTGATGAAAATTTATCTTGGAGTTGCCTCACTCGTGAAAATACTCGTTCTATGACGCCTGCGGAGTTTCTTCAACAGGAAGCTTTTTTACGAAAACAGATAGAATGTTGCTTGAGAGAAATTTATCGCGATTATTTTTCTACGGACCGTGCTGATGATTCTCAGCTCCTTTCCTCTCGAATTGAGTATTTATTAAAATTATTATGGGATGCAAAACATTTACGTGCTTACGATCCTTCTGCTTCCCTATTCAGAAGGATATTTTCGGGGGATAGTGGAAATAGAGTTTTTTGGAATCGCCTTGATGCCTTCCAAAGAGCCTTATTAAATTTATCGGACCGAACCGGAACTTATGAAAAGAGTCTCTCTTTTTCCATACTTGCTCAAACGTTCTCAAGTATACTCTATGGTTCTGTGTGGATATCAGAGAATCAGAGAGGGATCAAGAATATTTATCAAGGGGAATGGGCTTTTTATTTACAGAGATATCATGAATGGATAAAAGAAAACAATGGGGAGGACCCGCAAGATATCAGCATTCAAGAAAAGAAACGACAATTGCAATTAGAATGCTCCACCATCAATCGATACTTTTTTGAAAGTACTCGAGTTTTATACCGTGAGCAGGCAGAGAAAGTTCAAGTTAAATTGAAAAATAGGATAGAAGAATTTTCTCAAATCTTATCAAAAGATAATTCTTTATTTATACCAACTTCTCAGAATCTTGGTGAAGACTCTGATGAGGATGTTGCTGGTGTTATTCCTCAAGGAGGGGTTAGTCCAGCCGCTTTAATTTTGGTGGGACCAAGTAGCTCTTCTGGCACAGCTCCTTCTTATGCACCACCTCTTGCATCTGCTCTTGCTTCATCTGCGCAAACTTTTATCAGCGATAAAAAAGACAGTTTACCTTACATTACCATTCATGATGCGTATCGAGGAGATCATCCAGAAGAACTTAAAAGGCAATTTCTTTTATTAGGCTTTGGGGAATATGAAAGAATACGAGTGGATGAATTTAAACGCCGAGCTCGTCGAGCTATTGCAAATACTCATCCAGATAAACATCCAGATCATGTTCAAGAAGCCACAGAAAAATTTAAAGAAATGGGTGTCGCTAATGAAGCGTGGCACCAAGTAATAGAAAAAATTCTAACAAATATCCCCAGTAACCCAGCAATGGCTGAATGGCGTAGCAAAGAGCAAAGAAAGCATGCGGGATGGACAGAACAACATGAAGAAGCTCTCAGAGAGATAAAAAAAGGCATAGAGAGATTGGGGGAAAAGATTGTCTTAACCCACCAAATTTTAGATAGATTTGATGAAAAAATTTTGATCAACAAAGAAAGCGCTGCGCGCTTTGAAGAAAGCGCTGCGCGCTTTGAAGAAAGCGCTGCGCGCTTTGAAGAAAGCGCACAGGGCCTTCAGGAAGGTCTTCTGAGAAACAATGAAATCCAAATGGCAACTGACGCTATGCATAGATTTATTCTTGAGAGCTCAAAAAATACGGACGAGCTTATAAGAAAAAGAAGAGAACAAGAGATGGCCTCTCAACAACCATCCAGTAGGACTTCTTCTCCAGATTCTGAAGCAGACTCTTCTTATCCACCACCTCCCTCATCTACTTTTGCTTCATCATCCATGCACATTCCTATCGCCGCATCCACAGCTTCTGCTCCGGAGGAATCAATACTTTTTCCCCCTATTCCCGATGAAAAAAATGGAAAGGTTGGTAAGAGACAAGGGCATTTATCTTTACCTCCCCCCATGACAGAATTATTAGAACTCAGTCTACTATCACCTCCCAAATCAGTACCTGAAGGAGAAATTCCTCAAGCCCCTGAGAAAAATCATACCGTATTCAATACGGTATCTTTTTAGAATACTTGCTAACTATAATAAAAAAACCTTAAACCCTCACAAAAAAAACCATTGATAGGTATGGACGAAATAAATACAGTTTGATTTATTTCTCTCTCTCTAGAGAATTCTTTAATGGCGGCCTCATTTTTCGAGATTTATTCATACTTTGCATATAACCCTGAAAAATAGTTTTTTTTAGTACAATTTAGGCCTAAGGATTATTAAAATTTTTTAATAACAATCAAAAGGTTATTCTCATACAGTCTCCCCGTGAGAAGAGTTTGAATCACATTGAACAAAGGTATTTCTGATGACAGAAGAACCGAAATCAGAATATGAAGTTAGAGTTGCCCAAGATGGTTTAACTTTTGCTTTTCTGATATTTCGATCTCGCTTGCGAGCCTGGATCTGGGATTCTAGAGAAGGTCGAGGACTTTTGAGGGAACTACAAGGATGGGCTAATAGAAATAATCTCCCTCTTCGCCCTTATAATCATGCTGAATTGGCTGCCGTATTAGAAGCATATTTGCATGCCCATTATGAGCAAGAGTTTTTAGCGCGATGTGTTTCTTGGCTGATTCATCCTATTTTCAGGGCAGAGAAAATCAAGGAAGGCTTGGCTTATTTAGTGGAAGTAAATACTGCTTTAGTAGAAGTGGTAGAAAAACCCATGGCAGCAGCGTGGCAACCTTTAAAGAAGGCAGGAGATATTTTATCAGACATCCCTTCTAATTTGTTTAGTCCCATGGACTTACTAACTTATCAAATTGGGGAAGATGGTCTTACGATAGAAACCCGCATTCAAGAAAGATATCGAGCACAAGCAAGATCCCCCATACTCTCTTGGTTTGGGGTGTTAAATCAAGCCATCAGAAGAATTTGGGGAGAAATACAAAGATATAGAGAGAGGGTGTCGATAGAGGGTAAAAATATTTCTAAAACTTCGGAAATTTTTCATTTGACCCATCCAGAGGGGAGTAGCTCACTTAAAAGATGCTGTCGAAGACTATGTCAAGGAGGCAATGAAGGTGATGTAGAAACTTATCTAGCTCCTCGTTATTCAACGCCGACTTTTTTTCAACTTAAAGTCTACAGCTTTTCTTCTACCTTACAGCGATTTGGGATTGGAACTGCCAGAAAGAAAGATTTTGCAGTACGAGAAAAATACAAAGAATATTTTTTTCGTGCGCTTAGTGGTACATATAACCCTTTTCATGTATACGAAGGTCTTGATGTTTCTAGAGAAAAAGCTACTCCTTTAGATCTCATTTTATGGGGAAGGTGTGATATTAAATGTTTACCCGAGAATTCTATGGAACGAAAAGTGGCGGAAGCTGCTTATTGGTTTGGTGGTTTTATTGCCTGTATTTTTTTAAATATTTTAAGGATTTTTACGGAATTTCTCATGAAAGTTATTTCTAATTCCTTAAACTTTGTAACAGACTGTTTGAGTGCTTATGCCTTTGTGGACTGGAGACATTCTTTAGGTTGGCGACGGTTGGGGGCCCTAATTCTGTATTTCCTCTTAAAGCCCCTTCAAGTTCTTGCGGAAATCACACGGCTGCTATTTCGCACTATCGTGTCTCCCATTCATAGCTTTAAAGCGGCACTGGATGGAGAATATTATTTTTTTAAAATTTCTGTGAGTCCTCTTCTCGCGGTGTTAAGCGTGATATTAAGTGTTTCCTTTTGGGCGGCTTTGTGCTTTGTTATAGGACCTCTTTTCTTACATATGGGACTTTCTCTCGCCGCCCTTTCTCACTCTGCCGTTCTCGTAAATTTAAGTGCCAGTATGGTGTCTCTATTCCAATCCTTCGGTGTAACCGTCACTTCCGCCCTCATTGGCGCTGTGGCTTTAGGGAATGTCCTGAGTATTGCTCTAGTAGCTAATGGGATTCGAGAGCTGGTGACATATATGGTGAATGAGAGGTTGGTGAAGAAGGAACAAGGAATGTTTCCGAAACCGAATGAAACAATTGATGAGGAAGATACGGAGGGAGCGCAACTTCTCAATAGACAAATTTAGTTTTCATTTTGAACAACAAAATAAACAAGATTTTTGCGCTCAATAATCTTCTGTCTTTATTGTTTTTCAATAAAGAGCCATACAATCTCCCATCTTGGCCATCACAAAGAAATCATTTAGAATGCAAAGTTTATTGATTTAGAAAAATCACAGGAGGTGTCTATGGAACCTTATCAATACATGCCTTGGTGCTGGATGTGCGAGTTGAAAGATTACAAGCGCATGTTTGCTTTGACCCCTGAAGACTTAACTCTCAATATTATCGATTGTGCGGCGGGGCCTTCTACTTTTAATGCAGAACTCACGGCGCAGGGAGGGCGTGTGGTTTCTTGTGATGCATTGTATGCCATGGTGTTTGAAAAAGTTCAAATGGAAACGCAAGAACTGATTGAAACCTTATTGAAAAGGGTTCAAGAAAAACAAGAAGAGTTTTCTTGGGATTCTGTTTCTTCCTTAGAAGAATTAAGGAAAACCTACGAAGCAGCGGCTCGATTATTTTTTGATGATTTTAAGAAAGATAAAAAGCATCAACGTTACTATGCAGAAAGCCTTCCCCAATTTACCTTTAAAGATTATCAGTTTGATCTAGCCTTATGCGCTCATTTTTTATTTGATAGAACCATTCATCCGGAAGAAAATTTTATTGTGAACAGTATTAAAGAAATGTGCCGTGTGGCGAGGGAAGCTCGCATTTATCCTTTATTAGATGCCAAGGGAGAAATTACCAAAGAAGTAGGGCCCGTGATGATGCAATTGCAAATGGCAGGATATGGTGTGGAAATTAAAGAAGTGGATTATGGCGTGGAGAAAAAAGCAAATGCCATGCTTCGAGTGTGGCCTAATGTGTGTGAAGTGTGAAATCCATGATCCTTTATCCTTATCTTCGATCCCTTCTTTTTAAATTACCGCCAGAAACCGCCCATCATGTGGCACTCTTTGCGTTGAAATGGTATGAACGTTGTTCCTTAGGAAATAAAGAACCTCTCACTTCCCCCCAGTTAAAAACCCAATGCATGGGACTTACGTTTCCCAATCCCGTGGGCTTAGCCGCAGGCCTTGATAAAAACGGGGAATACATTGATGCCCTTGCTTCTTTGGGTTTTGGTTTTATTGAAGTGGGAACCGTGACGCCTCAACCTCAAGAAGGGCAAAAAAAGCCACGGTTGTTTCGTTTGCCCGAGAAGGAAGCCCTCATTAATCGCATGGGATTTAATAATCGAGGAGTGGATTATTTAGTTGAAAAAGTGAGTAACGCTCGTTATCGAGGGATTTTAGGCATTAACATTGGAAAGAATGCAACCACACCACCGGAAAAAGCCATTGATGATTACATTTACTGTTTACGCCGCGTTTATGCTTATGGAAGTTACATCACCATTAATATTTCTTCTCCCAATACAGAAGGATTGCGAGCATGGCAATTTGGGAAAGCCTTGGATGAATTGTTACAAGCTTTAAAAACAGAACAAAGAGATCTCACTCAACTTCATCAAGTATATCGCCCCTTAGTGATAAAAATTTCCCCGGATTTGTGTGAAGAAGAAATTCGAGAGATTGCCAGCAAATTACTTTTGAACGAAGTGGATGGAGTGATTGCCTGCAATACCACGGTGTCTCGTTCTGAAGCCATTGCTTCTTATCCTCTAGGGAAAGAGCAGGGTGGACTGAGTGGAAAACCCGTAAAAGCTCAAAGTAACACGGTGCTCTCTATTTTCCATGAAGCCCTTCATGGCAAAATTCCCTTAATCGGTGTGGGGGGAATTTTTGAAGTAGAAGATATTAAAGCAAAAATGGCCCAAGGTGCTTCCTTAGTGCAAGTGTACACAGGACTCATTTATGAAGGTCCGGGATGGGTGAAAAGGATCATAAAGTCTTTATGATCCTCGTTTTATTTCAATGATGGCATGAACATGGTGTAATTGAGCTATGATTTGCTGCAATTGATCCAAGTGTTTTATTTCCAGAGTGATTTTAATCTGGGCCAATTGAGTTCCTTTTAACAGATAGGTACTTAAATGGAGTAATCTTAATTTTTTGTGACTCACCAGCGTTGTAATTTCGTGAACTAATCCATCTCGATTATGAGCCATCAATATTAAATCCACGGGATAGGCGTGAAGAGGATTTTCCACCCAATAGGCATTGAGTAATTTGTCTCGATTCGTAAAGTTTTTTAAATTAGGACATCCCACGGCGTGAATGGTGACGCCTCGCTCTTTTGTCACATACCCTATGATTTGATCCCCAGGCACGGGCTTACAACATTTGGAAAAGGTCATGAGTAAATCTTCTAATCCTTCAATGATCACATCATTTTTGGAACTGCGCTGGGGTTTTTCATGGGTGGGTGTTACCAGAGGTTTTGGTGCTGTGGTCATGCGCCCTAAACTGTGAAGAATACTATGAATAAAAGATAATAACTTCACTTCCGATCGTCCAATGGCGGCCAAAAAATCAGAAAAAGTATGATACTGAAGTGGTCGCCAGTAGGGAGTTAAATCGGTTTTTTCTAAATGCCAGCGAACTAATTCTTCATTTAAGATCCGTTGGCCTTCATGAACATAATGATCATAATCTTGTTCTTTAAACCAATGGGCTACTTTTGCTTTGGCGCGGGGAGTGAATAAATACCCCGCATGAGCATTCAACCAGTCGCGACTGGGGCGGGGGGATTTTGCCGTAATAATTTCTACGGTTTCTCCCGTATTTAATACATGGGTGAGAGGAACAATGTGGCCATTGATTTTGGCGCCTCGACAGCGATGACCAATTTCCGTATGAACTTGATATGCAAAATCTAAGGGGGTTGCTCCTTTGGGGAGATCAATAATTTCATAATTGGGTGTGAACACATACACTCGATCACTGAATAATTCTTTTGTTTTTGTGCTGGCGCCACTTTCTTCCTGGGTTAAATCGTTTTGCCAATCTAATAATTGTCGAAGCCAATTAATTTTTTCCTCATAAGCTTGTTTTGCAAGAGCTCCTTCTTTGTATTTCCAATGGGCGGCAATGCCTTTTTCCGAAGATTCATGCATGGCATACGTGCGAATTTGTATTTCGAAATTTTTTCCTTGGGGTCCCGTGACGGCCGTATGTAAAGATTGATAACCATTGGGTTTGGGGTGAGTAATATAATCATCAAATTCTTCGGGAATGGGTGTCCACAAACCATGAATGAGGCCGAGCACGGTGTAACAGGTTTCCACATCAGTGACTAAAATACGAATGGCCAGGGCATCGTAAATTTGAGAATAATCCACACTTTTTCGAAGCATTTTTCGATAAATGCCTTCGATGTGTTTGGCCCGAGCAGAAATTTCAAAAGAGTGAAGCCCTGCTTTAGACAATTCATCACATAACACGTTTTGAATTTGAGAAAGATATTTTTCTCGCTCTAAGCGAGAAGATTCTAATTTTTTTGCTAAAGTTTGATATTGCTCAGGCTCCCGATATCGAAGGGATAAATCTTCTAATTCCCATTTCAATGCGTAAATGCCTAAGCGATTTGCTAAGGGGGCATAAATGTCTTTTGTTTCCTTTGCTAAGAGAGCCACATCTTCTGGTGTGCTTTTAGAAGCATGTCGCAACAAAACTAATTGTTCCGCCAATTTAATTAAAACCACTCGCACATCTTCTGCCATGGCAAGCACCATTTTTCGAATGTTATCCAATTGTCGTGCATGTTGAGGTTGGTGAGGAGAGCGAAAAGATCCATAATGCACCGCATTCATTTGCTCCGTGCCTTGAAGTAATTTGGCTACAGAAACACTGATTTTTTCTTGAATGATTTCTATGGAAACGTCACGGGTTTTTAGAAAGGGATAAAGAAGTGCCGCCGCAAGACACTCTTCATCTGCATTAATGTTAAAAAGGATTTCCGCCATTTCAATGCCTTCCATGGGATGGTTCAATTCAAGGGAGGTGAGGAAGGCATAAGTATTCCGAATTAACTTTAAAGAAGGATCCTGATACTTCTTAGATAAAGTCTCAAACCATGTTTCTATATTTAAAGAAGTTTCTTTTATTTTAACCATAAAAAAGATTTAACTCCCGGAAAATTCTGATTTAAGTTTAAATGAAAAAAATAGAAAATACCAAATATGAGCAGTTTTCACTGAAATCATGCAGTTAAGAGTTTTTTTGAAATAAAGCCATGGATTCCACATGGGCCGTATGGGGAAACATATCCATCATCCCCACTTTAAGCAAATCGTAATGTTTTTCATGAACTAAAATCCCCGCATCTCGAGCGAAGGTGTCGGGGTTACAAGAAACATAAAGGATTCGTTTGGGGTTGAGTTTTTCAATGGATTTTACAATGGCTTCTGCTCCACTGCGAGGGGGATCTAGTAAGAGAGCATCAAAGGATTGAATCCATTCCTGTTGAGCCAAGGGTTGAAATAAATCAGCAGCGTAAAATTCTGTATTGTGAAGTTCATGACGCTTCGCATTTTCCTTTGCTCGATGCACCATGGTATCACTTCCTTCAATGCCCACCACATGCTCTGCTTTTTGAGCGAGGGGTAAGGTGAAATTTCCCAAACCACAAAATAAATCTAAAATCCTTTCTTCTTTTTGAGGTTGTAACCATTCCATGGCTTGGGACACCATGAGGGGATTTAGGAAAGAATTAATTTGAGTGAAATCGCAGGGATGAAATTCAAAAGTGAGTCCAAAGCCAGGAAGAGAATATTGTAAAAAATCACTGCCCTGAAGGGGCCAAATCTTATGAATACTTTGGGGGCCATGGGGTTGTAAGTAAATACGGCAATCATAAGCCACCCCAAAATCCTGGAGACGTTTTTTGTCTTCTTCCGAAAGGGGGGTTAAATGACGAATGATGAGGGCTAATTGAGAAGGTTCTCCCACGGCGATTTCAATTTGGGGAATTTCTTTTTTACAAGATAAGGTTTCAATGCAATCTCTTAACTGTTTAAGATGAGGACCAATGGAAGGGTGCAATACATGGCAACTTTCTAAGTCTGCAAGGTATCGTCCATTTTTTTCACGAAAGCCTACAATGGTTTTTTGTTTTTTTTCCACATATCGCACACCCAAGCGAGCTTTGGTTCGATAATGCCAAGGGGGGCTTTCCAGGGGGGGAGCAATTTCTTTCCCAGTGACTTTTCCAATGCGAGCCAATTGTTCTAAGAGCAGGGCTTGTTTGTGGTGACGTTGAGCCTCTATTTGAAAATGTTGTGCACTGCATCCTCCACAAGATTGGAAGAAAGGGCAGGGTGGAGACACTCGAAAAGGACTGGGAGATAAAATCTCTGTGGCTTTTGCCTCATCATAGGATCGATGTTTTTTTAATATCTCATATTGAACTTCTTCACCAGGAAGGGCGTTGGTAATGAAGATGGTTTTTCCATCCACATGGGCAATGCCACGGTAATCATGAGTTAAGTCAGTAATGGAGACGATGTTTGCCATGCTTTTAAAAATTCATTCAAGTGAGGTTTATTTTCAAGGGTTAAATGTTTTTTCACTAATTCGCATTCCCCTTCGTAAGCTTCTTGAGTTAAATGTCCTCGAAGCAATTGGTAACGTAAATAAACAAGGTAAGTATTTAGCACATCAGTTTCACAATAATTTCGAATGGATGCTAAATCTTTTCGCAAGTATTGATCCCATACTTTTTCTCCATCCATGCCTTGTTTCCCAGGAAAGCCGCAAAGTTTTGAAATGGCATCCAGGGGCGCGGCAGCTTTCAATTGATAAGCAGATAAAACATCCATTAAGTCCGTATGGCGATCGTGATAACGGTTTAAATAATTATTCCATTTAGAGTCTCCCTGGGTTTCCCAGTAAGTAGGGCTTTGGATCCCATGGAACAAGGCACGATAATGAATCACCGGTAAATCAAAGCCACTGCCATTCCAAGACACTAAAGTGGGGGTAAAACGCTCCAAGCCTTTAAAGAAGCGATGGATGAGTTCTGCCTCAGAAGAGGTCTCTTCCCCCAGGGACCATAGGGAAAATTGCTCAGGGGTCCTTAAAACCGCTGAAATGGCCACAATCTTTTGTAAGTAATGGGGGAGAAAGTCAGAACCATGGCTTTCTTGCCGTAATCGCATCATTCCTTGAGCCACTTCAGCATCGCATAAGTTTTCAAAGTGGTATAGTTTTCTTCCTGCTTCCACATCGGGGATGGTTTCAATATCAAAGACAAATAAGTTCAATAAAAACTCCATACACAGGAAGGAAAAAAGATGGAAGGCAGTATAGACCAGGATTTTTATTTGTAAAGTTTCAACAATCATGCCAAGAAAGTTGGTTATTCACAGTTTTTGTGGATAACTTTGTGGAAATCTATGGGGTAAGGGGGCATGAGTCCCGTAAATAGAGGGGTCCTGTTAAAATGGGCACTTCTACAGCAAAGATTTAAACTCTATTTAAATCAACGAGTTATCAAATTTTATTGAAATAGTTGATTGTGAAATTCAGTTGTGATATCGAAGATTTTCTAAAATAATTTTCATGTGTATAACTGACACAGAAAGTTATTAAAAAATAAAAAAAGGCTTTTAAAAAAAGCCTTTTTTAGGAGTGCTTTTTCAGGCATTGTTTTTCTGAACTTCGAGTTCACAAGGCGGCGATGGATTCACGTACTTTAGGCTCCTTACTCATGGTAAGTTTGCACACCATACTCTTTTTCCATCTCCATATCTTTCTAAGTAGGAACTCAGAAAATGAAATGCCTTTCAAAAACACTCTCACACAGAAGTATAGTATAATGCTGAATTTGTTCAAATCGGCCTCATTTGTATAGGAAGCCCATGTTGAAGAACGCAAAAACAGAAACCGTAGAAAAACTTTGCGATTTTGATTGTCCTTGCGACTTTTGCAAATTAAGAAGTGAGTTAAGAAAAAAAGTTCAAACATTGATTTCCAATGATATGACTTCTTCCCTATGGGGGACCTTTTATGAATTGGAAGCTTTGATGAAAGATGCTCACAGCTCCCATGAGGAGCCTCGCTTTACTTTCAGTGCAAAATTTTTTATTCCCTTATATGAATCTTTAATGATGATTTTTTCCGAAGAAAAAAGGAAAGGAGGGATCCCCTACGAAAAACCCCAGCAATGGTTCATGAGTTTTTTTGCAAATATAAAAAATAAAAGACTTCGAAAAATATTAGGGGTATTGCCTCCCGGTATTTTTGTCATGGCGGGATTTACCCTCATTGGAACCACTTGTTTCCCCTGGGGCTTGCCGGAAAGTTTTTTCTTTCCTTCTTTGATTTTAGGGTTACTGGTGTTTCCCGTATTAAGTGGGGTTTGGTTTGCCACTTACGATTTAAGTTCTTTTTTACAAAAAAAACGAGATGTTTACGATATCGCCTATGAAAAGGCTGTGTTGATCAAGGCAGAAATAGAAAAGTTATTGAAGAATTCTTCAAAAAATTCCTGACTAAATCTTCAGCAAAGTGCGGGAATGAATTGAGTATGATATGATTTCACCATTTTATTAGGTGTGTTTTACGAGGAGAAGAGATTACATGCGATTAATGTTATTGGGATGTCCGGGGGCTGGAAAAGGAACTCAAGCTTTATTTATTAAAGACCGATATGGGATCCCCCAAATTTCCACAGGGGAAATGTTACGAAAAGCGGTGCAAGAGGGGACTCCTTTAGGATTGAAAGTGAAATCCATCATGGAAGCAGGCCACTTGGTGCCCGATGACATCATCATTGATTTAGTGAATGAGCGTATCCAGCAACCTGATTGTAAAGAAGGGTTTTTGTTAGATGGATTTCCTCGCACGATTCCCCAAGCGCAAGCCTTAAAAAAAGCAAATATTGCTTTAGATCACATTATTGAAATTGTGGTGCCTGATGAAGAAATTGTGAAGCGCATGACAGGTCGTTGGATCCACCTTGCATCAGGTCGTGTGTATCATGAAGTGTTTCATCCTCCTAAAATTCCAGGCAAGGATGATGTGACTTCTGAGCCCTTGGTTCAGCGAGAAGATGATAAGGAAGAAACGGTTCGTCATCGACTCAAGGTGTATCATGAGCAAACAAAACCTTTAGTGGATTACTATCAAACTTTAAGTGATAGGGAGAAAACCCCCTCCTATTCTCAAGTATCGGGAAGCGATACGGTGGAAGCGGTGAGGGATAAGATATTTTCTATTTTGGATAACTTGAACAAGGTAAGGAGCGTTAGATGAGTACCATTGAATTAACAAAACATAACTTTGATGACATTGTGGCAAAGAATGATTTAGTCATTGTGGATTTCTGGGCAGAATGGTGTGGCCCTTGCAAAAGCTTCGCCCCCATTTTTGCAGAAGTTTCGGAAAAATACCCTGATGTGATTTTCGGAAAGGTGGATACAGAGGCGGAACCTGAGTTAGCTAGGGACTTTCAAGTGCGATCCATTCCTTTGATTTTGGTATTACGCCAGCAAGTGGCTGTGTTTTCCCAACCAGGCGCTTTACCTGCTTCCGCCCTCATGGAAGTGGTGGAACAAGCGAAGGCCTTGGATATGAAAAAAGTACTGGAAGAAATTCAGCGACAAGCTTCAGAAGAATAACCATAAAAAAAAGCCGTCAATAAAATGACGGCTTTTAACAAGCTATAAAAAATTATTATTTTTTAGCTTTTGATTTGCTACGGCTTACTTTTCTTTTAGCGCCATGTGCAGCGGCAGCAGGTGCAGCTTTTTTAGCGGCAACTTTTCTTTTAGCAGCAGGTCGTTTAGCTGCTGTTTTTTTAGCTGCGGTTCTTTTAGCAGGACGTCGTTTAGCAGATTTTTTGCTTTTTCCTGCAGTGGAACCAGCCGCTTTACTCATACTTTTTTCATGACGTTTACGAACGCTTTCACCAGCGCGTGTTGCAGCTTTCGCAACTTCTTCCACCATTTTTGCATGGGCTTTAACGCCAGCATCGAAGCCACGAGCATGAGCTTTAGCAACTTCTTGCTGTAAACGTCGTGCAAAACCAGCTTTCACTAATTTTGCAGCGCCACTGCTTTTTCTGGAAGCCGCTTTTCTAGCTGGTGCTTTACGAACAGCTTTTTTAGCAGTTGTTTTACGAACGGCTTTCTTAGCAGTTGTTTTGCGAACAGCTTTTTTAGCGGTTGTTTTGCGAGCAACTTTTTTAGCAGCAGGCTTACGAACGGCTTTCTTAGCAGAAGCTTTACGAACAGCTTTTTTAGCAGCAGGTTTGCGTGCTTTCTTCATTGAGGTTTTTACCATGGTTTTCTCCTTTTACCAATTGGTTTTCACATGATGGCTTGTTAACGGAACTAAAACTGAGGCATAACGCGTATTACCTTAGCCATAGTAAAACTCCATTAACATCTATCCCTGTACCTAATCATTAGGCAATTTAATAATAGCCATAAAATCAGGAAGTTTAAATGCAAGTGTTTCTTTTTTTTTAAAAAAAAGTGATTTTTTTTATTATTTTTGTGTTTTTTGATTTATGATTGCCCAAAAAAAAGTTTTTTCTAATATTATTTTCAATAAAGGGGAGTAAAAAAATGAAAAACGCCACCTCTTATTCATACATCTGCGTCATTGATGAAGGTACTACGAGTTCAAGAGCTTTGTTATTTGATGGGAGCGGAAACCTCCTTGCAATGACTCAAGAGGACATTCAGCAATACTATCCGAAGCCAGGATGGGTGGAGCATTCTCCCCAAGAAATTTGGGAAAGCGTCTTAAAGAATATGAAGGCCCTTTTTCAGAAGACGTCCCTCACTCCTAAAGATATTCTGGGGCTTGGCATTACCAACCAGCGAGAAACTACCATTCTATGGGAGCGTGCCACGGGAAAACCTATTTACCCCGCCATCGTATGGCAAGACAGACGGAATAGCGCTTTGTGTGAGGCATGGATCCGAGAGGGGCATGAGCCAGTTATTTCAAGAAAAACAGGCTTGTTACTGGATCCTTACTTTTCTGCGCTTAAGATCCATTGGATCCTTTCCGAAGTCCCTGAAGCAAGGGAAAAGGCGGAAAAGGGAGAATTGGCTTTTGGCACCATGGATACTTATTTATTGTGGCAATTAACGGGAGGACGGCATCATACCACGGACATTACCAATGCTTCTCGCACTCTATTATTTAATATTCATACCAAAACATGGGATGAGGAATTACTGTCATTTTTTAATATTCCTTTTTCCTTGTTACCGGAAGTAAAAGAAAATACGGCGCATTTTGGTGATACCCTTCCCCCTCTTTTTGGAGGTTCTATCCCCATTGTGGCTATGATGGGAGATCAACAAGCGGCAGCGGTGGGACAAGCTTGTTTTTCCAAGGGGATGATTAAAAGCACCTATGGTACGGGATGTTTTATGGTGTTGAATACGGGGAAAGAGGTGGTGAGCTCAAAGCATCGTTTGCTTTCTACGGTTTTATATCAAATTGGAAATGAACTTCATTATGCATTAGAGGGAAGCATTTTTATGGCAGGAGCCATCATTCAATGGTTACGAGATGAAATGAAATGGATCCGTGAATCAAAAGATTGTGAAGCCTTAGCAAAGGAAGTGAAAGATAATGGCGGAGTTTATTTAGTTCCTGCCTTTACGGGCATGGGAGCTCCTTATTGGGATCCCTTAGCGAAGGGTGCCATTCTTGGATTAACGCGAGATACGAAAATTCCCCATATTGTTCGAGCTGCCTTAGAAGCGGTTTGTTATCAAACGCGAGATTTATTGCGTGCCATGGAAGAAGAGGGGATCCAAGTGCCTTCCCTACGAGTGGATGGGGGAATGACAAAGAATGAATGGTTATTACAATGTTTAGCGGATCAACTCAATCGACCCATCTTACGTTCTTCTTGGGTGGAAACCACCGCCTTG
>Ga0233425_10002098_pt1 | contig 40708 bp, 43 predicted proteins | sample Watercolumn_Towu_2_FD_181712 | JGI IMG/M metagenome (GOLD analysis project Ga0233425, IMG submission 181712) | Freshwater microbial communities from Lake Towuti, South Sulawesi, Indonesia - Watercolumn_Towuti2014_140_MG | ecosystem: Environmental > Aquatic > Freshwater > Lake | place...
CGGTCGTGCTGTTCGCCAGCCATAGCTGGCTCAAGGGCATCTTCGGTTATGGCGAGATTGCCACCGACATTCCGTTCCTGCTGGCCGGCGCGATCCTGTTCCTGGCCTGGCGCGTCAATCGCCGCGCCGCGAACCGGCGCAGCTCGCTGCTCGGCTCGGCCCGCTTCGGCGATCGGGGAGACGTGCGCCGGCTTGAGGGAAACGGGGATCTTCTGATCGGCCGCTCCATCGAAGGCGGCAAGCTGCTGCGCTACGACGGACCCGCCCATCTGCTGACGATGGCCCCTACCCGCTCAGGGAAAGGCGTCGGCACGATCATCCCCAACCTGCTCACGCTGGACCGCTCGGTGGTCTGCATCGACCCCAAGGGCGAGAATGCCCGCGTCACAGCCCGTGCGAGGGCCGCCAAGGGCGATGTGTGGTGCCTGGACCCCTTCGGCGTCTCGGGGCGCCCCACGGCCCGCTACAACCCTCTGGCGTGGCTTGATCCGACCAGCCCCGACTTGGCGGAGGATGCACAGACGATCGCCGATGCGCTGGTCCATGACGCACCGGGGCAATCGGGCGAGGCACACTGGAACGAGGAAGCCAAGGCGCTGATCGCCGGCGTGATCCTGCACACCGTCGTCCACGAGCCCCCTGCCCGCGTCACGCTGGCGACCGTGCGCGACAAGCTCACCCGCGATCCCGCCGGCTTCGCCACGCTGCTCGCCGACATGCAGGCCAGCACCAGCGCCGGCGGCCTCATCGCGCGCGCCGCCAATCGCCAGCTCGGCAAGTCGAACCGGGAGGCTGCGGGCGTGCTCTCCTCGGCGCAGCGCCACACCCACTTCATGGACAGCCCGCGCCTGGTGGACAGCACCTCGGCATCCGACTTCCGGTTCGCGGACCTGAAGGAGCGGCCGGGTACCGTGTTCCTGTGCCTCCCGCCCGATCGGCTCGACACCTATGCGCGCTGGCTGCGGCTGCTGGTCGGGCAGGCCGTCACCGACATGGCGCGATCCCCTGCCCGCCCGGCAAGCCCGGTGCTGTTCCTGCTCGATGAGTTCGCAGCCCTCGGCCGACTGGAGCCGGTGGAACGTGCGATGGGGCTGATGGCGGGTTATGGCCTCCAGCTCTGGCCGATCCTTCAGGACATGCACCAGCTCCGCGCGCTCTATGGCGAACGCGCCGGCACCTTCCTGTCCAATGCCGGCGTGGTCCAGACATTCGGGGTCAACGATCATGCGACGGCCGACATGCTCTCGCGCACGATCGGCGACACCACGATCGAATATGAGACCGCCAGCACGTCACAGAAAACGAGCTGGTTCGACAGCCCGGACCATTCCACCAGCGTCAGCGGCCACGTCGCCGCGCGCAGGCTGGTGACACCGGACGAAATCATGCGGATGCCCGCCGACACCCTTCTGCTGCTGCGGCAGGGCGAACGCCCGCTCTGGGCGAAGAAAATCCGCTATTACGATCAGCGCGAGTTCGCCCGCCTGTTCGATCCGGCGTGATCGTACACACCGGCAAGGTGCAACGGTGAGCTTTGGGATATCGCCTGACCTGCCCTGTCCGCCGGGCCTAACGCTGACAGGCACACACCGCCCGATCCGCTTTGCTTCTCCTGGAAGCCTGCGGCCGATAGGCCGCCCTTGTGACGGCGATAGCCGGCACGAAACAAAGGCGCATTGGCCCGTAGGGTCAATTCCGCAATGTCTTCGAGCTATCCGGGTGCGGAGTGCTGGTGGGTTAAGAGATTCTGTTAAATAGGAATCGTTAAGAAGGTTAAGGCTGGAAAATGGGCCAAAAAACCCACGTTTCCTGCGGCCTTCCGGGAACCCCCGGTGTGTGATCCCACGTGATTCGGTGTGTGATCCCACGATAGTAGGGTGTGTGATCCCACGACGCTTCGGTGTGTGATCCCACGACAATTTAAGTTCGATCTAGACTGTGAATACGGCTGCCTGACTATGTGTGGAGCGCCAGCTTGGAGCGCCTATGAGTTTCCTCGTGGCACCCCGGTGTGTGAAACCACGATAGTCAGCGCCCGCGAGCGAGCTTGTCCATAAGATCGTCCACCTCGGCCGCGCGGCGTCGATCGGCTTCGACTCGGCTCCGCCGCTCTTGCTCGGCCTCCAACCTAGCGGCCAGCGCCAGTGCCTCGGCTTCGCCGCGTAGGCGGAACAACACGGCAGGGCTGCCGTCTGCCGTGGCTGCCATCTCCATAGTGTAATCGGGAAGCTGGTCGGCCTCCACGACTTTGCGAAGCATCCTGTTGAACTCCTTGGGCTTGCTGTCGCTGCCGGTTTTGTCGCGCAGCACCTCCACCCGGCACGTCCACCCACCCTTTTGGTTGCCGGCATGTTTGCGTGCGATGCGGTACAAGGCGCGCTCTAGCCCGCCAGTCAGCAGGAAATAGTCCTGGTGCATGGTGAGCAGCGACCGCTCTCCCATGATGCCCTCATAGACCCAGTCCGATAGGGTGATTGTCATGCCCCGGGGCTGATCCGTGTCGGGGTCCACCTCCAGCGTCCACTTGTCGAGCCAATTGAAGCCGGCCTTGGTGCGCCGCTTCGGCGCACGGATAGACGTCGATATGGAGGTCGTCTGAAGCCGCTGGAGCGCGGCTTGCAACTCCTGATAGGCCCGGCCGCTAGTGTCGCGCTTGATCGCCCTTAGCAGGTCATAGGACGTGGTTCTAAGCGTCCGCGGAAGATCGTTGACCCCCTGCTCCCGCATCCGGTTGAGTGTCGAGGCTGCCCATATGAGAATATCGGCGTCCCATATCGTCGCCATGCCATATGCCGGGATCGCCTCGATCTTCACCCACGTTTCGCCATCCGGACTGCTATATTCGATCGGCTTCACCCGCTTGCGCTTCTGAAGCGAGAAGAACGGCCGCTCCATCGTCTCCCGCTGGTCCTTCAGCGGAAGATCGCCCATCAGCGGGATAAACAGGTCGAACTCAGGATTAGGGTTCGGGCGTTTGGTCATGCAGCATCAATCCTGCCATCCTGCACACTTGGGGATGTGCAGGTGTGCACACTATCACGCACGGCCAAATTGCCGATCAGCATCGTACTTGGCGACCAGTTCGCTGATCGCTTCGGCGAGAAGGTCCTGATGGCTGCGCCTCGTTCGTGCCGCCAAGACCCGGAAGGCCTCGGCCGTGGGGTCCGCCGGGTCGAAATAGGCACCGAGATGGTATTTGCCTGGCCGCTTCCCGCTCGATCGGGCGCTGCTCGCCGACGACACCGGAGTTGCGATCGGCGAATTATCCGCCTCTGCCTCGCGACGGGTTTGTGGCGCCACTGCCGGGGCCAACAGAGATGTCCGCTTCGCCATGTTCAAGCCTTCACGTTTGCAGGTGTGCAATTTATCAAATCATCAAGGAGGTGCTTCTGCAAGGCTGCAACCTCTTGGGCAGCCTTGCCTTTTGGCTCATGCTCGATGACGCCCAACCCGTAGGGCCAAGCTGCACGATAGGCGCTACGCTCTCGTAGAACGGTGCGCGCAACCCGGAGGCCGGTCGCTTCGGCAAGTGTCCGCGCGTCGTCCAGCAATGTGGACGCAGTTGGGGGAGCGGCGTTCAGCACAACAACGCCTGCCCGCCCGGTGCTGGTGATGAGTTGGGCAGTCCGCTTGATCGCATCCAGGTCGATAAGCGAGGGACGGCAAGGGATCACCACGAGGTCCGCGCGCTGGGCTGCGGCTGCGGCTTCCGCACCGGCAGCCGGTGGCGTGTCGATGATGGTCAGAGCAAACCCGTTTGCTTCGGCAGCATCTATCGCTTGGTCGAGCCGGCGCGCGCTGATCGGCTCCACATGGGGCAGCTCGGCCTCACGCCGTTCGCTCCACGCCGTTGCGCTTTCCTGCGGATCAAGGTCAAACAGCGCCGTCCTGATCCCGGCCGCCTGAGCGGCGACCGCAAGATTTACTGCCAGCGTCGTTTTACCGACTCCGCCCTTTTGCGCTGCAAGTGTGATAATCTGCACGTGTGCACACCTTCATTTCTGATACTGTGACGTTATGCACAATATCAGAATGGCACAACCCTGCTGTGACTCGCGCCCGGTGGTTCGTGGCTCCAACCTGCATCCGATAATGCGAAGTGCACCAGCTCCGCGTTGCCGATCGCAGGCGGCTCACCCTTTCGCCAGAAGCCCAGCATCTTGCCACGATCGTCCAGCGTGCTTTCTGTCACGACCGCACGCACCGCCTGGATGAACTGCCCGTGGCTGAACACATAGGCGAGGCCGGGGGAGGGCAGGGCGGCAAGCCGTGCCAGCACCGCTTCAGCACGGCGAAGCAATGCCCCGAAGCTCTCCGCACCCTCCCCGTCGCAATAGGCGGGATCGGCGTCGGTCCAGTACCGCTCCAGATGGGGCATTCGCTCGCTGCTGCGTGTGCCGTTCCACTGGGAGGGCTGGAGATAGGTAAACTCCTCGATCGGCCACACCTCCACCGGGACGACCGGAAAGCGCTGGATCGTCGCCTCGGCCGTCTGACGGGTGCGAAGATAGGGAGAGGTCACGATCAGGCTGGGCGTCTCGGTCCAAGCCCGCGCTACCTCCCGCGCCTGACGCCATCCCAGCTCGGTCAGCTCGATGGATGCGAGGTCATGGCAGGGCACGCCGGCGTTGCCGGTGCTCTGCCCGTGACGGATGAATACGGCCCTCATGCCGCCGCCTCCTTGTCCGCCAGCTCCCGCAATCCCTTGTAGAGCGTCGTGCGGCTCACGCCGTACCTTTCGGCTACGGCTGTCACGGTCGCGTCGGGGTCGGTCAACAGCAACCGGGCTTCGCGGAGCTGCCGGGAGGTGAGGGCAGGGGGGCGCCCGCCCATGCGTCCGCGGGCGCGCCCTGCCGCCAGACCGGCACGGGTACGTTCGCCGATAAGGTGGCGCTCGAAGTCAGCGAGGCTGGCGAAGATATTGAACACCAACTTGCCTGATGCCGTGGTCGTGTCGATCGCCTCGGTGACGCTCTCAAACGCGATGCCGCGGCTTGCCAGCTCGTTCACTGTCGCGATCAGGTCCGGGAGCGATCGGCCAAGCCGGTCGAGCCGCCACACCACCAGCGTGTCGCCGGCACGCAAGGCCTTCATCGCCTGCGCCAGCTCGGGCCGGTCGGCGTGCTTGCCGGATGCGTGCTCCGAATAGATCGGCTCGCATCCCTTGGCGCGCAGCACGTCAAGTTGCGGAGCGAGGTCCTGGTCGGCGGTGGACACGCGCGCATATCCGATCCGACGTGTGCCAGCCTGGCCGGGCAGGGGGGTGGCAGCCATGTTCAACATTCAACCTGCGACAGGGGTTTTCTGATCGCAGTTTTTCGCACGGGTTATTGAACAATTCAATGCCGCGAAACGCCAGCTTTCCTGCTGCTGCCGATGGTGTGCATCAAACGGCCGGGGCTGTTGAAAAAGGCCGGGTGATCCGATCGCGCTCCTGACGGGTTCCCTGCTTCGACACATCGGGAGCAGCGGCCATGATGGGTGAGCAACAGCGAGGCGGCAAGGCCGCAAGTTGGCGGGCGCTGGGAGCGATGATCCCCGCCGATCACATCCTACGCAGGATAGACGGGCTGATCGACCTGGGCGAACTGCGCGATGCGCTCGCCCCGCACTACAGTCACCGTGGGCGTCCCTCGATCGCGCCCGAATTGCTGGTTCGCATGGCGATGATCGCTCGCCTCTATGGCATCACGTCGGAGCGCCGGCTGTGCGAGGAAGTCCGCTTCAACCTCGCCTACCGCTGGTTCTGCCGATTGCCGCTCGATGCGCCCGTGCCGCACCACTCAACGTTCAGCAAGAACCGGCATGGCCGCTTCCGCGATGCCGGCATCTTTCGCATCCTGTTCGAGCAGACGGTGCGGCGCTGCGCCAACGCGGGGCTGATTGCCCACAAGGATGCCGCAATTGACGCGTCGTTCGTCGCCGCTGATGCAAGCTGGCAGCGCAAGATGCGGGACGCCGACATGGCCGCGCCCCGGCTTCCCCGCCCGGTTTGTGAATGGCTGGCGGATCAGGCCAATGCTCCACCGCAGGATTATGGCGTACCGCGTGGCAAGCCGGCCGAGGTGTCACGCACCGATCCGGCGTCGGCGTGGTCGGCGCGCACGGCGCGGGGGCGGTTCGGCTATGCCTTCAATGTGCTGATCGACACGCCGGGAGGGGTGGCGATCGATGTGGAGGCCAGTCCCGCCCGCTTCGCAGCGGAAGTCGATGCGGGGCGGACCATGCTGGCACGGGCCGACGATCGGTTCGGCTACCGGCCAAAGCGTGTCGCGGCCGATACCGCCTATGGTAGCGCCGCGTTCCTGGCGTTCGTCACCGATCGCGGCACCATCCCGCATATCCCGGTGCTGGAACGATCCGAACAGACCAAGGGCAAATTCCCCCGCGAAGCCTTCCGCTATGAACGGGAGCAGGACCGCTATGTCTGCCCCGCTGGGAAGACACTACCCTTTCGCGGTGCCGATCGTCGGGCCGGCTTCCTCCGATACAGCGCCAGTCCCGCCGATTGCCGCGCCTGTTACCTCAAACTGAAATGCACCGCAGGCAGCAACAGGTCGGTGACGCACAGCGAACACGAGGACGTGCGCGAGCTGGTGCGCGGCGAAATGCAGACGCCCCTATTCAAGCGGCGATGCGGCTGCGTCGGAGCGTCGAGCGGGTGTTTGCCGATGCCAAGGGTAAGCGGGGGCTAACCCGTTTGCACCTTCGCGGCCTGCGCGGTGCCGAGGAAGAGTTTTTGTTGGGCGCGGCCATTGCCAATCTGGTGCTATTGGCCCGTCCTGACGCACGACCGGCACGGACCCGCCGCCCGCCCCCGCCCCCGGTGCCGGAACGGATCGACCACATGGCCCGGATCAGCCGGGGCCGGTTTGAGCAATCCTACTACGCGACGATCTTCTGAGACCGATTAGCCGGGTTCGCGCTCGGCCGCAGGGAAGTGGCGATAGAAGGTGGAACGGCCGACCTGGAGCAGCTTTGCGACCTTCGCCGGTTTGTCGCCGGCCTTGAGCAGCTTGCGGGCTGTGTCGAGCATGTCGGGCGTCATGACCGACTTGCGGCCTCCACCCGTGCCGCCCTTTGCCCGTGCCGCTGCCAAACCGGCAATCGTCCGTTCCTTTATCAGTTCGCGCTCCATCTCCGCGACGGAAGCGAGGATATGGAACAGCAGCCGGCCTGATGGGGTGGCCGTGTCGAACCCGTCCGTCAGCGATCGGAAATCTATCTTGCGAGCGGACAAGTCTGCCGCCAGTTCGATCAGGCCCCCGATCGATCGGCCAAGGCGATCGAGCTTCCATATCACCAGCGTGTCACCGGCCCGCACGAAGTTGAGAGCTTCGGTCAGACCGGGCCGGTTCAGCTTCGCGCCGCTCACCTTGTCGGTGAACAGCTTTTCGCAGCCGGCCTTGGTCAGCGCGTCGGTTTGTAGCGTCAGGTCCTGATCGGAGGTCGAGACACGCGCATAACCAACCAGCATGAGTCCCGTTATCCCATCTCAAACAGCGAATTTCGAGACTCATATTTCGGGAACATATTTTGGGAAAGCCCTTGGCGGGGATACGGCGGAATTTTGTGTCGGTGACAGTCGTCCCGTTGGAGGTTCCTTTGCGGGAAGGCAGCCACGTACGGCCGGAGTTCCGTGGGTAGGTAAGAAGGTTGTGAGCTTTCGACGGGGGAAGCGGGATCGTGTAAGCCTAGCGTATGGACGAGGAGCAACCACCTTCAAAGGAACCCCGTCGCCGTGATCGCGCCAGGAGCGAGGCGGCCCTGCTGGATGCCGCGCAGGCGGAGTTCAGCATCCACGGCTTCAAGGCCACGACCACCCGCGCCATCGCGGCGCGGGCGGGCTGTTCGGAAGGGCTGATCCAGAACTATTTCGGCGGCAAGGAAGGGCTGCTGATGGCGGTGATGCGCGCCGGGGCGGACGAGCAGGCTGCCATGCGCGACACCGGCTTCTTCGATCGGCCCCGTGCGTCCAGCGCCGAGGCGGAAGTGCGCGAACTCCTCGACTTCATCACCGGCGCCATGCGCCGGCTCGCGCCTCGCCTACGCATCCTGTTCGATCGGGTGCTGCTGGATGCGGGGTTCGCCCGCCGCTTCGCCGACATGACGCCGCGGCGCACCCTCGTTGCGTCGGTCGCGGACCGGCTGCGCCGCGAGTGGCCGGCCACGTCCGATCCGGACCGGACCGCCGACGCAATCGTCTCGTTCGGCTTCGAGCTGGGATTCGTTCACCCGGAACTGCTTGGTCGCGACGAGCAGCAGGTCACCGCGTTCGCGGCCCATTACGCCTCCTTGATCGCGCCGGCACTAAGGATGTAACTTTACTGACTGATTGATCAGTTATATGGTCAGCCGTCTTCGAAAGGGCTGATCGTGACGGCAGACGTGATCTCGTGCGACGTGCTGGTGATCGGCGCCGGGCCGACCGGCCTGATGGCGAGCTACCTACTGCGCCGCTGCGGCGTCGATGTCCGGGTGATCGACAAGCGCGCTGAGCCTTCGGCCGAGTCGCGGGCTGGCGTCATGTCGTCGCGCTCGGTCGAGCTGTTCGCCTCGCTGGGGCTCGCGGACCGGGTGTTCGCGCACGGCGTGCCCAACAGCGACTTTGACATCTTCGTCGGCGGCAAGCGCGCCGGGGGCTTCCACTTCGATCACGCCCATGCCGACGACACGCCATACCGCTTCATCACCATGATCCCGCAGGCCGGGACGGAAGCGGTGCTGATCGAGGCGCTGACCGATGCCGGCCTGGTGGTGGACCGCAGTGTAGAGGCCAAGAGCTTCCGCGATGACGGCGATGCGGTCGTCGTGGAGGCGGCCGGGGCGGACGGCTCGCCTCTGACGTTCCGGGCGCGCTACCTGCTCGGCGCGGATGGCGCGCACAGCTTGGTCCGCCACCAGCTCGGCCTGTCATTCGAGGGGGCGAAATACCCGCAGGCGTTCCTGCTCGGTGACGTGCAGGTCGACTGGGACCTGCCGGAAAAGCGCTTCCGCGTCTTCCTCAACGGCGATCGGCTCGGGCTGTACGTGCCGTTCCAGGGGCAGGGCGCGGCGCGGGTGATGACCACCGACCTCGACCCGCAGCCGACGCAGGATCAGGCCTGGTCGCATCTCGACCTCGCCGACCTCCAGGCCGGGTTCGCGGAGGCGGCGGTGCGGCCGGTGCGGCTGCACGATCCGGTGTGGCTGACCCGCTTCTCGTCGCAGCACCGGGTTGTGGACCGCTACCGCGTCGGTCGCGTGTTCGTCGCGGGCGATGCCGCGCACATCCATTCGCCGGCCGGCGGTCAGGGCATGAACACCGGGCTCCAGGACGCGGCCAACCTCGCCTGGAAGCTGGCGGCGGTGCTGAAGGGCGATGCCGGCGACGCGCTGCTCGACAGCTACGAGGCCGAGCGGCTGCCCGTCGCGCACCACGTCCTCGAACTGTCCGACCGCATGTTCGACATCAGCGCCTCGCAGACCGGCTGGCGCGCGAAGCTGCGCGATGCGCTCGCGCCGCTGGTGATCGGTCCCGCCTCGCAGCTCGACCGGGTGCAGACGCTCGCCTTCCGCGCGCTGTCGCAGATCGACGTCGGCTATGCCGAGCCCGGCGCGGCCAGGGACGGCAAGGCCGGTCCGCAGGCTGGCGAGCGTGCGCCCGATGCGCCGCTACGCCGGGGCCGAGACCTGTTTGATCTGATCGCGGGCTACGGTTTCACCGCGCTCGCTTTGTCGCGCAAGCGGCTCGATGCGGAGACGGCCGACCGGCTCGCGGCCGGGCTCGATGCGATGCCCGGCGTAACGCCCCGCATCGCCGCGCGGCTCGACATGCCGGCGCACCCGCGGGTGGAGCGAGTCGAGCGCGCCGAGCTGTTCGCGGCCTACGGCCTTCATGCCGACGACGCGCAGGCGCTGCTGCTCGTGCGGCCGGACGGCTTCGTCGCCTGGCGAGGCGACGGCCTCGACACGACCGCCTGCCAGGCTGCGCTTCACCAGCTGCTGCACGCCGCCTGACCTCTTCCGACCGCCAACGGAGTTCCACCATGCCCACCGTTCCGTTCACGACCCAGGCGCGCGTCCAACGCTTCAAGGATCAGCGCTGGCTGATCGACAAGATCGTAGAGCTGGCCGGTCCCGAGTTCGACCAGACGCGCCTCCACTACTACGCCGCGCCGATGAGTTCCGATTGGGCCGGCGGCGTGATGGGGCTCGCCGGCCAGATCAAGCGCTATGACGACATGACCCGCGAGTTCGCGCGCCTCGCCCGGCGCTACGAGCTTCAGGCGATGGCCGCCGACAGCCAAGGGCACCACGTCACCGCCAGCGACGGCTTCTTCGCCGCTTCGGTGATGTACGGCGCGGCGCAATGGCCGATCTTCGAGAACACCGACCTCAACTACGCGCTCGAGCGCAAGAAGACCGAGTGCTACCAGGCCGCGCCCACCGAACGCTCGGGCGGGATCGGCGCGCATGGCCCCGACGCCGCGCCCGCCACATCGGGCGCGCCACCGCCGTGTCCCGTTCATCGCAGAACCTGACGAGGTTCCGGACACGCGAGAATCGCGCCTCGCTCCCCCCCCCAAGCGCGCTTTCCGCAACGCGGGACCATAGGCAGCCAGCAGCCGGCCGCCCTCGAAGCCGTCAGGGTCGGCTCCGCAGATCCCGCCATTCACGTATGATTGCACCCGGCCGGGACTCGCTGACGGAACGTGTGCTTGACATGGCAGATGTCGTCACCGAAAACCGTGGCGCGGGCACTGCCTGGAGCACGCCGTCGATGCTCCGGTAGATCTGCCGACCGGCCATATGGGCATGAGATGCGGCCTCGTCCGGGTCGAGCACGGGCGCGAAGCAGGCGTCGGTTCCTTCCAGCAGCGCCGACCATTCATCACGGGTGCGTTGCCGGAACAGCGCCTCGAAACGCCGCCTGAGATCGGGCCAGCGCGCCGGATCGTAACCATCGGCGAAATCGGCATCGTCGGCGAGTCCCAGCTTCTCACGGAGCAGCGCATGGAATTTCGGTTCGAGCGAGCCGACCGAGACGAACCGGTCGTCCGCGCAGCGATAGGTCGCGTACCAGTGCGGCCCGTCGAGGATGCTGCGGCCCCGCTCGCTGACGAAATGGCCCGCCGCCTTCAGGCTGAGCAGCAGGTTCATCAGATGGGCGCTGCCGTCGACGATCGCGGCATCGACCACCTGTCCCCGGCCGGTCGAACGCGCGCTCAGGATCGCGGCGAGCAGGCCGACCGCGAGATAGAGCGCGCCGCCACCGAGATCGCCGACCAGGCTGGGAGGGGCCACCGGCGGCGTGCCGGGCTGGCCGGCGTACCAGAGCGCGCCTGACAGCGCGATATAGTTGATGTCGTGCCCGGCGGCCTGCGCCAGCGGACCGTCCTGTCCCCAGCCCGTCATCCGCCCGAACACCAGCGCCGGATTGCGGGCGAGGCAGACGTCGGGACCGAGGCCCAGCCGTTCCATCACCCCGGGCCGCATCCCCTCGATCAGGGCGTCGCCATGCTCGATGAGGTCGAGGACCGCTGCCACGCCGTCGGGCTGTTTCAGGTCGAGCTGGATGAACCGCTTGCCGCGGTCGAGAATCGACGCGCTGCCGAGATCGAGTGCGTCGGGATCGGGCGCGGGCCGGCCCACGACGACGACGTCGGCACCAAGATCGGCAAGCAGCATGCCGCAGAACGGCGCGGGACCGATCCCGGCAATCTCGACGATCCGCACGCCCGCGAGCGGCCCGTGATCCCTCATGCGCCATCCTCTCCCTTGATAGGCTCCAGGCCGGATCGTGGCACGATTCCGTGTCGGCCGAACATGAAGAACAGGAATATCGCGCGACCGAAATGCATTGGACAAGTCGGCCGCGCTTTCCGATCTACGCTCAATAAAATGCCGGTTACGGCGTGCGTGGAGAGGCCCGATGGCGCATATCCTGACCTGCCCGATCTGCCGTGTGCAACCCCGCGCCGCTGCCGCTCGGGAGCATGGATGATGGAGCTGCGCACCCAGCTTCGACGCGCGGCCGCCTATTTCGCGAACCGCGAGGCGCTGGTCCACGGCGATCGTCGCTTCACCTTCGCCGAAGCGTGGTCGCGCGGGGTGCGGCTGGCGAACGCGCTGGCCGATGCCGGCCTCCAGCCCGGCGACAGGGTCGCGACGCTCGAGAAGAATTCGGTCGAGGCGGTCGATATCTTTCTTGCCGCGGCGATCGGCAACTTCGTTCGTGTGCCGCTTTATGCGCGAAACCGGCGCGAGTCCCACGATCACATGATGCGTCACACCGGATGCCGCGTGGCGCTGGTCGACGAGGCGCTGTTGCCTGAGATCGCCGGGCTGGACTCGGAGGTGCCGGGCCTCGACCGCCTGATCGTGCGTGATGCGCGCTACGAAAACTGGCTCGCGCAGGCATCGGACATCGATCCCGATCCGGCGATCGCGCCCGACGACATCCTTGTCATCCGTCACACCGGCGGCACCACTGGCGCGCCGAAGGGCGTAGCCTATACCCATCGTTCCTGGATGACGATCTGCGGCGGATTCCAGGCGGTCGGCCCACGACCGGAACCGGGCGCGACGGTATTGCACGTAGGCCCGCTGTCGCACGCCTCGGGCTTCATGTTCTCGCCCTATTGGGCGATCGGCGGGCGCAACGTCATGATGGAGGCGTTCGACCCTGAAGGCTTCCTCGATATTCTACAGCGGGAGGAGGTCGGTTACGCATTCGTCGCCCCGACGATGCTCAACGCCGTCGTCCATCACGGCAACCCGCATGGGCATGCCTTTCCGAAGCTGAAGTGCCTGCTCAGCGCCTCAGCCCCGATCTCGGAGGCGACGCTACGCAAGTCTTGCGAGATCTTCGGCGACGAGGTGCTACACTCGGCGTACGGACAGACCGAGATATTGCCCGTCACGTCACTCGGGCCGAGAGAATGGTTCGGCCGGACCGAAGGGTCGACACCGCTTCAGTCGGTGGGTCGGGCGATGCCGTTCGTCGATCTGGAGATCCGCGATGCGGACGGGCGCGTGCTCGGACCCGACGAGCCGGGAGAGATCGTCGCAAGGTTCGAGAACGGCCAGATGCAGGGCTTCTGGAACGATCCCGAGGAGACCGCGCAGCGCATGGTCGACGGCTGGGTGAAGACCGGCGACGTCGGCCGGATCGACGCCAACGGCTTCCTCTATCTGCTCGATCGCGCCAACGACCTGATCGTGTCGGGCGGGTACAATATCTACCCCGCCGAGATCGAGAACGTGATCGCCGATCACCCGCTGGTGATCGCCGCCGCCGTGTTCGGCATCCCGCACGAGAAATGGGGGGAGACGCCGCTCGCGCGGGTCGTCGTCGCGCCGGGCACGGTGATCTCCGAACAGGAGATCACCGATCTCGTCAGCCGGCGGCTGGGGTCGTTCAAGAAGCCCGGGCAGGTCGTCTTCACCACCGATCCTCTGCCGCTGAGCAACGTCGGCAAGGTGCTGAGGTCGAAGCTGCGCGAGCCCTATTGGGCCGGCCATGCCAGCCGGATTTCGGGCGCATGACCGCCGACCGTCCCGCCGCATCCCCCGTCACCCCCATGGAACATGCCATCCCGTTCGAGACCATTGTCGTCGAAAAGCGCGGCCCCGCCTGCTGGGTGTGGCTCAACCGCCCGGCGGCGCTGAACAGCCTGACGCTCGAAATGGCGCATGAGCTGGAGGCGGCGATCACGGCCGCCGAGGCCGACCCGGCGGTGCGATCGGTAGTGGTCACCGGGGCAGGACGCGCATTCTGCGCGGGTGCCGATCTTGCGGCGCTCCATGCGCATGGCGGATCGATCGCCGCGCCGCTGGGCGACTTTCTCGCCGAGCTGGGCCGTGTCTTCACGCGGATCGAAGCCTCGCCCCTGCCGACGATCGCATTGGTCAACGGGCTGGCGCTGGCCGGCGGACTGGAACTCGTCCTGTGCTGCGATCTCGTGGTCGCCGCCGACAGCGCGCGATTTGGCGATGCTCACGCGAACTACGGACTGCTGCCCGGCGGCGGCGGCTCGATCCGCCTGCCGCGCAAGATCGGCCCGGCGCGCGCGGCCTGGTTGATGATGACGGGGGAGTTCTTGCCCGCGGCGGACATGGAGCGCGCGGGGCTGGTGAGCCGGATCGTGCCGGGCGACGCGCTGGTCGAGACGGCGCAATCCTTGGTCGAGACGCTCGCCACCAAGAGCTCGCTCGGGCTGGCACGCATGAAGGAACTGGCCGCGATCGCCGACGGCTGTTCGCTGGAGGAAGGCCTGCGCCGCGAACTGGAGATCGTCGCCGACTACGCCACCTCGCACGACCTGCAGGAGGGGCTGACGGCCTTCGCTGAAAAGCGCCAACCGGAGTTCACGGGACAATGAGCGACATCTTCATCGCCGGCGTCGGCATGACGCAGTTCGGCAAGCAGCTCGATCGCAGCCTGAAAGGTCTGTCGGGCGATGCCGTGGCGCAGGCGTTCGCCGATGCCGGCTGCGGGCCGGCGGATATCGACGCGGTGTTCTTCGGCAATTGCGTCCAGGGCCATATGGAAGGGCAGGACATGATCCGCGGCGAGCTGGTGGCGCGCGCGGTCGGCATCCAGGGCGTGCCCGTCGTCAACGTCGAGAACGCCTGCGCCACCGCCTCGACCGCGGTGCACATGGCGAGTGCCTATGTCCGCTCGGGCGCGGTCGATGTCGTGCTGGCGCTGGGCGCGGAAAAGATGTGCTCGCCCGACAAGGCGCTGATGTTCAGCGCGTTCGACGGCGCGTGGGACGTGCATGAGACGGCGCGCAACCGCGATATCCTGCTGGCGATGGGAGAAGGCGTCGCCGTGCCGGAGGGATCGGTATCGACGCAGCCCTACAGCGTCTTCATGGACATCTATGCCGCGATGTCGCGCGCGCACATGAAGACCTACGGCTCGACGCAGGCGCAGATCGCGGCGGTCTCCGCGAAGAACCACATGCATTCGGTCAGCAACCCGCTGGCGCAGTACCGGATACCCTACACCGTGGAGGCGGTGCTGGCGGCGCCGCCGATCGTCTTTCCGCTGACGCTGCCGATGTGCTCGCCGATCAGCGACGGGGCGGCGGCCGCGGTGATCTGCAACGCCGCCGGGCTGCGCAAGCTGACCGCTTCCGGCGGGCGGGCGATCCGCATCCTCGCCTCGGTGTTGCAGACGAGCTCGGAACGCAGCCCGTATGATTACGACCGGCACGTCACCCGGCTCGCCGCCACGCGCGCCTATGCGGCGGCGGGGGTCGATCCGGCGGATGTCGATGTCGCGGAAGTGCACGACGCGACCGCGATGGGCGAGATCATCGAGATCGAGGCGCTGGGCCTCGTGCCACCCGGCGAGGGCGGCGTCGCGGCGGAGCGCGGCGATACCGTCATCGGCGGCCGCATTCCGGTGAACCCGTCGGGTGGCCTCGAATGCAAGGGCCACCCGATCGGCGCGACCGGCCTCGGCCAGATCTACGAACTGGTCGCGCAATTGCGCGGCGAGGCGGGCGCGCGGCAGGTGGACGGCGCCCGGATCGCGGTCGCGCAGAACGGCGGCGGGGTGCTGGGGGTGGAGGAGGCCGTGGTCGCGGTCACCGTCCTCGGCCGATAGGGAGCGAAGAGCATGGATTTCCTGCCCGGTGACGAACAGCGGATGGCCGTCGAGAGCGTCCGCCGCTTCCTCGACGACAAGCTCGAACCCGAGATCCGCGCGCATGGCCCCGGCTTCATCCCGCGCGACCTGATGCGGCGATGGACCGGCGAGCTGACCCGGTTCGGCCACATCGCGGCGCCGCACGACGAGGAATGGGGCGGCCTCGACATGGGGTGGCTGACGCATCTCATGATCTTCGAGGAAATCGTCTATTCCTCGCTCGACGTCGCCATTCCGGGCTTCATCAACGCGGTCGGTGCCGAGCTGATCCGGCGCAGCGCCTCGCCCGAACTCCAGCGGCGCTACCTGCCCGGCCTGATCGCGGGCGAGCTGTTCGTCTCGATGGGCATTTCCGAACCCGATGTCGGCTCGGACGTGGCGGCCGTGAAGACGCGCGCGGTGCGCGACGGCGACCATTGGGTCATCAACGGCGAGAAGACGTGGATCACCAACGGCGCCTATTCGGACGTGCTCGTCTGCACCTGCCGCACCGGCGAAAACGAGATCAGCCATATCCTGATCGACCGCGCCGAAAGCCCGTACGAGGTGCGCGACATCGAGAAGATGGCGCTGAACGGCCAGTCGACCGCGCAGATCTTCCTCACCGACTGCCGCGTGCCGGTCGGCAACATGCTGGGCCAGCCCGGCGACGGGCTGCGCAACACGCTGAAGGTGTTCGAGATCGCGCGCTGCCACATGGCGATGTGGAGCATCGGCATCGCCCGTCGCGCGCTGGACGAGGCGATCGCCTACGCGAAGGAGCGCACGCAGCATGGCCGCAAGATCGCCGGGCATCAGCTCATCGCCGAGAAGCTCGCCACCATGGCGACGCAGATCGACGCCGCGCGGCTGCTGACGCACCGCGCGATCTCGCTGGTCGATGCCGGCGTCCGTGCGGAAACCGAATGCGCCATGGCCAAATGGTATGCGACCGAAATGGCGATCGGCGTGACCCGCGACGCGCTCCAGATCCACGGCGGCAACGGCGTGACGCGCGAGTTCATCGTCGAGCGGCTGGTGCGGGAGGCGATCATCTGCCCGATCCCCGACGGCACGACCGAGATCCAGAAGCTCATCATCTCGCGCGCGCTGACCGGCGTCGGCGCGTTCCGCTGACGGGAGCACGATCATGACCGAAGAACTTCGCTACGACGGCCGCGTCGTGATCGTCACCGGGGCGGGCGGCGGGCTGGGGCGCCAGCATGCGCTGATGTTCGGCGCGCGGGGTGCGCGCGTCGTCGTCAACGATCTGGGCGGGGGACAAACCGGCGGCGGAGGTTCGTCCGCCGCCGCCGACAAGGTGGTGGAGGAAATCCGCGCCGCCGGGGGAGAGGCGGTCGCGAACCACGATTCCGTCACCGATGGCGCGCGTGTCGTCGCGACCGCGCTCGACGCGTTCGGCACGGTCGATGTCGTCGTCAACAACGCCGGCATCCTGCGCGACGTCAGCTTCCACAAGATGACCGATCAGGACTGGGAGCTGCTGCAGGACATCCACCTGAACGGCACGTGCGCCGTCACCCGGGCGGCGTGGCCGGTGCTGCGCGAGAAGGGCTATGGCCGGATCGTGATGACCACCTCGGCGGCGGGCATCTACGGCAATTTCGGCCAGGCGAACTATGCGGCGGCGAAGCTCGGCATCGTCGGCCTCGCCAACGCGCTGGCGGAGGAGGGGCGAGCCAAAAACATCCATGTCAACACGATCGCGCCGATCGCGGCGTCGCGGATGACCGAGACGGTGTTCCCGAAGGAACTGCTCGATCGTCTGCGACCCGAAGCGATCAGCCCGCTGGTCGGCTGGCTGGCACATGAGGCCTGCGCGGAAACCAAGGGCCTGTTCGAGGTCGGTGCCGGCTATATCGCGAAGCTGCGCTGGGAGCGTTCGCACGGCCATCGTTTCGGTGGCACGACCGATTTCACACCCGACGATGTGGCGCGTCACTGGGCCGGGATCACCGACTTTACCGACGCCGAGCACCCAACCACGATGAACGAAAGCCTGACCGCCGTTCAGCGGACGGCATGACGACGATCCAGGACATGAGCCGAGGGAATAGATCGCCCGCGCATTGAATTGGACGGCGCGCACGAGGCAGGTGATCCTGCCTCGACAAAAATACAGACAATATGGAGAGGGGCTATGAAATACTGGCTGCTGACGTCTGCCGCCTTGGTTTCGGCAGGGCCGGCACATGCGCAAGAGGCGCCGGCACCGACTGCCGCCGAAGCCGGACCACAGGGGCAAGCGCCTGCGCAGACCGGGGCCGATGCTCCCGCGCCACCGGCGGCCCGGACGCCTGCACCGGCGGGAACCGCAGCGCCTGCATCGAGCGCCACCGAAGCACTGTCCGAAGACATCGTCGTGACCGCCACCAAGAAGGGTTATGGGGAGAGCGTGCAGAACGTGCCGGTCGCGGTGACGGCGTTCGGCGAGGCTCAGCTCGACGCGAAGTTCGTCCAGAACCTTCAGAGCCTCAGCTACGACGTGCCCAACGTGCAGCTCGACGGCGTTGGGACCGCGCCGGGATATGCCAATTTCACCATTCGCGGTCTCGGCATCAACAGCACCATCCCGTCTATTGATCCCACCGTCGGCGTCTTCGTCGACGGCATCTATCTGGGCATCAACGCGGGCGTCGTGCTCGATAACTTCGACCTCGAGGGGGTGGAGGTGTTGCGCGGACCGCAGGGGCTGCTGTTCGGCCGCAACGTGACGGGCGGCGCGGTGGTGATGCGTACGACACGTCCGAGCTTCACGTTCCGCGCCAACGCCAAGGCTTCGGTCGAGACCGGCCTGAAGAAGACCGTCAGCGGTATGGTGACGGGGCCGCTGATCGACGACGTGCTGGCGGCCAAGCTGGCGGTCTATTACAGCGACGACGACGGCTGGTTCCGTAATCGCTTCGACGGTCGGAGTTTTGGCAGGTCGCGCGACATCATTGTCCGCCCCGCGCTCTCCGTCAAAGGCGGGGACGATTTCCGCATGGACATCCGCTACGAACACGGCGACGTCGATGGAGACGGGGCGCCGGTCCAGAGTCACGCGGTACTCCCGCGTGACACGTTCGCGCTGTCGATTGATTTTCCGGGCTTCTACAAGGCGATCTGGAACCAGGCGATCGTCGAAACCAATGTCGATGTCGGCTTTGGCGACGGTGTCATCACGAACATCTCGGGCTACCGCCAGTTCCGCTCGAGAACCGCGACCGACATCGATGGCACGCCGCAGTCATTCTTCAACGGTTTCTTCAACATCGCTCAGAAACAGCTCAGTAACGAGCTGCGCTATGCCGGTAAGTTCGGCTCTGTGGAAGTGACGACCGGCCTGTATTATTTTACACAGGATCTGGCCTATGCCGAGCGGCGCAACCTTCTCGGCAACAGCCGCATCGTTTCGGGGGGCGGGACTCAGGACCAGACGACATGGGGCATCTTTGCGTCCGCCGACTGGCATTTCGCGGACACGCTGACGTTCAATCTCGGTGGTCGCTATAGCTGGGAGCGCAAGGCCGTGCGCATCTCGACCCTGCGTGCCGACGGCTGCGACCTCGACACGCTGCGCTGCGCGACGAACTTCGTCGACAGCAACGACTGGAAGAGCTTCACACCGAAGGTCGGGCTGCAATGGAAGCCCGATGACCAGACGCAGGTCTATGGCTTGTATACGCGTGGCTTCCGCAGCGGTGGCTATAACCTGCGCAACACCGATCTTGGCGTGCCGCCCGGCCCCTTCGATCAGGAGGTCCAGGACAGTTTCGAGATCGGGACGAAGAAGCAGTTCGGACGCAGCCGGCTGAACCTGGCAGCCTTTCATAACCGGATGAAGGACCTCCAGCGCGAGATCAACCTGCCCGGCCCGCTGGGCGTCAGCCAGGTGATCCGCAACACCGCCGACGCGACGATCCAGGGCGTGGAGGCGGAGGGTCAGTTCTTCATCCTGCCCAACCTCGTCCTGTCCGGGCAGCTCGGCTATGTTCACGGCCAGTATCGCAACGTCCGCTTCGACATCAGCGGCGACGGCGTCATCAACGGCATCGATCGCGACCTGAAGCTGCCGCGGCTGTCACCCTGGACTTATGGCGCCGGGCTGACCTACGATCAGGCGCTGGGCGCGCTGGGGAGCGCGACCGCACGCGTGGATTTCACCCATCGCGACACCGCCCGGTTCACCGACAACAATGTCGGCTTTCTGCCTGCTGCGGACATGCTCGATGCGAGCCTCACCTATAACGCCGCGAGCCGCAAATGGCGCCTCTCGGCCTACGCCCGCAACTTGCTGAACGAAGTGACTTATGGTGGCGATACGCCGCTCACCGTCGCGTTCGGCGGACCGGGCGCCAGCCTGTCGCCGCTTAACAAGGGGAGGGTCATCGGCGGCGAGTTCGCGCTGAACTTCTAGCCGTTCGTCGCCGGCGCCTCGCTCCGCGGCGCCGGCGTCCAGGCCTCGCGGACGCGGGCGATCAGATCCCGCGCTGCCGGCTTGATCGGCCAGCGCGCGCGGGCGGCATAGGCCAGCACCAGCGGCTCCAGCAGTCCGGTATCGGGCAGCGCGACGAACCCATCGCGGAACCAGCGGCCGGCGGTGAAGGCTTTGGCCACCAGCCCGACGGTGTCGGTCGCGGCGACGATCTGCCGCGCCAGCGGGAAATAGTCGGTCATGTGCACCCGATCCTCCGGGCGCTGACCGTCCTGCTCGTAGAGTTGCTGGATGATCGGCGTATAGGGTTCGGACGACGACGGCACGACGAAATCGAACTGCGTCAGCGCCCGCTTGTCGATCGAATGCCTTGTCAGGATCGGGTGCTCCCTGCGCACGAACGGAAGGATCTCGATCGTCGCGATGCGATCGCACTTGAACTGCGGCCAGCCGGAAAACGCGGCCTCCAGCCCGAATGCGACGTCGATGTCACCGCGCGACAGCAACTGCACCGCCCGCTCGCTGTTACCGGAGACGGTTTCGAAGCGCACGCCGGCATGTCGTTTCAGGAGCGCGATCGCCGGCCCCGTCATCAGCCAGTCGATCGATCCGGGGAAAAGGCCGATGCGAAGCTGCCCCGCGAACGGGTCGGCGCCCCGGTCGCGCTCGCCGAACAGGTCTGCGGCATCCGCCAGCAGCCGTGCCGCCCGGTCGATGAAATCGCGACCCTCCGGCGTCATCGCCACGCCGCGCGACGTCCGGTTGAAGATCGCGAAGCCGAGTTGCTGCTCCAGATCGGCGACGCTCTTGGTGATCGCCGACTGCGTAACCCCGACCGCCTTGGACGCACCCGAGAAAGACCCGACGCGGGCCACGGCCACCGCATATCTCAGACGGGAATCCAGCACGGACGGATTCTACGCCGGCCCCGTCTCGTCGCGCAACAGGTCGACACCGTGGCCGGCGCCCCGAAGCGTCGTCGCCGTGCAACGCCGCGCCCCAGGCCGGTGCCCGGGATGATCGGAACATGGCCACGCCGCGGGATTGCCTTAGACTGGCGTGATGCGCGATCTGACCCCGCTCATCATCTTCGCCCGCGTCGCCGATATGGCGAGCTTCACCAGGGCCGCCGAAAGCCTCGGAATGCACAAGGGGCGTGTGTCCACCGCGGTGCGTGACCTGGAAGCGACGGTCGGCGTCCGGTTGCTCCATCGCACCACGCGTGCGGTTCATCTGACCGACGACGGTCGCGCTTTCCATGCGCGTGCCATGGAATTGCTCGCCGAGGCGGAAGGTCTGGACGCCATGTTCACGCAGCACGGCGGCACGGTGCGCGGCCGGTTGCGCGTCGATGTGCCGACCGAACTGGCCCGCGCGATGCTGATCCCGGCGCTGCCGGCGCTGCTCGCCGCCCATCCCGGACTGGAACTTGAAATATCCAGCACCGATCGGCGCGTCGATATCGTGCAGGAAGGGTTCGATGGCGTGTTGCGGGTCGGGACGATCGGCGACGACAATCTGATCGCACGGCCGCTCGGCGCGCTGCGCATGGTGAACGCCGCCAGTCCCGCCTATCTCGCGCGATATGGCACACCCCTGACGCCGGACGATCTCGTCCGTCAGGGCCATCGGATCGTGCATTATGCACCAGCTCTGGGGACGAGGAGCTTCGGTTGGGAATATCCCGACGGCGACGGCTATGCGACCCTCGGCCTGCCGGGTGACGTCAGCGTCAACAATGTCCAGACGTATCATGCCGCCGGGCTGGCGGGCATCGGGCTGATCCAGGCGGGTCTCGCAGCGATGCAGCCGCTCTTCGACAGTGGCGAGATGGTCGAAATCCTGTCTGCCTATCCGCCGGAACCGTTGCCGGTCTGGTTCGTGGTGGCCCACCGCCGCAATCTGTCGGCCAAGATGCGCGCGTTTCTGGTCTGGGTCGAAACCACGATGCAGCCCTACCTCTGACCGGATTGTTTCTGGCATCAATAACAGTGCGTTTTTCGTCCGCCGGTTTATCGCGAAGGCGGGGAACAGTATTTCCTTCGTCACGGCAGGATCCGATCGGTTCGATCGACGGCGTCCGCCAGACGGAAGGAAACGGTTTCATGGCCATCAACCACCAACAGCTGCTGATCGCTGGCGCATGGACGCCGGCGTCGGACGGCGCGACCTATGAATCGCTTGACCCCTATTCGGGCGAACCGGCGACCCGTGCCGCCGCCGCGACCGTCGCGGATGTCGATCGCGCCGCCGACGCCGCGCACAAGGCGTTCGCCGGCTGGGCCGCGCTGCCGCCCAGCCGGCGCCGCGCCTATCTGCTCGCCGCCGCCGACGCGCTGGAAGCGCGCAAGGACGAGATCAGCGCCGCCGTCACCGCCGAGATGGGCGGCCCGGCCGCCTGGGGCGAATACAATGCCCGGATCATGGAGGAGAAGCTGCGCTACGCCGCCGGCGCCGCCTATGAGGGGCTGACCGGCGAGGTGATCCCGTCGGAAAATACGAACCGCACCAGCGTCGCGATCCGCAAGCCGGCCGGCGTCGTGGTCAGCATCGTGCCGTGGAACGCGCCGGTTCTCCTGATGGCCGCCTCGGTCCCCGCCGCACTGATCCTCGGCAACACCGTCGTCATCAAGGCGTCGGAGCAGACCCCGCGCACCCACGGCCTGGTCGCCCAGTGCTTCGAGGATGCGGGCTTCCCGGCCGGCGTCGTCAATTTCATCACCAACGCGCCCAAGGACGGGCCGGCGATCGTCGATGCGCTGATCGCGCACCCGGCCGTGCGGCGCATCCACTTCACGGGATCGACCAGGGTCGGCAAGATCATCGCGGAGAAAGCGGCGAAATATCTGAAGCGGGTGGTGCTGGAACTGGGCGGCAAGGCGCCGTTCATCGTCCTGAAGGACGCCGACCTCGATCGCGCGGTCAATGCCGCGGTGTTCGGCTCGTTCGCCAATTCGGGCCAGGGCTGCATGTCGACCGAGCGGATCATCGTCGAGCGTCCCATCGCCGAGGAGTTCACCCGCCGGCTGGCGGCCGCGGCAAAGAAGCTCAAGGTCGGCGACCCGCGCGCGAGCGACACCATCCTCGGCCCCGTCATCAACGATGCGTCGGTCGGGCACCTGACCGGGCTGGTCGACGACGCGGTGGCCAAGGGTGCCGGGCTGCTCGCCGGCGGCACCGTGCAGGGCCGCTGCTTCGCCGCCACCGTGCTGGCCGGCGTGACCGCGGACATGCGCGTCTTCCGCGAGGAATCGTTCGGTCCGTTCGCCTCGATCGTCACGGTCGATAGCGCGGAGGAGGCGCTGCGCGTCGCCAACGACAACGATTACGGCCTGACCGGCGCGATCTTCAGCCGCGACGTGACGTTGGCACTCGACATGGCGAAGCGGCTCGACACCGGCATGGCGCACATCAACGCGGTGACGCTCGACGACGAAGCGCAGGCGCCGTTCGGCGGCGTGAAGGACAGCGGCTACGGTCGATCGGGTGCGATGGTCGGGCTGGAGGAACTGACCGAGATCCAGTGGATCACGATCGAAGGAACGCAGGCACCGCGCTATCCGTTCGGGGAATAGCTCGAACGCTTGCGACCCCTTCCGCGCCGGCGCATCTCTTGCCAACGCGCATGGCGGGATCGATACCGGCCCTCAAGGCAATGGCGCACGCGCGGCATATTCGGGAGACGTCACATGGCGAAACCGGCAATCGTTCCCGCTCACGGCTTCCGGGGCGAAGCGGCGCCTTGGGCCAACCCGGAAATGTCGGGCCGGATGGACGCGCGCAAGACCATCCGCCTCGACGCGAGCCATGCTTCGCTGGCCTTTCGGCGCGACGCGGTGACGGGCCTGATCGACGATGCCGCCAGCGCCTTGTCCTGACACACAAGCGACGAATGGACGAACGATGACCGGACAGACCTGGGAGCGTGTGCCGATCGACGCGCAGAGCGTCGAGGCGCCGCTGTCGCAGGCGGCAGTGTTCCTCGTGGTGGCGGTCGAGCCGGACGATCGGGCGCTGGCGCACGTGCGCGAGACGCTGGCGACGGTCGACGACCTCATCAAGACGGTGGGCTTTCGCGATCTGGCCGGCCGGTTGTCGTGCGTGGTCGGCGTGGGCCATGACATCTGGAGGCGACTTGCGAAGACCGCACAGATGCCGGCGGAGCTGCATCCGTTCAAACCGATCGTGGGCGCCAAGCATCAGGCTCCCGCCACGCCGGGCGATCTGTTGTTCCATATCCGCGCTGAGCGGGTCGATCTGTGTTTCGAGTTCGAACGGCTGCTGCTGGCGGCGCTCGGTGAGGCGGTGCGGGTCGTGGATGCTGTGTCCGGGTTCCGCTATTTCGACGCACGCGACCTGCTCGGTTTCGTCGATGGCACCGCCAATCCCGCCGGTCACGACATTCCGGCCGCCGCGCTGGTAGGCGAGGAAGACCCGGATTTCGCCGGCGGCAGCTATGTCGTGGTGCAGAAATACCTGCACGACATGACGGGCTGGAACGCGGCGGGAGCAAGCGCACAGGAAGAGATCATCGGCCGGACCAAGGTCGATAACGTCGAGCTCCCCGATGCCGGCGCGGACGCGCAGAAATCGCACAAGACCCTCAGCACGATCGTCGATGAGGATGGCACCGAGCACGACATCCTGCGCGACAACATGCCGTACGGCGATCCCGCGCGCGGCGAGTTCGGCACCTATTTCATCGGCTATTCGCGACGCCTTTGGGTGATCGAGAAGATGCTCGAGCGGATGTTCGTCGGCGATCCGCCCGGCCGCCATGACCGGCTGCTGGACTTTTCCACGCCGAAGACGGGGACGACATTCTTCGCGCCGTCGCGGCGTGTCCTCACCGGGCTGTGCGGCGGCTAACCGCGATGGTCGGCGACGATCGCCTCGCCTAGCGTCAGGGTTTCGGCGATCAGTGCTGGCGCGACGGGCGGCGCACCTGTCGTGTCCGCCATCCCGATGATGGTCTTGCACAGCGTGTGAAAGCGCACGATCCGCTCGGCATCCTGTTCGTCGAGACTGCCCAGATGCGCGCTCAGCGCGTCGTAAACCGCCGCCAGTTCGCCGTGATAGGTGAGCGGAAAGATCGCGATGGGGCCGTCCGCTGTGCCGGCCTTGCCGAACTGCAGGTCGAGCAGATGGCGAAGCACGGCGACCTCGGCGACCAGGCCGGTCATCATCGCGCGCCGCGTTTGACGCGACGAGCGCCGGGCGAGCAGGTAATGCCCCACGCCGCCCGCCAGCGATCCCACCAGCGCCGCGACGATCGCCGTTACGTTCACCATCGACCGGTCTCTCTTGCACCCGCCACGTCAGAACACCGCCGCGATCATCGTCAGCAGATTATCGACGAACCGTCGCGGCAGCGAACGCGCCGCGATGCCGCCGTGGTCGATCTCGATCGCATCCGCGAGCCACGCGCGCTGATGCGCGGCGACCCGTTCGGCGAGGTCGGTTGAATCGAACAGGATGTTGTTCTCGAAATTGAGGTCGAGGCTGCGGCGGTCCATGTTGGCGGAACCGACCAGCCCGAGCGATCCGTCGGCGATCAGCGTCTTGGCGTGGAGCAGGCCGCCGCGATATTCGAAGATGCGCACGCCGGCCTTCGCCAGCACCGGGTAATAGGCTCGGCTGATCGCGCCGACGATGCGGTTGTCGTTGCGGCGGGGGAAGATGATACGCAGCGCGACCCCCCGCCGCGCCGCCGCCACGATTGCGCCGATCAGCGGCGGATCGGGGGCGAAATAGGGCGTGGTGATCGTCACCGTCTCGCGCGCAGCCGCCAGCACGGCGACGAACAGATCGGTCATGGTCCCGCGCGACGACAGAGGCCCCGTCCCGACCGCGATGGCCGGAAAGCCGTCGGGCAGCGGCGACGGCGGCGGCTTACATTCCGCACGCCGACCACCGGGTCGAGGCGGTCGAGGTGCGGTTCGGCGATACCACCGTGCCCGGCTGGTTCCACCTGCCCCCCGGCTATGCCGAGGGCACTAAGCTGCCCTGCCTCGTCATGGTCAGCGGCATGGACGCGTTCAAGGAGTTGCAGATCGGCGGCTCGGCCGACCGCTTCCTGCGCCGCGGCTTTGCGATTCTGATGCTCGACGGCCCCGGCCAGGGCACGTGCCTCACCCGCGGCATCTGGTACGATCCCGACCGTCAGGGCGCGCTGGGCACGAGCGCGTTCGACGCCGCGGCGGCTCGGCCGGAGGTGGACCCCGAGCGGATCATGATGTGGGGCCTGTCGTTCGGTAGTTTCTGGGCGACGCAGATGGCGGCGGCGGAGCCGCGCTTCGCGGCACTGGCGGTGATGTACACCAACTTCCAGCCGCGCAACTGGGCGATCTTCCAGATGGCGGCGCCCACGTTCCGGCAGCGCTTCATGTACATGACGGGCTCCGCCGACGAGGAGGCGCTGGAGCGGATCATGGACCGGATGGACGTGTTCCGGATCAGCCGCGAGCTCAAGATGCCGTGTTTCGTCATGTCGGGCGAGGACGACTCGCTGACCGATGCGGCCTGCACGATCGAGCATCTGAACAACGTCCCGGGGCCCAAGACGCTGGTGATGTATGCTGGCGAGGAGCACGGCATGGGCGGCTCGCGCTCATCGCAGCTCGGCACGCCGTTCTTCCCGCTGATCGCCGACTGGCTCGCCGACCGCGCCGCGGGCAAGCCGCTGGAGTCGACCTACAACGTCGTCGATACGCTGGGGCAGATGCACTCAGAGCCTTGGGGCGAAGCCCGCGTCCACCAGCATGGCGCGCCGCTCGGCGTCGACCAGCTCTGGTCCGACGAGCCGCCGGTCGGACTGGCCTAAGCTAGCGCTTTCCGTACCGCCAGCATCGGGAGAGAACCGCCATGACCATTCGCGTCCTGCAAACCGGCCTTCATCCGGAGCGCGTCGATTTCGATACGCCCGAGTTCAAGCGATTCGAGGGGTTGACTGAGGACAAGCTGCGGCAGGCGAACGACGGCAACGTCGCCATGCTGCGCCAGGCGGGCTTCGAGGTCGTCAACGTCCTCATCAGGAACGGCGATACGCCCGAGGATGTCGTCGGCAGGGCCGTGGAACAGGGACCGTTCGACGCCCTGCTGATCGGCGCGGGGGTGCGGCTCGTCGCCGACAACACGCTGCTGTTCGAGGGGCTGGTGAACCTACTCCACGCCGCTTACCCGAACGCACGTTTCGTGTTCAACCAGGCGGCGGTCACATCGCCCGACGATATAAACCGCTGGTTCGAAGGCCCCGAAGCCAAAGCGCCGTTGCGTTAGCCGTTCCCACAACAGCGTGTTTGGGTGAGTTTCGGGAACGGGTTCTCTTTCCCGATCAACCATCCCATGCGAGACGGGATCGCAAGACCTTAGGGTGTCATTCCGCCCTCAACCGTACCCGGCCGCGAGCGGCGCATTTTTCAACAGCCCCGGCCGTTTTCTGAACAGCGGTAATGCGCCGGGTTGTTCTTGCGATCTGCCCGGCATAGGGGAGGGGGGTATATGGCTCATCTCTCCGGTTCCAACGCCGACCTGATCGCACGCGTGCGTCGTATCGCCGGCCAAGTCGGGGCCGTCGAACGCGGCCTCACGTCAGGCGACTCCTGCGCGACGGTTCTGCACTTGGTCGCGGCCGTCCGCGGCGCGGTGAACGGGCTGATGGACGAAATTATCGCCGAACACCTGGAAGCGCACGTTGCTCGGTCGGGGCTGACGGACGAGGAGCGCGCCCACGGAGCCGACGAGCTGCTGGCGGTGATCCGCCGTTACGCCAAGTAGGATTGTGCTCGATGCCTACCGCTTCCGAAATCGACCGCTTTGCCCACGATCACGTTTTCCTGGGCAGCTCGCACGACGAGAACGCCCGCCGAACCCTGTGGGTGGTCGCACTCACAGCCGTGATGATGGTCGGCGAAATCATCGCCGGATACCTGACCGGCTCGATGGCGCTGCTCGCGGACGGGTTCCACATGGCGACGCACGCCGGCGCGCTCTCGGTCGCTGCGGCGGCTTATGCGTATGCCAAGCGTCACGCGCGCAACCCGGCCTATAGCTTCGGCACCGGCAAGGTTGGCGACCTCGCCGGTTTCGCCTCGGCCATGGTGCTCGGCCTGATCGCGCTCGGGATCGGGGTGGAATCGGTGCTGCGCCTGTTTCAGCCCATCACGGTCGCATTCGGGGAGGCCACGATCATTGCCGTCGTCGGCCTAGGTGTGAACATCGCCAGCGCCTTTCTGCTCTCGAGCGGTCACCACCATCACGGGCACGGGCCCGGGCACGATCATCACCACGGGCACGATCATGCGCACGCCCACGGCTCTCACGGCGGCGACAACAACCTCCGCTCGGCCTATGTTCATGTCCTCGCCGACGCGCTCACCTCGGTCCTCGCCATCGCGGCGCTGCTCGCCGGCCGGTATCTCGGCTGGGTCTGGATGGACCCGGTCATGGGGATCGTCGGCGCGGTCGTCATCGCCCGCTGGTCATGGAGCCTGATGCGCGACACGGCCGCCGTCCTGCTCGATCGCACCGACGCGCATGTCGCCGACGAGGTGCGCGAGCTGGTCGAAGCTCCCGGCGACGCCCGAGTGACCGACCTGCACGTCTGGAAGGTCGGACCGGAAGCGCACGCGGCGATCGTCAGCGTCGCCGGCGTTCGGAATGGCGAGCTGGTCCGCCAGCGGCTCGCGCCGGTTCACGAGCTGGCGCACCTCACGGTCGAGGTGCGCTGATGCTCTACCTGCTTCTCAAGGCCGGCATATCGGCCGTCATCATCGTCGCCGTGTCGGAGATCGCCAAGCGCAGCCCCGGTTTCGGCGCGCTGATCGCCTCGCTCCCGCTCGTCTCGGTGCTGGGCATGATCTGGCTCTGGCGCGACACGCACGATCGGGCGCGCATGGCGGCCCATGCCGGCGCGACCTTCTGGTACGTGCTGCCGTCCTTGCCGATGTTCCTACTCATTGCGGCGATGCTCAACCGCGGCGCGCCGTTCTGGCTGGCGCTCGCCTCGGGGTGTCTCCTCACGGTTGCGCTCTACCTCGCGATGACGTGGGTGGGGCCGCGCTTCGGGCTCCAGCTCTAAGCGAGCCCGGACAAGCGAAGCGCGACGCCCGCCGCAGCGCACGCGCCTAAGGTCGGGATCACGCCCGACTTGAACCGGAACATCGCGACCAGGGCCGCGACGGTCAACGCTAGCGCGGCCGGGTCGAGGGTGGACAACACCGGCACGTCCAGCGTCCTGCCGGCGATCGGCAGGGCGCGGACTTGGTGAAACAGGGTGTGGAGCGCGAACCACACCGCCAGATTGAGCACCACGCCGACCACGGCTGCGGTGATGGCGGCGAGCGCGGCCGACAGCGCCTTGTTACCGCGCAGCTTCTCGATGAACGGCGCGCCCAGGAAGATCCAGAGGAAGCAAGGCACGAACGTCACCCAGGTCGTGAGCAAGCCCCCCAAGGTGGCGGCGAGCAGCGGGGGCAAGCCGGTCGCTTGCCGGAACGCGCCCATGAAGCCGACGAACTGCGTCACGATGATCAGCGGCCCCGGCGTCGTCTCCGCCATGCCAAGTCCGTCCAGCATCTCGCCGGGACGAAGCCAGCCGTAGTTTTCGACGGCCTGCTGAGCGACATAGGCGAGCACGGCGTAAGCGCCCCCGAACGTCACCACCGCCATCTTGGAGAAGAACAGCGCGATCTGCGTGAACACATTGCCCGGTCCGACTGACGCGAGCAGCGCCGCAATCGGCGCGAGCCACAGCGCGAGGAGCGCACCGCTGATCCGGAGCGACCATGCGAGGCTGGGGCGGGCGTGGTCGGGGACGTGCTCGCCAAGCGCGGTTTCGGCATCGCGGACGATCTTGCCGCCCGATGCACCGTGGCTGCCCCCGCCCATGAAGGCGGGGTGGCGTGCGCGCCCGCCAAGGAAGCCGGCGATGGCGGCCGCAAGAATGATGATCGGGAAAGGAACGCCAAGGAAGAAGATCGCCACGAACGATGCCGCCGCGATCCCGCGCATGACGTTGTTCTTCAGCGCGCGCGAGCCGATGCGCACGACGGCCTGAAGCACGATCGCGAGCACGGCGGCCTTCAAGCCGAAGAACAGCGCCTCAACAAAGGGGACGTTGCCGAACAGCGCATAGACCCAGCTCAGCGCCATGATCGCGACCAGGCCGGGGAGCACGAACAGCGCGCCAGCGACAAGCCCGCCCTTGGTCTTGTGGAGCAGCCAGCCGATGTAGATGGCGAGCTGCTGCGCCTCGGGGCCGGGCAGCAACATGCAATAGTTGAGCGCGTGAAGGAACCGCTCCTCGCCGATCCATCGCCGCTCCTCGACCAGCACGCGGTGCATCATCGCGATCTGGCCGGCCGGGCCGCCGAAGCTTAAGGCGGCAACCTTGGCCCAGACCCGCAGCGCTTCGCCGAAGGGGATGCCGTGATCCCGCGGGCTCGGGCCTGCGATCGGCGCGGTCGCGGTCGCCTCCATCGTCATTCTCCTCGTCGCCTGGTGAAGTGGGCGTAGAAGCCGTCGAGCGCGCCCGCGCCTCGCGCGAGCCGGTCGGGGTCGTCGGGCGTGGCGGCGCATATCCCCTCGATCAGCGCGCTGACGCCGGCCGTCTCCGGCCGGCCGAACTTGTCGTCGGCGATGTCGAGGTCGTGGATGATCTCCGACAGCGCGACGAGCGCCGGGTCGCCGTCGAGCCCTCGGCGGAACACCAGCGTCTCGAAGGTGCAGCGGTCGCCTTCGTGCGTGAACTCGGCGTCCGCCATGTCGAAGCGCAGCTCGCCGGGCTCGGGGGCGTAACCCTTGCCCTCCACGAACTTGAAGGTCGCGTCCGGGTCGATGAAGCGCCGGATCAACCACGCTGACGCGATGCGGTCGACGTGGATGTGGACGCGCGTGACCCAAGTGCGCCCGCGAAGCTCGGCCTGGGCCAGCTCGGGCGCGCCCGGCCCGGTCACGTCGGGGTGCTGGCCCGCCCGGGCTTCCGCCGGGGCAAGCGCCGCCTCGGCCGTTTGCCGCCCGTGCGCGCCGAAGAAGTCGATCGCGGCGATCTCGTCCAGCCGGCGGCGCAACCGGCGAACCTCGCCGGGGGGAACATACTCGCCTTCCGCCAAGGTCCGCGCCTCGCGCGCCAGCTCCTCGTAATCGGCATCGCGCGCCGCGTCGAAAGTTCCGCGAAGCTCGGGGTCACCGATGCCACCTACCAGCCGCGCCTCTAGGATCAGCGCCTCGCCGCCATTGTCGGCAATCTCGCGGTGCAAATCCTCGAACAGCGCGCGAGTGTCGGCGCGGTTGGGGAGCGCGTGGACCGCGTTCTTGAGCGGCGCGGCCCCGATCGCCTGCAAACGCCGCCACACCTTCACCCGCAAATAGGCGGGCTTGGCGGGAAGCTGCGGGATCAACAGCAACCAAGGGCTGGGTTCGGCGTTCGTCATAACTGTATCATCCGGATTTTGGAGTGTAACGGTTGCATCATCGTTCATGCAACCATAGACATACTTGGGTTGGCGAACGCGCGAGGAGAGGGCGATGTCACGTCTGACCGGGACCATGCTGGCGCTGCTCGTCTCGGGCGGGATCGCTCCTACCGCGGCGCACGCGCAGCGCGGGGAGACCGTCGCGTTGCGCGAAGCCTATCCGTGCCGGCGCTGATGATAGGAGAGATTGGATGATGAAACCCCTTCTGGCCGGCGTTCTCGCCGCGCTCGCCGCCCCGGCCTGGGCCGCGCCCGACTGGAACAAGGTCGATGCTGCGCTCGGCCGACCGGGCACCGAACAGGCGGGCGGTGTCCATCGCTACGGCTTCCCGCGCTCCGACCTGCACGTCACTCTCGACGGCGTGGCGATCAAGCCAGCACTGGCGCTCGGCTCCTGGGCGGCGTTCCAGCCGATGGGTGACGACACTATGGTGATGGGCGACCTGGTGCTGACGCACGAGGAGGTGAACCCGGTGATAAGCCGCCTCTTGGCCGGCGGCTTCACGATCACCGCGCTCCACAATCACCTGCTGCGCTCCGCGCCCGCCACCATGTACCTGCACATCGCCGGGCATGGCGACCCGGTGAAGCTCGCGACCGCGTTGCGCGCCGCGCTGGCGGAAAGCCGCACCCCGCTCGCCGCGCCGTCCAGGGACTCGCAACCGCCCTCAGCCGGGGCCGGCAGCTCGCCGCCCGTCGATCTCAACACGGCCGCACTTGACGGCGTGATGGGGGCCAAGGGCAAGCCGAATGGCGGCGTCCTCCAATACAGCTTCCCGCGCGCGGAAAGGTTGATGGATGCCGGTATGGTCACGCCGCCCACGATGGGAACCGCGACCGCGATCAACTTCCAGCCGACCGGGGGCGGCAAGGCCGCGATCACCGGCGATTTCGTGCTGGTAGCGAGCGAGGTCGATCCGGTCATGCGCGCGCTGCGCGCCAGCGGGATCGAAGTTACGGCACTGCACAATCACATGCTGAACGACGAGCCGCGCCTGTTCTTCATGCACTTTTGGGCGAACCAGGATGCAGCCAAGCTCGCCCGCGGCCTGCGCGCTGCCCTTGACAAAATGAACCTGCAACGAAGCTGACGATCAGGCGATCGGCTTTTCGGGCCGTCATCGCCGCCCGACCCCGACCACGGCCCGATGGGCAACTGGAACAGCGCTGGCAAGACAGTCGAGCTGTTCGTGACGCCCGAAGGCCAGGTGCTCGGTAGCGAGGAATGAAAATGCGATTGAGGCGTGTCAGCACCTTAAGCTCGGACGCGCCCCTTCACCCGGCCCAGCCGGGTTCGGAAAGGACGAAAACGGTGAAACGTGCAACCATGATCTTGGCGCTGATGGGGGCGGTCGCTCCTCATGCTCCGGCGCTGGCGCAAACCAAACAGTCGGACATGCAAGGTGCCGCGCTTCTCGCGAGCTGCCGCGCCGCGGAGCAGAGGTGTGGAGCATATCTCCAAGGCGTGCTGGACATGATGATCGTCGCGCGAAAGGCCGAGTGCGGCGCGCCGCGCGATGATCGTGCGGCCTTGCGTGCGGCCTATCTGCGCTGGGCGGAACGGGACAGCTATTTTCAGAGTGTCCACATGGTCGCGGGGGCCGAACAGGCCTTGAGTTCGGCTTGGCCGTGTCCGGGGCATGCGGCTGAAAGGCCAACCGCTGATCGGGCGCCAGCGCATTAACGTGGTTCACGCCATGGACGCGGCGGAGATTGACTTGGCCTTGAATGCGGGCGGGATCACGGAAGTTGTCAGCAGACACGGGGTCGGCCGCTACCTGGCCCTTGCAGATGGCAACCAACTCATCGACATCATGGTCGGCGAGGCTATGTCCTGTAGCTAACCGACGAAGCGCGTCACGCTGCCAGCCAGGACTATCCTCCGACCAAGTGACGATGTTCGCGAGTGCCTGTGCTTCGCTCATTGTTGTGATCGCCCCTTCGATCTCCCCCAATTGGGTTCTGTTGATTACACCTGACGCAGTTCGTCCAAAAAGCTGGTCAGCACATGCTCAAGGTCCGGAAATACCGGGTGCTCCTCAAAATGCCGGCTTAGCTCCGTCTCGATCGTTGCCGGCGATTTGGCATCTTCCTTGGACTTTTCCGCCCATTTCCGGCCGGGATGGAGCGTGTCCCACGGCGAGCGCTTATTGGCTCGGGTGGTCGCGTCATCTCCATGCTTGCCCAAGCCATAGAGTATGCTCGTCTCGCTGTTCCAAATCGGCCGGAACAGATGGATCATGTAATCCTCGGCCGCCGTTTCCCAGCCGCTCTGAACGACCAGCGATCGGAACTGAAAGTCGGCAAGGTCGAGCGTGGTGATGGCCGTACCGATGTTCTTACGGTGGTCTGAAAGACGCCCACAAAGCCGCGGCCCCTGCTCCAGCGGGGTACGGGCATTGTTGATCGCGGGCGCGGCCTGGCCGACGTAGATTGGCGTCTCGCTTCCGCTGATGGGCGCATACAGCGGAAATGGGCCGTTGTAGTAGATGGCGTAGATGCCGGAGCCATAGAAGCGCGGTATCTCGGCCAACGGGTGACGCTGCTGCGCGACCAGCGCGAGCGAGACGAACCGCCCCACCACCTTGGGATTGCTGGGATCAAACACCGCCGAAGGCTGCCGGATCGGGTCCAGCGTGTTCAGAAAAGAGCCTAGCTCCTCGATGACACCCCGGATTTCCTTCTCAAGCGTCCGTCGCCGCGGCGCCGACAGGGTGGTCGAGGTCGTCTGTTCGATGAGCTGGTCGAGATTCGCGCGCAGTTCGGCGATCGGCGACGGCGCGGGTGTGGGTTTACGGCTCATGCGGCGGTCAAATGCCTCGCCACGTTCTCTCCAACGGCCTGCGCGAGCTTCACCGGGACGGCGTTGCCGAGCTGGCGCATGGACTCGGTCCATGAGCCATGAAAGCGGTACTTGTCAGGGAAGGTCTGTAGCCGGGCGCTCTCTCGGACGCTGAAATAGCGCACGCTTCCATCGGCGCGACGCAGCATGTTCTCGCCCCCCGGGACACCGTGGACGCCCGCCTTGAGCGTCTTGGCTGGTTCATCAAGCGGACTGCCAGTGTGGCCCACATAGCTGCGGGCGCCACCTTGGAATCGATGGTTGAGGCAGGCAGCCGCGAGTTCCGGCTGAAGCTCCGGATCAGGAAGGTCTCCAATCGCGTCCCGCACGGTCAGCCACGGCTTGTCCGCCGGCTTCTCCAACAGCGCCATGCCGCGGGCGCGGAAGCGTGGATCAAGCACCCGGTCGCGCTTGGCGATCTCGTGCCGCTCCCAATAGTCACCCGTTCGTACCTGCTCCCATAGCAACGCTTCGAGCGAGTGGGTTGCCTCCGGGAAGGACCATTCAATGCCAAGGTCCGCGCGGAAGCCGACGAACACGACACGCTCACGCCGTTGTGGCACCCCGTGATTGGCTGCGTTGAGCACCCGATACACGACGTTGTAACGCAGCTCGTCCGAACCGCCCTTGGCGGTGTGGTGACGCTCTAGGCGCGCCATGTGCTCCATCCACGTCTCGCCCGGCCGCAACGTGAGTTCGGGATAGGTGAGCTGGTGGACGATATGAGCAAGGTAGGTGGCGAAGCTCGCCCTGGTCAGCCCCTTCACGTTCTCAAACACGAACGCGCGCGGGCGCGTCTCGCGCACAACCCGGACAGCTTCCGGCCACATGTCGCGCGCGTCGGCATGTGCTCGATGCTTCCCGCCAAGGGAGAATGGCTGGCAAGGTGGTCCACCCGTCACAAGGTCGATCTTGCCTTCGTGCTGTCGAAAATCGACGGCTCGAATGTCACCCTCGGTCGGCAACGGCCAATGGCTAATACCACCCGCCTTTACCTTGCGGTTCTCTCGAATCGTATCGCAGCACCAGCGATCCCATTCGACCACCTGCATGGGACGGAATCCCGCCTTGCTGATCCCCATGCCCAGCCCGCCGGCGCCGGCGAATAGCTCAATGGCCCGCATGGGCGTTTCCTTGGTCGTCATCGAGAAATCCACGTATTTTGTTCTTCAAGTGTTCCGTTTGCCCGCATTCGCATTCCCAAACAACCAGCTCCCGCCAGCCCTTTCGGTCCAGCATCGCACGATTGCGCTCGTCTCGATCGCGGTTGCCCTCCAGCTTCGGTCCCCAGAAATCCTGCCGGGATTTTGGCATTCGCGCCAGTTTGCAATTCGGATCGGGATGACGATGCCAGAAACATCCGTGGACAAAGATGACTTTCTTCCGGCCGCGAAACACAAGGTCGGGGCTACCGGGTAGACGCTTGTCGTGAAGCCGATAGCGGTAGCCCATGCCATGCACGATGCGGCGCACCAGCATCTCGGGCTTGCTGTTCTTGCCCCGAATGCGGCTCATGCGCTCGGAGCGGCCTGCCGGGGTGAGAGTGTCCGCCACCCTAACGCCTCGCCTCGGGCTCGATCTTGATCGTGCAGCGCACCGCCTCTCGCGCCTTATCCGCGCGCTTCCGGCACGCCTCCAGCGCCTGCCGGTTAGCGGTGACGATCCGATCGCCTGCCGCGATGTTGGCGAAAGCGTCCGGCGCGCTGGCGCGCATGAGGTGCTGGCCGCCTTCCCACATCGGCAGGTCGAGCGAGCGCGCCGCCATCTTCTCCGGCCATTGCCAGCTCGCGGGCACGGCGCGGGCAACGATGCCGGCGAACACCGCCCACAACATCATCCCGACCACCACACCGCCGATCGCGCTCCACATCAGCCAGCGGTTCTGCTCGTCGCCCCGGCGCGCTGATACGACGTAGCCGTGAAGCTGGCGGGTCACGTCCTCCAGGCCGGTGCGCGCCGTGGCGATCGTCTGCCGGTCTTCCTGGCGCGCCGTGCTCGCCGCTGCGGTGATCCGTCCCGCCAACTGTTCGGGCGTCATCGCCAGCATAGGGCTTTTGACCAGCATATCGACGCGCTGCGCGGTGGCGGTGATATTGTTAGCGATGACGCCCAGCGTCTCGGAATAGTCGGGCGGCTCGGGCACCTCCATGCGCTCGGCCGTCAGACGCTCGACGGCACGGCGCATCAGCGTCACCTCGGCGCGCAGCTCCTGGAACGCCTGCGCGGCTTCACTCGGCCCTTCCTCATCCGCCATCACGTCTTCCCCTTATCGGCTCATGCCCCTGTCGCGCTCGCGGCCGATCCCGATCGACTGCTCCAGCGATCTCTCGATGCTTCGGCCGCGCTCCAGTTTTAGCTCCAGCTCGGGCGCACGGCGCTCCAGCGCCTTCGCCAGCTCGGGGTCGCGGCGTAGCCCCTCGGCCATCACACCCATGCGCGTGGTAGCCTTTTCCACCCGCGCCTGGTCGCCGCCTGCCCGCTCGCGCGCCAGCCCACGCCAGCTCTCCACGAACCGGTCAGCGCGCGCGCCGGGGTCGAGCCGCACCCGGCGCTCCTCGGCCATCGCGCGCACCGCACCGCCTGTGTTGCCCCCGGCCGCCTGCCCGATCAGCCCGGGATCGCGACGGAACGCGGAAGCGAGATCGCGCGCGCCATCAGGCCGCACCTGATCCAGCGCCTCGCCGGCGCGGCGCAACGCGCTCTCCTGATGCGGCAGCACCGGCAGATCCTGCGCGCGCATCCGGCCTATATCGGCAGACGCCCGCGCATAGCGTTCAATTGCCCTGGCCTGGTCCGGCTTGCCGCCGATCGCCGCCTCGGTGCGATCCGGGGTAGGTGCCTTCTCCGGCGTGGCGGCAGGCTTGGGCCGAAAACCCGCGAACATATCCTTGGCCTTGTCGCGGACCTGATGGACGATTTCCCGCGCCCGCTCGGGCCAGCGTATCTCCCGCCGCTCGGCGAAGCTGCGCGCCCTGTCCTCATCGGACGGCACGGCATAGTCGCCGGCCATGTCCTTGGCGCGGTCGCGTGACAGCGTGCGGGCAAGCTTCGCCAAGTCGGCGAAGTCGTCACGGCCATAGTGGAGCTGCACCCCGTCACGGTGCCGCGACATGCCGACATAGGCGCTGTGCCGGTCCATGCCCGGCGTCGCGAGGAGGTGCGCGCGATCGACAGTCACGCCCTGCGACTTGTGGAAGGTAGCGGCATAGCCGTGATCGACCGCGGCGTAGTCCTTGAGGTCGAACGCAGCGTGCCCACCCCCGTCGAGCCGTACCGCCATGTGCCCGCCATCGATCCGCTCCAACGTGCCCAGCGTGCCGTTCTTCACGCCAAGCGAGCGCTCGTTGCGCAGGAACATGATGCGGTCGCCGGCCGCGAAGTCGCGCGCGCCCCGATCGACGGTGACGCCAACGTCCTCGCCCAGCCCGCCCGACGCGCGCACCCGTCCGCGCGCCTCCTGGTTCAGCTCGCGCACCTCGGCATTGGTGTGGGTGAGGATGATGCGCGTCTGGTCGGGATCAGCCTGGCGCTGGCGATCCCAGCCTTCCACCAGCTCGGCGCGGGCCTGCTCGCGCGTATCGGCCGCGTGGACCATGCCGCAGTCGCCATAGGCGTGGATCGCCTCGCCCGTGCGGCCGGTCGCCAGTGCCCGCGTCGCGTCCTTCTGCCAGCCTTCACGCTGTCGGCGAACCTCGGTGATTTCGGCCGCGCCGTGCGCTTCGGCGATCGACCGGAACGCCGCGCCGGCTTCGATCGCCTGCAACTGCTCGGGATCGCCCACCAGCACCACCTTGGCGCCCGCGTCGCGGGCACGGGACAGCACCCGCTCCATCTGGCGGGTGCCGATCATGCCCGCCTCGTCCAGCACCAGCACGTCGTTGCGCGTGAGCTGGTCGCGGCCCTGTGCCCAACCATGTTCAAGGCTGGCGATGGTGCGGGACCGGATACCTGATCCGCCCTCCAGATTCTCGGCCGCGATCCCGGACAGGGCGGCGCCGCGCACCTGATAGCCCTCGCGCTCCCAAGCCTCGCGCGCAACGCCCAGCATCGCCGACTTGCCCGTGCCGGCATAGCCGATGACCGACGCCAGCCCGCGGCCCTCGGTGATATGGTCGAAGGCATCGCGCTGCTCGCCCGACAGGACCAGCCCGCGTCCTTCCGCAGCCTCCAGAGCGCCGGCACGGTGCCGGTCGGACACACCATGCGCGTCGCGCCGCGCCAGCTCGTCGCCGGCTTTCTCCAGACGCGCCTCGGTCGCAATCATCTCGCGGGACGTGAACCGCTCCTGGTCGCGCCCGTCTTTGCCCAATGCCACCAGCTCGGGACTGGCCCGCACCGCCGCCATCACCTGGTCGAACTGCTCCTTGCCATCCGAATGACGGAAGGCGAACGCAGCAAGATCGCGGGTGGTGAAGGTCGCCTGTTGCCGTGTGATGCCGTCGAGCGCGATGCGCGGGTCGGCCGCGATCTTCTCGCCATTCTCCCGCGCGATGCGCCGGTGATCCTCGGCACGCTCGGCGTCCTCGCCGCGGTCGAGCCGGCGCATTCCTGCCGGGCCGATCTTGTGCTGCGGCTCCAGCGCAATGCCCTGGTCTTCATAGGAACGGTGGTCGATCCGCCCCTCCAGCCCCAGCTCCGCCATGCGCTCGTTGACATGCGCCGCCCACGCTTCGCGCCAGCCCTTCAACAGCTCGGTCGAGTTCCAGTCCCGGACCTTCTTGCCGAACCCCTCCTGCCCAACTTCGCGCATCGCCAGCATGACATGCGCGTGCGGCTTCGGGCTGCCATCCTTGGCCTTGTCCCAATGCACGTTGAGGTCGGCGACCATCCCGCGCTTCACGAACTCCTTCTCCACGAAGTCACGAGCGAGCTGCACGCCCTGCTTCTCGTTCATCTCGCGCGGGATCGAAAACTCTACCTCACGCGCCAGTTGCGCGTCCTTGCGCTTCTCTCCTGCCTCCACCTCGTTCCACAGCGTCGTCCGATCCAACAGGCGCTCCGGTGCGTCCTTCGGCAGCAGCACTTCGGAGTGGATGACGCCCGCCTTGTTGGAGAAGTCGTGGCTGCGTCCAAGCCGCGCATCGTGCAGCTCGGATGCGGAGCGATAGGCAGCGGACGCAACGGCGCTGGAGCCGTTCGCACGGCTGATGACCTTGGCGCTGAAATGATAGATCGCCATCGCGACCGGCATGATGCACTTCTTAGCGCACGTCGGCAACGACGTATAAGCGCGCACTCATGATCTGCTTCGCATCTCCTGATTGACTCGGTGCTGGCTGTTGATGTGGGTTGCCCTCCCCTATAGGTTTGCTAGGCTGCTGCGGTCAAAAACGCGGAGAAAGGAAGCACCATGCGCAAGGTGCGGGACTATAACGCGGAGCTGAAAGCGCTGGAGGACAAGGCGCGTAGTCTGAAGGCGCGCCGGGTCGAACAACTCGGCCAGCTCGTCACCGCCACGGGTGCCGATTCACTCGACATGGAAACACTCGCCGGCGTGCTACTCGATGCCGTCGCCTCACAGAACGCGGAAGCGAAGGAGGCGTGGCGATCGAAGGGCGCGGCTTTCTTTCAGCGGCGCGGGCGCAAAGGTGGGCGAACTGCTGGCGGCAACCGTGACAGCGCTGGCACGCAACCAGGCGCTGATCCAGCGTCTGGAAGCGACACGGCGTCGGACTGATACGCGGGGCTGGGTCGTGCAACGGCGCGAACGCACCCGCCACCTGATCGAGCTGGGCGGCCTCGTCCAAAAGGCCGGTCTGGTCGATCTTGCTGATGACGATCGCGCGACCATTTACGGTGCGCTGCTCGAACTGGTCGGACGCGCTCGCGGCGATGATGCCAGCGATATGGTGGCGCTCTGGAAGCGACGCGGCAAGCGGGCCTTTGACGCGGAAGCGGAAGGCAAGGAGACGGTGGCATGACGACGCTCGACCTTGACGCTCTCCGGACGGAAGTTCGCGCGCTCGACTATGTACGCGGCACGCCTGCGGAAGCCGCGATGTGGCGCGAGGATGACGCGGACTCCCGCGCCAATCTCGCCATCGAGGGCATGGACCTGAACGCGGAGGATGAGGCGCTGTTCGACATGCTTCGCGACGAGGCCGTGCCCCCTCCCCTCGCCACGCAAATCATCCTCAAGCTCTACGATCATCCCAACGCCGATCCGGGGCTGGCGATCACGCCGCTGGAACGGGCCGGCTGATGCCCGGCCGGCGGATCAGCCCGCTGTTCGCGGTGCTCGTCGCCGCGGTCGTGCTGTTCGCCAGCCATAGCTGGCTCAAGGGCATCTTCGGTTATGGCGAGATTGCCACCGACATTCCGTTCCTGCTGGC